>Ga0137412_10003802_pt1 | contig 12036 bp, 15 predicted proteins | sample CZODoug2_1_16fun_FD_122160 | JGI IMG/M metagenome (GOLD analysis project Ga0137412, IMG submission 122160) | Vadose zone soil fungal communities from Angelo Coast Range Reserve, California, USA - CZODoug2_1_16fungal (Hybrid Assembly) | ecosystem: Environmental > Terrestrial > Soil > Vadose zone...
ATTCCGCCCAAGCGTCCGCGACCCCGGTGACTGCGCTCCCGCATGCCACCGGGGTTCTCTCGCCCCAAGTTATTTCGGCGTGATACCAATGTCCTTAAAGGCTAGATCCAGTGCTTTGACACCGGTCTGCGGTTCGCTTTTACACAGCCGTTCGCCGTGGGCCGCTTGCCTCCTCGTTGCTTCGAGTTTGTCCGGACTCAGGTGACTGACATCCGCCGTCTTGAATTGCATGGCCAAAGACTCACAGTGCTCGGTCAAACTTTTGTCAGCGGCGACGGTTGGCCCAGCAAATACTGCGGTGGCCGCCATCGCTCCGACCAGCATCACCGAACGCATGTGGTTTAAATGCATAGCTCACTCTCCTTTATCGTTGCGACTACGTTTATGGTTGCGACTACATTTACATAGTCGCGGCTACATCTAAAGTTGCGGCTACATTTATAGTCGCGACTACGGTCAAACATGATGTCTATAACCTACTTGACCGCACACCATGAGTCACCCTGTAGCAAACGAGCGACTCAAACGAAGACCAGGGTAGCTCTGTCGCAACGCTGCGAACATGATCCAAAGGTGCCATGCCTGCTGCTTGATCGCGCGGAATGTTTGTAGGACGAGTCAGAGTTGACACGTCTGTCTTTACCGACAACCGATACAACTTGCCCGCGATTGACGTCGATTGGCGTCCGGTCTCAGCAGGAAGGGTTAACGTCCGGCTCGCCTTGCAAAGAATTTCGCGATCCGTTGCGCCGCATCCGGCGCCAATCCTTCATTCTTGAACAGCTCGAGCGCATGGGCGTCGTGCAAGCTCAGTCCGTCGATCTCGATCAGCGCTCGCTTGTTCACTTGGTTGGCGTACCACGAGTTGCTCAAGATGTCGGCGCATAGCGCGGCGACCGGCGTCAGGCCTCAGCGTGCGTAGACGTCCGAAAACTGCGTCGACTCGGAGGCCACGATGACATCCGCCGCCATCCTTGTCGGCGGCAAGCGCCGGCGCTGCTATGCCTCTTCCCTTATCCTATCTAGGGGGATAGGATACGGAACGTGGAGTACAAGTAATGCACAAGTTCCCCGAGATCGGCACACGGCTAAAACGCGCACAAGGCCACCTCGCGGCCGTGATCGACATGCTGGAGTCGGGCCGTCCATGCATGGACCTGGCGCAGCAGCTACACGCCGTCGAGAAAGCCATCGCCAACGCCAAGAAGGAGCTCATCAAGGATCATATTCACCACTGCATGGAAGAGACTTCCGAGGCGCTGCCACGCGAGTTCAGGGATTTGATCAAAGAGTTTCAGGGAGTCACGAAGTATCTCTGATGCGGCGCCGGCGAGCGACACGCTCTAGTTGTCGCCGAATGACAGATTGCGAGCGAACCCATGGAAAACCACCCAATGAGTGAAATGTCCGAAGGACACAGTCACGTGTTCCTCGGTGCGGGACACGAGCGGAACGAGCGCAAAACGTGGGCCGTGATCGTCTTATGCAGTGCCATGATGCTGGTCGAGATCGTGGGCGGCACTTTGTACGGTTCGTTGGCGCTGGTCGCCGATGGTCTGCACATGTCGACGCATGCAGGCGCGATGTTGATCGCGGCGTTGGCCTATACCTACGCGCGGCGGCATGCACATGATGCGCGTTTTGTATTCGGAACCGGAAAGCTCGGCGATCTGGCCGGCTTCACCAGCGCCATCGTGCTCGCGATGATCGCGGCTCTCATCGGCTATGAGGCGGTCTTGCGATTCATGTCGCCGATTCCGATCCACTTTAGGGAGGCAATTCCGATTGCCGTCGTCGGCTTGATGGTGAACATCGTGAGCGCGTGGCTGTTGAGCGGCGGCGAACATCATGGCCACAGCCACGATCACGATCACGATCACGACCACGACGATCACGATCACGATCACGTCGACCACGACGAGGGCGAGAACGTGGACATTGCGACCGCCCAGGGTGTCGTCGAGTTGTCCCCCGCGCACGCCGGTCATTCGAACACTGCGCACCGCGATAACAACATCCGCTCCGCCTACGTGCACGTACTCGCCGACGCCGCGGTGTCGGTGTTGGCGATCACGGGTCTGGTTCTCGCACGTGCATTCGGCTGGATGTGGATGGACCCGCTTGCAGGCGTCATCGGGGCACTGGTCATTGCGAACTGGTCGTACGGCTTGATACGCGATACCGGGGGTATCCTGCTCGACATGAATCCCGATCACGGCATGACCGCAAAGGTGCGTGAAGCCATCGAGTCAGACGGGGACCGGCTCATGGATCTACACCTGTGGCGTTTGGGCCCGGGACACTTGGGCGCCGTCGTATCCGTGCTGACGGACAAGTCCCGCGACTGCGCGTACTATCGGGAGCGGCTCAAGGACTACAAATCGCTATCGCATGTCACCGTCGAGGTCACGAACACCTAAGCGTGGACCGGGACATTGTTTGTCAGCCGCCACGCTCGCGCGCGCCGGTGCTTCGCTGCTGTTATCAGCTGCGGGACTCATCTCGCCGCGCTCCGACGCCGCGGCCGCGACTCAAGAGCCGTCCGCGGAGTCCTTCGCCGTCCATGCGCAATTCACCTACGTGGAACAGGAGACATCGGGTTTCAACGCCCCTTATGCCGGGAGGAACAGTCTGTCGCCCAACCGCGGCGCGGAAACCACCGATGCCACAGTGTACTTGGGGGCGCATCTCTGGCCGGGCGCCGAGGGTTGGGTCAACGGTGAGATCGACCAAGGTTTCGGCCTCGACGACACATTAGGCGTTGCAGGTTTTCCCAGCGGCGAGGCGTATAAGATCGGCAAGAATCAGCCCTATCTACGGTTGCCGCGCTTGTTTCTTCGTCAGACTTTGAATCTCGACGGCACCCCTGAGACGGTCGACGCTGCGGCCAACCAACTGGGCGGCGCCCGCAACGACAACCGGGTGGTCATCACCGTCGGCAAATTCAGCGTCGCGGACATTTTCGACGCCAATCAATATGCCCACGATGCGCGCAGTGATTTTTTGAATTGGGCCGCCATCGACGCCGGCAGTTTCGACTACGCGGCGGATGCTTGGGGCTACACCGCAGGAGCCGCGGCCGAGTGGTACCAGGGTGTGTGGACGCTGCGCGGCGGCCTGTTCGATCTGTCCACCGTGCCGAATGGCGCGCATCTCGACCCCGGCTTTCACGAATTTCAGACCCTCATCGAACTCGAGCGACGTCACACCATCGGCGCTCTCCCCGGCCGAGTAGCGCTCACCGTCTTCGATAGCCGCGGCCGGATGGGGCTCCTCGATGACGCCGTGCGGCTCGCCGCGGGCACCGGATCGGTCGACATCGCTGCGGTACGCAGGTACCGGGGTCGCGCCGGCGCCAGCCTCAATCTGGAGCAGCAGTTGGTGCCGGACCTGGGCCTCTTTGCGCGCCTCGGCAAAGCCGGCGGCAATGTGGAGGCGTATGAATTCACGGATATCGACCGGACTGTGTCCGCGGGACTCTCGCTGCAAGGGACCCGCTGGCATCGCGCCGGCGACACCCTGGGTCTTGCCGCGATCAACAACGGCATTTCCGCCGCGCGCGAACGCTACTTGAACGCCGGCGGACTCGGCATTCTGGTCGGCGACGGTCGGCTGCCGCGTCCGGGTCCCGAGCAAATCGTCGAAACGTATTATTCGCTCTCGGTCCTCGGCGCCGCGCATCTGAGCGTCGACTATCAATGGATCAATCACCCAGCCTACAATCGCGACCGAGGACCGGTATCGGTGGTGGCGCTGCGGCTGCACGCCCAGTTTTGATCGCAATTCATGCAATCCACACACCACTGGCGCGGCGCCGGGGACTTGGCGCATAGTGAGCCGATTCCGGCGGCATCCCATTGGATACGACTATGAAATTACATGTCTTCGTCGGCAGCCTCATGGTGACTGCGCTCGGCTGCGGCGCGTTGGGCGGCAGCGCATTCGGCCTCGACTTGAACTCGCTATCGAATGCCGATGCATCCGCGGGATTGAAGAAAGCGCTCGATCAAGGCATCAACCTCGCGGTGGGAAAGCTCGGCGTCACCGACGGTTTCCTGAAGAATCCTAAGGTGAAAATCGATCTGCCGCCGAAGCTCGCGAAAGCCGAAAGCATGATGCGCATGCTCGGCGTCGGCGATCAGTTGGATCAGCTCGTCACGTCGATGAATCGCGCCGCCGAGGCGGCCGTGCCGGAGAGCAAAGTCTTGCTGAAGCAGGCGCTGAAACAAATGAGCCTCGAAGACGCAAAACGGATTTTGACCGGTGGCGATGATGCGGCGACGCAGTATTTCAAACAGGCCACATATGTCCCGCTGAAAGCCAAATTTTCTTTTATTGTCACCGCCACCACCGAGAAGGTCAAACTGGGCGCGACTTACGATGCCATTGCGAAGAAGGCGGTGACCCTCGGCATCCTCAAACCCGAGGATGCAACACTGCAATCCTACGTTACGGACAGGACCCTCGATGGATTGTTTCTGATGATGGCCGAGGAAGAACGCGCCATTCGTAAAGATCCGCTGGGCCAAGCCAGTAGTTTGCTGAAAAAAGTCTTCGGAGCGGTGCGCTGAGAGAAACAACATCACTTGCCCGCACCGCCTGTGCTCAGTACCATGTTGCCGATTCCGTCCCCGAGGAAGCGCACCCGTTGACCATCAACAACAACGAATAGACAGCCATCCGCGCTCATCAAAAAGGAGATTGCCATGGGATTAGGTGCAGAATTCAAAGAATTTGCGATGAAGGGCAACGTCGTCGACTTGGCGGTCGGCGTGATCATCGGCGCGGCCTTTGGGAAAATCGTCTCCTCGCTCGTCGGCGATGTCTTCATGCCGGCCCTCGGCAAGATCATCGGCGGCTTCAATTTCTCGGATTTGGCAGTCACTCTCGGCAAGGACCCCACCGGCAAGGAAGTGCTGATCAAGTACGGCGCCTTCGTTCAGAGCATGTTTGATTTCATCATCATTGCGCTCGTGCTGTTCATGGCCATCAAGGGCATCAATAAACTCAAGAAGCCGGCTCCTGCCGCACCGGCGGCGCCCGCGCCGCCGCCGAAGTCGGAAGTGCTTCTCGAGGAAATTCGCGACCTGCTCGCGAAGCGCGCCTAGACCCTAGCGTCCGGCGCTGGTATGGCGTACGCCGCGACGGCGTGCGCCCGTCGTTCAATCCAACAGATCAAGGATCATCATGGTGCATGTTCGCGTTATCGCTTCGTCTCTGCTTCTTGCTTACCCCGCGTTCAGCGTGTGGGCGGACGATGTACCCACCCCGCCGCCGGCGCCGCCCCAGGGCGTTTGGATGGGCAAGGGGCAGTTTGGTTTTTTGGATTCGCGCGGCAACAGCGACGCCGAATCGATCAACGGCAATGTCGACATGACTCGCTATGACGGCGATTGGAAGAATGAAGCGTATGTCGGCGGACTCTATGGAAAGAGCTCGGGCGTCGTCTCGGCTGAGCGCTGGGAAACGCGCATGCAAAGCAACTACACGTTCACGGACGGTATCTTCGCGTTCGGCGGACTCCGTTTCGAGCATGATATGTTCGACGGTTTCCAGTACCAGGCCAGCGTCACCGGCGGCGTGGGCGACAAATTCATCAACACGGCCGATACCAAACTGATCGGCCAAATCGGCGTTGGCTACCGGCGCCTACGGCCTGAGCTCATATTCAGGGACCCGGACGGCGTCGTGACGTCGCGCGAATTGCAGGATGCGACCGGGGAGGCGATCGCCACGCTCGGGGTAGATTTCTCGCACGCCCTGACCAAGACCACGGTTCTGACCGATAAATTCCTCATGGAATCGGGTTCGGACAACACGCTGTTGCACGACGAAGTCGCGGTCAATGTGAAGATGTCCGACAAATTGGCGTTGAGCGTCGGCTATGGAGTTACGGACAACACCAACCCTCCCCCCACGATCAAGAAGGTCGACACCGTAACCACGGTCAATCTGGTATTTTCCTTCTAAGCTCGGTGTCATGGGGTTGAGCCCCCGCATGGGGCCCAACGCAGCATTGCTGCCGGCATGAGTTCCAACCCAAGGAGTAGCTCGACATGGGAATGTTCGACGGAATACTGGGCGGCGTGGTCGGTGCCGAAATGGCAACCGTGGTGAATGGCCTGATCGAAAAGCACGGCGGCATTCAGGGAATCGTGTCGCAACTCGAGGAAAAAGGACTCGGCGGCACGGTGCGTTCGTGGGTGGGAACCGGCGCCAATCAACCCATCACCGCCGATCAGATCCATCAGGCATTCGGCTCCGACACCGTGAAGCAACTCGCCGCCAAAATCGGGATGACGCCCGAGGACCTGGCCGCCAAACTGTCGCAAATTCTGCCGCAGGCCATCGACAAGCTCACCCCGGGCGGAGCTGTCCCGAAAGCCTGAGAGATCGGGCTGCTACGCGGCGTGGCTCAACGCCAAGAGCCACGCCGCGCAAACCAGCGCGGCGGCGCCGGCGCCCATGGCGATCTGCAGGCGCCTGCCGCGGTTGCGGGGCACTCCCGCGCGCGCGTATATCCAACCAACGCCGACCCCGAACAGAAATCCGAGCGCATGTCCGAGCACATCCACGTGCGCATTACCCGCGCCCAACAAGGTCAGCAAACAGATCCCGGCGATCAGGGGTGCCCATCGATACCAGCGCCGCTCGCGAAGTGTCAGCCGCTGCCGCCACGCCAATCCGGCGAGCAGCCCCAGGGCTGCGAACACGGCGGTGGAAGCACCCACCGCGCGATGTGCGGCCGGTGCGACGAGTATTTCCACATAGTTGGCGAGCGCTCCCGCGCCAAGAATGCTCGCCCATGCCACGCCGGGTCCCAGCAATCGACCCGCCGCAATTCCCGCGACGACGCCAAACAGGAGATTGCCCATCAAGTGCTCTTGATCCAAGTGCAAAGTCAGTGCCGTCAGAGCCCGCCACCACTCGCGCCCGGCGGCCGCGTCGAGAGCGCCCAACGACAACCAATCGGCGCCGAACAAGCCGATACCGGCGCAATAGGCGGTAGCCAATAGAATCAGCACGTAGCCGATAGCGCCGATGGCCGCGCCCGAGAACGGCTCAATCCGGTTTGGGGTGCTCCGCGGCAGATTGCGTTCCGCGGAATAGCGGTTGATTTCGTCATACGCCCGGTGCACCAAGGGCGGCGGCACGATCAAGCTCCAAGCGCCCTCGCCCTCCCGTACCTCATGTTCGACGCCCCTCGCTTCGAGCACCAGGCTGAACTCGCGACAGAGCAGCTTCGAACCGCGAAAGACTACGGCCGGCGGCACGGGCTCCGCGTTTCGATCGATATCTAAGGATGGAAGCGTCAACGCATACTCCGACGAGGAGACCGGCTCGACCCTATGGGGACCTCGACCCCTATGGGGACGAAGAACCGGCAAATCAACGGGCGCTACGCTGGGGGAGGGTAAATCGGTCCGCCGCGGATTAGGATTGCGTCATGGCTACCCCCTCCCGTCGCGGCCGGCCGCCGCACGACGACTTATTGACGCCCGCGGAATGGCGGGTGGTACACGCGGTCAAGCATGGCATGACCAGCCGCGAGATTGCCGAACGCCGCGGTATCAGTATCGACGCGGTCAAGTATCACGTCGCCAACGTGCTGGCGAAGCTTGGACTGGCCGATCGCGGGGCATTGCGGCACTGGCACCAAGCACCGAAGCAAAGCGCCCTGAAACATGAGGAGACCGCCGTGAATGCGCCGACATCATTGGGACCGATTGGTCAAATATCGCGATCTGTCCGAAACGTCTTGGAATCGCAAACCTGGTACGCCGAAGTACTCGGCATTCCGCATCTCTACACATTCGGCAAGCTCGCCTTCTTCGATTGCAACGGCATCCGGCTCATGCTGACCGAGGAAGCAAAAAGCGCTTCAGAATCCGTTCTCTACTTGCGCGTCGCGGACATCGCCGCAGCCCATGACAGTCTGCGATCGCGCGGCGTGCAGTTCATCAATGCGCCGCACATGATCCATAAGCACGCGGATGGGACCGAGGAATGGATGGCTTTTTTCAAAGATCCTGAAGGACGCACGCTGGCAATCATGTCGCAAGCGGCGCCGTGACCCAACGGGGATCATTGCGCCGGTAGAACGCCCATGCGAACATCGATTGCGATTGCCAAAAACAAGGGATTCATGATGTACAAGCAAATTCTCTGCACGATCGGCCTGGCGACATTGATCAACGCCGCAGCGGTCGCGCAGGAGGCGCCGATGACAGCGCTTCGACCCGATCAAGTCACGTTCCGCGCGCTGTACAAGGAGCTGGTCGAGACCAATACGACGCTGTCGGCGGGAAACTGCACGCTGGCAGCGGAACGGTTGGCGGCGCATCTCAAAGCAGCGGGCTATGCCGCCGAGGATGTCACGCTGTTTTCGGTGCCCGAACATCCGAAGGAAGGCGGCCTGGTCGCCATCCTGGCGGGAACCTCGCATTCGGCCAAGCCCATGCTGTTGCTCGGTCATCTCGACGTGGTCGAGGCGAAGCGCGAGGACTGGACCCGCGATCCCTTCACCTTGATCGAAGAAAACGGGTATTTCTTCGCCCGCGGGGCATCCGATATGAAAGCATTGGACGCAACCTGGGTCGATGCTCTAGTTCGCTTCAAGCAGAGCGGATACCGTCCCAAGCGCACCATCAAGCTGGCGCTCACCTGCGGCGAGGAGACGAGCTATGCCTTCAACGGGGCGGAGTGGCTCGCGAAGAATCGTCCCGAACTCATCTCGGCGGCGTTCGCGCTGAACGAGGGCGGCGGCGGCCGCACGGATGGCCATGGCAAACTCGTCGTGGAGTCGATCCAGGTCGGCGAGAAAGCGATGCAAAATTACCGCCTGGAGACGGTCAACGCCGGCGGCCACAGCTCGATCCCGATCCGCGACAACGCGATATACGAACTCAGCGATGCACTGTCGAAAGTGCGCGATCACGAATTTCCCCTGAAGCTTTCGGATACCACTCGGGTCTTCTTTGCCAAAGCCGGCGCGGCGCGCGGCGACGAATTGGGCCATGCGATGGTGGCGCTCTCGCAAAACCCGAATGACGCGGCCGCCGAGGCGATCGTTTCGAAGGATCGCGCCTATCACAGCATGCTCCGCACCACCTGCGTCGCCACCCTTCTGGAGGGCGGCCATGCAAACAACGCGCTGCCGCAGCGTGCCGCCGCAAATATCAATTGCCGCATCTTCCCCGGCGAGACCGTGGACGGCACCCAAGCCGCGCTTGTGGCGGCAATCGGCGATTCCGGCGTCAAGGTGACTCTGGTTCCCCCTGTCCACCCCGTCGCGGTGCCTCCGCCTCTGGATCCCAAGATCATCGGCCCGGCCGAGAAGTTGGTTGCCAAATATTTTCCCGGCGTTCCACTGGTTCCCACCATGTCCACGGGCGCCACCGACGGCATCTATCTGGAGGCGATCGGCATTCCGGTCTATGGCGTTCCGGGCGGATGGAGCGATCCTGACGGCAACGGCGTGCATGGGCTCAACGAGCGCAGGAGCGTGCGGGCCGTCTATGTGGGCAGGGATTTCCTGACCGACCTGGTGAAGGCGTACGCCGATGCGGGCTAGGTCAAATTTCAACGCTGGAGGAGATCGAATCATGCGAAAGATAGCGCTAGCCATGTCCCTTGCCGGATTCTTCGTCGTGCCGAGCCATGCAGCCGATGTGCCGAGCCATCCAGCCGACGTGCCGAGCCATCCAGCCGACGCCGCACGCAGCTATGTGGAGCCGCCGAAGGTCGGCGCGAACCCCGCCCCGCCCTTCAGCAACGGAGTCATGGTCGGCGAGACCTTCTATGTGGCGGGACACATCGGGATCGATTCGGCCACCGGCCAGGCCGCGGCCAACGTGGAGAACGAGGCGCGCTTGGTCATGGATTCGGTACAGCACACGCTCGAACAAGCGGGATTGAAAATCGACGACCTCGTCTCGGTGACCGTCTATTGCACGGATTTAGATCTCTATGACAAGTTCAACACCGTCTATCGCACGTATTTTCACGGGCACTACCCGGCGCGCGCTTTCATCGGCATCAATAAGCTGGTGCGCAGTGCTCATTTCGAAGTGGCGGGAGTGGCTGTGAAACCGGCGGGGATCCGCAAGCTGTAGCACGGCACGGCACGGCACGGCCGGCGCGGCTCGTGCTCGGCACCAGCCAGCCGGCCCGTGCGGTCAGTGTCAGTGACCGTGAGGCGCCGACTCGGCGTCGGCTAGTTTCTTGAGTCGTTCCATCTGCTCGCCGAGCACGCGGTCGGTCATCTTCGACAGTTCGTCGAATCCGTCCTTGGCGTAGCCGCCGACCGAATAGGTAAACGAAATATCAGTGCCGTCGGCGACAGCTTTTACGCTCCAAGTCATGACCCCGGCGACGGCAAGTCCCTGGAACGGACCCAGAGCGCCGCGCAGACGCAAGGCCTTGCCGGGGGACACGTATACGACCCGGAGGTGCTCGACCGACCCGCCGCCGGGCAAGGTCTCGCACCAACAACCGCCGGCACGTGCATCCAAGACGAGATTCGCGGCACTTCCCGAGAATGTGTGGTCGGAACTCCACCAGTGCGCGGGCAGCAGCAGGGCGGCGTACACTTTGTCCGACGGCGCAACCGTATGCGCGGTCTCGCGAATCTCAAATCCGTTGCCTCCGACACTGACCACTTCGGCCGAAGCCTGCTCAACCGCCATCGATGCAAGCATCAATGCGGCGGTCCCCATCACGAACTCGTACCTCTGTGCCACCGCATGTTCTCCCGTTAGCGTTCCGCGCAGATTTTGAACGATCCGAGAATGGCGCCCCAGCCCCCGGGGGAATCCACGGCATCGCGCGCTTCGGCGGCCTTTCCGCCCATCCGCTCCAAATGGCGATGCTCCAATTCGACTCGCGTCGTGTCGGCGCTCTCGGCAATGAACCTCACTTCGACCTCGGTGACGAGTTCGGGGTCGAACTGCCACTCGGCGTTGATCTGCCACGCCAGCACGAGAGCCTGAGGTGGTTGCCACGCAATCACGTATCCCGTTTCGCACGAGGAGCCGTCTTCCCCGACGGCGTACCAACGCCCGCCGACACGCGGCTCGACGATGCACTCCTTCAGAGGCGACTTGAGGATGGAATGCGTCGCGGGCCACCAGCGCGACATCTCGGCGGTAAACACCGCGAAGGCGCGCGACTGACTCGCCTGAACGACCAACTGCTTGCGTACTGGTGCAATTCGAATCATTCGTGTGAATCCTTCGACTCGAGTTCCGCTTGGAAAGCCATGAGCGCATCGTCCCAGAATTGATCGAGCCAGACCCGAATCGCCGCGAGCCCTTTCGGATCGATGTAGTAGACGCGGCGCGTGCCCTCCGCGCGGTCGGCGACCAGCCCCGCCTTCTTCAAGACGCCGAGATGCTGGGAAACCGCCGGCCGGCTGACCGGCATGCGCGCCGCAATCTTGCCCACCGAACGCGGACCTTGGCGCAAGTGCTCGAACACGCGCCGGCGGGTCGGGTCTGCGAGGGCTAACAGTGCTCGTTGGTAAGCCATGACTAACAGTAAGCCAACACTAACGCTTGTGTCAAGCACACAGGAGAGGCTAGAGTTCGATGCACGGAAGCTGCCTCCAAAAAACAAGGAAACGCCATGAGACCTCGCTTAGTCGCCGTTATTGCCGTCAGCAGTCTGCTGCTGGGAGTGAGCATCGGTTTCGCCGCCAAGTACCAGGGCGCTGGGATCGAGGTCATTCGCAACAAGCCCGACAAGGACGCGGCTCTGGCCGCCTTGACGGAAGCAGAACACGTGGCGAACGGCGGCTCGTGGGAGCTGATTGCGGTCGGCCGGGTCTATTATCTGTCGGGTGACAAGGCCCGAGGTCAGGCGTTGTTCGACCACGCCACCAGCGGCAAAACCGACGATCATCCGTACGGGCCGCGTCGGATAGGTCTGCGCTGTCGCTACACGCGGCGCGGCCGGCAGCGCACCAGCACTCGCGAGCAGACCCAAGATCCGGCGGCGGGGAAAATTCACGTCGTCCTCTCAAGCTTCTCGAGTGCA
>Ga0137412_10003803_pt1 | contig 12036 bp, 10 predicted proteins | sample CZODoug2_1_16fun_FD_122160 | JGI IMG/M metagenome (GOLD analysis project Ga0137412, IMG submission 122160) | Vadose zone soil fungal communities from Angelo Coast Range Reserve, California, USA - CZODoug2_1_16fungal (Hybrid Assembly) | ecosystem: Environmental > Terrestrial > Soil > Vadose zone...
TCGAACGCGATCTGAACGACGAGGGTGTCACGCAGGCGCAGGCGCTCGCGGCGCGGCTTCAGGCCGACGCCGCCCTGGAACTGCGGCGGCAGGGTGTCGCCCCGGAGGCAATACATGCCGTGGCCCGCGTGCGCGTCCGCTACGCCGGTACCGACACCGCGTTGCCATGCGATCTGCCGCGAACGGGAGCACCGGCGGATGCGGCGGCCGCGATTCGGGCGGAGTTCGAGCGGGCGTACCGGCGGCGCTTCGCGTTTCTTACGCCGCAGGTCGGATTGGTGCTGGAAGCCGTGTTACTGGAGTGCATCGCCGCCGGTCAGCCGAACGGAACGGAAACTCGCACTGAGATTGCGCCGCCTTACACCCCGGAGGCGCGCGCCGCAGTGCGCATGTATTGTCTCGACGACGATGGACAGACCGGTTGGCGCACTGCCAACCTGTATCTTCGCGATTCCTTCGCGGCGGGGGCATCCGTCGCCGGCCCCGCCATCATCATCGAGCGCAACGCGACCACCGTCGTCGAACCCGGATGGCGCGCGCAAACCACGGCCGAGGGGAATTTGGAACTGCGGCGGATCGTTCAGCGAACCGCCGTAAGAAATGCGAGCGCACGCGTCGATCCGGTGATGCTCGAGATCTTCAACAATCTGTTCATGAATATTGCCGAACAAATGGGCTTGCGGCTGCAAAACACGGCGCACTCGGTGAACATCAAGGAACGCTTGGATTTCAGCTGCGCGCTGTTCGATGCCGAGGGTGCGCTGATCGCCAATGCGCCGCACATGCCGGTGCACCTGGGATCCATGAGCGAGTCCATTCGATCGGTCATGCAGCGCAACGCGGCGATGCGGCGCGGCGATGTGTACGCGCTCAACGATCCGTATCGCGGAGGCACCCATCTGCCCGATGTGACGGTAGTCACGCCGGTCTTCCTCGACCTCGAACGGCCCAGCTTTTTCGTGGCCTCGCGCGGTCATCATGCCGACATCGGCGGCGTCACGCCGGGTTCGATGCCGCCGTTCTCGACCCACATCGGAGAAGAAGGCGTCCTCATCGACAACTTCAAATTGGTGGAAGGCGGAGTGTTCCGCGAAGAGGCGCTGCTCCAGCTGCTCCGGGGTGGAACCTACCCCGCGCGCAACCCGGGGCAAAATGTCGCCGACCTGCGGGCGCAGATCGCCGCAAACGAGAAGGGGGTGCAGGAACTCGAGGGAATCGTGGAACAGTTCGGGCGCGATACGGTAATGCGGTACATGCGCCATGTGCAGGACAACGCCGAGGAATGCGTGCGGCGGGTCATCACGGCTCTTCGCGATGGCCGATTCATGTTGACCCTGGACAATGGTGCGCAAATCCGCGTGGCCGTGCGCGTCGATCGCGAGCGGCGCTCTGCCCGCATCGACTTCTCCGGCACCAGCGCCCAATTGCCGAACAATTTCAACGCGCCGCGGTCCATAACGGTGGCCGCCGTCTTGTACGTGTTCCGCACTTTGGTGGACGACGACATACCGCTGAACGCCGGCTGCCTGAAGCCTCTGGAGATCATTGTGCCGGAGGGCTGCATGCTGAACCCTGTGGCACCGGCGGCGGTGGTGGCGGGGAATGTAGAGACCTCGACCTGCGTGACCAATGCGCTCTATGGGGCTCTGTGCGTCATGGCCGCAAGCCAGTGCACCATGAATAACTTCACGTTCGGCAACGCCCGCCACCAGTACTATGAAACCGTTGCAGGCGGTTCCGGCGCGGGCCCCGGGTTCGCCGGCACGAGCGTGGTACAGACGCACATGACCAACTCCCGCCTGACGGACCCCGAAGTATTGGAGTTCCGGTTTCCGGTACGCCTGGAGTCCTATGAAATTCGCGCAGGCTCAGGCGGCTCCGGGCGGTGGCCCGGCGGCGACGGGGGCGTGCGGCGGATCCGCTTCCTCACCCCGATGACGGCCGCTATCCTGAGCAACGGCCGCAAGGAAGGCGCCTTCGGCCTGGCCGGCGGCGGAGCGGGCGCACCGGGACAGAATCATATCGAGCGACGCGGCGGAGAGAAGGAAATGCTCGGGGCGGTCGGACAGGCGGAGATGGCGGAGGGCGATGTATTCGTCATCAGCACTCCCGGCGGCGGGGCTTACGGCGGCGAGGTGATTTGAGGGTGTCGGGACCGCCCTGCGGCCTAAAGATTCGCCTTCTCTGTGCGATACCGTACAGACCTGCCCGCACGCCCATTATAGCGTGCTCGCCATGCAAGTTAACTCGAGCCGGGCAAGTGCGGGGCGGATATCCGTCATTCGCCCCGAATTCTTCACACCCAAGTACTGGCTCACGTGGAGCGGAATCGGGATCCTGCGGGTCCTGGAAATGCTGCCCTACGCCACGCAGCGATACGTGGGCTCCCGCATCGGCATGCTGATCCGCCACCTGCCTTCCGTCTACACGCGCATCGCACGGCGCAATATCGAGCTCTGCTTTCCGCGCCTATCACCGGTCGAACAAACCCAGCTGCTGGAGCGCCATTGCGAGAGTTTAGGGATCGGATTGTGCGAAATCGCCACGACCTGGTGGAGCTGCGACGAGCGCGTGCGAAAATTGGCGCACGTGGAAGGAGTCGAACATCTCGTGGCCGCGCTGGCAAAGGGCCGTGGCGCAATTCTGGTGGGCGGGCACTTTACGACCATCGAGATTGCGACCCGCATATTGGGCACCGTGGTGCCGCTCAATGTGGTCTATCGACCGACGAAAAATGCGCTGCTCGCCCGCGTGATGTGCAAGGGGTTTTCCCGGCACGGCAATCCGATTGCGCACGATGACATACGGTCCATGATTCGCGCCCTGAAACACAACGAAGCCGTGTGGTACGCCCCGGATCAAAGTTATCGCAACAAGGGGGCCGTGATGGCCAACTTCTTTGCGATACCGGCCGCGACCAGCACCGCAACCTCGCGTCTTGCGAGGATATCCGGCGCCGCGGTGCTGACTTATTTTCCCGAGCGGTTGCCGGGCAACGCCGGTTATCGGGTCCATATCGGTCCTGAACTTCAAGACTACCCCGGCGACAGCGCAATGCACGACGTGGATCGCTTCAATGCGCTGCTGCAAGCGCAGATACTCAAGGTACCCGAACAGTATCTTTGGATGCATCGGCGTTTCAAAGGGTTGAGTGCCGATTACCCGGACTACTACGGCCGCGACGCGCGTCCGGCGAGGCCGTCGCATGAATCCCGAAGCCCTTCCGTAGAAGCCTGACACAACTGCATCGCCCGACCATCCCGTCGGGCGTCCCGTCCCCGTGTATCGGATACCCGCGGTCCGACCTGGGTCACCCCGGCGTCCTGGTCCTGAACCCAACTAGCCTTGAGGGCCTCACCGATTTCCTGCCCGCGAGCCACGTTTGGCCGAGGGGCGGACGTCGACGTGACGATTGGCGCAATGCCCCTTATCATGGCGATCGGAAATCGGCTTAAGACAACTTGAGACTTCTCGAGACAACTTAAGACAGGGCCGGTACGGCAGAATATCGACTTAGGAATCAGGATGATACAAAGCGATTGGTCCGTCCACGGGGGCGGCGGATCCACACTCGATTCAGCGGTGCTCGAGCGCTATGGGCGAGCCGGTTGGGCGGCCGCGCCGGGCTTCTTCGCACCGGCGGAATTGGCCGAGATAGACCGCTTTACGGAGGAGACGGTGGCCCTGCCCGAGGTTTCGGGCGCGCAGATGGTCTATCGCGAGCCGAGCCTTCTTGATCCGACTGCGCGGGTAATCCAGCGCATCGAGGATTTCTGCCCGCATCACCCTGGTTTTGACGCCTTGATCCGAGGCGGGCGGCTACAGCGGGCGGTCGAGCAGTTGCTCGGCGCCCCGGCCGTGTTGTTCAAGGACAAAATCAATTTCAAGATGCCGGGCGGTGGGGGGTTTGAGCCGCATCAGGATCAGCAGGCGGGTTGGTCGACCTACGCGCCGCTGTTCGTCACGGCGATGGTCTCGATCGATCCGGCCACCATCCACAATGGGTGCCTGGAGATTGCCGCCACTCCGCGGCAGGTGGGCCTGATCGGACGGGAGTGGGCGCCGCTTACGTCAGAGGACATGATCGCCTTCGAGCTTGTGCCGGTGCCGACTCTACCCGGCGACGTGCTGTTCTTCGACAGTTACGTACCTCACGCGTCCAAACCCAACTTGAGCGGCAGCCACAGGCGCATCCTGTATCTGACCTTCAATCGCGCGTCGGACGGAGACCATCGCGCCCGATACTACGCCGACAAGCGCCTAAGTTTCCCGCCGGACATCGATCGTCGACCGGGCGTCGAATACCGCTTCCGGGTATGAGGAGGACGCACGACCACCCCAACGCTAGACGATGTCGCGCTCAACCAAACGTACGCGCATGCCCTCGCACGGGTCTTCGTCCGTCCGCTGATCGGCACCTGGGTGAGACCCAATCACCTGACGGTGCTCAGGTTGATAGTCGGACTTGCGGCATGCGCGCTGCTTGCCGTGGGAAGCCGCACCGCGGCCGCTTGGAGCGGCGCCTTGTGGATCCTCACCTGCCTGCTCGACCGAGCCGACGGTGAACTGGCGCGGATGGCGGACCTGCGCAGCGAGAGCGGCAAGGTGCTCGACTATTATTCGGACATGATCCTCGATGCCTTGTGGTTTCTGGGCGCGGGCGTAGGTTTGCGCCACGGCCGGCTGGGCGATATCGCCGTGCTGCTTGGATTGCTCACCAGCGGCTCCATGTTGGTGTGCATCTGGTACGCGGAGATGTTCGAGCGCCTCAGCGGCCCGGGCGTCAAGGCATGGAGCGGAGTGCAGCTATTTCATCCGGACGACGCGTTGTTTCTCCTGGCGCCTCTCACCTGGCTGAACTGGCTGGCGCCTATTCTCGTGGCATCGAGCATTTGCACGCCGATCATCGCGATCGTGTTCGTCGCACGTTACGTGGCGCTCAAGCGGCGGACGACCGCGGCTTAGAATAGCGGCGTGAAAATCGGCGTTCAGATCTCGTTGGCCCTGGGGCTGGGCGTGGTGATCGCGCTCATCGCGGCCGAGGGTGCGGGAGCGATCGCGAGCCTCCTGGCCGGTGCCGGCTGGAAATTGGTTTTGCTCGTGCCCCTACAGACGCTGCCTCTCTTGCTCGATGCCCTGGGGTGGCGGTCGGTCATCCTGGGGCGCATCCGTCTCCCGGTGCTGTTCTTGATCGCCTGTATCCGACAGGCCATCAATCGTCTGCTTCCCGTGGCCAATGTCGGCGGTGAGATCGTCGGCATCCGGCTCCTCGCGCAACAAGGAGTGGACGGGGCGGCGGCCGGCGCAAGCGTCGTGGTCGAGCTTCTGCTCTCGCTCTTCGCGCAGTACGTCTTCGTTGCGATCGGCGTCGTGTGCCTGTTTTACCGCACCCACAATGCGCGCGTGGTTCAAGCGCTCGGGATCGGCCTGGCGGCCGGCCTGCCGGCGCTGGTCCTCATGATGGTCATCGTGCGCAATGGCCGCGTCTTTCATCGAGTCGAACAGATGGCAAAGCGGTTGTTGAGTCGTTGGCTCAATGGCCATCGCGGATTCGATCACGGTGTCCGAGTGGATGCCGCCGTCCGGGAAACCCTTGCCGCGCGCAGTCGCCTGTCGCACGCTTTGGGTTGGCAGATTTCCGCGCTCGTGGCCGGTAGCTCGGAGACGTGGCTCGCATTGCGCTGGCTCGGACATCCCGTCGGGTTCTCCGATGCGCTCGTGCTCGAGAGCCTGACGCAGGCGGCGAAGAGCGTGCTCTTCATGGTACCTTCCGCTCTGGGCGTACAAGAAGCCGGATTGATCGGCGTGGGCCTGTTGTTGGGACTGGGTTCGGATGTCGCACTCGCTCTGTCGCTCGCCAAGCGGATGCGCGAAGTATTGTTCGGCTTGCCGTCGCTCCTGGCGTGGCAATGGATCGAAGGGCGGAAAATATTCTTGCATGTGCGCAGGCGCAACGAGCCGCAAGGCCGCCGCGACTAGCCGCAACATCGTTGATCGAGGAAGGAGAGAGATTCCATGCGGGCCATCATTCTCGCCGCGGGCCGCGGCATGCGTTTGCGGCAGCTCGACGATGAGCACTTCCCCAAGTGCTTGCTGCGGTTCGGCGGCATGAGTTTGATCGAGCGGCACCTGCGCCTGCTCAGAGCCGTGGGTGTCGACGAGATCGTGCTGGCACTCGGCTTTCGGCACGATCTGGTTGCGGACGAACTCGATCGCCTGCAATGGCGGCCGCGGCCGGAAATCGTGTTGAATCCGCAATTCGACTTGGGCAGCGTTCTGACGGTGCACGCCGTCGCCGACGCGATGACCCGCGGCGGCGACGTGCTTCTGATGGATGCCGACGTTCTATATGACGCGCGTATCGCCAAAGCCCTCGTGGCGGGCGACCGGCCGGTCAACCGGCTGCTGATCGACCGGGAGTTTGAAGCGGGCGACGAGCCCGTCAAGGTGTGCATCAGCGACGGCGTGCCGATCGAATTTCGCAAGGTACTCGGCAGCGGCCTGCAATTCGACACCATCGGCGAGTCGGTGGGTTTTTTCCGCTTCGACGAGGCGGGCGCGCGCCGCCTGGCGGTGCTGGTCGAGGGCTACGCGGCACGCGGCGAGGGACACCTGCCGCACGAGGAAGCGGTGCGCGATCTGCTTCTGGAGCGCCGTCACGTCGTTGAAGTGGCCGACGTCACGGGTGCTCCCTGGATTGAAATCGATTTTCCCAGCGACGTGATCCGCGCGACGGAAGAGATTCTACCGATGCTGAAATTTGGAGAGGGCCATGAATGACAGAGAACCGACGATTGTGCTGGAGGTGAAGGACCACGTTGCGCACCTCGTGCTCGCGCGACCGGAAGCCGCGAATACCATCGATCTGCAGTTCGGCCGTGAGTTTCTGGCGGCCGCTTTCGCAATCGAGGCGGCGGCGGCTCGTGCCGTCGTACTGACGGGACAGGGCAAGAATTTCTGTTTCGGCGGCGACCTCAAGCGCATGGTGGCCTCGGGCGGGGACGTGTCGGCCTATTTGAGCGAACTGACGACCAATTTGCACGCAGGCATGGCGCATCTCGCCCGGTTGAATGCGCCGGTGATCGCGGCGGTCAACGGCACCGCCGCCGGCGCGGGCCTGGGGCTGGTGCTCATGGCCGATCTGGCGATTGCGGCGCGGAGCGCCAAGTTCGCATCCGCGTACACGGGCGTCGGGCTCACGCCCGATGCCGGGGTCAGCTTTCTGTTGCCGCGTGCGGTCGGATCGAAGCGGGCGATGCAACTACTGCTGTTGAATCGCGTACTGGATGCACCGACCGCGCTCGAATGGGGCTTGGTCAATGAAGTGGTCGACGATGCCCGGTTGCTGGAAACGGCGACCGCGCTCGCGTCTCAATTGGCGGCCGGGCCCGTGGGCGCGTTCGGCGCCGTGAAGCGCCTGCTGGCCGATTCCCAGCCCGGATTGGAGGCCCAATTGGGGCGCGAAGGCCGATCGATTGCGGCGCGAGGCATCTCCGCGGAGGGCAGGGAGGGAATCAGCGCGTTTCTGGAAAAGCGCGCTGCGCGCTATGTATAGGCCAAGGCGCGATTTGCACGGCGCCGCTCAGCGCGGCTGCATCCGGATCGCACCATCCAGGCGGATGGTCTCGCCGTTCAACGTCGGAATCTCCACGATGGATTGCACCATCTGCGCGAACTCCGCGGGCCTGCCGAGCCGCGGCGGGAACGGTACTTGCTTGCCCAAGGAGTCTTGAACGTCCTGCGGCAGGCTCGCGAGCATCGGGGTCATGAAAATGCCCGGAGCGATCGCCACGCAACGAATTCCGGCCCGCGCGAGTTCCCGGGCGATGGGCAACGTCATTCCGGCTATACCGGCCTTCGTGGCCGAATAGGCGACCTGGCCGATCTGCCCTTCGAAGGCGGCCACCGACGCGGTGTGGATGATTACACCCCGTTCACCGTCGTCGTTGGGTGCGTTCGTTTGCATCACGGCGGCCGCGGTCTTGTCGCACAGGAAGGTGCCGATGAGGTTGACGCGGATGACCTTCTCGAAGTACTCGCCGCTCATGGGTCCGTCCTTGCCGAGGAGCTTTCCCGCGCCGACGATGCCCGCGCAGTTGACCAGCAGATTGATGCCGCCCAATGCCCGGCGCGCCGCCTCGATCGCAGCGACGACGTTCGATTCGATCGACACGTCGCAGTTGAAGAACGATGCGCCGATCTCTTTGGCCGCGGCCTGACCGGCGGCCTCTTGTAGATCGAGAATGGCGGCTTGGCCGCCCGCCGCGACCACGCGCTCGGCGACGGCCCGTCCCAAGCCGGATGCGCCGCCGGTGATGACAGCCAATGTTTTAGCGAAATCCATAGTTCACCTCAGATGATTCTTCGCCTTCACGTCAGACGAGTTCGAGTGCGATGGCGGTTGCCTCGCCGCCTCCGATGCACAATGCGGCGACACCGCGTTTGAGCCCGCGCGCCGCGAGTGCATGGATCAATGTCGTCACCAGACGCGCGCCGGTGGCTCCCACGGGATGGCCGAGGGCGCACGCGCCGCCGTTGACATTCACCCTGGCATGGTCGATGTCGAGGTCGTGCATGGCGGCCATCGTGACGCACGCGAAGGCCTCATTGATTTCGAACAGGTCGACATCGGCGGTGCGCCATCCGCTCTTGACCAGGACCGACTTGATGGCCGTGACGGGCGCCGTCGTGAACCATTCTGGCGCATGAGCGTGGCTGGCGTGAGCGACGATGCGCGCCAGGGGTGTCGATCCGTACTCCCTCGCTGCGGACCCGCTCATCAGCATCACGGCGGCCGCTCCGTCCGAAATGGAGGAGGAACTGGCGGCCGTGACGGTGCCGGTCTTGGAAAATGCCGGACGTAGAGTGGGGATTTTGGCGATATCGCAGGCATAAGGCGTTTCATCCAGCGTCACCGACCGCGTCCCTTTGCGGTCTTGCACGGTGACCGGTGTGATCTCATTCGTAAAGGCGCCGCCATCCGATGCGGCCACCGCCCGCTTCACCGACTCTGCCGCAAAGGCGTCCTGTTGCTCCCGCGTGAACGAATACTTCGCCGCAGTCGCGTCCGCAAAGCATCCCATCAGCTGATCGTCATACGGGCTCAGCAATGCATCGAGGTACATGTGGTCGTACACCTTGTCATGGCCCATGCGGTAACCCTGCCGCGCCCTCAACAAGAGATAGGGTGCGTTGGACATCGATTCGAAACCGCCGGCGAGGACGACGGCCGCGGACTCGGAGCGAATCTGATCGTAGCCGAGCATGATGGCCTTCATCCCGGAACCGCATAGTTTGTTGATGGTCGCGGTCGGGACGCCCGAGGGAATGCCGCCGCCCAGCGCGGCCTGGCGTGCCGGTCCTTGCTTGACGCCGGCTTGCAGCACACACCCGAGGATGACCTCGCTGACTCGCTCGGCCGGTAGTTTCGAGTCGCTCAGCACCGCCCGCACCACGGCGGCTCCCAATTGCACGGCCGGCACGCTGCTGAGCAGGCCTTGAAATCCGCCGATGGGCGTGCGGCGCCCGGCGGTGAGGAATACGTCATTCGCCATGTATCGATGTCCTTCTCAAGTCGCCAAGAGGATGATTCACACCACGCCACCGTTCGCGGAAAAACGCTTCCACCGACGCATCGGTCACCTCATCCAGACGTGTCGGTTTCCAGCGGGGCGAGTTGTCCTTGTCGATCAGCAGGGCTCGTATGCCCTCGATGAAGTCGCCCTGCTCGAAACACTGCTCGACGATGCCGAGTTCCATGCGAAAGCAATCCGCGAGCTCCATCGATTTGCCCCGCTGCAGCTGACTCCGCGCGACGCACAACATCGTCGGAGAACGGCTGCGCATGAGCTTCGCGGTTTGCTGCGCCCAATCCGCGTACTCCGACCGGGATTCGCCCTCGAGCGACTTCAATATCTCCGGCACGGTGGCGTGCGCGAAATGGCAGTCGATGGCGGGACGCAGCACGCTCAACGAGGGCGCCGGCAACCCTTGGGCGGCGCGCGCGTGAATCACCGTCCGCACATCCAGAACGCTGTCGTTGGTCCAACGCATTGCCGCAAAATCCGCCGCAAGAGCGTCGATTCCCTCGGGCGGCAGAAAAACATCCGCCAACCGGGCGTAGACGGCGTCCCCTCCGCGAACCTGCACGCCCGTCAGCGCGAGATAGGGCCCCAAGCATTCGGGCAGGCGCGACAGGAAATAACTCGCCCCGACGTCCGGAAATAAACCGATGCCGACCTCCGGCATGGCGATCCGCGTCCGTTCACCCACGATCCGCAGCGTCGACCCTTGCGCGAGGCCCATCCCGCCGCCCATGGTGATTCCGTCGATCAAGGCCACGTACGGTTTTGGGTAGGTGTGGAGCAGGTAATCGAGGGAGTATTCCGCTACGAAGAAGTCATGATGCAGCTTCCCCGATTCCTTGAAGCTCTGATAGAGCGCGCGAATATCTCCGCCTGCGCAAAAGGCCTTGTCGCCGGCACCCTGCAGCAGGATTGCCCTGACGGCGTCGTCGCTTGCGCAGCGTTGCAGCACCCTGCGCAGTTCGGTGATCATCTCGAACGACAGTGCATTGAGCGCCGCGGGCCGGTTCAGGGTGATGAACGCGACGTGATTGATCGTCTCGGAGAGAATTTCCGGGCTGATGGTCGGCGTGCCGCTCAAGCGTTTTTCCAAATGGGTTTACGCTTGTCCAAGAACGCCTTGACGCCTTCCTGTTGGTCCTCGCCGTCGAACAAATCGATGAACCGTTCGCGCTCCAAGGCCAACGCCGCGCTGCGCGGGGTTCCCTGGCGCGCCTGGTGTATCAAATTCTTGCTGAACGTCACGGCCCGCGGGCTCAAGGTGCTGACGCGCTGCGCCAATTGCATCGCCGTCGGCAGGCTTTGTCCGCGGGGAACGACCTGTTCCACCAGACCGATTCGTAGCGCGGTGTCCGCATTGATCCTTTCATTGGTCAGAATCATGCGCTTTGCCCAGCCTTCGCCGACCAGCCAGGGCAGAGTCTGTGTGCCGCAGCCGGCCGGCAGGAGCCCGACCGATGGCTCCGGCAGGGCCATCTGCGCGTGCTCTTCGGCGACCCGGAGGTCGCAGGCGAGAGCGCACTCCAGGCCACCGCCCATGGCGTAACCGTTGATCGCTGCGATCACCACCGGGCGCGCTTCCTGCAGTGCTTCGAAGGCCGTACCGAATCGCTGCGCCATCAGGCGCGCGCGCGCCTTGTCGCCGTCGGCGAAGGTTTTGAGGTCTGCCCCGGCACTGAAGAATTTATCGCCTTGACCCGTGACCACCGCCGCGTACACGTCGAGATTGCGGTTTAATTCGCCGACCAGCGCGGTGAGCTGCAGCAGCCCCTCGGCGGTGAACGTGTTGGCCGACGGGTTGTTCAAGGTGATGAGGGCGACATGCCCGTCGATCTTGCATTCGATCATGATTTGCTACGCCGGTTTCTTGAGTAGATTGATGATGGACGAGAAATCCTGGCCGCCGGCGCCGCGGGAACTCCACAATTGATAGAGCTGCTGCGCCATGGCGCCCATGGGCACGGGTTGCTTGGCCTGCCGGGCGGCATCCGCCGCAAGTCCGAGATCCTTCAACATGAGGTCGGTCCCGAATCCACCCGTGTAGCCGCGCGCGGCCGGCACGTTGTCCATCACGCCGGGATAGGGATTGTAGGTGTCCGAGCTCCAGCATCGTCCGCTCGAGGTGTTGATGATTCCGGCTAGCATCTTCGGGTCGATGCCAAGTGACGCACCGAGGCTCATGGCCTCGGCGGTACCGATCATGGAAATACCGAGCAGCAGATTATTGCAGATCTTGGCCACCTGCCCGGTGCCCGGGCCGCCGCAGTGCACGATGTTCTTGCCCATGTGGGCCAGGATCGGCCGTATGCGCTCGAACAACGAGAGCTCGGCGCCGACCATGAAGGTCAAGCTGCCGCTCTCCGCGCCGCCTGTGCCGCCGGATACCGGTGCATCGGCCATCGGATTGCCGCGATCGGCGGTGGCGGCCGCCACCTCGCGTGCGGTGTGTGGA
>Ga0137412_10003804_pt1 | contig 12034 bp, 10 predicted proteins | sample CZODoug2_1_16fun_FD_122160 | JGI IMG/M metagenome (GOLD analysis project Ga0137412, IMG submission 122160) | Vadose zone soil fungal communities from Angelo Coast Range Reserve, California, USA - CZODoug2_1_16fungal (Hybrid Assembly) | ecosystem: Environmental > Terrestrial > Soil > Vadose zone...
ATGAAATCAATGGGTTAGCTCTCACAAGGGGCTAACCCATTTCTGTTTTTGAGGGTCAAAACGGCCGCTGGCAACAGAATTGGCAACAGAATTCCTGGCCGGCCGCGCGCGCTTGTCACTTGTCCTCACGGGACACGCGCATCGAGAAGAAAAATTTTTTGCTGTCGCGCCGGCGCATCACTTCCCGCCTTCGAGCCTACGAAGTGTCGCGGCGCGCGCCATTCCTTGGCCCCCGGCCCGATTCCTCAGCGACGGGCGCGAGGCTTCGCGCCGGCGCTTCCACAAGGCGCTCGAGCCCGAGGGGCTGCACCCGCGCCACTTTGGCGTGATGACGGTGCTTGCGGCGCATCGCGCGGGGCTGGGCAAAGATGTGACGGGGCTGGGCAAAGATGCGCCAACGGCTGAGGAGGAAGACGTGAGCAAGCTGGTCTACAAGCCGGTCGGGTTCGCCCTCGGCGGCCTCGTTGCGCAAGCCGTGGCCGCCCGCCAACCCACCCGGGTAGCTCGTCTCGTCGTCGTTGGGGCCATTGCCGGCCGGACCGAAGCTGAACGCAGCGCCGTCCTCGACCGGTTGGCGAATATCGAGTCACTCGGGCCGGTCGAGGTGGCCAAGCAGAGCGTCGAGCGGTGGTACACGGCCGAATACCTCGCCGCCCATCCCGAAGTGGCCGAGGAGACCATTCGCAAGATGGCCCAGCTCAACCCCATTTCATACCGCGCCGCCTATCGGGTGCTTGCCACCAGTGATCTCGTATCCGAGCTGCCGAACATCACGGCTCCCACTCTTGCGCTGACCGGTGAACACGATGTCGGCTCGCCGCCACGAATGACGCTGACCATCGCGTCCGGCGTTGCCGACGGCCAGCCGGTCATCATTCCGAACGCGCGCCACGCCGTGCTCACCGAAAACGCCGCACTTCTGGCCAAGGAGATCGATCAATTTGTCTGTTGAGCTCATCGAGATGAACGTTGTCCGCGCCACCCTCGCCGAGTCCTCAGCCGGAGGGACCTGACATGAGCGTCACCCGCCGAAGTTTCCTTCAAGCCGGTCTCGCCCTGGGGGTTGCCCCGGTGGTGCTCGGTGCGTGCGGCACGTCCGAAGGCGGAGCCGGTGGGGCGGCGAAGACAATCACCATGGTGACCTGGGGTGGCAGCACCCAGACCGGCATCAAGGACACCATCGCCGCGCCATTTCAGCGGCAGACCGGGATTCCGGTGCGGGTGACCGCCCCGGTCGACTATGGCAAGTACCTCGCTCAGATCAAGTCCGGCGAGCTCACGTGGGACTGGGTCGACGTCGAAGGCTGGTTTGCCGTCGCGCACAGCGATGACTGGGAGATCCTCCCCGCCTCGATCACATCGACGACAGCGTCGAGCTTGGTGCAGCTCCCGGGCGGCCCGAAGGCGGTCGAACCATGGGGCATCGAGAACGGGAGCTACAGCTTCGCCATCGCCTACCGGACCGATCACGGAGACCCACACCCGAAGTCGTGGCGGGAGTTTTTCGACACCTCGGCGCTCCCCGGTAAGCGCTCGATCTACAACTATCCGTACGGAATGCTGGAAGTAGCGCTCCTGGCCGACGGTGTGCCGTTCGGGGAGCTCTACCCGCTGGACATCGATCGGGCGATCCGAAAACTGAACTCCGTCCGCGGGGATCTTGTGTTCTGGAACTCCGGTGCGGAGCTGCAGCAGCAGCTCCAGTCCGGGGCGGCGCCTTTCGCGTTCGCATGGAACAACAGAGCCGCCGCGCTCGCGCAGAGCGGGCAACCTGTCGCTCTCGAGTGGGCGCAGAACCTGCAGGATATCGGCTATGACGTCATCCCAAAGAACAACCCGAGGAAAGCCGAGCTGATCAGTCTGATCAACTTCCGCGCCGCGCCTGAAAATCAGGTGGCCTACGCTCTGGCCACGGGATATTCGCCCGCTTCGACGGTCGCTATGAGTAAAATATCGGCGGACCGCGCGAAATGGTTCAACGCTTATCCGCCCAACCTGGAGCAGGCGGTCGGATCCATCAACCTGGACTGGTGGGCGAAGAACTTCGACACGGCGACGAGCAAGTGGAATGCGTGGGCCAACGCGTGACCAGTGTTCAGTCCAACGTCACCGAACCTGGCGCCCCTTTCGATCCTGACGGGGCACATCGGGACCGCTTGCGTGCGCTTGTCGACCAGGTTCTCTTGGCGCCGGCGCTGATCCTGCTTGTGCCGATCTTCCTGCTGCCGAGTGCACTGATGCTGTACCTGTCTCTCACGGACCCGGTGGGCGTCAGCCACTACGCAGCTGTTCTATCGTCCGGAACCGCTCGGGCGGTCATCCTTCGCAGCCTCGCAATCTCACTCGAGGTGACGGTCATCAGCGTGATCGTGGCCGTTCCGTACGCGTACCTCAGCGTGCGGGGAAGTCGCCGGCTCAGAGCGCTGTTGCTCGCGGCCGTGGGCTGCACGCTGTTCTTCAGCGTCATCGTCCGCGCCTACGCCTGGCTGGCGCTGTTCGCCAAGGGCGGCGTGGTCCCGGCCACGCTGCGGGTCCTACATCTCGCCGGTCCCGACCTGAACCTCGCACACACCCGGCTGGCCGTGATCGTGGCGATGGTCCAGTACGGCGTCCCCTACATGGTGCTCAGCATCTACGATTCGTTCCGCCGCGTTGACGTGCGAGTCGAACAAGCAGCGGCGATATGCGGGGCCGGGGCAATCCTTCGCTGGCGAACCATCACGCTCCCGCAGATGCTGCCTGGCATCGCCGCGGGCAGCGTGATCGTGTTCGTGACCAGTCTCGGGTACTACATCATTCCGGCCGTTGTCGGCTCGCCGAGTGACTCTATGATTGGTCAGCTCATCTCGCAGCAGATCTCGCTCACTGACAACTGGGGCCTTGGATCGGCGCTGGCGTGCGTTCTCATGCTGGTATCCGTACTTGCCTTCATCATCTTTCGCCGAGTCAACAATTGGGCGGGCGGTCGCGCATGACCCCAGGTCGCGCCATTCAATGGGTTCGATGGGTCTACGGCGTTCTCATCGCCGCGTTCCTGATCCTGCCAAGTTTGATCGTCATCCCCATGGCCTTCAGCACGAGCATGTTCCTCCAATTCCCGCCGCCCGGCTACTCGGTCGACTACTTTCAGAAGTTCTTCGCGGATCCGGAGTGGACCAGCGCCCTTGGCCGAAGCCTGGCTGTCGCGTTCTGCTCGGCGGCGGTCAGTGTGCCGCTCGGGGTCATGGCCTCGTGGGCTCTGGTTCGACACCGGCGCAAGTACTCAGGGCTTGTCGAATCTGTCATCGTGCTGCCGATGATGGTCCCGGTCGTGATCTTCGGGTTTGGGCTCTACCTCGCAACGCTGCGTTGGAACTTTCCGTCCGGGCTCACCACCGTGGTGCTCGCGCACGCGGCCATGTCCCTGCCCTTCGTTGTGCTGACAATCAGCGCGGCGCTGGAGACCTTCGATTTCAGCCTGGTCAACGCGGCCCGCGCGCACGGGGCGGGGCCGCTGCGCAGCTTCAGCGCCGTGGTGGCTCCACTGATCGCCCCGGCGGTAGGCGCTGGGCTACTCATCGCGCTGATGACGTCGTTTGACGAAGCCGTAGTGGCGACGTTCCTGGCCGGCGACACCGAACCCACGCTGCCGGTCAAGATGTTTGCCAGCATCACCTACGACCTCAACCCGCTCGTGCCCGTTGCCGCGACGATCCTGACGGCGCTCACCTTGGTTCTCCTCATTGCGTCGGCTGTCCTGGTGCGCCTGGCCCGCACCCGCAATGTGCCGAGTGGCGTCGACCGCGAGGAGTTGGTCCCGCATGTCTGACCGCAACGTCACACCAGACGTCCCGCAGTCGGCGCAGCCACTGTGCCTGTCGAACGTGACCAAGAGGTTCGGCCACGTTGTGGCGGCGTCGGACATCAACTTGAATGTCGAGGCGGGGGAGTTCGTGACCCTGTTGGGTCCGAGTGGGTCGGGAAAGTCGACAACTCTGAGTATGGTGGCGGGTTTCGAGCGGCCGACAGCTGGCCGTATCCGGATCGGTGATCGTGACATCACCGATGTGCCCACGCACAAGCGCGGTCTCGGGATGGTGCTGCAGGGATACGCGCCGCATCCGGGCGACTACTGGCGCTTCACGGTGGACGGGCTGCGGATGTTGTTCGAGGATTTCGCCCGCGTGGAGACCGCTTTTTTCGGCAATGCGGCAACCGCATCGGGCTCGCCGCAATACCTGATGAAAAACCATTTTTCGCCACGCGTCCTCGACCTCCACGGTCTCACCGTCACTCCCGGCCTCATCGACACCCACTGCCACTTCGACGAAACTTCCGTCCTCTACGACATCACGCTCAGCGAAGTCACCAGCATTAAAGACGTCGTCGAACTCGTCCGCAAAAAAGCCGCCACCCTCAAACCCGGTGAATGGATCCAGGGCGCCGGCTGGGACGAATCCAAATTCGCGGAACGCCGTTACGTCACCGCTGCCGATCTCGACGCCGTCGCTCCCAACAATCCCGTGTGGCTCCAGCACACCACCGGTCACTACGGCGTCGCCAACTCCGCGGCCCTCCGCCTCGCCAAAATCACCGCCGAAACAAAAGATCCCGAAGCCGGCATCATCGTTCGCGACGCGCACGGCAATCCTGCAGGCGTCCTCAAAGAGACCGCGATGAACCTTGTCTACAAACTCGTTCCGCCCTACACCCACGATCAGCGTCGCAACGGTCTTCTCCGCATAATGGCCGACTTTAATAAGGAAGGCATGACCGCCGTAAAAGATCCCGGCATGGAACCAGGAGCGTGGCAGCTTTACGAGGAACTACTCAACGAGAAAAAATCCACCGTCCGTATCTTCGCCTTGGTCCGTGGTGGCCGCACACTCGATTCCGCCCGCACCGCATTCGCCGAACTCCAAACTCGTCCCAAGCCTCCAATATCCCTCGGCGACGGCATGCTCTTCTCCGGCGGCGTAAAACTTTTCATGGACGGCAGCGGCGGCGGCCGCACTGCATGGGTCTACGAACCCTGGTACAAAAACGCCACCGAACTCGACGGCACCAACACCGGCTATCCCAACATCGAGCCGCCCGTGTATCACGACATGGTCAAACTCTTTCACGACGCCGGCTACCACGTCAGCACACATGCCGTCGGCGATCGCGCCATCGACACCGTCGTCGACACCTACGCCGCGCTCCTGAAAGAAAAGCCCACGAAAGGCCTTCGCCACGGAATCATCCACGCCAACATTCCCACAGACCACGCCATCGACGCCATGGCCCAGCTCCAGCGCGATTACGACGCCGGCTATCCCGAAACGCAACCGCCCTTTATGTGGTGGATTGGCAATCTGTACGCCACCAGCTTCGGCCCCAAGCGTGAAGCCCGCCTCATGCCCTACAAAACCTACTCGCGAAAAAATATTATCTGGACCGGTGGCTCGGACTTTTTCGTCGACCCGTTTCCCGCTCGCTACGGCCTCTGGTCCAGCGTCGTGCGCAAAACCCAAACCGGCGAACAACCCTTCGGTCTATCCGAATCCGTCGACATTCACACCGCTCTCAAGTCCTACACCATCTGGGCCGCCCATCAACTCTTCCTCGAAAATCGTGTCGGCTCTCTCGAACCCGGCAAAGACGCTGACCTCGCCGTCTGGGACCGCGACCTCTACTCCATCCCCTCCGACCAACTCAAAGACCTAAAATGCCAGCTAACCCTCCTCCACGGCCAAATCGTCTACAAATCCTCTGAATCTTCGCTATCAATGAACTGAAGGTTGTAGGGTCCCAGTCCCGTGCAAAGGACTCGTACTCCTTCTTGCTCGAATCGGCAAGTATAGGCTGGCTGTGCGCAGAGGAATTCTCTTCGTGGGTAGAGCAGTTCTACAATTTGCACGTCCTCGGCGCATTTGCTACCAAGAACCCATGAAACGAAAGGGCTTACGCTGCCGCCGATTGGTTGCGGGATTGCTCCCTTAACTTTGCTCACGTGTAATCAAGTGTAAGTGTGTCTGCCGAGATCGGGTCGTGGAAGACAAATAGCTCGATTACCCACTCTCAGCGGGTGGAAAGGGCTAAATTCTCCGCATTCTTTCGGCACCGATCACTTCGTGAACCGTCTGGTGGTTACGACTAGGAGTTGTTATGAGAATCCCAGCCTCTCGTACAGCTTTGCTGCTGTTTGTATTTTTGTTGCTCCCCGGCATGGCCTCAGCCGATTCGGTAAGCCTCAACGTTTCCTCTGCCGCGAGCGTGCCACAGGGCAACAACTTCACTGTCGACGTCAACATCTCCGGCGTGACCGATCTTTACGATTTTCAGTTTGATCTTTCTTTTGACCCAACTATTCTGCAAGTCACCAATATCGCCGAAGGCGCCTTCCTGCCCGGCGCCGGTGCGACCTTTTTCCTTCCCGGCTTTATCGACAATTCCTCCGGCACTATCACCTTCAACGCAGACACCCTCGAAGCCGCCATCCCAGGCGCCAACGGCGCCGGTACGCTCATCGAATTTAGTTTCGACGCCAGTAGTGTGGGTACAAGCTTCCTGAACCTGGACAACATCATCTTGCAGGATTCGCAGGGTAACTTGATTTCCAGCTCGACGACGAATGGCTCTGTAACCGTGACTAGTGTCACTGTTCCGACTCCGGAGCCAGGCACATTTGCCTTCCTCGTCGTTGGTTTTCTGGTGATTGTCGCTTTCGGTGTTTTCCGTCGCTGACATTTCCAGTTCGCAAAGCTCTCCCCGGGCAATCTGGTCTTTGCGAATTTCACGATTGCGAAAGCGGAGAAAAGTTTCGGGCCATCGGTATCACTGACTTACAAAAATCGGCCATGGAGCGATTTCATGCGATTGCTAATCGGGGTATTGGTTGTAGTTGTTCTATTGCTGCCGTTCAGCGTTGTCACAAAAGCTCAGGACCTGCCGGCCACTTGCGCCGACTGGTCTGCCGTGCAGAGCTGGACCGGCACGATCACCTACAGTGGTTCCGGAAGTGGCTCCAAAGACGGACTGACGGAGGAGATTTCGGAGCACGCCACGATCAATTTCACCACCGAGAAGAGCCCTTCGCCGTGCGACATAAACGGGGACTTCAGCAATGGAGAGGGAATCACCGGTTGGTCGTCGTTAACGGCCAAGACCACTTACAGTGTCACCTTGCACGACGTTTTCACGAGCCCGCAAACCGATTCGAATGGACATTCTTGCACCGGCACTATCAACTACGATGTCACGAACGGGACCGCGAGCATTGCGAGCGCCCAGGTCAACATGAACTTTGCGAGTGCAACGTCTGGCACTCATCTCGTTAATGCCGATCAGATAGTAGATGGAGTTACAGAGAGCTTCGGCGGCTGCGGCCATTCTTCCAGCGACCAGGTCAACTTCTGGCTATGGGGACCGAGCTTATTTCCGCCGAACGGCGTAACGTTGCCGGCCAAGGTCGGCCCAGTATCGGGAAACTTGACGTTCACGGCCCCCGGGGGCTTGGGTGAACCCATTCAGTGGACCGTGAGCTGGACGATTACACCGAACATCAACTACGAGGTGCTCCTGATCACTTCGCCGGACTATGCGGATTGGCGCCCCGCCAGCGGAAAAAGCGAAACCGATTTTTCCGCCGGAATACTCGGCGTGAACGTCTATGTCGCAGATAAGGACACCGGGCAGTCCGTGGCCAACCTTTCCGTGGATGGGTGGAAGGTCGAACTGAAGGATGTGTCGCACGAGCCGGGAGTGTCCATGAATTATCCTCCCAAGAACAAGCTGATCTCTCCGTCACCTCCTGATCTCGATTTCAAGGATCTGAACACCGGGATCTTTCCCAACGTGAAAGTATCCGACGACGGGCTGACACTGACGGCCACACCCGATCCCTCGACTGACAATCAGCTTGCCTTTTTCATGAACTCCCGCGATTGGGGCGCGTGGGGAACGCTGAACATCACAATCACGCTTGCCGGTCAAACCTTCAAAGCGCATTTTGCTGGCGACGAGACCACCGACATTCTGCTCCCCAAGCGCCAACAGGGCTCCTTCATCGCCGACAGTTGGAAAACCGCTCACAACCTTCCTCTCGAAACAGCGGACTCCGATGATTCAGAAGCAAAACCCAATGGAGAACCAGAATGTGTAGGCGACGGCTTGACTCTTTACGAAGAATATCGCGGCTTCATGGAGGGCGGAAAGCACATCGAGGGTGATCCGGCTAAGAAAGACTTTTTCGTTCGAAACATCGGCGGCGGCGATTTGAAACCCGGCATTATGAAGTTCACGCAGATCACTGGGTTGAATGTTCATAAGGATCTCCGCGACGACGAGATAGACGGCGTGCACGGCACCCAACTGGGTGACAGGCTCATCAATTTCAATCACGCCCAAGCCGCTCACGAGGTTGATCAGCACGGCGTTATTCTTGCTGTGTGCGGAGACACCAACGGCGGGGCGACTGTCCTAAACGTGTCAGGCGTCCACGGCAGGCCCGGCCTCACGAATGGTATTTGCATGGAGTGGCGGGACCATCCTGGCGGCCCCTTTGATCCACATTCCCTGGGTTCTCACCAAACGCACGGCGGAGTGATCACACCTACGGCTGCGCTCCAGCAATATGACATTGCCGTTGCCCATGAACTCGCGCATAGCGTCGGCGCTGACCATCACGGAGAAGGCGACATCGGCAGCATGAGCTTCACTCTCTTGGGCCCCAATGACCCGGCAAACACAACCGGGCAGCCTGTTTTTACTGTCCAGGGCCAGGGCGGATTCGTTCATCTTCTTCAGGAAGATACCAAAGCGGAGATCGCCCCGATAATGTGGTCCAACCTTACCAAACAGGTGACTGACATCTGCGGCCAGGTCAGCGCAATCTATTCTCCTCAATTTTTCAGTGGGCCCTGCCGGCTATTCATTCTTAATCTTCCTGTCAATCTTTCCCTCTATATGGGCCGCCCGAATGCTTTGCACAGCGGCAACGATCAGTGCATCATGCGCTACTTCTTTGCCAACGGATATCCTTCGGCCGGAAGCAGCACGACTTTCTACGTCTCTCCCGCAGGCACGGAGCCCCTCGGAACAACTCTGTGCACTAGTCCGGCGGGCACGGGAATCAACGACCCCAACCACAAACCGCAACCGCGCTTTTTCGGCGCCGCATCGGGCCGCGGCAATTGCAAAGACCAGATATGCGTAAACGACAAGTACGCCCCAATACCGGATTGAGGACCCCATGAAACGCTACGTTCTCTTCTTTTTGATCTTGATTTCTCCGGCGACAATGTTTGCGCAACAACAGCCGCCGCCACCGCCCGCTCCCGATCTCTCCCTCTCGGCCAATGCCGGCAGCTCCAATCTCTATGCAGGCTGGCCCCTGATTCTTAATGTGACCGTGATGAATTCGACGGGGCTGGATCCGAACGCTACCCCCGGTCCGTTGGTCGTTTCTCCCGTGGGTGTTCCCTGGCCCAACGCAATCAGTATTTCGGTTGCTTCGAGCACCGGCTCGCCGGTCCAATGGCCTCTTAATCTGATTGGCACGCCAAGTGATCCGGTCCTGACATTGGCGCCGGCCGACTACGTCCGTATGACCTGGCAAATGTCCGCTGCGGATGTTTCCGCGCTTGTTCCAGGAACCTACACAATCACTGCGTCCATGCAGGTCAGCAATTCAAACGGCTGGAATGGTTCGGTGCAGTCTCCGCCTGTTACTCTCACGGTCGGACCGGAACCAACGCTCACGGCGAGCCAGCAAGCCGAAAAAGCGTTTCAGATTGCGGAATTCTCGATCAATACAGGCGATTTCGTTACCGCTGTAAATGCAACGCAGCAATTGCGTCTGAATCAACCGGACAACGCGAACGCCGCGGCTGTCGCTGCGGGTGTTCTGAATTTAGCGGGTTATGGCGCGCTGGCTTTTCTACAGACCAGCGATGCACTGAACACCTTCTATCGTATAAATCCAAATCCCGTCGAAGCCCCTATCAATCTATTGTCGTCATACCAGCAGCTCGTTAATACAATTGCCACGCCGGATACGACTGCCCCCGCGCCTACATCTACCTCCGAATCGAGCGCTTTGCTTACCTATAGTCCCAATGCACAGACTCTCGCGCTCTCCGCAATCGTTTCAACTTCGCCAGGAAGCGTGGACGGCGGCAGCGTGACGTTTACGATTGCCGGCATCGCCGGATCCGCAACATCCAATCCGGTCACCGCAGGCTCGGCGAGCGCGACATTTCCCGTTCCCGGCGGAACGCACGCGGGAAGCTACCCAATGCAGGCCGCTTACATCGGCACTGCTGCTTTTGCTCCCAGCAGCGACGCAACCGCCGCGCTCTCAATCGCTCAGGTCACTCCCGCAATTCAATGGGGTAATCCTTCCGACATCACCGTGGGCGTTGCCCTTGGCCCGACGCAGCTGAACGCTACAGCGAATGTGCCGGGAACTTTCACGTATCTGCCGCCGGCAGGAACCGTGCTTCCCGTAGGAACGGCCCAAAGGCTGTCGGCCACTTTTGTCCCCACCGATTCAATTGACTACAACTCTGCTTCGGCCAGCGCATTAATCAACGTGAACAACGTGAAAGTCGTCCCCGGAGATTTGAACGGAGACGGAGTTGTCAACTGCGCCGATATGGCCATCGTGAAAAATTCCTTTGGCAAGAAAACGGGCCAGCTCGGTTTTGACCCGCGAGCCGATGTCAATCACGACGGCGTCGTGAACATCCTCGATCTTTCCACGGTCTCAAGATTGCTGCCCGCGGGCACAGTTTGCCCCTAATACCGGCCTTAATGTCTGACCTGCCCCCAGGCTCCGCGCACGGAATCATACGACACCGAAATCTCCTGAATTCATGACTTCTGCCTTTTTTCGTTCCCCGAGTTGCGGCGCGGAGGGAGCCGTAGGCGACCGGAGCGATGCAACTCGCCGCGCAAACTCCCGCGGCGTCAAATTCCCCAGGCTGCTGTGCGGCCGCTCCTCGTTATACTCCTCTTTCCACGCGCCAATCTTCACTCGCGCTTCGAACAAATTCCCGAACCAACTCGGATTCAAACATTCATCCCGCAGCTTCCCATGGAAACTTTCCACGTGTGCGTTCTGCACAGGCCGTCCCGGTTCAATATGTACCAGTTCGATCTTCCGCTCCATCCCCCACGCCAGAAAATGCCGCGATGTAAACTCCGGCCCGTTGTCACAGCGAATCGCTTCCGGCAATCCGCGTTCTGCAACGATCCGATCCAACTCCCGCGTCACTCTCCGGCTCGCAAAACTCGTGTCCACTTCCAGCGCCAAACATTCCCGCGTGTACACGTCGATCACGCTCAACACGCGGAACTTCCGTCCGCTCTCCGCTGCATCGTGCACAAAATCCAAAGCCCACTCCTGGTTCGCTCCCGTCACCATCGGACGCACAAATCCCGCTCGCACCAAGCGTTTTCTTCTTCTCCGCCGAATCAACAACCCCGCTTCCCGATACACTCGATACACTCGCTTGTGGTTCACGTGCATCCCTTTCGCCTCCAACTTCACCTGCAACCGCCGGTATCCCCACTTCGGCTTCTCTCTCGCCGCCGCAATCAGCCCTTCCCGTAACGCTTCATCGTTCCGCCGGCTCACATACCGCTGGCTCGACTCCGCCACGTTCAACAGCTCGCAGATCCGCCGCTGGCTCACCAGAAATTTTCCCCACAGCCAGCGCACTTCCTCCTTGCGCTCTACGAGCTCCACCCGTTTTTTTCAATCACCGCTTTCAGCATCTCCTTGTCCAGGCTCAAATCCGCCACCAGCTTCTTCAACCGTCCGTTCTCATCCTCCAGCTGTTTTAGCCGCTGCGCCTCCCCCACACTCATCCCGCCATACTTCGCCTTCCACGCATACACCGTGTGCTTCGACACTCCCAGCTCCCGCCCCACTTCCGCCGCGCTCCTCCCTGCCTCCATCTGTTTCAACGCTCCAATCATCTCCACTTCGCTATACTTCCTCTTCGCCATGTCTTCTCCTTCCCAACTCCGCGACTTGCAATTTTCATATACACCCCTGCGCGGAAAA
>Ga0137412_10003805_pt1 | contig 12033 bp, 14 predicted proteins | sample CZODoug2_1_16fun_FD_122160 | JGI IMG/M metagenome (GOLD analysis project Ga0137412, IMG submission 122160) | Vadose zone soil fungal communities from Angelo Coast Range Reserve, California, USA - CZODoug2_1_16fungal (Hybrid Assembly) | ecosystem: Environmental > Terrestrial > Soil > Vadose zone...
TTCAGGCCGTCCGTAAGTGATCGTAATCATGTCCGGCTTTAGCCGCTGAGGGTACAGTCTTTGCTCTCTGTTCGACGTTTTTCCGCAGCCTGTAAAAGCCCTTCGTTCATCAACACAACTCAAAAGTTGTTGCCATTTAGACAGCAGCACCGGTCTGATGGCAAGGCGGTGCGGAAAGCAGCCGTTTGCGCCAGGTAAACAAGTTAACTGCTGTGGGTTGATTGGCACCCAGTTCAGCGTTGGTTCACGCCGTAGCCGATTTTGCCATCTGAGCTTTGATCAGGCCCACGATGACCATGATCACCGCCCCGCCAATACCACCGCCGCCAACACTCGAGAGGATGGAAGACATGTCCAGCCCTCCGCTCGCAGCTGGGGCAACGGCTCCGGTCAACATACCGAGCAGCTGACCTCCGCCCACACCACCAAGGATCCCGGCAATGGTATTGCCAATAGGACCTAGATCGAACCTCTTCAACAGAGCGCCGGCTATGTTTCCGCCAACACCACCGCTGATCAGCTGAATAAGAATCGGCATCCAGTTCATCCCGTTTTCTCCTTACTTTCCTGCGTCTGAAATCGCAATAAGTGCCTAAGGGGCCGGAGGGGAAATGTCGCTTGTATCTGTGAATTGGCCGGAGTTTGGGCCCGAAACAGTTTGGGGTACCCATTTATTCATATAAGTGCCACCAATGCAACCCCTATCTCCAAATTATTCGTTGTCTAACATCGCGTTCCGCGGGTCACAGCAAGCGTTTGCGGAAGAACGCGAGGCAGCGGGCAGGCGTTCCTTTCTCTCCGCGGATCCTTGGCCAACGGGGCTCTTGGTTGCGGATGCAGACCTTGCTGCGTAACAACTTTTTAGTTCCATCAATCCTCAGGCGCCCTCGCTTCTGAAAAGCGCTTGTACTCCCATTTACAGTCGTCGTAGGATGAGTGGGCTTTAAGCCTCTAAAATTCTCGCTTTTAGGTCAACTGGAGTGCATATGAAGAAATTGGTTAGTTCGCTGCTGGCTGCAACCGCGCTGGCTGTAACCGCAATGATCGCTTCACAGGCAGGTGTGGCCCAGGCCCCCGCAGGTGCACCCGCAGGAGCTACCGGGCTGTGCAAAGATGGCTCCTACTGGACCGGCGCGAGCAAGAGCGGGGCGTGCCGCGGTCACAAGGGCGTGAAGACCTGGTACGCCGGCGGCAGCTCCACACCAGCTCCCGCTGCTGCACCCACAGCCCCTGCCGCGCCTGCTGCGACAGCCCCTGCCGCTGCCGCCGCGCCGGCAGCAAAAACCGCGACCGCAGCAAAAACAAAGACCATGGCATCGACCACTCCGGCACCCGGTGGCGGACCCGGTATGGTGTGGTTGAACACATCCACCAAGGTCTACCACTGCTACGGCACTAAGTACTACGGCACCACCAAGGCCGGCGCCTACATGACCGAAGCGGACGCCAAGGCGAAAGGCGGCCACGCGGACGCGGGCAAGCCCTGCAGCTAGAAGACGAACTTCGATTGCCACGCAATTCCTTCGGGGCAGCGGTCCTTCATACGGACCACTGCCCCGAAGCTATTTAGCGTCGCGTGACAAAGTCCGCCCGGCAGCCGCGGTCCACCCAGATGCCCCGGCCATCGTAGCCCCACGTTTGGCCCTGCACACAAGGGGAACCGCTTCGTTGGTTCGTGAGCCGAACCCCGCGGCTGGTATCAGCTTGGCAGTAGTTGCGCTTGCCGTTATTGGACGAGCAGGTAACCGTAGCGGCGCCGCCCCCATAACCAGGTCCGCCATTACCAGGGCTCCCATAACCAGGTCCGCCAGGACCAGGTCCAGGTCGATAGTTGCTCCCCAGGTAAAAATCCGCCCGGCAGCCACGGTCTACCCAAATTCCCGACCGCGAGTAGCCCCATGTTTGCCCTTGGACACAGGGCGATCCGCTGCGCTGGTTCGTCATTTGCACGCCCCGGCTGGTATCGACCCGGCATAGATGCCGCTTACCGTCATCGGAAGCACACGTGAGATTCCGGCCGTTCTGCGCAGTAATCCCACTTTGCGCCCACGCTCTTGACGATCCGGAAGATAAGCTCAGGATCCCCAGTAGCAACATAAGCCATGTTAGGTTCTTCATTCCCACCTCTCCTCAAAAGGGCTTGGAAGTTCTACTACTCTGCTCACCGTGAAATTGGTTCAAGCGATGATATAGCCGACCGCCGATGTGCGGCATGAATCGATGGAGATATTAGCCATGGAAAAGATTCGTGGGGTGAACAAGGGGTTGTCTGGGAGAACTTGCCCCGGCCGGGGATTTCTCGCATGAGGTGATGAAGGGCCCGAACCACTGTTGCCTGACCGTCATTGCCAGACCGTCGTTGCCAGACCGTCGAGCCTACGATCGGGTGAAAGACTTAGACCAACTCCAGTTGGTCCCCGACGTGAATCCGGCAATGACTGATTTGTCCGGCCGGCAGTTCCAGAATGCTGTGCGCTTTCCGTTGCGGGCTGGTGACCCGGAAGGGAGCCAATCCAGGCCAAAGCTTCAAAACCCGCAGGCCTTTATCGAGCGCGACCGCGTCGATCGAAAACAGCATGCCAAACGTGTGAATGCCGCAGCACGGCCTGATAAGCAGTCCGCATCCGGGATCAAGCTGCCTCCTGCCCAGCAAACCTGCCAGGCGAGCGACTGAAGTGTCGGCGATGGTGATCTGTGTACCGATTGTGGTGCCGCTCGTTCTGTCTCTCAGCTCGATTTTTTGGCCCTCAACGATCCCGGTTCCCGCAAACCAGGATCTTCTGAATGGGCTGGGTCAGACCATGGAACCGCAGGTGGTCCCCAGTTGGCCGGGACCGCATATGAGGCCCCGGCGACTGCAGCACGCAAGCAAGTACGGAGGCGAAACGATGATCCATGGATTTTTCCGCGAAACCACTCCACCCCATTTCAGCCAGGTCACGGCTGTGAATCCCCTGTTAGACCTACGCCTGCTTTCTACGGTAAATCACGAAAGCGAGTACAGCGACTGCCAGAACACCCGCGATGAGTCGAATCAGCGTTGTCGTATCCATCGGATGTATCCTCCTTTCTCCCAAATCTCGTGTAACCCGAAAACTCTATAAGCCACCAACACGGTTCCTCTTGCTTGCCATGGTTGGTGCCCGTCGAACTATTTGAACGCCTCCATATTCTTCGCGATGTTCAGGATTGCGGGCGCCAGCAACACAATAAAAATGCAGGGAAAGATAAATAACACCAGCGGGAAAAGAATTTTGATCTTGGTCTTGGCGGCCTTCTCTTCGGCACGCTGCCGTCGTTTCAAACGGATTTCATCGCCGAACCGGCTCAATGCGCGAACAATGGGTGTGCCGAACCGGTCAGCTTGTGTCAACATGCTGACGAAAAGGAAAAACTCCGGAATCTGCGTGCGCTCTGCCGCGCTCTTCCACGCCTCGAGCCGGGGCTTGCCGGCAAGTTGCTCCAGGTTGACTTGCATGAACTCGTGGTGAATATCAGGGTGGCTGATGTTAAGCTCCTGTCCCACGCGCAGCATCGCCTGGTCCAACCCCAATCCTGCCTCTACACAGATCACCAGCAGATCGAGTGCGTCGGGAATGCTCTTCCTGATCCTTTCTCTCCGTTTATTGATTTTGGTCTTCAGCCACATGTCCGGGACCAGATAGAAGACCGCGGCCAGAGACAAAGCCCAGAACACGGTGTTGGTGTGAATCAAACTTCCGCACACCAGGCCCAATACCGGCCCAACATAGCGGCTGGCAACATACGTGTTCATGCCTTCGCTCGTTCTGATTCCCGCGCTCAAAAGCTGCTGTTTGACTTTTTCATCCTCTGTAATCCCCAACCGGACGCGCAAATCCCGGGCCATGGAAAGAACTGCCTTTTGCATACGCTCTTTACTGCCGACATTTCGTTCGTCCGGACGATTGCTGCGCACCATCGTCAGCATCCGCCTGGCCGCCTGAGATGGCCGCAGGATGACTGGGGCGAAGATCAACGCGAACACCAGAAAGACGGTAAGCGTGAGCGCGCTGTAAAAAACCAGGTTCATTTCTTCTAGACCTCGATCCCATTCACGATTTGACGAATGACGATACCGCCGGCCGCAAGCATCCCGAGGCTGACGTACATCAGCTTGCGGCCAAATGGGTCGTGGAACAGGATGCTGGAATAGCCCGGATTTACCAGGTTGAGCAGCGCCATCATCACCACCGGCAGCGCTGTCAGAATCCATCCGGTTAGTCTCCCCTGGGCAGTTTCCACGCGAATCTCAGCCTGAATCCGTAGCCGTTCTCGGATGACGAAGACCGTCCGATCCAGAATTTCGACCAGGTTGCCCCCGGTGTCCTTCTGCACCATGATCGCCGTTACCAGCACGCGCAAGTCTGCCGAGGGAACGCGGTCCAGAAGTTGCAGCAGCGCGTTGCGCATCGGCAATCCCAGGTTCAGCTGTTTAAAAACTTCGCCAAACTCAAAGGCAGCCGGTTCCTGTGCATTACCAGCCAGCATCTCCAGGGCCCCCACCACGGAATGGCCGGCGCGTAGAGCCCGGGCCAGCATGTCGATGCATTCGGGAAGCGCTTCGTCGAAGGCGTTGACTCTTCTCGTGCGCTTCAAGGAAAGAATCCCGAAGGGCAGCAAGCCCAGCGGGATCCCAATAGCCAGGTCGATCAGAACCATGGGTGCGAAGAGCCGTGTGATGGCAGATCCCGAAATGAACAAACCCACACTGGTCAGGATCAGACGAGCCACGCTGGTTGAGCTACTCGCCTGTTGAATCCGCACCTGCAGTGCTTTCGCAAACTCGAAGCGGCCCAGGATCTCATCCAGCCAGCGCAACCTGCTCGCTCTCGTTGCCTTCAACAGTTGTGTACTATCAGACCCGCCCCCGGCCTGTTCTTTCTGTGGGATGTGGATCAATGCCATCCGGCCGCTGACAATCTTCTCCTCCGGCGACTGCCGCGTCATCGCCATGACCAACAGGAAGGTGGCCAGCAAAATCGGAAGAAATGTCAGAACCAGCAGCGCCATTTCTATAGCCTTCTACACTTCCATCGAGTAATCGAGCAGACTTGCCGGTAACGGAAAACCGGCAGCCTTCAACTTTTCTCCAAATTTCGGAACAATCCCGGTGCCGCGAAAACGGCCTTTCACCTTCCCCGTGGGGCTCAGACCTTCTCTCTCAAAAAGGAAGACATCCTGCATGCTGATCACGTCGCTGAACGCTCCGGTCAGTTCAGAGATGTGCGTGACCCGGCGCGAACCATCGCTCATACGGGCTATCTGCACGATCAGGTGCACTGCGGACGCAATCTGCGCCCGAATCGCCGCTCCCGGCAAGCTCACGCTGCCCATCATGGCCATCGTCTCCATGCGGGCTACCGCATCCCGCGGCGTGTTGGCGTGGATAGTCGTCAGGGAACCATCGTGCCCGGTGTTCATCGCCTGCAACATGTCCATACACTCTTCGCCGCGCACCTCACCCAGCACAATCCGGTCGGGGCGCATACGAAGTGCATTGATGACCAACTCCCTCTGCCGCACCGCTCCCTTTCCCTCCACGTTCGGAGGCCGGCACTCCAGCCGCACCACATGCGCATGTTTCACCTGCAACTCGGCCGAGTCTTCAATGGTTACGATTCGTTCGCGCTCGTCGATAAAGCTGGACATCACGTTCAGCAAAGTAGTCTTCCCTGCGCCGGTCCCCCCCGAGACGATGATGTTGAGGCGGGCCTGCACGGCGCCCTTCAGGACCTCGAGCATCGGCTCGGTGAGCGCCTTGTTGCGCAACAGGTCGTCCGCGGACAACGGTTTCGATCCGAATTTACGGATCGAAAGAATGGGGCCATCTACAGCCAGCGGCGGAATAATTACATTGACCCGCGACCCGTCTTTTAAGCGGGCGTCCACCATGGGGGAGGACTCATCGACCCGCCGTCCCACCGCCGACACAATCTTGTCGATCACGTGCATCAGGTGCCGATCGTCCTTGAAGGCGACAGTGGTCTTCTCCAGCACGCCGCGCCGTTCTACATAGACCGAACTGCAGGTGTTTACCAGGATGTCGTTGACGCTCGCGTCCTGAAGCAACGGTTCCAGCGGACCCAGACCGAAGACTTCATCCAGGACCTCCTGCGCCAACCGGTCGCGCTCCGCAGCGGAGAGCGGAATATTCTGCTCCCCAATCAGCTGGTGAATCACACTCTGGAGTTGTTGCTGAGAAGATGGATTCTCGTGCATCTGCGCGATCTTTTCCAGATCCAGACGCTTGATGAGTCCCTGGTGGACTGCGGATTTGATTTCCTGCTGTATTTTCGGGGCTACAGGTCGCGCCGTTCTTACGATGGCAGGAATCACCCGCGTATGCCCAGTGATAGTGGAATCAGCCATATGGATATCCTCGATCGGTCAACCTTAAAGGTCGCGTTACTTCCATAACGCGAACCGCTTCTTTCCCGGCTCGTGAGCCGTTGCCGCAGTCTTCCCGGCTAATGCAGTCGCCCACTTCATCATCTGCGCGGAAAAATCCGACTTACTCTCCGATGACACCGGTTCGCCGATATTGACCGATCGGACCAGTTCGCTGTAGCTGTTGGGAACCTTGAAGGCGATCGGCAAGTGAACCGCTTGCTCGATCTGTTCGATGGTCACCGCCTCATGCGAGGAGTAGCGATTGATGACTACTTGCAGCTTCGTGGTCGCGTGCTCATTCTGAACCAGGCCGTCCACATACCTCGACAGGTCGCGGATAGCCCCAATCTCCGGAGAAGCGACCAGGTATATCCAATTCGAATAAGAAACGATGGCCAGGTTGATGTCCTCGAACGATGCCTCGCAGTCCAGTAGAACGAAGTCGTACTGGGTGCTCAGGAACTCCAGTGTTCGTTCGACTGAATCTGTATCCGTTTTCCAGGAACTGCCGTAAACGTCGGGAGAGGACAGAACATCCAGGCCGCTCGAGTGGGTGGCGATGAATCCGCGCAGCAAGTCCTCGTCCAGCCGGCTGACGTTCTGCACCAGGTCATAAAAATGATGATTGCTTCCATCCATCCCGAGGTACAGCACCACATGCCCCAGCTGTGCATGGTTGTCGATCAACAGCACCTTCTTCCCCAGGTTGCGAACCAGAAACATCGCCAGGTGGACCGCCAGCGTAGTCGTGCCCACACCTCCCTTCGCCCCGAAAAAGGACAGAATCTTTCCCGAGTGCCGCGGCCGGACCATGCTATTCGCCCAACGGTGATCGAGCCGGATGAGTGTGTCGGTCAATTCGTCCAGGTCGAAAGGCCTGGCCAGGAATTCACTGTACCCGGCGCGCATCGCGCGTAGTAGCAAGTCAGGATCGGTGCTGGCCGAAAGAGCCAGAATCCCAATATTGAGGTGGAAGTTCTCGCGCAGGAATTCAGCCGTCTCCAGCGCCCGCTCGGAATCACTGTCGAAATCAACCACTGCGACACATGCCTGGGCACTCATCGCCCGCTGGGTAACAGATGTTAGCTTGGCTCCCGAGAAGTAGTTACCGTAATCCACATTGATCAGCTCCCAGGGCATGCGGGCCGCCGTCTGGCGGATCTGGTCTACCGTGTCTTGATCGACATGCACTGTCAGCAGCGCCACCTGCAGACCATCCGGATGGTGTGCGTTCTGCGTCATTGTGGGCCGCCTGCTTGCGGTTGCGCCGGGGTTTTTTGTTTGACCATCTTCTTATCGAATTGCGTAGGATCGAGCAACGGCACCGGCAATTTAGGCAAAGCGGGCGAAGTCATATCGGTCAACGGATCGACTAAGATGGGGGTCACCACCACCATAAGTTCTACCGTCGAGTGGTTAACGTCTTTTGACCGGAACAGCTGTCCTAGAATGGGCACGTCTCCAATGCCTGGCATCTTGCTGAATATGTCCGTGGTGCGGTGATCGAGTAGCCCGGAAATCGCGAAGCTCTGTCCATCGCGTAGCTCTACCTGCGTGTCCGCCCGTCGCGTAGAGATAGCCGGAATGGTGTAACCGGAAATCGTGACCGAGTTGGTGTAATCCAGTGCGCTCACTTCGGGTGCCACTTTCAATTGAATCGTCCCGTCGTCATTCACTATCGGCGTAAAGTCCACCTTCACGCCATATGGCCGGAATTGAATGGTGATGGACGTAAGTCCGCCCGATGAACCCTGGACCACAGGAAAGGGAAACTCGCCGCCGGCGAGGAACGAGGCCTTTTGCCCGCTCAACGTCGTAATCGTCGGCTCGGCCAGGATTTGTGCAATGTTCTTGTTCTGCAGATCCTGCAGAGTCAAACCGAAATTCACGTCGAAGTTGTAGAAAAGGAGGTTAAGCGGGTTGCTGCTGGTGAGCGTGGCCGGAGTCGTGCCACTGCCAGGGGTATAGGTTTGCGTCGAGGAAAACTGTCCAGTCGTCACGTTGCTCGTATTTTTGCCCTGGCTGAAAAGGTTGATCCCAAATTGGGCAAGCTTCGAGCGGTCAATTTCGATGATCTGCACTTTCAACTTCACCTGGCTGCCGTGCAGCTGTCGTACCACCACGGAATTCACTACGTTCTTGGCATAGAGACTGGCAAGCTTGACCGCCGCTCCCGCAGAAGCATCACTCCATACCGTGCCCGACAGTGAAACCCGATCTTGCAGCCCTTCCACTCGTATGCTGTCATTCGGCAGCGCCTCGTGAATCTCCTTCTGCAGACTGGTGACATTTACGTCGGAAGAAACCCAGTAAGTCGCCGAGTTCCCCTCTTGATCCCACAGGATCAGGCTGCTCACACCGGGCGCTTTCCCCGTTACCACGATTTGCCTGGGGCTCGAAGTGAAGGAATCAACCACCACAGGATCGCTGACATACACCCGCTTCAGCCGGCTCACTGTGGTGATAAAAATCGACTGCCCCACCAGGATGTGCAGCGGCTGGCTTGCCGATACCGTCGAACTGCTCAGCGCGGTCGTTGAGTCAGGCAACGGCGCCACCCGCAATGCGCTATGCGAAGACGCAGGAGCAGCCGGCACCGCCGGCACCACCGGCGTGGGGAGTGCTATTTGCCCGCGCATGAAGCCGCATAGCATGATGGGAGCGAGCAGGCGATATGTATGTTTTCGTATCTTGCTTGCCGGTATCGCCATCCACGCCTCAATAGAATGTCTTCACGACTTGCTTATCGCCCAAAACAGTCTCGACTTGATATGGCTTGGCACGCGGTTTGGTCACGGGCGCTTCGGTGCTGGGCAGGAGGACAGTGCCGGTGAGCTCATCGAGTCCCACCGACGAGCTCGATGCCTGTTCCTTGTCTGCGCCGTTTCGCAAAACGAAATGAATCGCTCCCAGGCTGGTCGCAAGCACCAGCTTTTCGGAGTCTGCAGGCGTCAGCAGAAGCGTCACCACATTGTTCACGCTGGTCGGCTTGCCCTCCGGATCGGGGCGAATCTGCTGGCCTGCGGCCACCACCACCACATCTTGCAGCACGGTCGCTGTCCGCGGGTCCGGAGACTTATCGGAGTGATAGGTCAACAGCACGTCCACATGCGTTCCCGGCAACAGGAAGCCGGCCACTCCCACCACTTCATCGGAGCGTACGGAGATCGCTCGCATGCCCGACGGAATCTTCGCCGTCAGCCCTGAGCTCATTCCTACTGGGGCGAGGTAGGCCGCGAGAATAGGCTGGTCCTTGGCAACCGGAAAGAGCACAATCCTGCCTGCGATTTCATCGACCTTGAGGACACTTCCAGGAAGCGGAACCGGCCACTCCATCAACCGCAAGCTTCCCGGCTTCACCAACTCGCCGGCCTCGAGCGTTTCGCTGGCAGCCACTATGAAGTGCTTTTGCGGAACCACCACATGAGCCGCCTTCGCGACCCGTCGACTCAGCCAGAACGTAAACAGGCCTGAAATAAGCAGAGAGACCACCAAGGCTATCGTCAATCGTCTTGCATTCATTGCTTCACCTCTGGACCACTAGCAGGCAAAGAGTCAGCGCGCTACCTGCCATGATCGCCAGCGCATACGGCAAACGCAGCGTTCGATCGTTGCGGACGTTGAATTGGGCATGCGGGGTCAATCCCATGGCCTTGTGGTGAACCAGCACGGCGTATGTGCTATGCAACGTTGCTACCAGCTGACGGCGATACAGTGCGACGCCAATCGCCATCACTCCACCTGCCAAGGCGGTCCATACAAGCAAATGTTGAATCAGCGATAGGCCGGCAAGGCAACCAGCTGCAGTCATTAGCTTCACATCGCCTGCACCCATCCCCCCAGCCAGATAAAAAACCAGAAAAATCAGGCCGCAAATCAGGCCCGCGGCAGCGGCCGTCGCCAACTGCAGCAAACCACCAAAAACACCATGCAGCAACAGGCCAAGGGCAATGGCAGGAAGGGTAATAAAATTTGGGATGCGACGGCTTCGCACGTCATACACGGCGCTGATCGTGGCGCAAAGCAGCGAGGCCGCAGGGAACACAAACTCCATACCCATTCTCTGCATAAGATCTGCGACCGCGCGTGACTCGTCAGAGAGCCAAGCCTCGTTCAGTGAGTTAGACAGCGTTGGTTAGACTGGTTCCTACCTTGGTAAATGCGGCGGTAATGGACTTGGCAAGTGTCGTCATCGCCGCCGTAGCTCCCAGCGCGATGATCGCGGCCACCAGGGCATACTCAATAAGATCCTGGCCGGACTCATCACTAATAAAATCAGAAAGAAAAGTTTTCACCATTGCCATTCTCCTTTTACGCTGCCGGTAATCGAGATATTGGTATCTGACAAAATGTTGGGCGTAACCAAAGACAATGTCAATCGGATCGTCTGACCGGCGCAAAGAGAGTAAATTACATCGGTCACAGATGTGTCATACAACAAATCACAATGGAACGACTGGTAGTTAATCACAGAGATAGGCGATCAGATGGATGAGTTCCTGAGTCCGCTAGCCGCGGAAAGTCGGAATTGGCTAACCATCATGGTCGACGAACTATTGCCGATAAATAAACGTGTCGTGCGTAACAAGAGCTGCGCGAGGAGAACAGGTTGGGATGAGTGCCACAAGCGGGTAACCTTGAACAGCGAAGCGTGTGAGATGATGCCCCAAAAAAATACGATACGGCGACCAAGCTTGAAAACCACGCCGCGGAAAACGACCTTGGCTTGCATCGGCGTTCCCAACCATCCACGGCCGGGTTGTCTCAATGAAGACGGCCAGGCAATGGTCGAGGTCGCTCTAGTTCTGCCCGTACTGTTATTAGTCGTCACCGGCATTCTTACCTTCGGGCTCGCGTTCAATAATTATCTGCTGTTGACCGAGGCCACCGGTATCGGCGCACGCACCCTCGCCATCAGCCGTGGAGCGACCACAGATCCGTGCGCGACCGCGGCGTCTGCGGTCATCGCCGCGGCGCCGTTGCTCACCCCAGCCAATCTTTCCTTTACCTTTGTGCTCAACGGCGCCACCTATACAGGCACGTCCTGCAGCAGCGGAAGCAGCACCACAGGCGCAGCGGGCAATCTCGTGCAAGGGGCCAACGCCGTTCTCACCGTGAACTACCCCTGTAGCCTTGCAGTCTTCGGAGCTAACTATGCCCCGCAGTGTTCCCTGCGGGCGCAGATGACGGAATTGGTCCAGTGACACAGACGCCAAGAACGACAGTGCGAACCTGGCTTCGGGATGAGCATGGGCAGGTGCTGCCGTTCGCCGCCATCATCTTCGTGGCGCTTCTCGGCATAGCTGGGGCGGCGATCGACGTGGGGCATGTTTTCTATTGTGATCGCGCACTGCAATCCGCCGCAGATGCTGCCGCGTTGGCGGGGGGCGGCGCCATGCGCACGGCCACGACGAGTTCTGCCGTGATCGCGGCGGCCACCTCGTATAGCGCTGCGCCAGGCTCTGTCAATGCACAGGCCTCCCTCCCCAATGTGACCATGTCGAGCGGGTTCCCCGCCTTGAAATGCCTCTCCACGCTGCAGAGCCTGGGAATCGCGTGCCAGGGCGCCGTCCCCTACAACGCCATCCAGATACAGGAGCAGGCCGTGGTGCCCATGTACTT
>Ga0137412_10003806_pt1 | contig 12029 bp, 12 predicted proteins | sample CZODoug2_1_16fun_FD_122160 | JGI IMG/M metagenome (GOLD analysis project Ga0137412, IMG submission 122160) | Vadose zone soil fungal communities from Angelo Coast Range Reserve, California, USA - CZODoug2_1_16fungal (Hybrid Assembly) | ecosystem: Environmental > Terrestrial > Soil > Vadose zone...
CTCATCACGTTGCGCACCCGCTGGCCCATCGGGCCGATGCAGGCGCCCTTCGCGTTCACCGACGGCACCATGGCCCGAACCGCGATCTTGGACCGGTGCCCGGCCTCCCTGGCCACCGCGCAGATCTCCACCGAGCCGTCCACCAACTCCGGCACCTCGAGCGCGAACAGCCGGCGCACCAGGTTCGGGTGGGTACGGGACAGGGTGATCTGGGTGCCCCGGCCGCCCCGGGACACGCCCACTACGTAGCAGCGGATCCGCTCACCGTGCTCGTAGCGCTCGCCCGGCACCTGCTCGGCCGCCGGGATCACCCCCTCGGTGCCGCCCAGCGCCACCACGACCACGCCCCGCGCGTTGGCCCGCACGTCCCGCTGCACCACACCGGCGACGATCTCGCCCTCCTTGGCGGAGAACTCCCCGTAGGTGCGCTCGTGCTCGGCGTCGCGCAGCCGCTGCAGGATGACCTGGCGCGCGGTGGTGGCGGCGATCCGGCCGAACCCCTCCGGGGTGTCGTCCCACTCCCGCACCAGCTGCCCGTCGTCGGCCAGCTCCCGGGCCAGCACCCGGACCATGCCGGACTTGCGGTCGATGTCGATGCGCGCCGCGGATTCGTGGCCCTCGGTGTGCTTGTAGGCGGTCAGCAACGCGGTCTCGATGGCCTCGATCACCGTGTCGAAGGGGATGTCTTTGTCGCGCTCTATCGCTCGCAATGCGGCGATGTCGACGTTCACTTGGGTTCCTCCGCTACTTCCCCTACGTCATCTCGGTCACCCGGAGCCGGGCCCGAGACCGCGCTTGGACCGGAGCCCAGCGCCTTCAGCTCGTCGGCCGGCGGATGCCGGAACTCCACGACCACGGTGGCTCGCCCCATGTCGGCGTACCGCACCTCGCGCAGCGCGCCCTCCACCAGCAGCGCAACCGCGTCCTCACCGGCGTCGCCGACCCGTCCGGTGATCTTCCCCGAGTCCGCTAACTCGATCTCGACCAGGCGCAGCCGCGCGCGCCGCCAGTGCCGGGGCGCGGTGAGCGGCCGATCCACCCCGGGCGAGGTGACTTCGAGGGTGTACGGCCCGCCGAGGATCGCGTCGTGCTCGTCCAGCTCGGCGGCGACCCGGCGGCTGAGCGCGGCGATGTCGTCCAGCCCGACGCCGTCGTCGGCATCAACCACCACACGCACCAGCTTGCGCCGGCCGGCCGGTCGAATATCGATCTCTTCAAGATCAAATCCGATGGAGGTGACCGCGCGCTCCACCATCGGACGCAGCTCGGTGCTCAGCTGGTCCTGCTGGGAACGGGGCATCCGGTTCACTCCTTGGTCTCGATCTCGGTCACGATCTCAGGGCCGGCGTCACCACCGTCGCCCGCCACGGTCGCTGCCTGGGCATCGATGGTTCCGCACGGGTCGCTCAGGGTATCGTGCCGAGCCAGCTGGGCCGGCCTGGCAGGATCATCCGGCGTGGTCAGTCCCGAGTGTGCCCGCCCAGCGTCGAATCGGGTAATCCGACGGATTTCACGCCGGCCGGTTCTGCTCGGGCTCACCGCCATCGCGGTGGCCGTTCCGGCGGGCGGCGTGCTGGCCGGCTGCGGCCGAGGCGAACCGGATCCATTGGAGGCGGTGGCCGCGAGGGCCCGCTCGGACGCGGCGTTGATCGAGTCGATCCTGGCCCAGCCGACCCTCGGCGCGGCGCTGTCCGGGCGGCTCGGGCCGGTGGCCGACGCCCGCCGGCAGCACGCGGTGGCGCTCGGGGTGGAGTTGGGCGAGACCAGTCCGGCGCCGGCACCGCCACCCCCCGATCCCCCACCAAACCAGTCCACCCAACCGTCCTCCGGGCCGGGCAGCTCCGGGGTCAGCTCCCGGCCCAGCCCGGACGACGTACTGCCCCGGGTGCGCACGGCGCTGGACAACTCCGTCCATCAGGCCGGTCGGCTGGTGCTCACCCTGCCCCGGCAGCGGGCCGCGCTGGTCGCCTCGATGGCCGCCTGTTGCGCCGCCTATCGGGCGGTGTTGGAGTGAGCAGCCCCACCCCTACGCCGTCGCCCACCCCGGGCTCCGGGTCGGGCGACACCCCCCGTTCCCCTGCCGCGTCGCGAGCCGCGCGGCCGTCCGGCTCCTCGGCACCGTCGCACTTCACCGATGCCTCGGCACCGCCGCGCCCGTCCGGTTCGCCGGTCCCGTCGGCCGATGCCAATCCGGCGCCACCGCCCGGCCCGGAACCGGCTCCGTACTCCGAAACCCCGGTGAGCCAACCGACGCCGGGCGCCCCGCCGCCGGACCCGGTCACCACCGCGGCGGTTCAGACGGCGCTGGGCACCGAAAACGCGGCGGTGTGGTGCTACAGCCTGATCGAGGCGTTCCTGCCGGAGATCCTGGACCGGCGCGCCAGGCAGGACCTGGCCGCGCACCGCGCCCGGCGGGACCTGACCGTCCGGGTGCTCACCGACTACGGGGTGCGCCCGGTGCCCGCCGAGCCCGCGTACCGCATCCCCGTCCCGGTCACCGACCAGACCTCGGCTATGCGGCTGGTGGTGGCCGCCGAGTCGGACGCGGCGGCGGCCTGGCGCTCGGTGCTGGAGCGCTGCGACGACCCGGGGTTGCGCCGGATGTCCCTGGACGGGCTCACCGACGCCGCCGTGCGCGGGGCCCGCTGGTCCGAGCAGCTCGGCGCCAAGCCGGTGGTGCCGCCGTTCCCCGGCCGGGACTAGCGGGGCGGGTCAGGCCAGGGTGTCCAGGGCGCGCTTGACGTCCGCCTCGGTGTTGTACAGGTAGAAGGCCAGCCGGGCCGCGCCCCGGCGGGTGCTGACCGACAGGCCGGCCTCGCTCAGCCGCTCAGCCGCGCCAGGGCGGTCCACCACGGCGATCGCCGAGTTCGACGGGTCCCCGCCCAGCCCGACCCGCAGTTGGTTGGCCAGGCCGACGCAGTGCTCCCGCACCTGGTTCAGGTCCAGCGAGGCCAGCCAGGGCAGCGCGGCGGCCGCGCCGACATGGCAGAACCAGGCCGGCGAGGTGTCCAGCTGGCGCGCGTCGCCGGCCAGCCGCAGCGGCAGCCCGTAGATGCTGGCCCACCGGTCCTGCCCGGCGTACCAGTTCGCGGCGTGCGGCACGATGCTCCGGCTCAGCTCGTCGGACACCGCGAGCCAGGCCACCCCCCTCGGACAGAGCAGCCACTTGTAGCCGGCGGCGACCACGGCGTCGGCCCAGCTCAGCGAGAGCGGCAACCAACCCACCGCCTGCGTGGCGTCCAACAGCACCCGGGTGCCGGTGCCGGCGGTCGCGGCCCGCAGCGCGTCCAGGTCCACCAGCGCCCCGTCGGCCGACTGCACCACGCTGACCGCCACCAGGTCCGCCTCGGCCGCCTTGGCGGGCAGCTCGGCCAGCTCCACCTCGGTGACCGTGACGCCCCGGCCGGCCTGAGCGGCGAACGGGAACGACACACTGGTGAACTCATCCTTGGCCACCAGCACCCGGCAGCCGTCCGGCAGGCTCGCCGCCACCAGGCCGATCAGCGCGGAGGCCGAGGAGCCGATCGCCACCCGTTCCACCCCGACCCCGACCAGCTGGGCGAACGCCGCCCTGGCCAGCGCGACCGGCTCGTCGAAGTCGCCGGCCCGCCCGGCGCCGGCCCGCCAGCCGCGCACCGCCTCCACCACCGCCTCGGCGACCGCCACCGGAGGCATGCCGATGCTCGCCGTGTTCAGGTAGCCATCGGGCATGTCGAACTGCTGACCGAACATCGAACGCATGGCGAGGGACGCTACCTCGCCGTCCGGCGTAGCGTCCTGGCCGTGCACAGCGAGGAGATCCAGGTCCGGACCGGTCAGCGGGAGGCCGTGGTCGACCTCACCGATTCGGTGACGGCGTTCCTGCGGCCGCACCAGGACGCGGACGGGCTGCTGCACGCCTGGGTGCCGCACGCCACCGCCGGATTGGTGGTGATCGAGACCGGCGCGGGCAGCGACGAGGACCTGCTCACCGCGCTGCGCTCGCTGCTGCCCGCCGACGATCGGTGGCGGCACCGGCACGGCAGCCCCGGGCACGGCAGGGACCACGTGCTGCCCGCGTTGCTCGCACCGTCGATGAGCGTGCCGGTGCTGTCCGGGCACCCGGCGTGGGGCACCTGGCAGTCCCTCTGCCTGGTGGACACCAACGTGGACAACCCGGTGCGCACCGTGCGGTTGTCCTTCCTGCCGGGCTGAGCCCGGCGGCCCCGGCCGCCGACTGGTGAAAGATCGTCGAACGGGGAGCCGTGCAGAGCTCCGCACTCCGGGAATCTCCCGAATCAGCGATCATGCCCCGCGGAGCAAAGCACCGGAGCGCGGAGTTCCGCGAAACCGGCCCGCCGGATCCACCTGGCCGGCTACCGTGCGCTGCGTGAGCTCGCCCCGCGATCCCGCCCGCCGTGCACCTGTCCGGCCGGCCGGACACGGTCGCCCCGGCGGCGGGATCGACCCGTTCAGCGGCCCGGGGCCGGCACCGGCGGTTCGCCGTGCCGAACCCTCAGTCGACCGCGCGGAGGACCCGACCGAGGCGTTGTTCCACCGGGGCGCCCGGCGAGGCCCGGCCGGGCTGCTCGCGCCGAACCAGCGAGTGACCGAACCACCCGCCGGCCTGGGCCCACCGCGTGACCCACCGGGTTACCCACCGGGCTACCCGGCGCGTTACCCAGTGCCCATCCTGCCGCCGCTGGCCGATGCCGCCGCGCTGCCAGGTCCGTGGCACGGGCACGGCCGCCGCTGGTGGGTCATCGCGGCGGTCGCGCTGGTTGCGATCGCGGCGCTTGGGGTGGTCGGCAGCGCGGCGCTGGCGCACCGGTTCGGCGCCGAGTCCGACGGGCTGCTGGTCAAGGCCAGGGACCTCAGCTACCGGGTGCCGAGCAACTGGCGTTCCACCCCGGGCGGCCCGGAGACCACGGTGAACGGGGTGGCGTTGGACGGGGTGGCCACCGCCGCCCGCTATACCTGCGGCGGGCACGGCTACTACCGGGCCACCGTGGGCAGCACCTTCCTGGTTCGCCGGGACGGGGTGAACGCCCGTCCGGAGGACGCCGCGCGCGACTTCGGGCCGCTGTTCGCCGGCAGTTTCTACGGCCCCGGAGCCAGCACCAGTGCCAGCGCGCCCACCCCGCTCACCGTCGGCGACCTGACCGGTTCGACGTCGCTGGTCACCGTGCGGCCGGCCGCCGCCGCCGGCTGCCCCGACCTGGCCGGCCGGCTGACCGTGGTCGCGCTGCCGACCAGCCGCACCGGCGCGGCCGGCGGCACCGGGGTGCTCCTGCTGGTGGTGCAGCACGACGCCGCCGGCGGGCCCGTGTCGCCGGCTCCGGTGGGCGACCGGGTGGTCTCGGAGATCCTCAGCAGCGTGCGGGTCGCCGGGCGCTGAGTCGGCCTACCGCGCTCACCGGGTGCGGACCAGCTCCGCCAGGTGGGCCACCGCGCCGTCCACCGGCACCTCGGTGCGCTCACCGGAGCGGCGGTCCTTGACCTCCACCACGCCGTTGGCCAGTCCGCGCCCGACCACCACGATGGTCGGCACGCCGATCAGCTCAGCGTCGGCGAACTTGACCCCGGGGGTGGCGGTCCGGTCGTCCAGCAGCACCTGGACCCCGGCCGCGTCCAGCTCGGCGGCCAACTTCTCCCCGCCGGCCCGGATCTCCTCGGACTTGCCGGCGATCACCACGTGCACATCGGCCGGCGCCACCTCGCGGGGCCAGATCAGCCCGGACTCGTCGTGCGACTGCTCGGCGATCGCGGCGACCAGCCTGGACACCCCGACCCCGTAGGAGCCCATGGTGATCCGGATCGGCTTGCCGTCCTGGCCGAGCGCGTCCAGGGCGAACGCGTCGGCGTACTTGCGGCCCAGCTGGAAGATGTGGCCGATCTCGATGCCTCGGGCGGCGACCAGGGTGCCGGCACCGTCCGGGGAAGGATCACCGGGGCGGACCTCGGCGGCCTCGATGGTGCCGTCCGGGGTGAAGTCCCGCCCGCACACCAGGTCGACCACGTGGTGGTCCGGCTTGTCCGCGCCGGTCAACCAGGCGGTGCCGGGCACGATCCGGGGGTCGACCAGGTAGCGCACCCCGTTGGCGGCCAGCCCCACCGGCCCGATGTAGCCCTTGGGCAGGAAGCTGTGCGCGGCGAAGTCGGCGTCGTCCAGCAGCGCGACCTCGTCCGGCGACAGCGCCGCCTCCAGCCGCTTCATGTCCACCTCGCGGTCGCCGGGCACCCCGACGCCGAGCAGCTTCCACTCATTCGAACCGGGCGACCTGGTCTTGAGCAGGACGTTCTTCAAGGTGTCGGCGGCGGTGAAGGTGCGCCCCAGCTCGAGTGAGTTGAAGAAGTCGACCAGCGTGTCGATGGTCGGGGTGTCCGGCGTGTGGTGCACCGAGGCGGCCGGCTTGTCCTCTATCGACTGGGCCGGGGGCACCGGGGTGAGCACCGCCTCCACGTTCGCCGCGTAGCCCGACTCGGTACTGCGCACGAAGGTGTCCTCACCGGTCTCCGCCTCGGCCAGGAACTCCTCGGACGCCGATCCGCCCATCGCCCCGGACATCGCCGAGACGATCACGTACTTCAGCTCCAGCCGGTCGAAGATCTTGATGTAGGCATCCCGGTGCAGCTGGTAGGAGTGCGACAGCCCCTCATCGGACAGGTCGAACGAGTAGGAGTCCTTCATCAGGAACTCCCGGCCGCGCAGGATGCCGGCGCGGGGCCGCTCCTCGTCCCGGTACTTGGTCTGGATCTGGTAGAGGATCACCGGGTAGTCCCGGTACGAGCTGAACTCGCCCTTCACGGTGAGCGCGAAGAGTTCCTCGTGGGTGGGCCCGAGCAGGTAGTCGCCGCCCTTGCGGTCCTTGAGCCGGAACAGGTTCGGCCCGTACTCGGTCCACCTGTTGGTCGCCTCGTACGGCTCCTTCGGCAGTAGCGCCGGGAACTGGATCTCCTGGGCGCCGATGGCGTTCATCTCGTCCCGGACCACCCGCTCGACGGCGCGCAGCAGGCGCAGCCCGAGCGGCAGCCAGGAGTAGATTCCCGGGGCTATCCGGCGGACGTAACCGGCCCGCACCAGCAGCCGGTGACTAGGCACCTCGGCATCGGCGGGATCTTCGCGCAGAGTGCGCAGGAACAGCGAGGACATCCTGGTGAACACCTCTGGAGCGTACTGAGCGCCGGTTCTGTCGGTCCCCCCGGTTACCGTCCCGGCCATGACACTCGCTCTGAGCATGGTGACGCTCGACTGCGCGGACCCGCAGCGGTTGGCCGGCTTCTGGGCGGCGGCTCTCAAGACGTCGGTGGCCGGCGACTACGGCGACTTCGTGTTCCTGGCCCCGCCGCCCGAAGGCGGGGTGCCGCTGGGCTTCCAGCGGGTGCCCGAGCCGAGGGTGGGGAAGAACCGGGTGCACGTCGACCTGACCACGCCGGACCGGGCCGCCGAGGTGGCGCGGTTGGTCGAGCTCGGCGCCTCGGTCAGCTACGACCAGCTCGGTACCGTGCCGGGGATCGACTGGACCACGCTGACCGACCCGGAGGGCAACGAGTTCTGCGTCGCCGAGCACCACGAAGTCGGCTGACCAGGCTCGAGCTACTCCGACCGGGACAGCTCCACCATCTCCTCCCGGGGCACCACCTTCAGCCGGTCCCGCCCCCGCTCCTCACCGAGCCGCCGCTCCACCTTGTCCAGCTTCAGCCAGCCATCCCAGGTGGTGTACTCCACGCCCCGGGCGGCCAGCAGCGCCTCGATGGCCTCCGGGGCCGGCCGGTCCAGCGCCTGGGGCAGCCCGTCCACGTCGGCCAGCAGGCTGCCCACGGTCTCCAGCGCGCAGCCCTTGGTGTGCCCGATCAGCCCCACCGGGCCGCGTTTGATCCAGCCCACCGCGTACACCCCGGGCACATGTTGGCCGTCCAGCGCGAGCACCCGGCCGGCGTCGTGCGGCAGCACCCCGGCGTCGTGGTCGAAGGCCAGCTCGGCCACGTGGCTGCCCAGGTAGCCGACCGCGCGGTAGACCGCCTGTAGCGGGTAGTCGGTGACCTCGCCGGTACCCCGCGCCGAACCGTCACCGGCCAGCTCCATCCGCTCGGTGCGCAGCCCGGTCACCCGCTCCGATCCCAGCACGGCCACCGGGCGTCGCAGGAAGTGCAGGTGCAACCGGCGGGGTTCGTCGCGGCGGTCGCGCAGCGCCCAGCCCTGCAGCGTCTTCACCACCATCTGGGTCTGTTTGCTGCGCCGCAGCTCGGCCAGCGACGCCTCGTCGAACTCCACGTCCTCGGGCGCGACGACGATCTCCACGCCCGGCACGTCGTCCAGTTCGCGCAGCTCCATCGGGGTGAACTTGGCCTGGGCGATGCCGCGGCGGGCGAACACGTGCACGTCAGTGGCCAGGTTGACGGCCAATCCCCGGTGCACGTTGTCCGGGATCTCCGTGCTGAGCATGTCGTCGGCGGACTTGGCCAGGATCCGGGCCACGTCCAGCGCCACGTTGCCGGCACCGATCACCCCGACGTCGGTGGCGTGCAGCGGCCAGGTGCGCCCCACGTCCGGGTGCCCGTCGTACCACTTGACGAACTCCGCGGCGCCGTAGCTGCCGGGCAGTTCGATGCCCGGGATGTCCAGCTCCCTGTCCCGTTCGCAGCCGGTGGCGATGATCACCGCGTGGTAGTGGGCGCGCAGGTCGGCGAGGGTGATGTCCCGGCCGTAGTTGACGTTGCCGAACAGCCGCAGACCTGGCTGGTCGAGCACCCGGTGCAGCGCGTGCACCACCTGTTTGATCCGGGGGTGGTCCGGCGCGACCCCGTAGCGGACCAGGCCGAACGGGGCGGGCAGCCGGTCGAACAGGTCGATGGCGCACGGTGTGCCCGACTTGGCCAGACTGTCCGCCGCGTAGATCCCGGCCGGACCAGCGCCGATGACCGCCACTCGCAGTGACCGCAGCATATGGTCGACTCCTCCACTCACCAGTGATCGTCCGCACCACCGTAGCCAGCTTAGGTAAGGCTTACCTAAATAATGTCCGTCACACTCGTTCGGGAGACGGCCTCGGTGGCCGAGGTGACGCGTGGAAGGTCCCGGTCAGGGCGCTAATCTCGGGTTGTGCTGATCGTGCTACCCCCGTCCGAGACCAAGGCCGACGGCGGCGAGGGCCCGTCGCTGGAACTGGACCGGCTGTCTTTCCCCGAGCTCAACCCGGCGCGCAAGGAGCTGATCGACGAGCTGGCCGAGCTGGCCGCCGACCTGCCGGCCAGCCGCGCCGCGCTGGGCCTGTCCGAGCGCCAGGACAGCGAGATCACCCGCAACGCCGCGCTGTGGGCCGCGCCGACCTCGCCAGCGGTGCGCCGCTACACCGGGGTGCTCTACGACTCGCTGGACATCGGCTCGCTGCGCGGCGCGGCGGCGGCCCGCGCGGGCCAGCGGCTGGCGGTCGGCTCGGCCCTGTTCGGGCTGCTCCGCGCCGGCGACCCGGTCCCCGCGTACCGGCTCTCCGCCGGCTCGGCACTGCCCGGGCGCGGCACCCTCGCGGCGTTCTGGCGGCCCGCGCTGGACCCGGTGCTGGCCGAGCTGGACGGGCTGGTGGTGGACCTGCGCTCCGGCTCCTACGCCGCGCTGGGCCGAATCCCCGGGGCGGTCACCGTGCGGGTCCTCACCGAGCGCCCGGACGGCTCCCGCACCGTGGTCAGCCACCACAACAAGGCGTCCAAGGGACGGCTTGCCCGGCTGCTGGCCGGCGGCCGCGCCGAGCCCACCGACCTGGCCGGGCTGCTGCGGGTGCTGCGCCGGGCCGGCCTGCCGATCGAGGGCGGCAAGGCGGAGAACGAGCTGGACCTGGTACTCCCCGAGGGCAGCTGAGATGCCGTCCGAGGCCGGATCCGAGGCCGGCGCACTGGAACCGATGCCGGAGGACTGGCAGCGGGCGCTGCTGGTGGTGGCCCACCCGGACGACGCCGAGTGGGGCACCGCGCAGGCCGTCGCGCACTGGACCTCGGTCGGCAAGCAGGTGGCGTACCTGCTGGTCACCCGGGGCGAAGCCGGCATCGACACGATGTCACCGGAGCAGGCCGGGCCGGTCAGGGAGGCCGAGCAGCGGGCCGCCGCCGCCGAGGTCGGGGTGCACACCGTGGACTTCCTGGACCACCGGGACGGCGTGATCGAGTACGGGCCGGCGCTGCGCCGGGACATCGCGGTGGCCATCCGCCGACACCGCCCGGAGCTGCTGGTCACCATCAACCATCACGGGTACTGGGCACCGGGCAGCCCGAACAGCCCCGACCACCGGGCGGTGGGCCGCGCCACCATCGACGCCGCGGTCGACGCGGCCAACCGGTGGATCTTCCCGCCGGCCGCCGGTGAGCCGGAGCCATGGAGCGGGGTGCGCTGGGTCGCGGTGAGCGCATCCACCCGGGCCGGCCACGCGGTGGACATCTCCGGCCACCGCGACCGGGCGGTCGCCTCCCTCGCCGCACACCGCAGCTACCTGCTGGCACTGCGCGACGAGCCACCCGAGCAACACGCCGCCCACCTGCTCGACGAAATGCAGACCACCGACCCCACCCTGTTCGACGGCCGCCCCTACCTAGCCTTCGAACTCCTGACCCTGTGAGTGGTATTGGTCGCTATAGCGACCAATACCACTCACAGGTGCTGCGCCGCGGGTCTCACTGCCCCGGGATACCGGCGATCGTCGCCGCGCCGAGCGCCACCGAGTACTGGGGGTGGTGGGTGTCCACCACGGTCGGACGGCCCATCTCCTCCGAGACCATCCGGGCCACCAGCGGAATCCGGGATGAGCCGCCCACCAGCAGCACGGCGCTGAGCTGGTCGGGGGATACCCCGGCCGAGCGCAGCGTCCGGGACAGCGAGCCGATGGCCGACTCGATCGGTGCGCGGACCATGTCCTCGAACTCCGCACGGGTCAACCGGACTTCGAAGTAACGCCCGGGCAGGAACACCGGCAGCACGGTCTCGGTGTCCGCCGAGAGCGCCTCCTTGGCCAAGGTGCAGTCCTGGCGCAGCCGGGCCAGCGCGATCATGGTCCGCGGGTCGCGGATGTCCAGCTCGCTGAGCGCTCCGCCGGCGGCGACGTCGATGTGCGACAGGATCGCTTCGTCGAGGTCCCCCCCGCCCAGCCTCTCGGTGCTCTCCGCGGCGCACAGGATCTCCACCCCGTCGGCCCGCATGCGCAGCAGGGTGGCGTCGAACGTGCCGCCGCCGAAGTCGTATACCGCGACGATCTCCCCGTCGTGCAGCTCCCGGGACGCGGCACAGTGCGCGGCCACCGCCTCCGGCTCGGTGACCAGGGTGACGTCGGACAGCCCGGCCAGGTTCGGCACCTGTTCGAACATCCGCTGGCGGAACGGCCCCCAGTGAGCCGGGTGGGTCAGCACCATCCGCCGCGGCGGGACCCCCTCGGTCTCGGTGACGTTGGCGATCACATCCCGCAGCAGCGCGGCAAGCAGTGTCACCACGGCGTGGGGCTCGCCACCCAGCATCACCGGCGTCGGGTCACCGAGGCAGCGCTTGAACCCGCGAGCGGCCCGGTCTGGACTATTCTCCGCGCGTCGCCCGGCCGCATCGCCGGTGACCAGGGCACCGTCGTCGCCCAGGTACACCACGGCGGGAGCCACCACCGAGGGGTCAACGAGGGTGAACATCTCCACCTGGGTGGGCCGAGCGATGGCGGCAGCCACGAACGTGTTGCCGAGGTCAACGCCCAGGTTGTACGGCACAGAACCCCCAGCAGCGGTAGCAATTGGCCGACTATGGCAGTTCATCGGCGGCCTGACTCGCCAATATTTGGTGGCCATCGCAACGCGGCTTGCTCATGGGTGCGCAGCCGCGGGTTTCTGGGCGGAGAAACTCGATTGCGGTGGGCGGGCGAGCACGGCATTGTCGTCCGCGATCAGTTGAGGAGCCGGCGAGCCGGCGGAGACAGGGAGGTGGCCCGGTGCGAACGACTGCCGTCATGGGCGTGGCCTCGTCCCGTCCTTCCGCCCCGCCCGGGGAGCTTCCGCGCCGCTAGCTGCCGCGCACCGGTGGGGCGTCC
>Ga0137412_10003807_pt1 | contig 12029 bp, 13 predicted proteins | sample CZODoug2_1_16fun_FD_122160 | JGI IMG/M metagenome (GOLD analysis project Ga0137412, IMG submission 122160) | Vadose zone soil fungal communities from Angelo Coast Range Reserve, California, USA - CZODoug2_1_16fungal (Hybrid Assembly) | ecosystem: Environmental > Terrestrial > Soil > Vadose zone...
TGTCGCAACAAACCTCGCTACAGGGCGCGAAGGTCGTGCCGTTCCCCACGCCCGCGCCGCCCGGAAGTGACGGCGTCGACTGCGTCGTCGTCGTCGGCAGCTGAGCCCGGGTCGGTCTCCGGCTCGATCAGCGTTCGGCGCGGAGAAGCCGGTCGCGCAGCGGTCCGGTCGCGGCGTCGATCACGGTCCACGCCATCGCGAGCGCGCCTTCGGCCACGGCCCGATCCGCCGACGCGTTGACGGCAGCCGCCGTGAACTCCGGCTGATGGTTCACGGCACCGCCAGTGTCGATCGCGATGCACGGATGGATCGACGGCATCGCGAGCGACACGTTGCCCATGTCGGTCGAGAAGGTTGCGGCGCCGTCGGTCGACTTGGGCCGGCCGATCGCCCCGGCGTTGGCGCGGTAGAGCTCGCCGAAGTCGTGATCGTGCTCCATATGCGCGTACGGCGGGCACACGTCGCTCAGCGTGAGGGTCGAACCGGTCGCGAGCGCGCCGGCTTCGAAGCAATGTGAGACGCGCGGCGTGAGTTGCTCGAGCTCGGAGAGCGTCCGTGAGCGGGCCATCCACGTTCCCTCGGTGTGCGCGGGCACGACGTTCGTCGCGTCGCCGCCGTGCGTCACGATGCCGTGCACCTGGTCGAAGGGTCGCAGGTGCTGGCGCAGCAGCCCGATCGCGACCTGCGCGATGGTGAACGCGTCGGCGGCGTTGACGCCGCGCTCAGGGAAGGCGGCGGCGTGGGCTGACTTGCCCTTGTACTCGATGTGGCTGTGCGACACGGCAAATGGTCGAGCTCTGGCCACGTCGACGGGGCCAGGGTGAACCATCGCGGAAGCATGCTGTCCGCCGAAGCCGCCGCGCTCGAGCAGCTCGATCTTGCCGCCCCCGCCCTCCTCGGCGGGGGTGCCGAGCACCGTCAGGGTTAGGCCGAGGTCGTCGACGACGGGCGCCAATGCGAGCGCGGCGCCGACGGTGATGGCGGAGATCAGGTTGTGACCGCACGCGTGCCCGAGGCCGGGCAGCGCGTCGTACTCGGCGCACAACGCGATGTGCAGATCGCCACTTCCGATCCGGGCGGCGAACGCGGTGTCGAGGTCGCAGTAGCGTTCGGTGACGTCGAATCCGTTGTCCGACAGCTGCCCTGCGACGCGTCGTGCTGAGCGAACCTCTTCCCACGCGGTCTCGGGGTGGTCGTAGAGGTCGCGGGACAGTTGGATCAGCTGCGGGTGGGCGGCAGCGACAGCCGAGGCGGTAGCCGCGTCAGTGTCTGTCATTGGTCGGTCACTCATCCCCCGGCACGCCGTAGGAGGGTGCGTTGGTGGGGTCGATGCCACGCACGCGGTAACCGTCCTTCTGTGGTTCCCACACCTGCCACAGCCGAGCCAGATCGCCGATCGGATCGTCGGCGTAGTCGACCCGCAGATCGGTCACAGGCCACGGAACATCTTCCACCACAACCAAACCCGCAGAGTGCACGGGACCGGCTTCACCCCCGGCGGCCAGTGCCGCCCGCAGGCCGTCGAGGAGACGCTCTTCGAACGCCGCCGAGGTGCTGTCGGCGTAACCAGTCAGCAGCTCGGAGATCACCGTCTCGTCCTTCAGCAGATTGCCCGCGGCCACCGCCTGATCGCCCTGGACGTGGGTGTGCACGCCAAGGCTCTGCGCTCCGGAGTGCACCGCTGTGTTGCCGTGGACGTCGACGATGGTCAGTTGCCGGTAGTCAGGGAATTTCTCCTGTGCCAGTGCGGCTTTGAGCGCCGCGTCTGCATCGGAGCCGCGAGCGAGCGAGTCGAGCACGACGGGGCCGAGTGCGGGGTTGGTGACGTTCTGCGACGCGACCACCCCGACGGCGGCCCTTGCGTGTGCACAGCGCGACGCGACCGCGGGGCTCGACGAACAGATCACGATGCCGAATGCACCGGTGGTGGCGTGCCTGGCGACGAGGGAGAACGTCATGCGCCTGCATCCTCGTGGCTGCCCTCGCTGATGACGGCGGTGGCGTCGATCTCCACCAGCCATTCCGGGCGCGCGAGTGCCTCGACGACCAGCCCCGTCGAGACCGGGTGGACACCCTTGAGCCAGCGGCCCATGACCCGGTAAACGGTTTCGCGGTAACGGATGTCGGTGAGATACACGGTGACCTTGACGATGTCGCGCAGTGAACTGCCTGCCTCGTCGAGCAGCATCGCGATGTTGCTCATGGCCTTCTCGGTCTGCACTGCGACGTCGCCGATGCCCACCGACTCCCTGGTGTCGAGATCCTGGCCGATCTGTCCGCGCAGGTAGACCACTCCGCCTGCGACGACGGCCTGACACAGGTCGTTGTCCAGGTCCTGCTCGGGGTAGGTGTCCTTGGTGTTGAAGGGCCGGATCCGCTTGTGCGTCGTTTTCGCGGGCACGGTTGCCATGGCGAGCGCTCCTCTCTGTTAGTCGGCTCTGTTAGTCGGCGGACGGCCCGGAGGTCTTGTAGGCGTGGTAGCCGCGGTGGATCGCGATCTGATCGGCGAGGTACTTGGCGTCGTGCCATACCCCCCAGATGAAACTCGATCCGCGTCGCGACTGCCAGGGCAGGCCGAGGAAGTAGACGCCGGGCTCGGGGGATATGCCGCGCTGGTGCTTCGGCTTTCCGGTGCCGTCGAACGCGTCGACCTGCAGCCAGCCGTAGTCGAAGGCGAAGCCGGTCGCCCAGACGATCGAGGTGATGCCCGAGGCGGCGAGGTCGAGCTCGCGGATCGGGTTGGTCATGCAGTCGGGGTCGGGGCCGAGGATGCGGGCTTGCGGTTCCTCGGGCAGGTCGAGCCCGTTGCGGGTGATGTAGGCGTCGGCCTCGTCGAGCATGGACAGGTAATTCGCGTCACCGTTCTCGATGTTGGTTCGAAGGTCGGACGCGAAGGACACGATGCCGTCGTCGTAAGGGCCTGCCATTCCCAGGAGGGTGATGCCGCTGGCGGCCAGCGCCCGGAAGTCGACGGTGTTTCCGCCGTGGGCTCCGCTGACGGCGATGGTCACGTGCTCGGCGCCGCGTGGAGGTGCCGATGCCTCCCATTTGCCGAGAACGCCGAGCCACCAGCAGAAGTCGCGCCCGCGATAGCTCCGCGGCGGCCGGTCGTGCGGCCCGACTGCGAGGTAGACCTGGCGGCCCGACTGCTGAAGTTCGTCGGCGATCTGCACGCCCGACGATCCTGCCCCGACGACGAGGACGGCGCCGTCGGGCAACTGCTGCGGATTGCGGTAGGAGCTGGAGTGGATCTGAGGGATCCCGGCACTCTCGGGGACGATCGGCGGAATGACCGGCTTCTGGAACGCTCCCGTCGCGGCGACGACGTGGCGCGCCTCAATGGTGCCGTCCGACGTTTCGACGCGAAAACCCGGTCGGCCGTCGTTCTTTCGTACCGATGTCACCTCGACGCCGGTGCGGATCGGCGCGTCGATCTTCTCGGCGTAGGCGACGAAGTAATCGGCGACCTGTTCCTTCGCGGCGAATGCGTCGGGGTCGATGTCGAACTCCTCACCAGGAAACCGGTCATGCCACGCGGGCCCGTTGGCCACCAGGGAGTCCCACCGCCGCGAACGCCACTGCTCGGCGATGCGATCGCGCTCGACGACGAGGTGCGGGATGCCGTGCACACCGAGATGCTCGCTCATCGCGATACCGGCTTGACCCGCACCGACGACGAGCACCTCGATCTCTTGGCTCGACATCCCAACCCTCCAGTGCTCAGACGGACTCGCTAGTGGGATCCATGATTCCGTCGCGAGGCGCATCTGTACAACGCATAGATTCGATGTATTGCATCATCAAAATCGATGCGAGGTGGGCTGAGCTCCTACGCCACGATCGGCTGCGCAGTCGTCCCGGGAGTTGGTTCTGCGACGGCACCCGGGGCGGTCGGCAAGCCGAGTTGCATGCTCGACACGTTCAGCGCGCCAAACGAGTACTGCGACAGGTAGGTGCCCGTCGAGGCGACCAGTTGCAGCGTGACCGTCTGACCCGGCGCAAGGGTGCATGCGACCTGCTCCAGCGAAATGGACACGGTATGCGTCTGCCCGTCCAACGTCACGGGGATCGGCGTGACTTGGCTGCCCAGCGCGAGACCCGTGCTGTCGTCGATGAGTTGGGCGTAGACGTGGCGGGCGATGCCGTTGCCGGAATAGGTCAGCGTCAGCTGCGGGGCGCCCACGATGTGGGTCGTCGTGGTCGCGGCCGGAACCGTGAGGTTCAACGCATTGGGTGCCCGATAGCCGGCGATGATGCCGAGGCTGCCACCCACGACTGGAACGATCGGAAGCAGTCCTGCGCTCCCGCTGGACGTGATCACCAAGGGGCCCGGGTCGACCGGGTAGTGGCTTGACGAGAACCATTGGCCGTGTTGGTCAACCCATTCGAACTGCGGACCGGTTTCGACGTCTTCGCGTTTGACGTACTTGTCGAGCCACTCGAGGGTTCGCTGCGCAATCATCACACCGTCGCTGCCGTCGAACGGGTTGTTCGCGCACAGGCCGTGCCCACCGCAGAACCACAGCACCTTGGTGGGGACGCCATTGGCGATCAGCGCCTCGGCGTTCGCGTCGGCCTCGTCCAGGCTGAACAGCGTGTCGACCGTGCCCTGGATGAGCAGGGTTGGTGCCGTGATGTCCTTGAGCAGGAAGTCGGGGCCGCGTGCGGCCAGAAAGTCCTGGTCGGCTTGGGTCAGGTTGCCTGTCACGGCGTCCCTGACCACCATCTGGTAAATCAGCGGATTCGACCGGCTCAGGTTGCCGGCGAGAACAGCGGTAAGCAGTAAGCCCCAGCTGGTCTTGACCGCTTGGTTCTTGTAAAGAGTGCTCAGCATGCTGTTCCAGGCAATGGTGGGAACGATCGCGTCGACGCGGTGGTCGCGGGCGGCCGTAACGAGTTGGATGCCGCCGCCGTACGACGCGCCGACCATGCCCATCTGCGGGTCGCCGGGGGCGTCGAGGCGGACCTCGGCCTGCTGGGAGACCCAGCTGATGATGGCGGACGCATCGCGGCCTTCGAAGTCGGGATGGTCGATCTGCAACTCACCGCCCGAACTGAATTCGCCGCGCGGGTCCCAGGTGACGACGTTGTAGCCGGCTTGCCGCAGTGTTGCGATGCTCATCTGACCGAAGTTGTCCGTGAGCACGCCATCGAGTGGGGTGCCGTAGAGATTGGTGGCGCCGGGCATGCCCAAGCCCGGCCCGTACAGGATCGTCGGCGCTTTCTTGTCCGCCCCAAAGACGAGAGCAGGCATGAAGTGCGTGTAGATCTGGGTGCCGTCGAACGAGATCACCTTCACGTCCCGCGCCACCGGGGTGCCGGGCGCCGCCCCCCACTGAACGGGGTAGCCGACGTAGGGATGCAACATGTCGCCGAGGACCGGGATCTGATGAATGAACGCGACGATCGGTGTCACCAACAGCTGTCCGATGACGGGCAGGTGCTGCAAGAACTCCAACGGAGCCGTCTGCGGGATTCCGACAACGGTGGCCGGGTCGATCGCGTCGACGGCACTAGTGGTGAGCGCATTCGTCGCGAGGGGATTGGCCTGCGTGTTGGAGGTGGGCGCCGTGTTGGAGGTGAGCGGCGTGTTGGAGGTCTCCCGCCGCGCGGCAGCCAACAACAGCAACGTCGCCGGTGGCTCCACCGGCCCGGCCGGCGTGTCGTCGGCGAAGGGTTTCACGACCGAGCTCACCAGAGTCGTTATCGCGGTGGTGATTACGTCCGGATTCTTCGGCGTCTCAACCTGCGGAGTGGCCGTCTGCTGCGGCACGGTGGACACCACCTCCACTGACGGGATGGTGACGGCGGGCTCGGGGTCGGGCGTGGTGGCCGCCGGCGTGGTGTCCGCGACGGAATCGGGAGTGTCGATCGTGGAGCTCGACGCCGCTGTTTCCGAATGCGCCGACGCGGTGGGGGTGTCGGCGACAGCCGTCTTCGCCGACGACTCGGGTGCTGAGCGGGTGGCGGTGCCTGCGGTCTGAGATGTGTTGGACCGCTTGTTGGTTCGACCGGGCTTCGTGTCCGAGGTCACGGCTCCGCCAGTGCTGACCGCTACCCCGGGTGCTGTCGAAGAAGTCGCTCCCGATGACGTCGTTCCTGATGACGTCGTTCCCGATGATGTCGACGGCGCGGTCGATTCCGACGTCGATGTCGACGTGGTGCCATCACCCGGCGTTGGCGAATCCTTGGCCGAATTCGCCGACGAGGAACTCGCAGACGACGAACTCGCCGGGGATGAATCGGCCCCCGAATCCGCGGATGTTTCAGCCGCCGCCACGCCGCAGCCGTAGATCACCGCCGTCCCGATGCCAAGGGCCGCAGCCAATCCGCCGATTCGACCTACGTACGCCGACCCACCCATGTTGCGCCCCTTGTCGTCTCAATGTGGATTCCCCATGCCAGGAGCAATCCGGCACATCGACGAACTGTGACGCACCTCACCCCCTAGTTGAGAACATTAACGTTCCCCACTTGACTCCGCAAGACTCAGCAGTCGAGGCGGCGCACGCAATGGGAGCCGTCAGTCGGCTGGCGGACCGTCCGCCATGAACAGCGCCAAGGTCGCCTCGATGAGCAGCGGAGCTAGGCCAGGAAGGGCCTGTGGGCCGTCACGATGGATGCAGAATCGGATCCGGTCGTCGATACCGCCGATCAAGAAGTCGAAGACGCCTGGCGAGGGTTCGGTCGTGAGTTCGCCTTGATCACGGGCCAGACGATGCGCCGCACTCATGCGGTGGGCGAATACCTCCTGCACCCGTGCGCGATGGTCCATCAGCGCAGATCCGGCTCCGTTGGTTTCCACGTGCAATGCCCGCGCAGCCGCAGGCTCGGCGGCAAGAATCGCCAGGTAGGCCTCTAGGGACAGACGCACGAGGTGTCGAAATCCCGTTGGCTGCGCCGCCCCGATGGCGGCATCCAGCTGCGCGTCGACGATCTTGACGGCGACGTCGAACCCTGCGGCGAAGCACTCTTCCTTCCCGCTGAAGAACTGATAGAAGGTTCGTCGGGCGACCTTGGCCCGCGACACGATGTCGCCGACCGTCGTGGCGGCGTAGCCCAGTTCGGCGACCGAATCGATTGCAGCAAAGCAGAGGCGGCCGCGTTGCGAGCTCTGGATCTCGTCGCGCGACAGCTTGTGCGGTCCCCGCGGCAGCGGGTCCCACGTGGCGTCGGGGTTGGGTCCCATGCCAACAAGATTAAGGCCAGAGGATCGTCCCGCGGATTAGCTGGTCAGGCGTTTGCTGCCGGCAGCCGCTCGAACCCGGTCAGGATCGTCTCGGGATCGCGCTGGTACACCGGGATCGTCCGGCTCGATGGTCAGCGCGACTGCGACCAGGTAGGTGACTCCTTCAGACTTGGTGACTACTTCAGACTTGATGAAAACGAGCAACGTGCTGGCCGTGCTCGTTCGCGGTGACAGCGTCACGCCAGGCGTGGTTTCAGACAGATGTGGTAACAACGGAAAGATCTGGAGGTCTTGAGGCGCTCGCCAAAGGAATCCTTCGAGGTCGACGATGTTGAAGCGAGGGAGTGGCGATGCCGCGGGCTGACGATGATTCCTGGGAAATTACCGAGAGCGTGGGCGCGACGGCGCTGAGCGTGGCAGCGGCGCGCGCGGCCGAGACGGAGCGTGAAACCCCGCTCATCGAAGACCGGTTCGCGCGGATGTTTCTCGATGCCGCTGGCGAGGGAATGTGGACGCTATTCGGTGGTTCGGTACCGGACGAACTGGCCGCTGCCGAGCCTGGGCTGGTCACGCGGATGCGCATGTTCGTCGATTTCATGGCAACGCGGACAGCCTTTTTCGATGAATTCTTCGTCGACGCCGCCAACGCGGGAGCTCGTCAGGTCGTGATCCTTGCGGCCGGGTTGGACGCGCGTGCCTGGCGCCTTCCCTGGCCGGACGGCACCGTGCTGTACGAGCTGGACCAGCCGCGGGTGCTGGAGTTCAAGGCGGCGACGCTGCGGGAGCACCAGCCGACGTGTCGCCGCGTGAGCATTCCGATCGACCTGCGCCAGGATTGGCCGAAGGCGCTCCGCGAGCACGGATTTGCTCCGTCGGAGCCGACAGTATGGTCGGTCGAAGGACTGCTGCGCTACCTGCCGGCTCAGGCCCAGGACTTGTTGTTCGAGCGCATACACGCATTGAGTCCGGCAGGCAGCCGGCTCGCCGCCAACTCTCCGAGCAAGGAAGTCTTGGACCCGGAGCGGTTGGCCCACGAGCGAGAACAGACGCGACGGATGAGAACGGCCGCCGCCGAGACGATGAAGATGCAGATCACGGACGTCGACGACCTGGTGTACAACGAGGAGCGCACCGACGTCGTCGAATGGCTCACCGAGCACGGTTGGGATGCGTCGGCGGAAACAGCGGCCGAACAGATGGAACGCTTCGGCCGTGGCGTCGCTGCAGGTGCCGACGTCAAGGCACCCCCGACCTTTTACGTATCAGCCCAACGGCTTTGACGAGTCACCGCCAACTGCACAGTCAACTCTGTGACTACTCGAGCCCAGCGGCGGGACTGGTCTCCGCGTCGCATTGCGCTGAATCCACGTCGCGTCGGCCAACCATCACCTCGAAACGCTTGAGCCCCCACCCGTCAGAGACCGCGAAGAACACCTTCTTCGGTCTACCCAGCATCGTCGTGCTCACAACCGTGCCGCGGGAACCCGCGGGTACGAGTGGCCGGTCCCTTCCCTCGATCTCTTGGCGAGCAATCACGGCATCGCCCCTGCGACAGCGCATTTATCCGAACCCCCTCGGTGTTCAATGGCACCGGGCAGATCGCAGAACGCCGTACCCGGCAACACCATGCTGGCCATTCCCGTGCGTGAACGCAATCGTTTTTGTCGAACCCGCTTCTGAGAAGCAAGTTTTCCCGGTTGTGCACTTTTGCTGGCATTGCAGGCAGAGGCATCGAGCGGAGCAACTTTCGAACTCAGTGCTCGTGCGGTGAAACCGATGATCGTTAGCTCGTGATCGATGACGTAGCCGAAAAATCACCTCGTCACTGACACGCCGGGGTCAGCGCCCTCAGACAATCTTCTCGAGCAGGTTCTTGAGCTCGTCCTGCTGCTTGGCGGTGAGGCGTCCGAGGCGTTCGTCGAATGCGTCCGAGAGCAGTGCCAGACCGTCCTTGGCGGCTTGACGCCCAGCCGGGGTGAGCAGGAGGCGATGGCGACGCAGGTCGGCGGAATCGATCTCGCGGCGGATGAATCCCGCTGCCTCAAGCCGTTTTAGATAGAGCGTCACCGTGGCCTTGGGCATGTTCAGCGTTGACGCCAGCTCGGCAGGGTAGGGATGCTCGTCGATCTCGGCGAGCAGGAACAGTTCCTTGGATTCGAGCCCCAACGCGTTGATACCGGCCTCGGCGGCGGAAATCACCGACAGCAACAACCGGTAGTTCAGCGACCAGACCTTCGCCGCATCGCCTCGAGACATCGACCTTGCCTACTAAGTAGTTCAGAGATAAACTAGTTCAGAACCGTACAAACTCATAAGTAAACAATCTATCAGAGAGGGGCCATCCATGCCCTTGGATCACTACGTGACACTCGGCCGATCCGGTCTGCGTGTCAGCCCGCTGTGCCTTGGCGCGATGACGTTCGGCGAAGACCTCGGCTGGGGCTCCAGTGTGGAGGAGTCCGAAGAGATCATCGATCGCTACGTCGAGCTCGGCGGCAACTTCATCGACACCGCCAACTTCTACACCGCGAGCCACTCCGAGAAGATCATCGGCGACCACGTCGGGCGGCATCCCGCCCGCCGGGACCGGCTGACGATCGCCACCAAGTTCACCGGCAACCTCTATCCGGGTGATCCCAACGGCGGAGGTTCTGGTCGCAAGGCGATCGTCAACGCGTGTGAGAACTCGCTGCGGCGCCTGCAAACCGACTACATCGACCTGTACTGGCTGCACATGTGGGATGCGAACACCCCCATCGATGAGACGATGGCCGCACTCGACGACCTCGTTCGGGCAGGCAAGGTGCGCTACCTCGGGGTGTCGGACACCCCGGCGTGGAAGATCGTCGAGGCCAACCTGATCGCGCGCTTCCGCGGCTGGTCGTCATTCGTCGGACTGCAGATCGAGTACTCGCTGCTGCAACGCACCGTCGAGCAGGAATTGGTGCCCATGGCAAGCGAATTCGGCCTCGGCATCACACCGTGGTCACCGCTGAGTGGCGGTGCGCTCAGCGGCAAGTACACGCGGAGCAACGCCGGAGAGCACGAGGCCGATCGCGGCGCGCTCCTGGCCGTGGACGACAAGACGTACGGCGTCGTCGACGAACTCGAGATCATCGCCAAGGCCCACGACACCTCGGTCGCCAGCGTGGCGCTGGCGTGGGTCCACGCGCAACCCGGGGTGACGTCGATCATCATCGGGGCACGCCGACTGTCCCAGTTCGAGGAGAACATCCGTGCCCTCGACGTGACGCTCGCCGCCGAGGAGCTGGCCCGGCTCGACGCGATCACCGCGCCCACTCTTGGCTTCCCGCACAACCTGTTGCCGATGGCTCCGTCCATGATCAACGGTGGGACGACCATCAACGGTGTCGCCGCGCCAGTCTCGGAATTCGTTCTGCCAGAAGGCGCTAAGCCCTACTGAGGTCAGCCGAACTGGCCGGGCTGGTAGTCGCCTGCGGGCTGCTGAACGATGACGTTCAAGCGGTTGACGGTGCCCATGAAGGCGATCAGGCATACCAGCGCGGCCAGTTGGTCCTCGTCGTAGTGCTTGACGGCGTTCGCCCACACGTCGTCGGGTACGCCGCCTGCCGCGTCGGCGATGCGGGTGCCCTGCTCCGCCAGCTCGAGGGCGGCGCGCTCGGCATCGGTGAACACCGTCGCCTCTCGCCACACCGCGACGAGGTGCAGGCGCGTCGCGGTCTCACCGGCGAGCGTCGCATCCTTGGTGTGCATGTCGGTGCAGAAAGCGCAGCCGTTGATCTGGCTGGCGCGCAACGCCACCAGCTCTCGCGTCGTGTCCGGCAGCGGCGAGTCCTTGATCGCCTTTCCTATCGCGCTGATGTGCTTCATCGCCTTGCCCGCGATCGGGTTGGTGAACAGATTCAATCGAGCGTCCATGGTGCACTCCTCGTCGTAAGTGGTTGCACCTCTTAGACACACCTGCTCGGCCAGATGTGACACGAGCAGGTGTGATCTAAGTCACCAGACGCGTACGTAGTCGACGAGCATGTCCGCCGGGTACGTGCCCCCGCTGGGATCGCCGCCGCCCGAGCCGGCAACCGCGAGATTCAGGATCGGGAAGAGCGTGTACCCGGGAGCGTTGAACGGCCAGTCGGGCAACGCATTCGCCGTTGAGTCGTGCCACATCAAGATCGCCGATAGCGACGTGGCAGCCCACATTTGGCGATTCCTCTACGACACGGCCCGGCAGTACCGTGAAAGCTTCGACGTATACGGCTCGAAGAAGTCATTCGAGTGGACGCTGGTTGAAGGTGAGAAGCACGTGATGCACACGGCCAAGCGGCCCGAGCCGGAGATTCCGTCGTCGGTCGAAGTGCCTGATTTTGCGCATCTTCTGCCGAAGGAGATTCAGCCGTTCACGCGGTCAATCATGGATGCCGATCACCTGTCGTTCCTCCAAGGCTCTGGTCACGGTGGGTCTCACCCACACCTGGTAAATGAATTCATTCGCGCATTGGTCGACGATCGTGATCCTTGGCCGAACGCACCGACGAGCGCAAACTGGACATGCGTCGGCATTTTGGCGCATGAATCGGCCCAGGCGGGCGGTGAGATTCGACGACTTCCTGAGTTCACTCGAAAACACTGATAATTGTTGTCTCACGCAAAGGTGCTAAGGCGCAAAGATCAACGCATGATTGATTCGTTTTGTTTGCGCCTTCGCGCCTTTGCGTGAGACCTTCTTCGTTGGATAGGCGATATCGCGATGAAAACTAACAGGCAGGTTCTCGGTTGTGTTTTCCTGACGCTCGTATGGTGGGCGACCGGCTATACTGCGGAGAAGTACACACTGCATTCTTTCAAGAAGACTCAGCTC
>Ga0137412_10003809_pt1 | contig 12026 bp, 7 predicted proteins | sample CZODoug2_1_16fun_FD_122160 | JGI IMG/M metagenome (GOLD analysis project Ga0137412, IMG submission 122160) | Vadose zone soil fungal communities from Angelo Coast Range Reserve, California, USA - CZODoug2_1_16fungal (Hybrid Assembly) | ecosystem: Environmental > Terrestrial > Soil > Vadose zone...
GGCGCGGGCAATCTCCCAGCTGGCCCACCCGAACGTCATCGCGTTCTACGACCTGGTCGAGGAGGCCGGGCACCCCTGGGTGGTGATGGAGCTGGTCAACTCCCGGAGCCTGGCCGACGTGATCCGCGCCGAGGGCGCGCTGCCGCTGCAGCGGATCGCCACCCTGTCCCTGGCCATCCTCGGCGCGCTCGAGGCCGCGCACCGCGCCGGGATCACGCACCGCGACGTCAAGCCCAGCAACATTCTGCTCACCGACGACGGCCGGGTGAAGCTCACCGACTTCGGCATCGCCCGGACCGCCGGCGACTCCCCCATTACCGGCGCCGGAATGCTGGTCGGCTCGCCGTCCTATATACCGCCCGAGGTGATCCAGGGCGCCGCGGCCGGGCCACCGGCCGACATGTGGGGGCTGGGCGCCACGCTTTATGCGGCGGTGGAGGCTCGCGCGCCGTTCGACGCCGGCGACCCGATGGCCACGCTGCACGCGGTGGTCTCCGATCCAACCCCGTCCACCCATCGGGCCGGGCCGCTCGCCGAGGTCATCGATGGCCTGCTGCGCAAGGATCCGCGCCGCCGCCTCGATACGGTCAAGGCCCGTCGCCACCTGCTCGACGCATTGCGCGCGTTCGACCGGGAGCGCGCCGGCTCCGGTGGCGCCCCGTCACAGGGCTCCGTGCCGGCCAGCGCCGAGCTGCCGCTGGACAACGGCGGCAGCGGCGCACCCAGCAACGGCACCGCCGCGCTCAACGGCAACGGGCTGCGCCCGGTGAACGGCACCCTGAACGGCGCCGCGGCCGGCCGGCACGACGCCGATCCGCTACCCACGCCCGATCCCGCGCTGAACGACGCCGAGCCGCTCGCTGCTCCGGATGACACCGGCGCGACCGAATACGATCCGCTGGATTTCGACCCGGCGAATTTCGATCCGGCCAAGCTCGAGAAATACACCCCGGCCGAATGGGCACCCGAATTCGGCGCCGTATCCGAGGAAGAGCCGCCTTCCTACGTTCAGGGAACGGGATCCTACGAATCCCTTGACGTGGTCCCGACCGCGTACCAGCCGCCCGACCAACCGGCTACGCAACCGGCGCCGCGGCCGTACCCCAGCCCGTACCCGACGCCGGACAATGCGGCGACGACCTATGCGGCGCCGGCTGACGCGGCGCCGACCTATGCAGCGCAGGCTGATGCGGCGCCAACGTATGCAGCGCCGGCAGATGCGGAGCCGGACGCGTGGCAGGAGCCGAGCCCGGCTCCATACCAACCGCCGGCGGAGATCCCGACCTACGAACCCCCGGCGGTCGACTTCGATGCCCCGCCCTACCGGCCGAGCAGGGCCGCGGTAATCCCGACCCCGCAGCAGCCGCTCGCGGACCGGCTGCCGACAACGCTCGACCAGCCGGCCGAGGACGACACCGCGGTGATCCCGAAGCTGCCCTCCGCCGATCCCAACCCGGGCGGCAGCGAGGCAATGCACCCGCTGGCCCACCTCGGCGAGACCTTCGACCCGGACGAGATCGAGGACAACTTCGGCAACGAGCCCTGGCGCACGCCACGGCCGGCGGCCATCATCACCCCGCCCGGATATCGCCCGGCCACGCTGGACCCGGGTACCGGTGAGACTACGTCGATCCCGGCGCTCTTCGACCGCCCACCGCCGGCCGATCCGCGGCTGCCCACCACGACCAGGCGGAAGCGCACCGGCCGCACCGCCGGCGTGCTGGTCGCGGTCGCGGTCTTGTGCATCGCCGGTTACGGCGGCTACTGGCTGACCCAACACTTCGCCGGTCAGCCCGGACATCCGGCCGCGGCCGCACCGACCACCCCGGCCGGCAACAGCACCGGAAGCCAGCCCACCAAGGGCAGCTCGAAAACCAAGCCCAGCAATGCACCGGTGGAGCACAACTCGGCGTTCACCACGTACCAGAGCCCGGCCGGATACACCGTTGCGGTGCCGAACGGCTGGAAATCCGATCCGCAGGGCACCGGCGTGATCGACTTCAACGACCCGCACAACGACCGCTTCATTCGCTTCGTCAGCGGCGTCGAGTCTCCGGACGATCTGGTGGCCGGGTTCGAGGCCGCCGAAAAGACCTTCAAGGCCGATCACCAGAACTACAAACGGATCGTGATCAAGCCGGTCAAGTATCACGGCAATCCGGCCGCTGACTGGGAATTCAGCTATACCCGCGGCACCGACACGCGCAAGGTGCTCTACCGCTCGTTCACCGTGAATTCCAAGACGTACGGCATTTACATATCGGCTCCGGACGGGCTCTTCAACCGCACCGTGCCCGCCTTCAACAAGGCAGCCAGATCCTTCGCCGTGCAGTAGCGCACCCGATTTCCCGCGCCGATCGTGACGTTCCCGCGTCTCCAGCCCCCGTGATCATGCAGAAAACCTGGGGAACACGCCGCGGAAAACCTGTATATGCGCATGATCACCGACCGATGGGGTCGGCTGGGGTGCAGCGGGTACGCTGCCGCAGTGAACGCAACGCCTACCGCGACCGCTGAGCAGGCCGCCCGCGAGCTGTCCGACGCCACCGGGATCGGCTCCTTCGATGCCGCGATCATCCTCGGCTCGGGCTGGGCGCCCGCCGCCGACGCCATTGGTGCCGCCGATTCCGAGGTGACGCTGGGCGATCTCACCGGCTTCACGCCGCCGACCGTCGCCGGGCACGTCGGCGTGGCCCGGTCGGTGCAGGTCGCCGGCCGGCGGGTTTTGGTGCTGTTGGGCCGCACGCATTTGTACGAAGGGCGCGGCGTGGACTCCGTCGTGCACGGCGTGCGGGTCGCGACCGCGGCCGGCGCCCGGGTCATCGTGCTCACCAACGCGGCCGGCGGGCTGCGCGACGGCATGGCGGTCGGCGACCCGGTGCTGATCGCCGACCACCTCAACCTCACCGCCCGCTCGCCATTGGTCGGGCCGCGCTTCGTCGACCTCACCGACCTGTATTCCGAACGGCTGCGCGCGCTGGCCCGCGGGATCGAGCCGAGCCTGACCGAGGGCGTGTACGCCGGGCTGCCGGGTCCGCACTTCGAGACGCCGGCCGAGATCCATATGTTGCGCGGCCTCGGCGCCGACCTGGTCGGCATGTCGACCGTGTTGGAGGCGATCGCGGCCCGCGCCGAGGGTGCCGAGGTGCTGGGCGTTTCGCTGGTCACCAACCTGGCCGCGGGTATGACCGGCGAGCCGCTCAATCACCTCGAGGTGCTGGCCGCCGGGAAGGCCGCGGCGACCCGGATGGGGACCTTGCTCGGGGCCGTGGTCGGCCGGCTGTGACGCTGCCCGATCGGGTCGCCGCCTGGATCGCCGACGACCCCGACCCGGCCGCCCGTAACGAGCTGCAGCGGCTGCTCGACGCCGGTGATAACGCCGCGCTGACCGAGCGGTTCGCCGACCGGCTGCATTTCGGCACCGCCGGCCTGCGCGGGCCGCTGCGGGCCGGGCCGCTCGGCATGAATCGAGCCGTGGTCGGCCGGGCTGCGGCCGGGTTGACGGCGTATCTCCTTGCACAGCAGGCGAATGGCCCGGTCGTGATCGGTTACGACGCCAGGCACGGCAGCGCACAGTTTGCCCGCGATACCGCCGAGATCGTCGCCGGCGCCGGCCTGCAGGCGCTGGTGCTGCCGCGGGCACTGCCCACGCCGGTGCTCGCCTTTGCGGTGCGCTCGTTGCCCGCGGCCGCTGGCGTGATGGTGACCGCGAGCCACAATCCGCCGCGGGACAACGGTTACAAGGTTTATCTCGGCGGCCCCGGCAGCGGATTCGGAGCCCAGATCGTGCCGCCCGCCGACGCCGAAATCGAGGCGGCAATTGCGGCGGTGGAGCGGCTGAGTGATATCCCCCGCTCAACGGCGTGGACCTGGCTCGGCGAGGACATCGTTGAGTCCTATCTGGACACCGTATGCGGGCTGGTGCCCGCCGGGCCGCGCGATATCCGTATTGCCTACACACCCCTGCATGGTGTTGGCGGTGCGCTGCTGACCGATGCCCTGGTACGGTCCGGATTCCCCGCGCCGCTGGTGGTTTCCGAGCAGGCTGCACCCGACCCGGACTTTCCGACCGTGGCATTTCCGAATCCGGAAGAGCCGGGCACGCTGGATTTGGCGCTCGCATTGGGTGCGCAGGCAGATTTGGTTATTGCCAACGACCCGGACGCGGACCGCTGCGCGGCGGCCTGCGACGGGCGGCTTTTCACCGGTGACGAGCTGGGCGTGCTGCTGGCCGATCACCTTATGCGGCGGGGATTGCGCGGTCGGTATGCGACCACGATCGTATCCTCGTCGCTGCTGGGCGCGCTGGGCGCCGAGCGCGGGCTGCCGTATTCAGAGACGCTCACCGGGTTCAAATGGATTGTCCGGGCCGGCGAGGACCTGGTATTCGGGTATGAGGAGGCACTGGGTTACGCCGTGGCGCCGTCGGTGGTGCGCGACAAGGACGGTATCTCCGCCGCCCTGTTGATTGCCGAGCTCGCCGCGTCGCTGAAATCCGAAGGCCGCACATTACTCGACCGGTTGGACGAAATCGCCGCCACACATGGGGTCTACGTGACCGCGCAGGTGTCATTGCGGGTTGAGGAGCTCTCTGTAATATCGCGTCTCATGGCCGATCTGCGAGCGGCGCCGCCACACGAACTGCTCGGCGAGACAGTGTCCACTGTGGATGATTTGGCGCCGGATGCCGACGTGATACGGCTGGTCGCGAAGAATGTACGAGTGGTCGTACGTCCCAGCGGCACCGAGCCCAAGCTCAAGGCGTATCTGCAGGTCGTCGTTCCGGACACGGCCGATCTGGCCGCCGCCCGGGCGCTGGCCGCCCAGCGGCTCGATCAGCTCCGCGATGAGGTCTCCGCCCTCCTTCACTAACTCACAATGCGCCGAGTCCCATCGGGGTGCCCAACCCGGATGGCCCGTCGTACCCGCGCAGCCCGGTGCACAGGTAGGCGCGGCCGCAACCCTGTTGGTAGGTGTTGTTCGACCCACCGACCACGTCGTTGAAGCGGGTGCGGTGGGCATACAGATACGCCGCGCTCGAGAGCACCGCGCTATTTCCGGCCAGCGCGATCATGCCGGAGATCAGCGGCGCGGCGAGGCTGGTACCGCCGATCATGGTCCAACCGTCGTCGCCCTCACCGTAGGTGTCATAGACCGATAGCCCGGTGTCCGGGTCGGCGACCGCCGACACATCCGCGATCGCCCGCATTGAACAGCCGGGATCGTGCTGCCAGGACGGTTTGGCGAAATACGCCGAACAGCCGCTGCCGGCGCCATTCCAGGCGGATTCCGTCCAGCCGCGGGCGGTGCCGGGAGCCCGCTTCAGCCTGGTGCCGCCGACCGCGATGCTCACCGGAAATACGGCCGGGATGTTGGCCGGACCGAAGCCGTCGTCCCCAGTGGAGGCGACGATCGGCACTCCGGGATGGCGGAAATATCTCTTCTGGACCGCGCTTGCGCCGTGATATTCGGCCGCTCCGTAGCTGTTGGATACGACCGTTGCCCGCAGCCGTACGGCCGTATTCACCCCCGCGCCCAGGTCTTCGATCTGCGCCGAGTCGCCCTCGACGAGGAGAATGTGGCATTGCGGGCACGCCGCGGACACGGCCTGCACGTCGAGTGCGATCTCCTGCGACCAGCCGGAATCCGGTCTCGGCAGCGGTTTCGCGATGCCACGCTGGTTGACCTTGCGAAAGCAGCCATTCGCGGTCGTACATGCGGGCAGGCCGAATTGTTTCCGAAAAACAGCCAGGTCGGATTCCGCATGTGGATCGTCGTAGGCGTCGACGATGGCGACCGTCTTTCCTACGCCGCGGTCCACCGGCAGCTTGTATGCGTCGGCGATCTGCGTCGGCGTCAGCCCACTCGGTCCGTCCGCTGTGGACGGGTCGGCTCCGGACCGGCCGGCCGGGCCGCGGGACACGGCAAAGCAGGTGGCTGTCCGGTCGTGCGCCGGCGCGCAGGCATGCCGCAGCTGCGCTGACCGATCCGCCGGAACGGCCGCTCCCACCCGCGCGCTGAACAATCCGGCGACGAGAGCAGCCCCGGCAAGCGCGGCAATGCCGCCGGGCGTACGAAATAATCTCACGTCTCTCCGTCCACCGGCTCGGCATGCCAGGTTGCAGCCTAATCAGCCGGTGACCGCCTGGAGACTCGGGGTGACCGTCGCCGATCAAATTCCATGATCGTGATGGCGAAACCCCGCGGATTCCGGCGGTTTGCCCATCACGATCATGAAACCGCGCGGATGGCGTTCTCCGGCAGGGTGGCATGTACGCCCCAGGTCTCGTTGACCACCTGGGTGACATGCAGGTCGACGGTCGGGCTCGCCAGGGCCAGCGCGGCGGCCTTGTCGAGATCGAAGATCGCCTGCATCCAGGTCACCATCGCGTCCAGTGCATCGGCCATCGCCTCGTTGAGGTCGGTGCCGAAACCGAACGTGATCCGTCCGGCCGGCGTCTCCGCATGAATGCCGGAGACGGGCGCGTCGGTCACCAGGTCGAGCACGAGCTCGGTCGTCATACCGCATTCGATCGCGGTCCCGGAAACCTCGCCGTGCCCTTGCGCCGCATGCCCGTCACCAAGGCAGAGCAGCGCGTCCGGGACGGTGACGGGCAGGTACAGCGTCGATCCAGCCACGAGATCGCGGCAGTCGATATTCCCACCACCAAAAGCCCGCGGCGGAATAGTCGAGTGCGTGCCGGGCTCCGCCGGCGGCATTCCGATGACGCCGAGAAACGGCGCCAGCCCGACCTTGTGCCCGCGGTCGTTGACACCAACCGAGCCGTCGATATCCCACAGCAGCCACGCCGGCGGACCATCGGCCAGTCCGAGCCGGCGGTTCAACGCCGTATCTTTCGAGCCGGCCACCGTCCAGCCCCACGAATCCGGCCGCAGCGAAACCAGCCGAATGGCCAGCACATCACCGACCGCCGCGCCCCGCACCGCGATCGGCCCGGTCAGGCAATGCCCCCGGGCATCCTGAATGAGCCGGGGCGTCGCCGCACCGGGCTCGGCCGGCCGGGCCAGAAATCCGGACGCGTCCAGCGACCGCACAACGAGCGGGTCGCCCGGATCGACGGTCAACGCCGCGGCGAGATCCGGTGAGAATACGTCCGTAACCGTGTCCGGCGCCGGGTCGAGTAGATGCTTCACACTGCGCCAAATTGCCGGTCGCCCGCGTCACCCAGACCGGGCACGATGTATGCGGAGTCGTTGAGCCGCTCGTCGATTGCCCCGGTGAATATCCGCAGCGGCAGGCCGCTTTCGGACAACCGCTGCAGCCCCTCCGGCGCCGCCAGCGCGCACAGCACCGTAATGTCGGTGGCCCCGCGGGCGGTCAGCAGCTGGCAGCAGTGGTGCAGCGAGCCGCCGGTGGCCAGCATCGGGTCGAGCACGAACACCGGCCGCCCGGTCAACGACTCCGGCAGCGATTCCATATATGCCCGCGGCGCAAATGTCTCCTCGTCGCGAGCCAGCCCGACGAAGCCCATCTGTGCCTCGGGTAGCAGCCCGAATGCCGATTCGGCCATGCCCAACCCGGCCCGCAATACCGGCACCAACAGCGGCGGATTGGGAATGCGTGCCCCGACGGTCCGCGCCACCGGCGTGTGAATCGGCAGCTCTTCGATCGGCAAATCCCGGGTCGCCTCGTACACGAGCATGAGCGTCAGCTCGCGCAACGCGGCCCGGAACGTGGCCGAATCGGTGCGCGCATCGCGCATTGTGGACAGTCGGGCCCGGGCCAACGGATGGTCAACGACAGTGGTCTGCATACCCTGGATTAAAGCCCACCCACACCCTTCGGCGTGCCGAGGCCGGTCGGACCGTCATAGCCCTTGACCGCAGTGCAGAGGTAGTCCCCGCCACACGAGCCGTTAGAACCGCCGACCACGTCGGTGAATGAGGACTTGTGCGCGTACACATATGCGTCGTTGCCGAGCGCCTTGGCGTTTCCGGCCAACGCAATGGCGCCGGCGATCAGCGGCGCCGACAGGCTGGTGCCGCCGTAGACGTCCCAACCGCCCGCTTGATAGGTGTTGTAGACAGCCAGACCGGTGTTGGGGTCGGCCACTGCCGAAACGTCACCGACCATGCGGCCGTCCGCGCAATGCTTGTCGGTCTGCCACGGTGGCTTCGCGATGTACGCCGAGCAGCCGCTGCTGGCCCCGGACCAGGCGGTCTGCTTCCAGGTGCTACCGGACTTCTTCAGCGTGGTACCGCCGACCGCGGTGGTCCGCTGCCACGCCGCCGGGAACTGCGCCGGCCCAAATCCCTGGTCACCGGTGGAGGCCACGATCGCCACGCCCTTGTGGGTGTAATACCGCTTGCCGGCCGATGAGACGCCGTTGAATTCGGTGCCGCCGTAGCTGTTGGAGACGATCTTGGCGCCGAGTTTGACGGCCCTATTCACAGCCGTGCCGAGATCATTGAATTCGGCGGAATCGGCCTCAACCAGCAGGATCTTGCATTTCGGGCAGGCCGCCGACACCGCGTCGAGGTCGAGCGAGATCTCGCCCGCCCAGCCCGCATCCGGCTCCGGCAGCGGCTTTGCGGCACCGCGCTGATTCACCTTGCGGAAGCACCCGTTCTTTGTCGTACAGGCGGGCAGGCCGAATTGGCTGCGGTACGTCGCCAGGTCGGACTCGGCGTTCGGGTCGTCATAGGCGTCCACGATCGCGACGGTCTGGCCGGTGCCCTTGGTCGTCGGCAGGGTGTACGCCGACTTGATGTCGCTGGGCCAGAAGCCGGCCGGGCTCGCGGCGGCATGGGCGACATTCGGCAACGCGGCCGCCTTGGCGCCGGAGCGGTAGAGCGCGAAGCACCGAGCGTAGCCCTGCGGAACCGGACCGCAGGCCGCCTTGGCCGCCCCGGCAGACGCCGGCGTGGCGACGTCCGGTTTAGCGGCACTCGGGCTCGCTCCGGCCATGGTGGGCACCAGCCCGATCCCTACGGCCAGCGCGGCTCCGGCCGCGACCATCGTTCCCCGGATTGCTGATCTCACGACGACTCCCCGTCTCTCGCGCGAAACGTTCAGCTTGAACTCACCGAATAGGCGTTGGCGACGGTCTCGACCAGCTTGCCCCCGGCCGCATCGGTCGCGGTCACGCGCAGACTAGCCCAGTGTCCGGCCTGCGTTCGCGGATTCACCAATACAGCACGAAACTGGCCATGACCGAGCGTAATCAACGGCGCCGATCGCCACGTTTTTCCACCGTCGAAACTTAATTGCAATCCCGCCGTACGAATCGTCGACGTCGCCGCACCCGGAGCGTGGTCGATGTGTACGGCGGTCACCGACGCGCCGACCGGCAGGTGCCCGGTCAGGTCGGTGGGCAGCGGAATGTGCGCCTGCAACATCGGCAGCACCGTGCATGCACCGTGTGACAGACAGGTCCAGCCGGGCGGCGGTGTGGTGCCCGCTCCGGCGGCCGAGCGGAATGTCACGTCGATCGTCGAGCTGGTCGAGCCGACGAAGCCGCTGGCCCCGCGCTGCACGTTGTCGATCACCCGGTACGTCGACGCGGCCTTCGGTACCGGGAAAGCCCCGCCGGCGCTGTCGTACTCGTTATCGATGAGCTTTCCGTTCCGGTAAAGCCGGAAATGCGCGACGTGCCCATGCTCAGGCGCGCTGACGTACCCATTGTGGGCCGGATCGGAGTCGGTGACCGGTGCGAGCACGATGCCCAGCCGCGTCGCGGTCCGGCAGGTAAAGCAGTAGATGTAGGGCTCCGCGCCGGCCGGTGCGTTGGCGCCGGGGACAATCGGGCCGCGCAGCCAATCGGCCCGGTACGTGCTGCCGGCCGGCAGCAGCCGTGTCCCGTCCTCAACATCGCCATCGAACGGGTCGTCCTCGGTCGGATTGGCCAGCAGCGATGCGTACCACCCGACGCCCGGCGGACCGCTGACATATTCGATCCGGTGCAGCGGACTGGTCGCCGGCAGGAATTCGCTGAAGAAGAAATACGGGTACGAGTAACTCGGGCCTCGGGTGAATAGCGCCGGCCGGGTCGGCCCGTCGGTGTAATACCGGGCATCGACGACCGCGGGGTTCTGCACCCGGTATGTCTGGTCGGCCGCGACGCGGTCTGCCTGCTCGAAGGTCGCGTCATATGTGTAGGGCAGGCCGTGGGCCGGTGTCCCGGACAGCGTCCACGCGGTCATCCAACGCAACTGCCCGATCTTCGGCGCCGGCGTCGGGCTCACATACATTTCGAAGTTTCCGTCCATGATCCACGACGATCCGGTGCTGCCGCCCTTCGCGTCGCCGCGAGCCCAATCGGTGACCAGGGTCGATATCGTGGCCGGCCGCGGTGTGCGGATGCCCAGCGGGACCGTTCTGCGCGCGTCCACGGTCAGGGTCTGCCCGGTGGCTTTCACTTGGTAGTCGGCGACGATCGGCTGGTACACCGTGAAGACGTTGGTGGTCTCGTTGTAGTCCTCGATGTCGCCCAGCGCGCTGTAGTTGCCCAGCGGCACGCTCGCCCGGGCCTCACCATTGACGACGGGTACGTCGCCGTTGTAGCGGTCGACGTCGTCGACGTTGACGAGCGTTACGAACCCGTCCTGGACCGGCTTGCCGTTCTGGTCAAGCATCTTGATGATCAGCGTGACCTGCGGATAATCCGGCCGGGCGACCGGTTTGCTCGGTGCGACCGGCGCGTCCAGCCCGATGTTCGATATCCCGCCGAACAGTACGTCCGTACCTGCTCTCCACTGCGCCACCAGCGCCTTGCCGAATGCGCGGGCCGAGTCGGTGGTCAGGTAGCCGGTCGCGGTACGGCCGGATCCGCCGGTGACCGTCAGGCCGGGTACGGCCGGATGCTTGGCGCTTCCGTAGGTGACCCGCAGCGGTAGCCGGCCACCGCGTTCGGCGGCCGCCAGCGCGTCGACATCGAAGGCCGACCGGTCGATCGAGGTGCCAACGTAGGGCAATGCCGCCGCCGGAATCGCGTATGTGTGCCCGCCGACCCGGCTGATCCGGATCCCACCGGCGACGCCGTGCCGGTTGGCCGCGAGCAGCCGGCCGGTGACCCGGCCGTGGTCGTCCCGCAGCTGCACGCGGTCGCCGGTGATCAACTCGACCGTCCGGGTACCCGCCGAAGCCGCGCTGGCCGGATGCGGTCGCGCCACCCCGGCCGCGCCCTGGGCAAGCGCACTCGAGCCGCCGCAAACGAGTGCAACGACTCCGACCGCGGCAAGCAGCGCTCTGCGCATCGCGTCCCCCAACATCCGTAGCGACCGACCCGTCTCGGTAGCCTTTGTCGACCGGCGGGGTGATCGTTACGACAGTTCTGGGTCGACATCGCTATTTGCTACGCACTGAGTAGGCGTTGGTCACGGTCTCGACGAGCTTCCCGCCGGCCGCGTCGGTGGCGGTCAGCCGCAGACTCACCCAGTGACCGGCCTGCGACCGCGGATTCACCAATACGGCCCAAAACCGACCACGACCGAGCGTAATCACCGGCGCCGCCCGCCAGGTCTTTCGACCGTCGAAACTCAGCTGCATCGTGGCTGACCGGATTGCCGACTGTGTCGCGCCCGGTACGTGGTCGATACGCATGGCGGTTACCGACCCGCCAATCGGCAGCCGCCCGGTCAGATCGGTGGGCAGCGGGACATGGGCCTGCAGCATCGGCAGCACAGTGCACGACGTGACCCCGTCAATCGGGCAGCGCCACCCGCGCGGCGGTTTCGCCCCCGACCCGGCGGCCGACCGGAACGTCACGTCGATCGTCGAGCTGGTCGAGCTGGCGAAGCCGTTCTTACCCCGCTGCACATTCTGGATGATGCGGTATGTCGACGCGGTCGTCGGGACGAAGTCGAGTCCACCGGTCGAGTCGTACTCGTCGTCGATCAGCCTGCCGTTCCGATAAAGCCGGAAATGCTCGGCAGGGCCGCGATCCTGGTCGCTGATTTGGCCATAGTGGACCGGATCCGAGTCAGTCACCGAGGCGAGCGAGATGCCCAGGAACGCCGAGGTGCGGCATGTGTTGCAGTAGACGATCGGCTCAGCATCGCCAGGC
>Ga0137412_10003810_pt1 | contig 12023 bp, 10 predicted proteins | sample CZODoug2_1_16fun_FD_122160 | JGI IMG/M metagenome (GOLD analysis project Ga0137412, IMG submission 122160) | Vadose zone soil fungal communities from Angelo Coast Range Reserve, California, USA - CZODoug2_1_16fungal (Hybrid Assembly) | ecosystem: Environmental > Terrestrial > Soil > Vadose zone...
GCGACCGCATTCGCCGATTCACAGCCGCTCCTGCTCATCACCGGCGCCGTGCACACCTATATGGAAAACCGCGGCGTCCTGCAGGAGATTGACCGTCCGCACGGCAACAATTTCCCACGCATGGTTGAGCCCGTCGTAAAAAGGTGGTGGCAGCCCAGCCGACTTGATCAGCTACCGGCGGTATTGGACCAGGCCTTCAACGCCATGTATGAGGGGCGGCGCGGGCCCGTCCTACTTGACATCCCGCAAGATTTACAGGCTGAATTCAGCGACTACGACTACATACCGCCGACAGGTAATCGACGAACTATGGCCCGCCCTTCGGGCGACCCGGCCGCAGTCGCCGCGGCCGCACGCTTGCTGGCCGGTGCGAAGCGTCCGGTCATCCTCGCGGGCGGCGGTGTGATCGCGGCCGACGCGTGCGACGAGTTACGTCGCGTTGCCGAGTATCTCGGCGCTCCGGTAACCCACTCGTTTATGGGTAAGGGAGCATTTCCGGCCGATCACGACCTGTATGCGTGGCCGTGCGGCGACATGGGTTCCCTCCCCGGCAATGCCGTCGCCCGCACCGCCGATGTCCTGCTCGCCGTCGGGTGCCGGTTCAGCGACCGGATTACTTCCTCCTACCGTGCAGGTGTCACGTTCGACATCCCCCCGACGCGGTTGGTGCACATCGACATCGACGGGTTCGAGATCGGACGCAACTATCCGGTAGAGGTCGGGATCGTCGGTGACGCCAGGCTGTGCCTTGCAGCGCTGCTGGAAGCATTATCGGACGTTGGCGAGCCTCGTAACTTCCGGCAGACGGCCTACTTCGCCGAGCTGCAGGATCTCAAGAACGGCTGGGCCGAATGGCTGGCACCAATGCGGACCAGCGACTACCGGCCCATGACCAACTCCCGGGCATTGGTCGAGATCCGGCGGGCGTTGCCACGGGACGGGATCCTCGTGACGGACTCCAGCAACCCTGCAAACCAAGCTTTCAATGAATTCCCGATCTATGGGCCAAGAACGAACATCGTCCCTGGCGGCATGTCTGGAATCGGATTCGGCGTGCCGGCAGCGATTGGTGCCCAGCTTGCAGTGCCTGACCGACAGGTACTCGCATTGGTCGGCGACGGCAGTTTCCTCCAAACCGGAACAGAACTCGCGACCGCTGCGATGCTCGGAGTGCCATTGGTGGTCGTCGTGCTGAACAACGGCGGCTGGGAGGCTATAAAAGACCTGCAGATCACGCTGTTCGGCCGCGATCGGGAGATCATCACGGGCTTCACCGATCCGAAAGGACAGCCGTACTTCGCCGATATCACGAAGCTCGCTACGGCTCTGGGCGCAACCGCGGAACGGGTCGAGGATCCCGGCGGGCTCGGGGACGCAATAAGGCGGGGATTCGCGACGCCCGGCCCGGTGGTGATCGAAGCCATGAGCGCACGAGAGCTCCCGTGGTCGGAGATGCACCCGACCGGTTGGTGGGACATCACGGTTCCCGCCTACCACGGAGCGACCCGTGATACCTACGTCCAGAAACGCGGGTTCTAACGAGGAGGAGAGTCACATGGGCACGATCAACCTCGGGCTGAACCTGGAGTTCGCCCGCTTCGAAAACGGATCGTTCGACTGGGCGATGGACCACGCTGCACAGATCGGTTACAAATACGTCGAGCCGATGGTGCACTGGGGCCGGGAGCTGCTCAGTGCGGCCGGCTACTTTCACAGCGTCTCAATGCTCGATGATCCGCTCAGAATGGCACAGGCAGCGGAGAGTCGCGGCCTGAAGATCTCGTCGCTATCGAGCCACGCACCGCTGGCCAAACCCGACGTCAGCGTCGAATACCTGCGCCAGTCGATCAGATACGCCGCCGAATGCGGCGCACCAATGGTCATGGTTGACGACGGACCGACGCCGGCGTGGACTACAGAGGACGAGAACTACACGCTAATGCGATACACACTTCAGGAGGCGGCGCTCGTCGCCGAGCCTCGCGGAATCGCGATAGCTATTGAGACGCACGGACCATATACCGCAACACCCGAGCGGCTCGATCGGATTATGAAGCTCGTCGACAGTCCCGCGCTGACGATCAATCTTGATACCGGCAACAGTTATCTGAGTGAGAACGACCCGGCTGAATGGCTTGAAGACATCGTCTCGCAGGTTACTCATATGCATGCCAAAGACATCTCGGCCGAGGATGCGCGCCGTTATCGGGGCAAGATCAGGGGGATGCTCGGCTGCGCCTGCGGCGACGGGGTCATCGACTGGCCGCGGATCGTTTCAACGCTTAAGGCGGCCGACCACGACGTCGTGCTGTCCGTCGAATGTGGATCCTTGGCCGCCGCAACGAAAAGTTATGCCTATCTCACCGAGCTGATTGGCCACAACTCGGACAACTGAACAGGGCAGGCGCCTATCAACGGCGTGCCACTCGACGCGGATTACGTAAGGGGCAATCGTGAGAGCAGTCGTGGTCCAGCGCCGATCCGCCCCCTTCACAGTCGCTACGATCCGCAAGCCAGAAGCCGGCCCTGGCGAGATACTCGTGCGCGTCGCCGCCTGCGGCGTCTGCCACACCGACCTGCATGTGCAGGATGGCTCGGTTGCTTTTCCATTTCCCGCGGTACTGGGCCACGAGGTGTCGGGAACTGTTGCGGCGGTGGGCGCTGGCGTCGACAACGTTCAGGAGGGACAGCATGTCGTTGGTGCATTCATCATGCCGTGCGGGCTCTGCCCGATGTGCCGGTCGGGACGTGAGGAGCTCTGCGCGGCGTTCTTCAACCAGAACCGATTGCAGGGAACACTCTACGACGGCACAACAAGACTCTACGACCACGACGGCAAGCCCGTGTGGATGTACTCGATGGGAGGGCTCGCCGAATATGCTGTGATGCCTGCGCTCGCGGCAGCACCGCTACCGTCCGGGATTCCCTTAACGGATGCGGCAATCCTCGGTTGTGCGTTCCTCACGGCCTACGGTGCTCTCGTCCACGTTGGACAGCTCCAACAAGGCAACAGCGTGGTGATAATTGGAGCCGGTGGGGTAGGCCTGAGCGCCATCGCGGTCGCAAAGGCCCTCGGTGCCGGACGGATCGTCGCGGTCGACGTAAGCGCAGACCGGCTGCAGACCGCCGCCACATTGGGCGCCAGCGCGACGGTAGACGCATCGACGGTCGACCCGGTCGAGGCCGTGCGAGATATCACCAGCGGAGCCGATCTTGTGCTCGAAGCGATCGGCCGACCCGACACATTCCGCCAGGCAACCGAGATGGCGGCAGATGGCGGCCGGTGCGTCATGGTCGGCATAGCGCCGATCGGACAGACCGCTGAGGTGGAGATAACTCGCCTTGTTCGCCGAAAGATCCAGGTGTGCGGGTCGTTCGGCGGCAGGCCGCGGACCGATCTGGTGCACCTGGCCAGCCTTGTTGCCGATGGAGCCCTCAACCCGGGCACGCTGATCAGTCGGCGATTCCCTCTCGAGGAGGCGCAGGACGCCTATCGACTGCTTGCCGAAGGAAAGATCGTCGGCCGCGCACTCATCGAGCTACAGACAGAAAATTGACCGATGCCCGGGGTATCGGCTTCAGGGACCTGCGCTGGCGCACACATCCAATTGTCGGTTACTGACCACTTTGATCGGAGGGACTGATGACCAGATCCGTCTCGATCGGATACTTGGCATTTCTTGCCGGGAAACCGGTTCTGGTATTTGTCGAACATGAGGTAGCCACGATTCGTACGATGCTGCGGCGCCTTCTGAGATCGCCATTCAAGCATTCTCACACTGGCCGCAAATCGGGGAACCGTATTACTGGCGTTCGTACGGGAAACAGGGGCACGACCGGCGTGACTCGGCACTAGTGCTGGCGGTGTTCGCTTTCGAGTAACGCTCGCGGAATGCCAGGAAATCGTGCCCGATTCCTGAAAGCGCTGCGGTAAGGTTGGGCCGGACCGACAGCACCATGTATCGCGTTGGTCGTGCAGGACGAACCGGGGGTGCTCCTTCATGACGGTGCGAAATCCGTACCAGCTCTTCGACAGCTATGTGACGTCGGCCGCGTGGGCGCGCCAGCGTGGTGGTTTGCCACCGCAACACGCTGAACCATCCGACTGATTGCCAGCGTGTTTTGAGAGACCCAAACCGTTCACATCGCTACCGCTGGCATGTGTCAAAGGAGAACACCGATTATGTCGTCCGCTGTCAATGCCCAAGTCGAAAAAGTCGTCGCGCTGTTGCAAGGGCGCGTGCCGGCCGATGCAATCGTCACCGAACCGGCAGCGCTCGCCGCGGTCGGTCGGGTGTGGAACGCCCAGCTGACTGCGCGTCCCGCGGTGGCGGTTCGATGCCGCACAACCGCCGACGTGCAGGCCGCGGTGCGCGCGGCTCGATCGGCAGCCATGCCGCTGTCGGTATTGGGCGGCGGCCACGACTGGGCCGGCGGTGCCATCCTGGACGGTGGTCTGCTGGTGGACCTGCGCGAGATGCGGCAGGTCACCATTGCTGGCGACGTGGCCACCGTGGCAGGCGGTGCGAACGTGAGCGACGTTCTTGACGCGGCCCGGCCGCACGGTTATGCGGCCGCGGTCGGGACGGTCGGCTCGGTCGGGTTCACTGGGCTGACGCTTGGTGGCGGATATGGGACCCTGATCGGCGTTGTCGGGCTCGGTGTGGACAACCTGTTGTCGGCCGAGGTTGTGCTCGCCGATGGTCGGGTCGTGACGGCCGATCCGCGTCATGAGCCCGACCTGTTCTGGGCACTGCGCGGTGGCGGCGGCAACTTCGGTGTCGTGACGGAGCTTCGCACCCGGCTGCATCCGTTGGCCACGGTGACGACGGGCATGATCGCCTTCCCGTTTGATCAGGCGCAATCGGTCCTGCGCGGTTGGCGAGACCTGATGGCGTCGGCGGCGGATGCGCTGGATGTGATGTTCGGCGTGATGGACACCCCCGTGGGGAAGGTCCTGTTCACCGCCCCCACGTGGGCCGGTGACCCCGCCAGCGCGGCCGAACAGTTGGAGTCGGTGCGGGCGCTCGGTAAACCCGTGATCGACGATGTCGGCCAGCGGGCACTCGCCGATGTCGTCCACGCGCTGGATGACATCTTCCCGTACGGAGGCAACTACCATCTCGGCTCCAGGATCGTGCCGGGTCTGAGCGACGATGCCATCGACGCATTCTTGCAATCAGCAGATGCGATGCCCGCCACCTGCGCGTTGAACGTTCATCATTCGCATGGCGCCGCAACGCGGGTGGCCACCACGGAGACCGCATACACCTACCGGGACGAACATCTTTTGGTGGAAGTCCTCGGCTGCTGGCCGGCCGGTGACGGCGCCGCTGAGTCGGCGTGGGTTCAGGACACTGAGCATCGACTGGATGCGCATGCGTTGGTCGGTGGCTGGGCAAACCTTATGGCGCCAGGTGATCACCGGGTAAAGGATGCCTACGGAATCAACACCGATCGACTGTTGGCGGTCAAGGCCCACTACGACCCCGACGACGTGTTCACGGCAATTCCGTTGCCGGAATGACGCTACGTGGGCGGTCCCGGCCGCGCTGTCGCCTCGAAGCGTTTATCGTCGATTCCGAATTTGCGTTTGCCCTAACCGGCTGAGTCAGCTGGTTCGTTGGATATTCGAGCCACGTCGGCGTGCAGGTGATCGATTGTGGCGTCAGTCAAGCAGCCTTTGAGGCGGCGGAGCGTTTCCTGCTCAAAGAACGGCCGCACGGACGCAACGTATGAGCGATCGGCCTGCCGCGCCGGGGGCGTCATGTGGTTCCAATGGTGGATCGAGCCGATGCACGTCTGCCACAGCACTGCCGCCGCATAGTCCTGGTCATGCCCATATCCCTTGGTGTGCACCGTGAATGCAACCGTGGTGGTCCCGTCCTTGTCCACGACGCCACCGTCATAGTGCGTGGCGTTCTTCAGCAGACCGACGCCGACGATCACCACCAACAGGGCGACCGCCGCGATGAGCAGGCGCTTCATCGTCGCCCTCCGGCAACACTGCGTAGCGCCCGCAACGGATCGTCGCTGTCGTCCAGGAAACCGCCGGCTGGCGGGCCGAGCCGGGCGAGCTGGTCCGCTACGACGCCGTCGGCCGACCGCCCAGCAGTAGCACGGGCCACCCGTTCGACGCACCAGGCAAGGCCCGACAGCAGCAGACCCGCACCCATGAGAATCGGAATGAAGACGCTCGCCTCGTCCCGTCCGCTACGCAGCCAGGCGAACGCGGCCGACCGCTGCTCGCCACGCGCCGTGTCCAGATGGGCGAGCACTGAACGGTGCCGCTCCGGCGACCGCTCCAGCCGCCGGTCGATCACGGCCAGTCGGGACAGCAGCGCCCACCCGATGACGGCGACCTCGGCCGCCAGGAACATCAGCCCACTGATCAGCGCCCGGTTCCATTCCCACCGGTACAGGTACAGGAAGACATACGTGCCTGATCCCGCCAGCAGCACCGCGCCAATCAGCCCGACCAGGATTCGGCCGCCTCTCATGACATCTCCTCTACCGACCCGGTCGTACCGTCGACGATCACGACCGTTCCGTCGGCCAACGACGACACGGCGTTGGGCACCCCGATCACGGCCGGTACCGCGTACTCCCGGGCCAGGATTGCCAGATGGCTCAGCGGACTGCCGGTCTCCGCGACCAGCCCGGCCAGGTCGGGCAGTAACCCGGCAAGCTCGGGACTCAGCGACCGCACGACCAGGACCGCGCCGGCCGAATCCTCCGGATCGTGCGTGACGCGCCCTTGACCGCGCCCTGAACTGACGCCCTGCGGACCGCTGACCGGCTGATTGCGCCGGCGCAACCCGCGGCGCCGGCTGACTCCGCCAGAGGCATCGGCAACGACGCTTCCGTCCAGCGCGAGTCGGAACACCGCCGGCAGTGGCGGTGCGTCGGCCTTATGCGGCAGCACATTTGCCGCGATGTCGATGCCGTCGACCAATTCGACCAGCCGGTCCAGGGACAGTTCGCGTACATCCTCCGGGTAGTGCAGCTGGCCGCGGTGCGCCAGTCGACGGCCGAGCTCAAGGGCGACCCGGGCGGACAGCTCCTGCATCAACCGCGCCCGCAGCCGCATCGACTCGCGGGCCAACGCGGTTGGGTCGTCGCCGACGCCGGTCGGCATACGCGCTGCCGCCGGCACCGGCGGAAGTGGCCGGGCCGCGCCGATGCGCGGCGGCAGCAGCGCCAGCGTCACCGGGTGCCGGGCGATGATGTCCTGATCGGACAGTCCGTCGAGCCGAGCCCGCGACGCGGTGGCCAGTGCTACCGCTGCACCGGTGGTCGCAGTCGCGCCGCTGCCTCGTTGATCAAGGAAGAATCCGGCGAGCACCTCGTGGGCGTGCAGACCGATCAGAGTGCGCGAGCTGGTACGCAGAATGGTGAGCAACTCATAGTCACCGAGCTCGTCCACCGACGGTAGCTCGCCGAGCCGGACGTCCACCTCCTCGCCCAGGTCGGCGACGATCGCTGGCAACGCTTCCCGCAACCGACCGATCCGCCAGGCCGCCCGTAGGCGCCGGTAGCTCGGCCGCGGATCGAGCAGTCGCCAGAACGTCCGCCGCGGTTGGATCACGCCGAGGACCTCAAGGTCGACGGCGAGTCGGCCACCTACGTCCACGACAAACCGCTCGGCCAAGGTGCGCCTGCTCACCGCACCACTCAACCGCAACGCCTCGCGTACACCCGCCTCCAGCGGCGGTTCCCACAAGTCGCGTTCCAGCGGGCTCAGCGGATCGGGGAAGGTTTCGGCAACCGGCCCCGGCCCGAGCGGATGGCTGTGGCTGACCGGCACTCCGGACGCGGTGATCGGCCTGCTCTGCAGCAGCCGCAGCGTGCCATCGGGCTCGATCAGCCACTCCATGTCCTGCGGCTGGCCGAAGACCCGTGCCGTCTTGCGTGCCAATCGCGCCAGCCGGTGGCGGTCGTGGGCGCTGAGCAATGCCGGCACCGGTCCGCTCATGGCGTGTACCCGGCCACATCGCCCGAGCGAGATCGACGTGCCGGTGACCTCGCCGCTGACGATCTGGTCGGGCAGTCCCTCGGCTACCGATGCCAGGAACCGCGATCGCGAGCCGGTCAACGGGTCGAGTCCGAACATGACTCCGCCGACACGTGCCCCCGCCATGGGTTGCACCAGCACCGCCATCGGAGCGTCCGCTATCTCGGTCGCAGCTGCCGAGTCGATGACGTCGAACAACGCGTCGGCAAACGCGTCCCAGCCTCGTACATGCAGAACCGACACGAACCGGCCCGCCATCGACGATGTCGCGGTGTCTTCGGCGACCGATGAGGAGCGTACGGCCAAGGCTCTCGTACCGTCGGCGCTGAGCTGGGTCCACTGCTGGCGCAACGCGGAGCTCTCGCCCAGCCCGCGTACCTGCTCACGTGACTCGACGTCCGAGACGCCCTGCGTGGTCACCACGAAACCGGGTAACACGGGTAGGCCCGCTTTGAGGGATGCAGCCAGGTTCGCTGCTTTAGCGCCGACGAGACCGGTGTCGGTGGCAGCCGCATCGGACAACGAAAGGATGGCCCTCCCGGCACCACGGACGGGATCTCCGTACCGGATGGCCGTCACCGAATCGGTCATCGTTGACCTCCCAACGGGCTAACAAGCGTTACTCCTTGTTATGCCATACGTCGAGGTTCATAGGCGACCGTCCAGAGTCCGGCGATGTATGCCTTAGATCACACTTCCGTCTACAATGGACTCTTTGGTAGCCGAACTCGAATGCGGCGAGCATGAGAGCCGCTACGAGGCAGCCGGCAACGACATCGCTGAACCAGTGCACCCCGAGGTAAACCCGGCTCAAACCGACCGCGACCACGACCAGTACCGATATTGCCGAGCTGATCCGCCAGACCAGGCGTGAGTCGACATATAGGGCGATGACGACCGGCACCAAGCCCCACAGGACGGCGGATGCGAGCACGTGGCCGGAAGGGAATGACGGTCCGTTGCCCTGCACCAGCCGGCCAAGGTCGGGACGTTGCCTGTCCACTGCTGCCTTGAGAATGAACTCCAACACCGGTCGGGTCAGCGTCGCCACCACCACGAACCCCGCGACCGCTCGACATCGCGGCAGTGCGGCGAGCGCAAGAGCGGCACCACCAAGCAGCACGACCTTCGTACTGCCCCAGAATGAGATCCACAGGAACACCCGATCGCGGTCGGGTGAGCGGGAACGCAGCGCCCACTCGGTGATCGGACGATCAACGGTAAGCAATAATCGGCCGCCGTCGATACCGGCTGCCAGCGCCAGCAATACGACCGCAACGCCGATGCAGATGAGCCGGCGCCGCGAACGCAGCGCGAATCGGCCGAGCAGCAGAGAGTGCGGGACGTGGCGCGCAACCGGAGTACGAGCAGCAGCTTCCGGCCGCACCAACACGGGTGCGGTCACGAGTCCCACGGTACCTGCCCGGTTGAACCCGTACGACCGGATCGAACCCGTAGTCTAATTCGAATGGTATGAACGGCGGCTGGTCATAGAGATGACGCTGTGTAGGCCTAGCGTCAACACGAGAACGACCGATGCGGCGATCAGAAGGCGGGGTGGCGATCCGCCGGCGGTGAGCACCGCGCCGCCGAGGCCACCGCCGGAGGCCGAGCCCAGCGAGATCGCACTGCCATTGAGGGCGAGCACAATGGCCGCGGATTCCGGGACCATGGCCGCGAGCCGGGCCTGCTGGGGTACGGCCGCGCCACCGTTGCCGACGCCGGCGGCGAAGAACCACACCAGGGCGAGCGCCGTGATGACGCCCGCCGACGCGGTCGCAAAGACGATGGCGCCGAAGATGCTGTTGAGCAACAGGCCGATGAGCACGACCGTGAGGACGCGGACCGGCGTGAAGCGGTCCGCCAGCCGCCCGGTCAGGGAATTACCCAGCAGGCTGGCGAGGCCGTAGCCGAACATGATGAGGATGATCATCCAGTGTGCCGGGAACGAAGGCTTGAGAATGAGTACGGCATAGGTGAAGCAGGTGTAGCTCGCGCACAGAATGCCTGTAGAGACTAAAAGGGTGACGACAAGCCGAGGCTTTCGCAATGGGCGGAGCCGTTCGGCCAGCGTGCCCGAGGGAAGCTCCAGGCGCGGCAGCTTGAGCACTATTCCGACCAGGGCAATCGTCCCGACCACCGCGACCATGATCAGCGGGAGCCGCCAGTTCGACTGACCCAGCACGAGACCGACCGGCACCCCCAGCGCCGTTGCGGTCATCCACCCGCCCAGCACGAATGACAACGCCCGGCCACGCTGGTGCACCGGTGCGAGGTGTAGGACGTACCCGCTGATGGCCGCGGCGAGCAGACAGCCGCCCAGCGCCGCGATAACCCGCCCCGCCATGGCGAAGCCATAGGACGGCGCTGCCGCGGTGATCACATTGCCAGCAACAAACACGACGAGAGCGCACGCGATCGTGCGGCGCCGCTCCCATGCGCTGGTCACGGTCCCCAGCAGTGGTGCCGCCAGGGCGGAGGTCAGGGCGAACACCGAGACCAGCTGGCCGGCCGCCGCATCGCTCACCCGCAGATCGCTGGCAATGCTCGGCAACAGCCCGGCCAGGACGTAGCCGTCGATGCCGGTGGAGAACAGCGCGACCGCGAGCCAGATCAACGCGTGATACGGCAATCGTGGCGCGGTGTCCACGGCGGCAGTCGTCGCGGGTTCCACAGCGTTCACGAAACCGATCAGCCTTCCCGACAAGCCAAGGTGCGTGACGTGCGACGGCATGCGCACCACCGGGTAACGCTACCAACCGATGGCTGCCTCGCCTGCTGCCTGGCTACCGCCTGATCCGGAATCTCGTCGATGCGAATTCAGGTAGTACTACGGATTCGCCGGATTGGTCGCCGTCGTTAACCTCAAGAGCGGTTGCCCGGTCATCAGGCCGGCATTGGGAGGACACATGGCCGACTACATCCAGCCACACTGGGACAGATCCGCACTCGTCGTCATCGATTTCCAGCGGGACTTCCTCGATGACGGCGTGGCCGCTATCCCCGGGACAACGGCCGTCGTGCCGAACGTGGCATCGCTCGTCGAAGGGTTCCGGAACGCGGGTCGCCCGATCATCCACGTGATCCGCCTCTATGAGCCGGGTGGCTCCGACATCGACCCGCCTCGACGTGACTCGATCGAGAACGGCGCCGCGGTTGTCGCGCCGGGAACCGAGGGATCGCAGGTCGCCGACGGCGTGCTGCCTCATGTCTTTCGGCTGGATGCCGACCTGCTGCTGGCAGGTAAAGCACAGGAGGTCGGCCCGAACGAAATTGTGATCTTCAAACCACGATGGAGCGCATTCCACCGCACCGAATTGGACGCCTTGCTGCGAGCGCAGGGATGCGACACCGTCGTCGTCGCCGGCTGCAACCTGCCGAATTGCCCGCGGGCGACGCTGTTTGATGCGAGCGAACGCGACTTTCGCGCCGTGCTCGTCGAGGACGCCGTTTCACAGACCAGTCACGAGCGGCTGGCCGACCTCGAACGAATCGGCATCACGCTTCGCTTAACCACGGACGTGCTCGCGTCGGTAAGCCGCTAGTGGAGTCGACGGACGGCCCGGCCGCTGGCCACAGGCCTTAGCGAAACGCCCGCACGGCGAGCCACGCGCCCACGCCGAGACCGAACACCACGATCGCGACCCGCAGTGCGCGTTCGTTCACCGACGCCGCGAGCCGTCCGCCGAGAACCCCGCCGAGCAGTGCAGTCGGTGCGGTGATCGCGACTTCCGTCCAGTGCACCGGCCCGAAGATCGCGAACGCGATGAGCGAAACCGTTCCCACGATCAGCGACACGATGCTCTTCAACGCATTGGTCTCGCGGAGTGGCACGGCGAGCGTCAGTCCGATGACTGCGAGCAAGATCACGCCGAGGCCGCCGCCGAAGTAGCCGCCGTAGACCGCCCCGATCCCGACCGCCACGACCAAGGTGCGCGGGCGCGACTCGTGCTCTGTGCCGATGCGTCGCGCGATCGCCGGTTGGGCCGCGACGAGCAGGCTGGCGCCG
>Ga0137412_10003812_pt1 | contig 12020 bp, 12 predicted proteins | sample CZODoug2_1_16fun_FD_122160 | JGI IMG/M metagenome (GOLD analysis project Ga0137412, IMG submission 122160) | Vadose zone soil fungal communities from Angelo Coast Range Reserve, California, USA - CZODoug2_1_16fungal (Hybrid Assembly) | ecosystem: Environmental > Terrestrial > Soil > Vadose zone...
GCCGAGACCCAACGCGGCCGCGGGCCCCTCGAAGGCAGCCGATTGTCCGAACAAGATCCGGTCGTCGAAGACGCCTGGCTCGGCGTGAGCCGCGACGTCCATGAGCGAGATCGCGCCGAACCCCAGAAGCGCAGCGACTGCAGTCCCTCTGGGCCAGCTTGTCATGCGCGCTCCTTTTCTTGGCGATAAGGATATCGTTGCTATTTGAAACAAACCTGAATTTTCTATTAATGGAAATAATAAAATCACTTCTGTGTTTTTTCTGGAGTTCAGCGCTTTTTTTATTCGCGACTCCCGTTTCATTTGCTTGTAAACATATACTGCTACTCCCGCTAAAAAAATGGAAAGTGCACTAATTAAAATGAGATATAAACGAAGCTGGTCTTTTTGCTTTGCCTCCTTTTTTAAGTAGGCGGTATTAATAATTGCATAAAATTCGGATATCCGTAGTGTGCGGAATTTTGAGTCGCTGAACAGCGCATCTTCAATAGCCGACTGTGTGCAACGATAAGCATTGTCAATGTCGCCGGTAGCGTATAGCAGTAAAGCCAATTCCTGCATAGAAGCGTTGTCGGCGAGCGGGCGCCAGCTGTGGGTTTCGGCGAGGCAGCGGTCGTCATACGGCCGAGATGCGCCGCGCGATGGGTGTCGCCGTGTTCGCCGGCATGATCGGCGTCACCGTCTTCGGCCTCTTCCTCACGCCGGTCTTCTACGTCGTCATCATGTGGTTCAAGGAACGCCGCGCCAAAACACGAGCGCCAGCGCCCACACAATCCACACCGCCTGCAGCGACGGATCCTGCTGTCAGCTAGCATGCAACGGAAGCGGCTCTAATATGGTACTGCAAATCTACATCATCATTCACACATTGATCAGCCTGGTCGCAATTTTCTCCAGCCTGGTCGTTGTGCGATCCGCGTTTCAAAAAGCTCGCTGAGTCATTTGGACCAAATACTGCAAAAAATAATGTACGCGACGGTGACTGATGTGACGTGACTTGCCTGGAAACGGATGTAATCGGAAGGTCAGACAAACTGAGAGAAAGAATATTATGGCCAAACAAAATAAATCCACTGATTCAGTCTACAGAGTAACGGAAGTAATCGGCACAAGTGCGCAGTCCTGGGAGGATGCCGCAAAGAATGCGGTTGGGACCGCCGCTGGCACGCTTCGCGATCTGCGTGTCGCCGAAGTTGTGAAGCTGGATGTGAAGATCGAGGATGGCAAAGTGATCGAGTTCCGAACGCGCTTGCAGCTGTCCTTTAAGTACGAAGGCTGATCGGGACGTACAAGGGCGCGGTCGAACCTAACCCGGTCCGTTTTACCCCGAATTTTCTCGGGCTATTTGAGCGAACATGTCATCGCCCTGATGAACAGTAAAATCCCGGGACTTCATCACGTCACTGCGATCGCGAGCGATCCGCAGCGGAACCTCGATTTTTATGTCGGGCTTCTTGGTCTGCGTTTCGTCAAACGCACAGTGAATTTTGATGATCCGGGAACGTACCATTTTTATTTCGGCGATCGGCGCGGCACGCCCGGAACAATCCTGACATTTTTTCCGTGGCCGGGAGCGCGACGCGGAATTCGCGGGACCGGCCAGGTCGAAGCGACGGCGTTCGCGATTCCACCGAATTCAATCGGGTTTTGGCTGGACCGTTTGAAACAACAGCACGTGACCGCTGAGAAAACACCTACGCGTTTCGGAGAAGAAGTGATCCGGTTAATTGATCCTGACGGACTTCTGATTGAGCTGATCGCTTCGAGTTCTCACGGACAAGTTGACCTGTGGCCGGACAGCCCCGCTCCGGCTGAGCATGCGCTTCACGGCTTCCACAGTGTCTCCGCCGCGTTGGAAGGTTACGAAAGAACAGCGCGGTTACTCACCGAGAGCTTTGGTTATCGTTTGATTGACGAATCGGGAAATCGATTCCGCTTTGCCTCGTCGGACGACTCGGCGTCGGGCAGAATCGTAGACCTGCTTTGTTTGCCCGACACGGGCGTGGGCCGTGTTGCAGCAGGTTCAGTCCATCACATTGCCTTCCGAGCGAAGGACGAAGCCGAGCAACTTAAGTGGCGCGAGCAACTCGTGGATCTTGGCTACAACGTCACGCCAGTAATCGACCGCACTTATTTTCATTCCATTTACTTCCGGGAACCCGGTGGCGTGCTGTTTGAAATTGCGACGGAGCCTCCCGGTTTCACACTGGACGAGAAACTGGAAGAACTCGGCACGCATTTATGTCTTCCACCGTTAATGGAATCGGCGCGCTTACAGATCGAAGAAATTCTCCCGCCGATTCGTGTGCCCACTAAATCATGAGGCCGCAGCCGGATTTCATTCACGAATTCATTCCTGGCAGTTCGTCACGCACCCTCTTGCTTCTGCACGGCACGGGTGGAAACGAACGTGATCTCATTCCGCTTGGACGAGCGCTTAATCCGAATGCTTCATTGCTTGGTCCGCGAGGAAAAGTTTTGGAGAACGGAATGCCGCGGTTCTTTCGGCGATTGGCCGAAGGGGTATTCGATTTGGAAGATTTGAAAACGCGAACGAACGAACTGGCCGATTTCGTCACTGCGGCGGCCCGCCATTACAAACTCGCTTCGGACCATATTGTTGGCGTCGGTTATTCGAACGGCGCCAACATCGCTGCAAGCATGTTATTGCTTCGTCCGGAAATCATGCACGGCGCGATTCTATTTCGCGCCATGGTGCCACTGATTCCGGACAAATTACCCGACCTTTCATCTGTGCGCATCTGGATCGGCGCGGGTGATCAGGATCCGATTGTTCCCGCATCCGAGACGAAACGCCTGGCAGAACTCCTTCGTCGCGCAGGCGCAAACGTGACAATTCGTTTTGCAAAAGCGGCGCACGGCCTAACTAATGACGACCTTGAAGCAGCGCGCCGTTGGCTTGAAGAGCTGAACAATTCAACACGCGAAAAACTTTGAGTAGCTAATCACCATAGGCGCTTTCTAGCGAATGCATGACCTGAACCGGATTTTAGATAACGCTCAAAAGCTTCTGCCTTGGCGCGGTCAGTGAACGCGACATAAGTGATTAGCTTCCATGGGCTGAACTTTGTGGTATGAGAAGATTTCCCTTGATCGTGTTCTCGGAGACGACGTTTGAGATCTGTGGTCATCCCCACGTAGCGCTCTCCTTGCGCAGAAAGACTCTCAATAAGATACACGTAATACACTGGCCCTCCTTCGCTGAAGCTTCTGAGGGCATCCTGCTTCGCGCAACGAATCATCACCGATCCTGCGAAGCGCATCAGCGCGAAGCAGGATGAAAACAAGCCGGCTCGAAGCGTTCAGCGACGGAGAAACGTTTTGGCAGACACCCATAACGCGACGACGAAGCAGTCATTATCAAAGACAAAACATCTGGAACCAAAAATAAGAATATGAAAATAGTCATCCTAGGCGGTACGGGCCTCATCGGAAGTAAAGTAGTAAACCTCCTTCGTGCAGGCGGCCACGAAGTCGTTGCAGCATCTCCCTCCCAAGGCATCAATTCGATTACCGGCGAAGGTTTGACCGAGGCACTAACTGGATCGCAGGCGGTCGTGGACGTCACGAATTCTCCTTCCTTCGAAGACAAAGCCGTGCTGGAATTCTTCGAAACTTCGACCCGCAACGTCCTGGCCGCCGAGGTGAAGACCGGCGTAATTCACCACGTCGCGGTCTCTATCGTTGGCAGCGAGCGGCTTCCCGCGAGCGGATACTTGCGCGCGAAGGTGGCCCAGGAAAAACTGATCAAGGCTTCGCCAATTCCTTACACGATTGTCCGCGCGACGCAGTTCTTTGAGTTCGTTGGGCGCATCGCTGATGAGGCGACCAGCGGGCAGACCGTTCACCTGCCCTCGGTGTTGTTTCAGCCCATCTTCTCGGACGACCTCGCCGCTAACCTGGCCAGAATCGCCGTCGCAGAGCCGTTGAATGGAACCATTGAATTGGCCGGCCCTGACGCTCTCCCGTTTGACGAGGTCGTGCGCCAATACCTCGTAGCGCATCATGATCCCCGCGCGGTCACGAAGGACGAGCAAGCCCGCTACTTCGGCACGACGCTTGAGAAGCACAGTCTCGTCCCCGGCGAGAACGCGCTGCTCGGCGCCACCCGTTTCGCGGATTGGCTTAACCGCACCACTCCGCAGCGCTGAACCGGAACATTCCAAGAACAACCAAACCAGATACGAGAAAAAACATTACAATGAAACGAATCCGAACTTCAAAACTAGTCGGGCTGCCGCGCTTCATCTACGCACTTATTGTTTGCGCACTCGTCGTCGCCATTCTCGGCGTGGGCTCAGGGATAGCCGCTGACAAAAATTCAAAGGTCACGCTCGTCTACGAGCACGCTCTGCCTAATGTGCCCGGCAAAAGCATCAAGGGTGTGCTCGTTGAATATGGTCCCGGAGCTTCGTCGTCGGCCCACACGCATGCCAAATCAGCTTTCATCTATGCGACCGTTCTCGAAGGAGCGATCCGAAGTTCGGTCAATGATGGGCCGGTCGTTACGTATCGCACCGGGCAGAGCTTCTCCGAGATGCCCGGTGACCGGCACAGCGTTAGTGAGAACGCGAGCAAGACCGAACCCGCGAAACTGTTGGCCGTGTTCGTGGTCGACACGGACGAGAAGGAACTGACGACGCCGTACAAAAGTGACGCAGCTCTTGAGTGAATACCAAGCATCCCTCCTGCGGCAGTGTTCTTGGCCTCAGACGATTCGAAGTGGATCACCGGAGAAATGCTTCTCATTTCGGGCGGCCTACGTTAGATTGTACAGGCAAACGGTTCAGCAACAGGAAAGGGAACGAAAACATGAAAACAAAATTGTCCGCCGTCGCGCTTGTTGCGAGCGCGGTCACGATTGCTCAAGCGAACCCAGGAGGTGTTCACGCAGTGGCAGGGGGATCTCACAGAGGCGCAGTTGCACGCAGTGCCCCGGCGGTTCACGCTCCGATGCGGCCCGGCGGTGTTTCATCGTTCCGTTCGACGCCGATGCGGTCACACGGCAGTAGACCGTTTTATTCAGGCCAGCGCTCTCCCTCGTTTGGGATGCGTTCGTCACCATCGTCCGCCTACCGGCGGCCTGTCTATTCGAGTCGAGGTTCGTTCACGCGTTCCGGTCCATACACCGTAGCAACTATCCCGCAACGCAATCGTGTCGCGCCATTCGCGAATCGCAGAAATCCAGCTGTCACACGCGTGTGGAACCAGCGAAACACCGGAATGCAGTTCCGGAATGGAAACAATCTACGGAACGCAAACAATATTCGGAATTCAAACAATCTGCGGAACGGAAACAATTTCCGAAATGGAAACAATCATCTACGGCGCGACTGGCAAAAACACGTTTTCGCTCACCAATCAGGGAATTGGCATCGCGACTGGAACCGCAACTGCGACCACCAGTGGAATGGTCACCGATGCTCCTTCATTAATGGATCGTGGGTGATCTTCAACCTGGGCTTCTCTCCGTGGTGGTCTTCGTACTACCCGGACGATTACTACTACGACTATGGCTTTCCGAATGATGGCTACGGCTCGTCGACCTACGGATATGGTTATCCGAATTCGTCCAATTACGATCCCGGCGATTACAACTCCGGCGATTACCAGGGGCAGATGTATTACGATCAAAACAGCTATCCCGACCAATCGCAGGGCTACTACGATTCCGGTGTTTACCAAACTCAAGCGTACGACGATCCGAATGCCTACAACGATGAATCGCAGTCAGACTCTTCGACCATCGTCGCAGCGCAGGAGCGGCTGGCTCGCCAAGGCTACTATCGCGGCGAGACGGACGGTGAGCTCAGCCCTGAGACGCAGAAAGCCCTCAGGCGTTATCAAAGCACCAACGGCTTGCGCCAGACTGGCCAGCTTGATAGCGACACCCTGGCGATAATGGGGTTATCCGAAACCACGAGCTACTGAATTTTGGGGATCGGCCGTGTGTTGCCCGGTAAATGAGGCCGCAGCCCGATTTCATTCACGATTTATTCCTGGCGCTTCCAATCAAACCTTGTTGCTGTTGCACGGCACAGGTGGCAACGAGCGCGATCTGATTCCGCTTCGAGGCGGGCTGAACCTTTCATCTGTGCGCGTTTGGATCGCCGGCGAGCTCTACATGTCCGTCGCACTTCTCTGATCCCAGAATTGAGCAGGAAATTGAAAAGCGCGAGGATTCAACAGCTTCTTGATCACAAAATGCGCAGTCGACTATCGTGTCGCTCATTTGTAGCTCGTTTCTAACTAGCGCAGTCATTTGAACGCTGCGCTGTGTTTGATTGTTGCGGATTGATTGGCCCCTCTTATCTCATGAATTCTAAGCCCGACATTTCAGAAAATTTGCTAAGCGAAGAGATGAACGTCACGTAGAAGTAGTTCTTATGGCTTGGGATCAAGGATTGATTGGCACTGCACTGCAGATCGCTGCAACACAAGAATCGCCTTTGCGAGTCATGGCTGGACCGGGCGCCGGCAAATCATTTGCAATGAAGCGGAGAGTCGCACGGTTGCTCGAAGAAGGAGTTAACCCTCGGCGGATTCTCGCAGTGACGTTTACCAGGAATGCGGCGGCAAGCATCGTCGAGGATCTTCACAACTTGAACATCGCGGGATGCGCCAACATTAGAGCGGGAACATTGCACAGCTTCTGTTTCAGCTTGCTCACGAAAGACGAGGTTCTTCAGTTCTCCGGCCGCGTTCCGCGTCCTGTTATTACCTTTACGAAGAGTGGGGTGTTGCAATTCGAAGGCAACGCGATGTTGCAGGATTTGATCGGTGGGGCCTTCGAGGGCAGGCGAGCATGCACGAAACGCATTCGCGCTTTCGAGGCCGCCTGGGCGCGCCTGCAATCACAACAACCTGGCTGGCCGCAAGATCCTGTAGATCATCAATTTCACGCCGCGCTGATTAGCTGGCTTCAATTCCACCGTGCAATGCTGGTCGGCGAATTGATTCCAGAAGCGCTACGATATCTACGAAATAATCCCGCTTGTGCAGCGCTCACGGCATTCGATCATGTGTTGGTCGACGAGTATCAAGACCTCAACCGAGCCGAGCAAGAGCTAGTCGACCTTCTCGCCGCGAACGGACACACCGCAATCCTCGGTGATGTCGATCAATCGATTTACAGATTTCGACACGCCAACCCAGAGGGAATCGAAGAATATGCGGCGACACACCCCCACACACACGACGAGGATTTAGATGAGTGTCATCGATGCCCAACGCGCGTAGTAGAAATCGCCGATTGTCTGATTCGCAATAATCACATGGGTGACAACGAGCAACGGTTGAGATCGCGTGCGGGCAATCCGGAAGGCGAAGTGCACATTGTGCAATGGCCATCGACAGGTGACGAAGCGCAGGGGATCGCTGATTACGTGGTGTGGTTGATTAACGAGCGAAATGTTTCGTCAAAAGATATATTGATTCTTACGCCGAGGCGCCTACTCGGTTACGACATCAGAGATCGGATCGCTGCCGAGGACATTCCAGTTCACAGCTTTTACCATGAGGAAGCCCTAGAGCCTGAAGCGGCGCAGCGCGCATTTGCGACTCTCTGCCTGCTGACTAACAACGAAGATCGTGTTGCACTGCGGTGGTGGCTTGGCGATGGTAGCCCATCCGGCCGTTCTTCTGCGTATCGTCGTCTGAGAACGCACTGTGAGCAGTCAGGGCAGTCACCTTGGCAGGCGCTTACAGCACTTGAGGAAGGAAATCTTCAACTTCAAAACGTTGGATCGTTATTAACAAAATTCCAACAGCTGAAAGAAGTATTGGCCGCGGTCGATGGCAAGACCATGACGGAAGTAATAGACACGTTGATGCCGGACGGCGTCGAAGGCTGTGAGGCGCTACGCGAGGCAGCGCTGTTAGCGGCGCCAAACATCGACGATGTGTCGGGCCTTTTCGAATTCCTCCGCGTAGGCGTTACGCAGCCTGAGATGCCGGAGGAAGGCGAATTTGTCCGAGTGATGAGTTTGCATAAGTCTAAAGGCCTCACCAGTCGTGTCACGATTGTCGCTGGTTGCATTCAAGGGCTGATTCCGTCCGAGCGTCGAGATGAAACGCCGCAAGAGCAGCAGCAGATTCTATTAGAACAACGACGCCTGTTCTATGTCGTAATTACGCGGTGTACCGAGACCTTAGTGCTATCATCAGCGCTACGATTGCCGCGTGATCTAGCATACCAAATCGGCGCTCGAGTCGCTAAGTACGGTAACCCAGCGGCAACAATCGCCAGTCAATTTCTTGCTGAGCTGGGGCCTCGTGCGCCTGTCGCAAAATCTGGCGCACAGTGGCGTGCCGCGGACTATACGTAGCAGATTAGTTGACCAAGCAAGACCACAGGGAACTGCCTTTCGAAAGCGTGCGCCTTGATCATGAACTGAATCGTCGGCTAGTCTGTCACGACAAACATGATCAAGGGTAGTGAAGTTCGAAAAGCAGATCATCAGATCGCGCAGATCTTACTTGATCGCTGGTCGCCGCGGGCGATGTCGGGCGAGGAAATTTCGCAAGAGGAACTGATGCGGCTTTTCGAAGCGGCGCGCTGGGCGCCGTCTTCATTCAATACTCAGCAGTGGCGTGCACTTTATGCGCGCCGCGGGACTGAACATTGGCAGACGTTCTTCGATCTGCTCGTCGACGCGAACAAGGCGTGGGCAAAGAACGCAGCCGTTCTTGTCGTCTTCATTTCACGAAGAGATTTCGATCATAACGACGAGCCGTCAGTCACGCATTCGTACGACTGCGGAGCAGCGTGGGAGAATTTCGCATTGCAAGGCTTCCACCAGGGTCTGGTGGTGCATGGGATGCAAGGATTCGATTACGACAGGGCGCGCAAAGAGCTGCAAATCCCTGACGAATTCCAAGTCGAAGCAATGGCAGCCGTTGGCAGGCCAGGTCCGAAAGAATTACTTCCTGAAAAATTGCAGGCACGCGAGAGTCCAAACGACCGACGGAAAATTTCGGAGAGCGTCTTTGAGGGGCCGTTCCGAGCTAAATAGTTTCGGCCATAACTAAGCCGGTCAGGAAACCTACGCCTCATTCAGGGCGAATTTCTTCGCCTGCGCAGCATCAGCTCTTCGTGTCGGTCCGTACACGTTGCATTGTTCCAATCCAAAACAGCGCGGTGACTGCGCTCGCCGCGGCGAGCGTGGCACCAATCACCATCACCCAGCGAAATCCGGACACGAAAGATTCATCGATTGCGCGACGGATTAGCTGGTGCGTTTCGGAGTTCACATTTTCCGGAATATCGATAGCCGCGAGCTTTATCGATTGAGTTTGCAGCGATTGCGCGACTGACGCCGGCAAATTCGTAGTGCTCAATCTGTGATCCAGATTTGCTTTGAACACATGGATCATCACCACTCCAAGAACTGCGATCGCGACGAGACTCGCCGTGCGCGCGACGGCGTTGTTCACTCCCGATGCGGTCCCAGCGCGGTTTTGCCCAATTGAGCTCATAACGGTCGTGGTCAGCGGCGCTACCGTGATTGCCATCCCTAATCCCAGAACAACCGCCGGCGGAAAAAAATTTGTCCAGTAATTGCCGCCAATTCCCGGCAGCAGGAAAAGCAAATAACCAACGGCTGTAATGACGGGCCCAACGACAAGTGGAAGTTTTGGTCCGTAACGCGCAACAAGTCCGCCGGACCAACGCGAAAGGAACGACATGATCAGTATGAACGGCAACAGCGCCGCGCCAGCGGAAGTCGGTGGGTACCGCTGAACCTGAATCAAATTCAACGGCAGGAAAAAGAGTGTTCCGCCAAGCGCAGCATAGAGCAGAAATGTTAAGAGATTCGTTCCAGCGAATGTCCGCGAGCGAAACAATGTCAGCGGCAACATCGGTTGCGAAAGGCGAGATTCGACGACGAAAAACAGAATCAAAACGACAATGCCTGCCACCAAAGCCATGATCACTGAGCGATCGTTAAAACCGACTCGGGCCGATTCGATCAATCCGTAAACCAGCGCGCCCAAACCGAGTGCTGCCAAAATCGCGCCTAACCAGTCGACACGACTGCTTTCTCTATCCGTGTTTTCTGCGACGTGGCGGAGCGAGATCAATATCACAACGAGCGCGAGCGGAAGATTGATGAAAAACACGGCGCGCCACGAAACGTGCTCAATCAGCCATCCGCCGAAAACCGGCCCAACTGCGGCAGTGATTGCGCTGAAGCCCGACCATAATCCAATTGCGCGTCCGCGTTCCTGCTCGGAGAAAGAATTGCTGATGATCGCAAGGCTGCCCGGGACAAGAAGTGCCGCGCCGAATCCCTGAAACGCGCGGGCCACGATCAATTGGTGAATGTTCCCCACGAGACCGCATGCGGCTGATGCAACCGCGAAGATCGCAACACCGAGCAAAAAGATGCGACGACGACCGTAATGATCGCCTAACGAGCCGCCGACCAGCAGCAACGCAGAGAGAAAAAGCGCGTACGATTCGACTACCCATTGCACATCTGTGGCGGTGGCATTGAGATTCGTTTGCAGCGCAGGCAACGCCACGTTCACGACCGTGCCGTCGATAAACGCCATGCTCGAAGCGAGAATGGTTGCGGCGAGAATCCAGCGACCGCGACTTTTCGAGCACGGCGCCGCCGCCGGGCCAGATCGAATTATGTTCTCGTCACAGGCGTCTTGAAGAACTACCGGCATGTTTGTGGATACGACAAAACCACAGGTTCCGGCAAGTTCCTCCCCTCTCCGTCCGCAATTTTAGTGTCCGTCCCGCGTCACGCGATAACGGCGGTTACTCACAGGACCACGGTTCCGCGCAATATTTCCACGGCATAGCCACCGACGCGGACATTGCTAACGCGTCCCCCTTCCCGCGTTGCCCGGACATGCATTTCGCTTGGGCGACGGCACTCGACGCCTTGCCGAATCACGACCTGCTCATCGGTTTTTGCGACGCCGTGCTGGACCATCCAACTGGCAGCGCAGCCTGCCGCCGATCCAGTGGCTGGGTCTTCGCCACCGTAAAAAAACATTCGAGCTCGAGCTTTAAGCTGGCCTTCGCGCCGCTCGGGACAAAGAAAGTAGAAAAAGTTAGCGCCAGTTTTCTTCAGAAACTCCGCTGCCTGAATGTAGCTAAACTTTAGATCCGAGAGGGTCTGTCGATTGCGAAATGGCACGATCGTGAAGGTCAATCCTGTCGAGACCGGTTGGATCGGCCATTCCGAAGGGATTTCGTCAACCGCGATTCCGATGACGCGCGCGACGTCGTCTCGCGAAAGCGGAGTTTCGAATTCAGGATCGCGCTGGCGCATTTCACCGAACACCTGACCGTCCACTCGATCACCGCCGGTGTTCCCGGAATTCGCAGTGAAGCGCACGGGAATTTTCCCGGCTTTCAAGTCGAGAGTGATTTCGGCGGGCTTCTTGGATTCCGACGCATACAAATACAGCGCTGTGCCGAGTGTTGGATGCCCGGCAAACGGCAATTCCGCCTCGACCGTAAAGATGCGAACTTTCTTTCCTTCCCGGGCTTCCGTGGCACCGTCGCGCGGCAAAATGAAAGTCGTTTCCGAAAGATTCATCTCGCGCGCCAAGGCTTGCATCTCGGCGTCAGACAACCCGCGAGCGTCAGGAAAGATCGCCAGCGGATTACCCGAAAGCGGCGTCTGGGTGAATACATCAAGCTGAACGAATTCGTAAGTGCGCGCCGGCATGAGTCAGATTTGGATTGTGTTGAGTCGCGCGTAAGTTTCGGCGATGACTGACGAGGAGCAAGACGAACAGTTCTATCGCGATACCGAAAGCATCGCGTTTCCAAAACTGAACGATCATCAACTTTCGCTACTTGAGCCTTTGGGCGAACGCCGCGTAATGAAACGCGGCGACGTGCTGTTCAAGGCCGGGCAACGTGATCTCGGATTAGCAATTGTTTTGCGCGGCGAACTCGAAGCGTTCGAGACGCGCGAGGATACCGAATATAACCTGGCGACCGCGGGCGAGCGTGATTTCATGGGCGACGT
>Ga0137412_10003813_pt1 | contig 12020 bp, 11 predicted proteins | sample CZODoug2_1_16fun_FD_122160 | JGI IMG/M metagenome (GOLD analysis project Ga0137412, IMG submission 122160) | Vadose zone soil fungal communities from Angelo Coast Range Reserve, California, USA - CZODoug2_1_16fungal (Hybrid Assembly) | ecosystem: Environmental > Terrestrial > Soil > Vadose zone...
TAATTGCTATTTCGCGATCGCCCCAACGACCGCAGCATGGCCGCACAACGCTGAACTTATCCAATTTTGACCGCTGATTGTAAAAAACGGCTCCATTCTGCGAATTGTGCCTACCTCAAACTAAAGTATGCAGCGCGGAAGCATTACATCGCGACTATGGCGGGGTGGACCCGATGAAACCGTCAAACGGGATAGAGCGATGAGCGATGCTTATGGACAGCAATATGGCGAGCGAATGCGGGCGGAACACGTGCGTGCGATCAATCGGCGGGGATTGCGCGAACCTGACTTAGCCGTCACTGAGATTCGATGCGATGATCCATCACCACCGGCAATGAGCTGCTTACTCCAGCGCGAAGATGCGTTTTTCGTCACCTTGGCGCTGCGCGATTACCCCAACCGGGTCTATTGGGAGGACGCCGGCGTCACCAAACAGATGCTGGCCGATCTACGCGCCGGCGAACAGAAGCCCTGAGGACGATTGCGTTACGGATTGCTCGGCCTGCCGCCGGTATCCGTGGTGAGTGGGCCTATCGGCCGAGCTGGTGCTGGATCGTCTGCACATCGGACTCCGCGAGTTTCCCGGCATGTCGGAAGACAACGTTTCCGGTAGCGTCGATCGCGATGGTGACGGGGAGTCCCGGACTGCCCAGCCGCCCCGGCAATTGGCCCTTGCTGTCGATCGCTTGCGCGTAGGTGGCGCCGACATCGTCGAGGAATGACGTTGCCGCCGAGCGGGTGTCGTTGCTGTCCACGCCGAGCAGGCCGATCGACGTCCCCCAACGGCGATGCGCCGATTGCAACATGGGCATCTCCTCGCGACACGGTCCACACCACGACGCCCACACGTTTACGACCGTGTTGCGCAGGCCGGTGAGTGCAACCGTGCCGGGCGCGTCGAAACAAGCCAGCGTCATCGTCGGCGGCCCGTGCTGGGCGGGGCGGGACGAGCTCGACGTTGATGGGCAGCGGTCGACGCGCAGATTGACGCTCGATTCTGGCGCGGCAGGCTTTTTGTCGCCGGCTGGTTTCGTCGCGGTGCAGCCGGAGATGGCGACCGCAATGACGCTGGCGGCGACAGCGAATCTCCCCACCTCGTCAGCCTACTAATCCGGCTCGTAGGTCTCCGCGTCGGGTCGTGACTACTACTAATGGCGCTAGTAGTACGGTAGTGACTGGCTGCATCACATATGCCGGGGAGCACAATGAATCTTGCCTACCTGCCGAGCCCGACGCGCAACGTCTGGCACCTCGGCCCGTTCCCGTTGCGGGCGTACGCGCTGTGCATCATCGCTGGCGCGATTCTGGCCTGCGTCATCGGCGAGCGGCGCTGGGTCGCCCGGGGCGGCAAGCGCGGCGAGGTGAGCGATGTCGCGGTCTGGGCTATCCCGTTCGGACTGGTCGGTGCCCGGCTCTATCACGTGATTACCGACCCGGAGCTGTACTTCGGCGCCGGCGGACACCCGATCGACGCATTCAAGATATGGGACGGTGGACTGGGCATCTGGGGTGCGATCGCGCTGGGCGCGGTTGGCGCGTGGATCGCGCTGCGCCGACGGGGAATCGCGTTCACGGCGTTCGCCGACGCGGTCGCTCCGGGCATCGCGGTGGCGCAGGCGGTCGGCCGGCTCGGTAACTGGTTCAACAACGAGCTCTACGGTCGCCCCACCACCCTGCCGTGGGGACTCACGATCCACCAGATCGACCCGATGATGCCCAGCATGAACATGGTGATCGGGCATTTCCAGCCGACATTCCTGTACGAGTTGTTGTGGGATCTTGGTGTGGCCGGCCTGGTCGTCTGGGCCGACCAGCGGTTCGGGCTCGATCGCGGTCGGGCGTTCGCGTTGTATGTCATGGCTTATACAGCGGGCCGAGCCTGGATTGAGTATTTGCGGGTCGACCACGCCAATCATTTCCTCGGTCTGCGGCTCAACGACTGGACGGCGGCGGTTGTCTTTCTGGTGGCGCTTGGCTATTTCCTATCCCGCAACCGGGCGGATCGTGTGCACGGGCGGCGCGACCCGGTTGATGAATCGCCGGCGGCGGGAACGGTATGACGGTGCATCGATTCCCGCTGCCGCGCATTGTCGTATCGGTGTCGGCTGCGTTCATGTTGGCGGTTGCTGCGGGCTGCTCGACCGGTCGTAATGCCGTCGATCAGCAGGCGGGCGGTCAGGATCGGTTTATCGCCGGCACCGGGAAATCGGTGCTCATACCGGTCGCGAAACGTGATATGGCGCCGGACATTTCCGGTTCCCTGCTGGATGGAAAGTCCTTCCAGCTGTCCTCGCTGAATGGCGACGTGGTGGTGCTGAATTTCTGGGGGTCCTGGTGTGCCCCATGCCGGGCAGAGGCGCCGGAATTGATGGCGGTCTACAACGCCACGAAGGCCAGCGGCGTGCATTTTCTGGGTATCAACGTCAAAGACGAGAAGCAACTGGCGCAGGCGTTCGATCGTACAAAACGGGTGACCTACCCGAGCATCTTCGACCCGCAGGGCCGCATCGCATTGCAGTTCCGGAACTACCCGCCCAACGCGATCCCATCCACAATCGTGCTGGATCGGAAGCGACGCATAGCCGCAATCTTCCTACGCCCGCTGCTGAAATCTGACCTGTTGCCGGTCGTGCAGCAGGTGGCGCGGGAGCAGGCGTGATCGCGGCGGGCGTCGGCACGACGTTCGCCAACACGGCCACCAACGGATCGTTGCTGCTGGCCATCGGGGTCGCAGCGCTCGCCGGTCTGGTGAGCTTCGCGTCGCCGTGCATGTTGCCGCTGGTGCCGGGTTATCTGTCCTACGTCACCGGACTGTCCGGCGCCGACACATCCGCCGCGGCGGTTGGCGAAGAGCGCCCGGGTCTGCTTGTGCGCTGCCGGGTCGTGCTCGGCGCGCTGCTGTTCGTGCTCGGATTTACCGCCGTGTTCGTCAGCTACGGCACCGCACTCGGCAACTTCGGTGCGACCTTAGTGCGCTATCAGGACCCGATCCAACGCGTGTTAGGTGGGCTGACAATCCTGTTCGGGTTCGCCTTCCTTGGGCTCATACCCGCGTTGCAACGCGAAATTCGTATTCACCAATTGCCCGCCGCCGGCCTGGCCGGCGCGCCGCTGCTCGGCGTGCTGTTCGGCGTGGGCTGGACACCATGCGTCGGCCCCACCCTCGGCGCCGTGCAGACACTGGCATTCAGTGCCGCCAGCGCCGGACGAGGAGCACTGCTATCGGCCGCCTACTGCCTGGGCCTGGGGATCCCGTTCCTGCTTGCCGCACTAGGGTTTCGCAGCAGCCTCGGCGCGTTCGCGGCATTACGGCGGCACTCCCGCCGGGTAATGCAGATCGGTGGGATCATGCTCATCGCCATCGGAGTACTTCTCGTCGGCGGCTGGTGGAACGACGTCACAATCCAACTGCGGGTCTGGACCTCCGGATTCACCACCGCGATCTGAGCGGCGACGGCGGGAGGATCTACTACGTCATCATGGAAGCCCCGACATCTACCCGAAGGGCGCGGATGGCTGATGTGGTGGCAAACCCTGCTCGGTGTCGTTGCCGGCGTATTGCTGATCTATCTCATGCTGCTTGCGCTGCTGTGGGGCTACGCACGCCGCCATCCCGACACCGTCAGCATGCGCGACGCGCTGCGGCTGCTGCCAGATCTGCTCCGCCTTATCCGGCGGCTCGCCGCCGATAAGACGGTTCCCCGCGGGGTGCGTATACGGCTGGTCCTGCTCCTGATCTACCTCGCTTCGCCGATCGACCTCGTGCCCGACTTCATACCCGTGATCGGCTACGCCGACGACATCCTCATCGTCGCCCTCGTCCTGCGCTCCGTCATCCGCCGGGCCGGGCCGGGCGCCCTCGATCGCCATTGGCCCGGCAGCCCGGCAGGACTGCACCTTCTGCACCGCCTCGCCCGCACCCCCACCCGCCGACCCTGATGCATTCCAGCACCGAAATACCCTCGCCGGAAAATGGCAGTTGCATATCACCGTACGCACGTCCGACATCGACGAAACAACACTCGCCAGATCGCTCTCTGTTGGCTGAAACCCGATCCACGCCGCATAACCGGTGCCTGGGGTGTATCGATGGATTCAGGCGTGCAGGGTGGGCCGGTAAATGAGCTCTTGGATGTGGCCGTCGAGCGTCCGGTGCTCGATCAGCTCGAGGTCGAAGTCGGCTGCACCCTGGAAGATCGGGCCCAGCCCGGTCTGACCGGTGATCACCGGGAAGAGCGTTACCTGGACCCGGTCGACCAGACCGGCGGCCATCAGCGCCCGGTTCATCGACAGGCTGCCGTGCGAGCGCAATGGCAGCCGAGACTCCTCTTTGAGCCGAGCGACGACGTCGACGGCGTCGCCGCTCACGACGGTTGCATCCGGCCAGTCGAGGGATCCTTGTAGCGTGGTCGACACCACCGTTGCCGGCAGGTTCCTCATCCGGGTGACCCATGCGTCACGCACTTCGGACTCCTCGGTGCTCGAGGCCAGCATCTGCGCGAATGCCCGATACGTGTTGGCCCCGAAGACCATCCGCTGCTCCTCGCCGTACAAGGCGAGGCGGTGGTCAAGCAGCTCGGGGCCTTGCTTGCCCCAGTAGCCGGTCCAGTTGCCGCTGGCGGCGCCGAAGCCGTCGAGGCTGGAAAAGACGTCGAAGGTGTAGGTAGTGGGCATGATGCCCTCCTCGAGTAACGGTTGATCGGGTTGCAGAGTAAGACTGGAAACGACGCCGAAACTAATCGCCGTTCGACATTTGGACCCGGCCCGGATGCGGCCCCAGGGTTTGACCACGGCCAGGACCGTGGCGCAGGTCGGCGTGGTCAGCGACACGGCGGCGGAAGAAGAGCATGGCGTGCGGATCCGCAGGTCTTGACTATTGCTCGGCCGCTCCGGCGCGGCAACTCGCCTCGACGTACCAGAAGGCCGGCGCCCATTCTCGCGTTGAAATGTCGTCCTGGGGACCGGACCTGGCCTGGCCTGGCGTAAGCAAATCTTTAGACGTAACGCGCACGCTCGTGGGCGAGGAGACCGGCTGATGTGGGTTGGCCGAGTTCCTCGGGGTGCAGGTACGTGCCGCGCTCGGCTTTCGGTTTAGTTTCCTCGACCGGGATGCGGTGGTGGTTGGCCCAGGCATCCTGTCGGATGCCGGTTATTTGCCAGCTGATCTTCTGGTTCGGTCTTGCGTCAGCAATGGAGAATCGGTTGTTGTCGACTTCTTTGCTGATGTGCAGTTCGGGCGCGCCACCGCCGATAGGGGTGAGTTGGTAGCGGAAGTCCCGGTTGAGCGTCTCGAACCAGTCCGGCAATTCGATGGCGGCTTTGCCGTCGGCGTCGGCGGTGACCACGCCGTTGTAGACGTTCATCATGTCGGGTGACTCGACAAACGAGTGGTAAAGGTATTTGTTCGCGGGATCTTTTGGGTGGTCGATCTTGAATGAGCCACCTGCCTTGGACACCGTGCCGCCGACCCGCGGGTTGGCCGTTATCTCTGCCTGCCCGTCGGCGCTCAGCGCGTACCCGTCGACCGTCGAAATGGCCCGCAGCGCGATGCCGCCCTTATGGAGATTGTAGGCGCTGACACCGATGCCGACCTGGCCGTCCACGGCACCCGTCGTCGACACGCCCTGGATCCCGATCGGACCCGCGAACCGCCGTCGTTCTTGGTCGACTCACCGACTACGCCATATCCATTCTTGGTGTCGCCGACGATGGCATGCGCCTTCGTGCCGGAATTGCTGTTGGTCACGTTGAGCGCCTGCGCATTGCCGCTCATCGTGAGTTTCGTGGTGTGCGATGCCGTGTTATTGGTGCGGCCCATCAGCAGGGACTTTCCGTCGGCTGCGTCGGCGGTGCCTTCGTTCGCGAGCACCGCGCCGCCCAGGAGGACCGCTCCGCCGGTGAGCAGGGCGCGTCGTGATCGTTCGGTCTTGTCAGACATGTATTTCCCCGTTGGTTGTAATGATGTCGATTGTTCGGAATTAGCGCTTCTTTACCCTGGTGAGGGTCCATTGACCGGTGGCGGCGCCTGATGTGCCCTGGTAGGTGAGGTTGAGGGTCAGGGTGTTGCCGGTGATGGCCCACGTGCCCTTGTCGATGGCGCCGACCATATGGGGGGTGACGTGTTGGGCAAGGCAGTTGGCGAGTTCGCAGGTTTGCGTTCCTGCTGTTTCGCTGGGTTCGGTAATGGTGTCGGTGACTTGGACGGTGTCGGGGCCAGGGAGGGGGCTCCAGGTGCCGTGGGTGGTTTTGCGGTCGGGGAGGAGGATGGTGCCTTGTTGGGCTCCGGTCCAGGTGTCGTTGCCTTTGACCGTGACTTTCAGGACGTTGACGGTGAAGGTGACCGGGCTCATGCCGGTGTAGGTGGCCGTGATGTGGCCGTTGCGGTCGATGGTGAGTTGGACGCCGGCGCCGCCGACCTCGGTGTCGGTGCGGCCTGGGTCGATGACGTGGCCAGTGATGGCGCTGGTTTTCCAGGTTCCCACAAGTTTCGGTACGCTCTTGCAGAAATCATCCATGGATATGCCGTTGACCCTGGCTAGCTCAAAGGACCCGCCGTTGGTGTCGTTGGTGGCGCTGATCCATTCGGTGCCTTTGTTCATGGGGGTGAACTGGGCGTCGGCGTCGGGGCTGTCTTTCGGGCAGTGGCATTTATCCGCACCCAGAGTGCAGTAATTCACGTTTCGCGTGCTGTCCAGCGGCGCGCTGTCGCCACCGCCGAGACTGAGCAGGCCGTGCTCGCCGCCCAGCGGAGTCACTTGCACGACGTCGGCCTGAACGTCCAGGTTCATCAGATTGGCGCCAAACTCGAGGCCTTCAAGTGTCTGCGTTCTGCCATTGGGAAGGCCGTATGCGAGCAGGGCGGTCGGGTAGTGGTCTAGGTGCTGGCCGCCGGTCTTGCCGCCGGTGAGCCAGTCGTCCCCCGGATAGCGCCCTTCCGCGTATCCGGAGCCCCACGTGTTCAGGAACTTCTCGGTCGGCGCCGCCGCGTTCCAGCCGGCCGCGGTGGCGTTCTTGCTGCCCGTCATCGCCGCGCCAATGGGCTCTATCGCTTTCCATACATCGGTGCCGGTCTCGGCTAGGTGCACGAAGAATCCCACGCCGTCGTAGGATAGGTCCCTGAGTGAAAGCCCATGGTTGTTGAGGTAATCGTGCCAATAATTGAGAGATATGGAGTCGCCTGAGCCCAGGTCGGTCATCGCCCAGGTGGCGCCGCCTTCGACGTACCAGGCGGGCAGGTTGCTGTAGCCGACTGGTCCGAACTTGTCCGCCATGAAGCAGTGCGTCATCTCGTGAATGAGAATGTCGTGGATGTTTGATGCGACCTGCCCGGGATTGACGTGAATGGTGCACCCGTCAATTTTGTCTGGAGTATCCGGGCCGCAACCGATTGTATAGGCGTTGGCTGGCTTACCATGCCGATCTATTGTCTTGGTGTTGTCCGCGAAGAATACGTGCTCGCGGACGGTCAGCGGCCACAGATGCGCGGTCAGAAGGCTGACGATCCCATCGAATTCTTTCCGGTACGAGTCTACTCCGGCGGTGTCTTTCGTCTGACAGTCGATGTTCGGGTCATCCGCTGATCCTGCATCTGTCCCGCCGGAGGCGGTGAAATGGTGCACCACGGGTGCGCCCAGATCGGCCTTGACAGCGGCTCGCTGCGGTGTGGTCAGTTGCGCCCAATGTGCGAATACCCAGCGGACCGCGATCGTGCCCGATGGGATGTCCCCGGTCGGCCCAGCTGGCGGGGTCACACCGGGCAGCGGCCCGATCGCCTCGGCGAAGGCGGTAAGCGCGGTTGTGGTGCTGACCGTGCCGTCGGGGCGGATCTGGCCGATCGTCTGCTGCCACACCGTTTTCTTGGGCGGTGCGGAATGCTGGCTGCCCGGCGTGCTGGTCGACGCCGTGGTGCCGCTGGATCTAGCCGGCCTGCCCTGGCCGTGTGACACTGAACTTGAGCACGCCGCCACTGTGAGCGCGGCGAGCACGGCGAGCGCGAGCAGCCGTGGTATGGCGGGGCGGTGCCAACGGAGTGTGCGCATATCTGGTGTCCCTCGCGATCATTGGACCGGTACTGCTCGGGACGATATGGCTACGAGGCGGCCGCCGAATCAGCAGAACTACCTGTATCTACCCTGTTTCCGCTGCGCTAGTTGGCGACCCATTCCGTAGAGCCGCTGCGGTCTACTAACGAGACCGCCGGCAATTCCGTTAGAGACGGTCGCGGATAATCTGGATGTTGCCCACTGGTGGCGCTTTGGGGGATGATCAGGTTCCGCAGATTGCCACCGCATCATTGATCCGCCCATCCTCGGGATCGGTGCTGTCGATTTTCACCCAGATTTTCCAGCTCTGCGTCGGGGTGGTCACTACCGATTCCGCCGGTAAAGCCACCGTCGAATTGCCCGACTGGTTCGAAACCCTGAATCGCGATTTCCGTTACCAGCTCACGCCAATCGGCGGCGGTGCTCCGGAGCGGCAGATCAGCAAGAAGGTCGCGCGCGGTTCGTTCTCCATCGCCGACGCCAGGCCTGATCAGGAGATCTCCTGGCAGATCACTGGCATCCGGCAGGATGCGTGGGCGAATGAGAACCGTATCCCGGTCGAGGAGACGAAGCCGAAGGCCGAGCGTGGTGCGTACCTCGATCATGCAGGCTTCGGCAAACCACGGTCGGCCGGATTGGCGGCCAAAAATGCGCCGCGCATCGCCTAAACCACCGCGACATCTCCCCCAAGAAGGCTTTACCTAGATCACGAGCCGGAACTGGCACAATGTCCGACTAGTGGTGGCGACGTTGGGTCGTATCCCGTGGGGGTTGTTGGTGTCGGTGGGCGAGTTTGGCCTGGTTGGTCGGCAGGCCGAGTTGCTGGCCGTCGATGCGTTGCTCGACGTCGGCGGCGGCTCTGGCGCGCTCTTCGTCGAGGGTGAGGCGGGGATCGGCAAGTCCACGGTCTGGGGTCATGGCGTGGCGGCGGCGATGCGGGCTGGGTGGCGGGTACTCACCAGCCGCGGCAGCCAGACCGAGACCGGATATTCGTTTGCCGGGCTGACTGATTTGTTCGACCTGGTTTTGGCTGAAGTCGGCCGGGATTTGCGTCCGCCGCAGCGGGAAGCGCTTGAGGTGGCGTTGCTGCGGGGGCCGCCAGGCGCCGCCCCGTTGGGGGAACGGGAAGTCGGCGCGGCGAGTCTGGCGTTGCTGCGTCGACTTGCCGAGGATGGGCCCGTGCTGCTGGCGTTGGACGATGTGCAGTGGATCGATCACGCCACGATCGACGCGATCGCGTTTGCGCTGCGCCGGTTGCCGACCGAGCCGATCCGGCTGCTGGCGGCGCGGCGGATCACCGGGGCGGCCGTCATGGTCGGAGCAGCCGCGGACCGCAGCACGGTGCTCGGGGCCGCTTTCGCCGCGGAGCGGGTCGGGGTGCTGCGGTTGGGCGCGCTCGACGGTGCCGCGATCGGCCGGCTCGTCGAGACGCGGCTTGGTGTGCAGCTTGCGGGGCGAGACCTCACCCAGCTCGTCGAACGCACCAACGGCAACCCGTTCTGGGCACTGGAAATCGGCTCGGCGATCACCCGGCACGGCATGCCTGACGGGCAGCTTCCGGTACCCGAATCACTGTCTGCGTTGGTCGCCGGCCGGCTGGCCGAGCTGACTCCGGAGGTACGGGAAGCGCTGCTGGTCTGCTCCGCGCTATCGGCACCCAGCATCGAGCAGGCCAGCACTGCGCTGGTCGATGTCGCCGATAACCCGGCGCGGGTGCTCGACGCGGCGATGACGGCCGGCGTTGTGCAGCTTGCCGTTGGGCAGCTGCACCCGGCGCATCCGCTGCTCGGCTCGATCGCGCTGGACGGCCTGCCGCCTGGCGCGAGACAGCGGCTATATCGGCGATTAGCCGCGATCGTCAGCGACCCCGAGCAGCACGCGCGACTACTAGTTCTCGGTGCCGGTGGCGAACCCGACGCCGACGTTGCCACGGCACTGGATGCCGGAGCGGCGGCTGCGCACTCCCGCGGCGCGATCAATGCAGCTGCCAAGTTGGCGGAACACGCTGCGGCGATGACCCCGCGGGTGCGGGCCGAGGACCGGGCCCGGCGGCTCATCGTCGCCGGCGAGCTGTTGTTCGCTCGCGGCGATGTGCCCAACGCCCACCAGACTGCTGAGCAGGCGCTCGCCGAGAGCCCCACCTCCTCGCTGCGCTGCCGAGCCGGTTTGCTGCTGACCTCAATCGAATACTGGGCCGACGGCGCCACCGGCTGGATGGAGCACACAGAACAAGCGCTGCGCGACGCCGGTGACGACATCGAGTTGCAGGCCCGGGCGCACGCGCTGATTGCGGATCTGGCCCCGGACGGGGCCACGAACGCCGAATTCCACGCCCAGCGAGCGCTGGAATTGCTGGCCGAGCGTGGAGCGGCCGCCGACCAACGCACCGTCGCCCACGCGACCCTCACGCTGCAGATGGCTCAGCTCGCCCTGGGCGGTGGACTCGATGAGGACCTATTGCGCCGAGCGGGCGCCGCTGAGGCCCGGGCCCCCCGGCCGCCGATGGTTGATCGCACGGAAAACTACCGTGGCTGCTGGCTGAAGAATGTGGACGAACTCGATGGCGCCCTAGCCGCGGTCCACATGTTGATGGACGTGGCCAACGCCGAGGGAGACGAGACGGCACTGTCGAATCTCGTGATGAATGTGGCTCTCATCCAATTATGGTCCGGCGATTATCCCGCTGGCATTGAGGCCGCCGAGGAGGCGATCCGGATTGGCGAGGACATCAACATACTTGCCGACACCGCGTACTTCGTACGTGGCCAGCTGGCCGCCTACACCGGCGATTTCGACTGGGTTCATAAACACCTCCCGGCCCGGCTGACGCTGGCCAAACAGGGCAACGTACGTGGCGCCGGGTACTGCCTGGCCGCGATCGGTGCGGCGCAGCTACTCGACGGCGATGCCGTCAGCGCCGCCGGCACGCTCCGGCAGGCCTACGACACATTGCTCGCGCTGGATATTAGGGAGCCCAGCTGCCGGCTGCGCCTGGAAAGCGATTTCGGTCAGGCGTTGATCACGATCGGCGAGCTCGACGAGGCCGCCGCGCTTGTCACGGAACTACGCACGTTCGGCCCCCGCAGCTCCGCACCCACAACCCGGGGCATCGCGCTGCGCATCGAAGGAATGGTCGAGGGCGCCCGCGGCGATCTCGACCGGGCAACGGAGTTGCTTGAAGAAGCCGACCGCGTACATGAACAATCCCCGATCCCGCTCGAACGCGGGCGCACCCTCCTTGCGCTGGGACAACTGTTTCGTCGTCGCCGCGCCAAAGGCCATGCCGGCACCACCCTGCAAGCAGCGCTCGACTGCTTCACGGCGCTCGGCGCAACCCCGTTCATCGCATTGGCCGAGGCCGAATTGGCCAGGACCGGCGGCGCCCCGAAAGACGCCACCCTCACCACCGCTGAGCAACGCGTGGCCGATCTCGTCGCAAGCGGTCTATCCAACAAAGACATCGCCGCCCGGCTATTCGTATCGGTACGCACCATCGACAGCCAACTCACCGCTGTATACCGGAAACTCGGTGTCCGCAGCCGGATCGAACTCACCCGGCAACTAACCCGGCCAAGAAATGCCGGTAAGACCATAGGGTAGCCTCTCCGCTCCTCTGCGGGCTCCGTCGAGCCTCATCGATCGATAGGTCCCGTCTGTCCATTCAGGATCCGAACCCCTTCTGCATGGCCGTCGGTCCACAGAGGCCCGCGGCGGTATCGCCCCGTCCTACTGACCATAAACATCGCCGATCCTCGGCCTTGTGTCCCCATCATCAACAAACCACGCGAGATGTCCCCGGCCCCCGTGCCGTGCCGAAAGCTCGCGACACCGCCCCGGCAGAGGAGGAATGTCTGCCGGGACGGTGAGTGCGATGCGGTGCTTATCCTCCGTTGGGTAGGCAGTTGTAGGCGGCGCTGCTGGCCGAGCCGACGGTGACGTCGACGGTCTTGCCGAGCACAGTCAGGTGCACGGCGTTGA
>Ga0137412_10003814_pt1 | contig 12019 bp, 11 predicted proteins | sample CZODoug2_1_16fun_FD_122160 | JGI IMG/M metagenome (GOLD analysis project Ga0137412, IMG submission 122160) | Vadose zone soil fungal communities from Angelo Coast Range Reserve, California, USA - CZODoug2_1_16fungal (Hybrid Assembly) | ecosystem: Environmental > Terrestrial > Soil > Vadose zone...
CCAATTGCGTCGACATGGTAGGCCCGTCAGGCGTCAATGCCGCCTATACCTCTAAAATATGGCCTTCCTTGACCGGCAGCGTATTCATCGCCAACATCGGCGTCCTGTCTAATGTCATCGACCACCGCATCTTCTATGACGACGGAACCACGAATGCGGCTTATGCCCAGACAGGCCCCGCCTTCGCCACCTGGAGCACCGTCTTCCTCAATAATATCAAGCTGACCGGGAAACTACTGCAGCCCATCGTCCCCTTCAAAATAGACAGCCTGAGGGGGACGGGAGGTTTTGGCCTCACCCAGGGCAAGGACTGGCATGTCAATCGCATCGGGATACATAAGGACCTTTATCGGAAGGACATTACATCTGTAAAAGTGCCGGGCACCGATCCCACCATGATCCTTAGGGACACCAGCACGACCAAATTCAAAATCCCGTTCGTCGTCGTACTGATGAATGGCGTCAAATTCCCGAACGCAGGCAGCATCTTGTCAAGCGTGACCTTCTACGACAACGGAAAAGCCATGACGGGGGTCACGGTTACCAAAAAGGTCGTCAACTATGACTCTGCTTCTTATACCATTCTCTGGAGCAGCCCACCGGCGGGATATCATAATATCGTAGTGGTGGCCAATGACGGGGACGGGACCTCCTGGCAGTATAAATCCAATGCGGTCGGCTTTACCGTCACGGCAGCTACGACCCAGGCAGCGGCAGAGAAGGACTCCACGGCAGTCATCGCGACTACGGAAACGCAGACAGCCAATACAGACTCTGTTGCCACAACCACCGCCAGACATGCCACCGACAGCACTAATCAGGGAGACCTGAGTGCCGGCGGTCGACTGGTCCTGGGAGACGCGCGGCAGGCTGACGCCGACCGAGGAGAAGGCGACCTGGGTGAGGCCGGAGCAGTCGTACGAGTCGGGGCCGGTGGCGCCGTAGACGTACGGCTTGCCCAGCTGGGACTTCAGGAAGGCGATCAGCTGGTCGACCTTGCTGGAGGACGCCGGCGCCACGGTGGCCGACGCGGTCGAGGTCGAGGCGGCGGAACTGGACGAGGAAGAGGACGAGGACGACGACGAGGTGCTGGGGGCCGCTTCCGCGGCCGCCCGCTCCTTCGCCGCCTTCAGCGCGGCCGCCGCCTTCGCGGCCTTCTCCTGCGCCGCCTTCTTCGCCGCGGCCGCGGCCTTCTTCGCCTCCGCCGCCGCCTGCTGCTTCTCGGCGGCCAGCGACGCGTCGATCGCGCCCTGCTCGACCGCCTCCGCGGCCTGCTGGGCGCCGTCGGTGACCGTCAGGGACGATACGGCCGGGGCGGCGGTGTCACTGACCGCGCCGTTCGACGAACCGTTCGTGTTGGCCAGGGCCGGCGCAGCCGCCCCGGTGAGTGCGAGCGCGCTGACGACGCCGCCGACGAGCCCGGCCCGGCGCACCCACGTGGGGTCGCTGGGCGCCGCGTGCCGCCGGCGGCGGCTATGAGGCCGCCCACCCGGTATTCGGGACGTATCCGACGGGCCTGAGGCCCTACCGGAGGCCGGGCCGAAGGACGCGGCGGCCGGCGCATGAGTATGCGGGGCGGACATGAGAGTCCGCTGAGTGTTCGGGGACATGCGTCCCTGGCTATCAGCAAGGGATGGTTCCGTTCAACAAAGGTGGGATGCGCCACACTTGACGTGCTCACGGCCCAATTGGGCGTTTTACGATCTTGCCCGCCGATCGCTTTCGGCCGTTTTCACCGCACCGGTCACGTATGCGTTCGTGCACGCGTTCACACGGGTCCTTCCCGTGCGGTTCCCGGGTTCCACGCCTCGCCCGGCCGGGTCCGTTCGCGCTATCACGTGGACACGTCCAGCACTAATTTGCTTTTCGGCCCCATGGCTTGATAATGAACTCACCGCTCTGACCAGCGCAAATGCCCATAGTAATAACGGCACGTGATCGTTTGTGCCGCATCGGCCCCAAGATCACCGCTCGTCCGACTTCATGATCATCCGTCGGGTGGTGTAGATCACAAAGGTCACGCCGCACCCCGTGTCGCAGATCACAGAGCGGGAGGCATAGGATGCAGGCGGCTTGGGCTTGTGAACTGCCTCACATAGACGCGATCTTTGCTGTTTGTGTGACGTGGCGCACACCGCAAGTCGCGGTCCACCCCCAGGGCGGACCCCCAACATCAGTCACTGCCGACTGAACGGAAGGAGCGGGGGACGGTGAACGCTTACGCGCCCATCCTCGTGCTGGGAGGTCTCGCGGCCGGCTTCGCGATCTTCTCCGTTTTCATGGCCTCTCTCACCGGGCCGAAACGGTACAACCGGGCCAAGTTGGAAGCGTACGAGTGCGGCATCGAGCCCACTCCGCAGCCGGCCGGCGGCGGTCGCTTCCCGATCAAGTACTACCTCACGGCGATGCTCTTCATCGTCTTCGACATCGAGATCGTCTTCCTCTATCCCTGGGCCGTCACCTTCGACCGGCTCGGGATGTTCGGACTCGTCGAAATGCTCCTCTTCGTGGCCACCGTCTTCGTCGCCTACGCCTACGTGTGGCGGCGCGGCGGCCTTGAGTGGGACTAGGGGACCGAGGGGACCAGGAGCAAACCCATGGGTATCGAAGAGAAACTGCCGAGCGGATTCCTGCTCACGACCGTGGAGACCGCCGCGGGCTGGGTACGTAAGGCGTCGGTCTTCCCGGCCACCTTCGGCCTCGCCTGCTGCGCCATCGAGATGATGACCACCGGCGCGGGGCGGTACGACATGGCCCGGTTCGGTATGGAGGTCTTCCGCGGCTCGCCGCGGCAGGCCGACCTGATGATCGTCGCGGGCCGGGTGAGCCAGAAGATGGCGCCGGTGCTGCGGCAGGTCTATGACCAGATGGCGAACCCCAAGTGGGTCATCTCGATGGGCGTGTGCGCCTCCAGCGGCGGCATGTTCAACAACTACGCGATCGTGCAGGGCGTCGACCACATCGTGCCGGTCGACATCTACCTGCCCGGCTGCCCGCCGCGACCCGAGATGCTGCTCGACGCGATCCTCAAGCTGCACGAGAAGATCCAGCACGGCAAGCTCGGCGTGAACCAGGTGCAGGCGGCCCACGAGGCGGAGGAAGCGGCTCTCAAGGCGCTCCCGCTGATCGAGATGAAGGGGCTCCTGCGGTGAGTGACTCGACCCCGAACACCCCTGACACCCCGGCCGGCAAGAACGGCGACGGCGCCCTGCCCGCGCAGCGCGACGACACCGCCCCCGAGCAGATCGGCGTCCGCCGCGGCATGTTCGGCGCCGACAACGGCGGCGACACCTCCGGCTACGGCGGCCTGGTCCGCCCGATCCTGCTGCCCGGCGCCGCCACCCGCCCCTACGGCGGCCCCCGTTCCGGCTCCCGGGCCGGCGCCGGCGCCGGCTCCGACGCCCCCGCAGGCGAAGGCGTCTTCGACCAGATCGCCGACGAACTCGAAGGCGCCCTCGAAGAGCAGGGCCTGCCGCCCGCCGAGGCCATCGACAAGACCGTCGTGGACCGCGGTGAACTCACCTTCCACATCGCCCGCGAGCACCTGGTCAGGGTCGCCCGCACGCTGCGCGACGACCCGGCGCTGCGCTTCGAGCTGTGTACCGGCGTCAGCGGGGTGCACTACCCCGGCGACAAGGGCCGCGAGCTGCACGCCGTGTACCACCTGCGCTCGATCACCCACGGCCGGCTGATCCGGCTGGAGGTCGGCGTCCCCGACACCGACCCGCACCTGCCCTCGTTGGTCAGCGTGTACCCGACCAACGACTGGCACGAGCGCGAGACGTACGACTTCTTCGGTCTCGTCTTCGACGGCCACCCCGCACTGACCCGGATCATGATGCCCGACGACTGGCCCGGACATCCGCAGCGCAAGGACTACCCGCTCGGTGGCATCCCCGTCGAGTACAAGGGCGCCCAGATCCCGGCACCCGACCAGCGGAGGTCGTACAGCTGATGAGCACCCCACACGGCACATCGTCGAGCAGCGCCCCGCACGCCGGCGCCCCGCACGCCCCCGCCCCCGCCGAGGAGCGGGAGACCACCGAGGGCCGGGTCTTCACCGTCACCGGCGGCGACTGGGACGAGCTGGCCGAGACCGTCGGCAGGGCCGACGACGAGCGGATCATCGTCAACATGGGGCCGCAGCACCCGTCCACCCACGGGGTGCTCCGGCTGATCCTGGAGATCGACGGCGAGACGGTCACCGAGGCCCGCTCCGGCATCGGCTACCTGCACACCGGCATCGAGAAGAACATGGAGTTCCGGACGTGGACGCAGGGGTCCACGTTCGTGACGCGGATGGACTACCTCACGCCGCTGTTCAACGAGACCGGCTACGCCCTGGCCGTGGAGAAGCTGCTCGGCGTCACCGACCAGGTGCCTGAACGGGCCGACGTGATCCGGGTGATGCTGATGGAGCTGAACCGGATCGCCTCGCACCTGGTCGCCATCGCCACCGGCGGCATGGAGCTGGGCGCCACCACGATCATGATCTACGGCTTCCGCGACCGCGAGATGATCCTCGACATCTTCGAGCTGATCACCGGCCTGCGGATGAACCACGCCTACGTCCGCCCCGGCGGCCTCGCCCAGGATCTGCCGCCCGGCGCGGTGGACCAGGTGCGGGAGTTCGTGAAGAAGTTCCGCAAGAACCTGCCGGAGTACGACAAGCTCGCCACCGGCAACCCGATCTTCAAGGGCCGTATGCAGGACGTCGGCTACCTGGACCTGACCGGCTGCATGGCGCTCGGCGCCACCGGACCGATCCTGCGCGCCGCCGGCCTGCCGCACGACCTGCGCAAGACCGACCCGTACTGCGGTTACGAGGACTACGACTTCGAGGTGCCGACCGCCGACAGCTGCGACTCCTACGGCCGCTTCCTGGTCCGGCTGGCCGAGATGTACGAGAGCCTGCGGATCGTCGAGCAGTGCCTGGACCGGCTGGCGCCCGGCCCGGTGATGGTGCAGGACAAGAAGATCGCCTGGCCCGCGCAACTCGCGCTCGGCCCGGACGGTATGGGCAACTCCCTGGACCACATCAAGAAGATCATGGGCACCTCGATGGAGGCGCTGATCCACCACTTCAAGCTGGTCACCGAGGGCTTCCGGGTGCCGGCCGGCCAGGCGTACTCGGCGGTGGAGTCCGCCAAGGGCGAGCTGGGCGTGCACGTGGTCAGCGACGGCGGCACCCGCCCGTACCGGGTGCACTTCCGCGACCCCTCGTTCAGCAACCTGCAGTCCATGGCCGCGATGTGCGAGGGCGGCCAAGTGGCCGACGTCATCGTCGCGGTGGCGTCCATCGACCCCGTGATGGGAGGTGTCGACCGATGACCGATCTCTCTCAGGGTTCCGCTCAAGGTGCCTCGCAGGGCGTCTCGTTGGGGCTGCCCGTGATGCCCGCGCCGGACTTCCCGGCCGACGTCCGGGCCCGGCTGGAGACCGACGCCAAGGAGGTGATCGCCCGCTACCCCGGCTCGCGCAGCGCCCTGCTGCCGCTGCTGCACCTGGTGCAGGCCGAGGAGGGCTACGTCACCAGGACCGGCATCCGGTTCTGCGCCGAGCTGCTGGACCTGACCACCGCCGAGGTCACCGCGGTCGTCACCTTCTACACGATGTACCGGCGCAGGGCCTCCGGCGACTACCAGGTCGGGGTCTGCACCAACACGCTGTGCGCGGTGATGGGCGGCGACGAGATCTTCGACGATCTCAAGCAGCACCTCGGTATCGGCAACGACGAGACCACCGCGGACGGCAAGGTCACCCTCGAACACATCGAGTGCAACGCGGCCTGCGACTTCGCGCCGGTGGTGATGGTCAACTGGGAGTTCTTCGACAACCAGACCCCGCGGTCGGCCAGGCAACTGGTGGACGACCTGATCGCCGGCCGCGAGGTCAGCCCCACGCGCGGCGCGCCCCTGTGCACGTACAAGGAGACCGCCCGCATCCTGGCCGGCTTCCCCGACGAGCGGCCCGGCGCGGTGGCGGCGGGCGGCAGCGCAGGACCGGCCTCGCTCGCGGGGCTGCGGCTGCACCGCGGCGAGACGTCCGCGGCCCGCGTCGTCCCGCAGCGCGCGGAGCCCCCGCGCGACGAGGCCGACACGTACGCCACGCCGACCTCGCCGTCCCCGGCCGAGCACCCCAGCTCGCACGACGCGCCCAGCGCGAACGCCACCGGTACGAACGCCGCCGACACCACCGCCCCCCGCACCAACGCGACCGAGGAGGAGGGCGAGTGATGACCGTCGAACCGGCCGAGAAACTGCTTGCGCCCGTACTGTCGGCGTTCTGGGACGACCCGCGATCCTGGACGCTGGACACCTACCGCGAGCACGAGGGCTACCAGGGCCTGACCAAGGCGCTGGCCATGCCGCCCGACGACCTGATCGCGTACGTCAAGGACTCCGGGCTGCGCGGCCGGGGCGGCGCGGGCTTCCCCACCGGGATGAAGTGGCAGTTCATCCCGCAGGGTGACGGCAAGCCGCACTACCTGGTGGTCAACGCCGACGAGTCCGAGCCGGGCACCTGCAAGGACATCCCGCTGCTGTACGCCAACCCGCACGCGCTGATCGAGGGCATCGTGATCGCCTGCTACGCGATCCGCTCCCAGCACGCCTTCATCTACCTGCGCGGCGAGGTCGTCCCGGTCCTGCGGCGCCTGCACGAGGCGGTCCGCGAGGCGTACGAGGCCGGCTACCTCGGCCGGAACATCAAGGGCAGCGGCTTCGACCTGGAGCTCACCGTGCACGCCGGCGCCGGCGCGTACATCTGCGGTGAGGAGACCGCGCTGCTGGACTCGCTGGAGGGCCGCCGCGGACAGCCCCGGCTGCGACCGCCGTTCCCCGCCGTGGAAGGGCTCTACGCCTGCCCCACCGTGGTGAACAACGTCGAGTCGATCGCCTCGGTGCCCGCGATCATGCAGCGCGGCAAGGACTGGTTCAAGTCGATGGGCAGCGAGAAGTCCCCGGGCTTCACGCTGTACTCGCTGTCCGGGCACGTCGCCCGGCCCGGCCAGTACGAGGCGCCGCTCGGTGTCACGCTGCGCCAGCTGCTGGACCTCGGCGGCGGCATGCGGCCCGGCCACCGGCTGAAGTTCTGGACGCCGGGCGGCTCGTCCACCCCGATGTTCACCGACGAGCACCTGGACGTGGCCCTGGACTACGAGGGCGTCGGCGCGGCCGGCTCCATGCTCGGCACCAAGGCGCTCCAGTGCTTCGACGAGACGACCTGCGTGGTGCGGGCGGTCACCCGCTGGACCGAGTTCTACGCCCACGAGTCCTGCGGCAAGTGCACGCCGTGCCGCGAAGGCACCTACTGGCTGGTGCAGTTGCTGCGCGACATCGAGGCCGGCAAGGGCCGGCTGGAAGATCTCGACAAGCTGAACGACATCGCCGACAACATCAACGGCAAGTCCTTCTGCGCGCTGGGCGACGGAGCCGCCGCCCCGATCTTCTCCTCGCTCAAGTACTTCCGCGCGGAGTACGAGGAGCACATCGAGCGCAAGGGCTGCCCGTTCGACCCGGCCCGCTCCACCGCCTGGGCCGACCAGTCCCGTACGGAGGCCACCGCGTGACCGTCACTACGAACGCACCCTCCGGTGGCGGACCCGCGGCGCCGCCCCCTGAAGAGCTGATCTCGATCACCATCGACGGCATCGCGGTCCAGGTCCCCAAGGGCACCCTGGTCATCCGGGCCGCGGAGATGATCGGCGTCGAGGTGCCGCGGTTCTGCGACCACCCGCTGCTGGACCCGGTGGGCGCCTGCCGCCAGTGCATCGTCGAGATCGAGGGGCAGCGCAAGCCCGTCGCGTCCTGCACGATCACCTGCACCGACGGCATGGTGATCGCCACCCAGCTGTCCTCGCCGGTGGCGGCGAAGGCGCAGCGCGGGGTGATGGAGCTGCTGCTGATCAACCACCCGCTGGACTGCCCGGTCTGCGACAAGGGCGGCGAGTGCCCGCTGCAGAACCAGGCGATGGCGGTCGGGGACACCGACTCCCGGTTCGAGGGCCGCAAGCGGACCTACGAGAAGCCGGTGCCGATCTCGGCGCAGGTGCTGCTGGACCGCGAGCGGTGCGTGCTGTGCGCGCGCTGCACCCGGTTCAGCAACCAGATCGCGGGCGACCCGATGATCGAGATGCTGGAGCGCGGGGCGCTGCAGCAGATCGGCATCGGCGTGGGCGACCCGTTCGAGTCGTACTTCTCCGGCAACACCATCCAGATCTGCCCGGTCGGCGCGCTGACCTCGGCCGCGTACCGCTTCCGCTCCCGGCCGTTCGACCTGGTGTCGTCGCCGTCGGTGTGCGAGCACTGCGCCGGCGGTTGCGCCACCCGTACCGACCACCGCCGCGGCAAGGTGATGCGGCGGCTGGCGGGCAACGACCCGGAGGTCAACGAGGAGTGGCTGTGCGACAAGGGCCGCTTCGGCTTCCGCTACGCCCAGCGCCCCGAGCGGCTGACCCACCCGCTGGTCCGCGACGCGAGCGGTGAACTGGTCGCCGCCAGCTGGCCCGAGGCGCTGGCCGCCGCGGCCACCGGGCTGGCCGCCGCGCACGGCCGGGCCGCGGTGCTGACCGGCGGGCGGCTGACCATCGAGGACGCGTACGCGTACGCCAAGTTCGCCCGGGTGGTGCTCGGCACGAACGACGTGGACTTCCGGGCCCGCGCGCACTCCGCCGAGGAGGCCGACTTCCTGGCCGCCGCGGTCGCCGGGCGCGGTCTCGACCTGGACGGCAGCGGGGTCACCAACCGCAAGCTGGAGCAGGCACCGACCGTACTGCTGGCCGGACTTGAGGCGGAGGAGGAGGCCCCCGGGGTCTTCCTGCGGCTGCGCAAGGCCCACCGCAAGTTCAACCAGCAGACGTACGCGCTCGCCACGCACTACACCCGCGGCCTGGAGAAGGCGGGCGGCATCCTGCTGCCGGCCGCGCCCGGCACCGAACCGGAGTGGCTGGACGCGCTGGCTGGTGGGGTCGGGCTGGACGAGGCCGGGCAACTGGCCGCCGAGGGGCTGCGCGCGCCGGGCTCGGTCATCCTGGTCGGCGAGCGGCTGGCCGCGGTGCCCGGCGGGCTGACCGCCGCGATCCGGCTGGCCGCCGCCACCGGCGCCGATCTGGCGTGGATCCCGCGCCGGGCCGGCGAGCGCGGCGCGGTCGAGGCGGGCGCGCTGCCCGGGCTGCTGCCCGGCGGCCGGCCGGTCACCGACCCGCGGGCCCACGACGAGGTGGCCCAGGTGTGGGGCCTGCCCTCGCTGCCCACCGGCTTCGGCCGCGACACCGGCCAGATCATCGACGCGGCGGTGGCCGGGGAACTGGCCGCGCTGGTCGTCGGCGGGGTCGAGGTCGCCGACCTGCCCGACCCGGCCCGGGCCCGCGAGGCCCTGGACGCGGTCGGCTTCCTGGTCAGCCTGGAACAGCGGCCCAGCGAGGTGACCGACCGCGCCGACGTGGTGCTGCCGGTCGCCGCGGTCGCCGAGAAGTCCGGCACCTTCCTCAACTGGGAAGGGCGGCTGCGGATGTTCGAGGCGGCGATCAAGCCCGACCAGGTGGTCAGCCGGCACCAACTGCCCGACGCCCGCGTGCTGACGATGCTCGCGGACGCCTTGGATGTGTCGCTGGGCCTGTCCGACGTACGCCAGGCACGCGCCGAACTCGACCACCTCGCCGGGTGGTCCGGCACCCACGGCGGCGTCCCGCTGGAGACGCCCGTACCGCTGCCCCGGCCCGACGCCGGTCAGGCGGTGCTCGCCGGGCACCGCCTGCTGCTCGACCAGGGCCGCCTCCAGGACGGCGACGACGCGCTCGCCGCCACCCGCCACGCCGCCGTCGCCCGCCTCTCGGCCGCGACCGCCACCGAGGCGGGCGTCCGCGACGGTTCGCCCGTCACCGTCACCGGCCCGGCCGGCTCGGTCACACTGCCGCTGGCCGTCACCCCGATGCCGGACCGGGTGGTCTGGCTCCCGCTCAACTCCCTTGGCACAGGCGTCCCTTCGGATACGGGCGCCCGTCCCGGGCAGGTCGTCACCCTCGGCGCGGTTGCTTCGGAGGTGGCCGAATGACCAGCCTCATGCGGGTCCGGCACCGCCGGCCCACCCCGCCGTGGCTGATCGCCGCTGCGGCGGCGGGGGGTGCCCCGGCCGTGACGGGTGCCGTCGCCGGTCAGGGCGCGGGCGTTGGCGCGCGGACGTACGCGGAGGTGCGGGTATGAGTGCTCAGCTGGCGGCGAGTCATCTCGCGGCTACTACGGAGAACCTGTCGTTCTTCGGGACCGACACCTGGTGGCTGATCGTCATCAAGGCCGTGTTCTGCTTCGCCTTCGCGATGCTGACCGTGCTGTTCTCCATCGTGTGGGAGCGCAAGGTCGTCGCGTGGATGCAGTTGCGGATCGGTCCCAACCGGCACGGCCCCTGGGGCATGCTCCAGTCGCTGGCCGACGGCGTGAAGCTGATGCTCAAAGAGGACCTCGTCGTCAAGCGCGCCGACAAGGTGGTGTTCGTCCTCGCGCCGATCGTGGCCGCGATCCCCGCGTTCATGGCCTTCGCGGTGATCCCCTTCGGCCCGGCCGACAACGAGGTCTCCATCTTCGGCCAGCGCACCGCGCTGCAGCTCACCGACCTGCCGATCGGCATCCTGTTCATCCTGGCCACCGCGTCCGTCGGCATCTACGGCATCGTGCTGGCCGGCTGGTCGTCCGGCTCGACGTACCCGCTGCTCGGCGGCCTGCGGGCGTCCGCGCAGATGATCTCGTACGAGATCGCGATGGGCCTGTCCTTCGCCGCGGTGTTCCTCTACTCCGGCTCGATGTCGACCTCGACGATCGTGGCATCGCAGCACGACCGCTGGTACGTGATCCTGCTGCCGGTCTCGTTCCTGATCTACATCTGCACGATGGTCGGCGAGACCAACCGCGCCCCCTTCGACATGCCCGAGTCCGAGGGCGACCTGGTCGGCGGCTTCAACACCGAGTACAGCTCGATCAAGTTCGCGCTGTTCATGCTCGCCGAGTACGTCAACATGGTGACCGTCTCCGCGGTCGCCACCACCCTCTTCCTCGGCGGCTGGCGCGCGCCCTGGCCGATCTCCACCTTCTGGGAGGGCGCGAACCACGGCTGGTGGCCGATGCTCTGGTTCATCATCAAGGTGCAGCTGCTGCTGTTCTTCTTCATCTGGCTGCGCGGCACCCTGCCCCGGGTCCGCTACGACCAGCTGATGACGCTCGGCTGGAAGGTGCTCATCCCGGTCTCGATGGTGTGGCTGATGCTGGTCGCCGCGGTCCGGGCGATGCGCAACGAGGACTACGACTTCGCCCGGATCGTCCTGTACATCGGCGGCGCGGTGCTCGCGCTGCTGCTGCTCTCGCTGCTCGTGGACCTGTTCCGGGACCGCGAGGAGAAACGGGCGGCTGCCGCGGCGGGCCCGCTCGCGCCACCCGAACGGTTCGATCCGATGGCCGGCGGCTACCCCGTACCACCGCTGCCGGGGCAGCAGGCGCCGGTGGTGCCGCGGCGGCCCAGCCGGGCGCGGCGCCAACTGGTGGGCGCACCCGGTGCGTCCGGTGCGTCCGACCCCGGCGCCGCCCAGACGGAGAAGACGAAGGAGGACGGCGATGCCTGAGTTCCTTGGCCCGGTCGCGGGCTTCGGCGTGACCTTCAAGGCCATGTTCAAGAAGCGGCTGACCGAGCAGTACCCGGAGTACAAGAAGCCCACCGCGCCGCGGTTCCACGGGCGCCACCAGCTCAACCGGCACCCGGACGGGCTGGAGAAGTGCATCGGCTGCGAGCTGTGCGCGTGGGCCTGCCCGGCGGACGCGATCTACGTGGAGGGCGCGGACAACACCGAGGAGGAGCGCTACTCCCCGGGTGAGCGCTACGGCCGCGTCTACCAGATCAACTACGCCCGCTGCATCCTGTGCGGCCTGTGCATCGAGGCGTGCCCGACGCGGGCGCTGACGATGACCAACGAGTACGAACTCGCCGACAGCAGCCGCGAGTCGCTGATCTTCACCAAGGAGCAGCTGCTCGCCGG
>Ga0137412_10003815_pt1 | contig 12018 bp, 12 predicted proteins | sample CZODoug2_1_16fun_FD_122160 | JGI IMG/M metagenome (GOLD analysis project Ga0137412, IMG submission 122160) | Vadose zone soil fungal communities from Angelo Coast Range Reserve, California, USA - CZODoug2_1_16fungal (Hybrid Assembly) | ecosystem: Environmental > Terrestrial > Soil > Vadose zone...
CATCTACACGCCGATCGACGAGAAGCGCGCGGCGGTCTTCCACTGGCGCTGCCGCAAGGTCGAGGGTTGGCAGCGCGACACCTGGCGTTTCCTCTACAAGAACCGGCTGGAGGTGCGGCATTGGGCAGTACTGGAACAGGATCGCGTGATGCTCGAGCAGTTTGAGCCCGACGCTTTCCTGCGCGAAAATCTCTATCAGCACGACATGGGCGTCGCCCGCCTGCGGCGCGTCTTCCGCACCAAGGCCGAGGCGCAGCTCAAGGCGCTCGAAGCCGCCGGCCATCCGGTGTCGCAATGAGCGGAATTGAAGGTATCGATCGCGTCACCTACGGCGTCGAGGATCTCGAAGCCTGCAAACGCTTCTTCCTCGACTGGGGGCTGAAGCTGGTGCGCGAGGATGCCGACGGCCTCGACTACGAGAGCCTGAACGGTTGTGAGCTCCGGATTCGAAAGACCGACGATCCGTCCTTGCCGCCAGCAGTCGAAGCAGGGCCGACCTTGCGTGAGGTGATCTGGGGCGTGAAGACGGCGGTCGACCTTGAGGCGCTGCAACGTCGCGGCCCGCTTCCCGTCGTCGATCCCAACGGCATCGGCATCGGCTTCAGGATCACGCGCAAGCGTGCCGTCGACGTGGCAGGCACGCCGGCCAACGTATGGGGCCATGTCGCGCGGGTCGACCAACCGAGCCCCGTCTACGAGCGCGCCGAACCGGTCGAGGTCGGGCACGTCGTCTTCTTTACCGATTCCCTGGAAGAGACGACGAAGTTCTACCGGGAACTGGGCTTCCATCTCTCGGACCGCTATCCCGGCCGCGGACATTTCCTGCGCTGCTCGGCGCGCGGCGGCCACCACGATCTCTTCCTGCTGCAGACGCCCGAGGCCAAGCGCGGTCTCAATCATGTGGCCTTCACGGTGCGTGACATGCATGAGGTGATCGGCGGCGGCCTGCACTTGTCGCGCTGCGGCTGGGAGACGCAACTCGGTCCCGGCCGTCACCCGATCTCGTCGGCGTTGTTCTGGTATTTCAAGAATCCGGCGGGCGCGCTGGTCGAGTACTACGCCGACGAAGACGTGCTGACCGAGAACTGGAAGCCGCGCGACTTCGAGCCCGGCCCCACCGTGTTCGCCGAATGGGCGGTCGCGGGCGGCATCGACGGCAACACGCGCCGTCAGAAATCCGGATGACCGTCATGGCCGGCAGCCCGCGGCTAGAATTCCGCGACGTCTGCAAGCGCTTCGCCAATCCGAGGCAGGGCGGCGTCGTCGTGGCCGTCGAAGGCGTCAGCCTGTCGATCGCCGACGGCGAGGTCGTGTCGCTGATCGGGCCCTCGGGCTGCGGCAAGAGCACCTTGCTCAACATGGGCGCGGGCCTCGATCCTGTATCGTCGGGGCAGGTCTGGGTCGACGGCGAGCTCGTCACCCGGCCCAATCGCCATGTCGCCTTCATGCTGCAGAAGGACCTTCTGCTGCCATGGCGCACGATCGTCGAGAATGTCGAGCTCGGCCAGGAGATCCAGAGCGTGCCGGGGCGCGAGCGCCGCCAGCGGGCGCTCGACCTTTTGGCCAAGTGCCGGCTGAGCGACTTCGTCGATCACTACCCGCATCAGCTCTCGGGCGGCATGCGCCAGCGGGCGGCCCTGGCGCGAACCTTGGCGGTCGATCCCAGCGTGCTGCTGATGGACGAGCCGTTCTCCGCGCTCGACGCCCAGACCAAGATGGTACTGCAGCAGGATCTCGGCCGGACCCTTGCCGATACCGGCAAGACCGCCTTGTTCATCACCCACGATCTCGTCGAGGCGGTGGCGCTGTCGGACCGCGTGCTGGTGATGAGCCAGCGGCCGGGCCGTATCATCGAGGAGATCGTGGTCGAAGCGGGCGACCGCGACAATCCGATGAAGCGCCGGCAGCATCCGCGGATCGCGGAATATGTCGTGCGGTTGATGGGCCTCCTGCAAATCGAGCAGGCCGCCGCGTAGTCGAATGTTCAAGAGGGGACTGGCGATGTCGAAATTCTCGAGGGTGCGTCTGGCGATGGCGGGTCTCTGCCTGGGCGCGGCGGTGACGATCGGCAGCGTCCCGGCTTCGGCCGAGGACATCACCTATCTCCTGCCGGCGCCGCTCTCCCTGCCGGCGTTCGGCCCGTTCGTGCTCGCCCAGCAGCGCGGCTACTTCAAGGCGGAAGGCCTCAACGTCACGTTCCAGGTCGGCAAGGGCGGCGTCGACGTCGCCAAGCAGGTCGGCGCCGGCAACGCGGTGATCGGCGGCGGCATCGGCGACACGCCGATCATCGTGCGGCCCAACGGCGTGCCGGTGAAGGCCGTGGCGGTGCTGGGCGGCGGCGCGCTGATGCAGCTCGTGCTCGACAAGGACAAGGGCCTGACCACGGTCAAGGACCTCAAGGGCAAGACCGTGACGGTGCTGGCCTACCAGGACACGACCTATTTCGCGCTGCTCGGCATGCTGGCGAGCCAGGGCATGACCAAGGACGACGTGAACGCCCAGGCGGTCGGTCCGGTCAATGTGTGGAAGCTGTTCATCGCCGGACAGTCGGATGCCTTCGCCTCGACGCCCGACTGGACGGCGCTGGTCATGCTGGCGAAGAAGAACATCGAGGTGATCCCCTCCGATTCGCTGTTCAAGAGCATGGCGCAGGCCATCATCGCGTCCGACGACACGATTAAGAACAATCCCCAGCTGATCGAGAAGGTCGTGCGCGCGACCTTGAAGGGCATGAAGGACATCATGGCCGATCCCGCCGCGGCCGCCGTCGACTTCGTCAAGGCGACGCCCGAGCTCGCCGGCAAGGAGGATTTCGTCACCCTGTCGTTCAAGCTCTACAACCAGTACGTCTATGGCGGCCAGAAGGTCTTGGGCGAGATGGACGAGGCGCGGCTCACGGCCCTGCAGGACTTCTACGCCAAGGAAGGCCTCATCAAGTCCAAGACGGTCGTGAAGGACCTCTACACCAACCAGTTCGTCAAATGAGCGTTCGGTTCGTCGCCCTGCAGCCCGGCATGCGCCAGATGGTGATGGGCAGCGCGTTGCTGTTCGTGATCTTCCTGGTGGCCTGGCAATGGGCGCCGGGCCTGTTCGGCATTCCGGCCTTCATCATTCCGCCCGCCAGCCTGGTGTGGGACGAGTTCTTGAACATGCTGGCGCGCGACCGTCTCGTCTATCACACGGCGATCACGGCGATGCAGGTCGGTATCGGCTTCGTGCTGGGCGTCCTGCTCGGCATCCTGTGCGGTTTCGCGCTCGGCATGTCGCCGTCGGCCGAATTCGTGCTGTCGCCTTACATCCTGGCGCTTCAGATCGCGCCCAAGGTAGCGTTCGCGCCGCTGTTCATCATCTGGTTCGGCTACACGGTCTATCCCAAGATCCTGGTCTGCGTGCTGATCGTGTTCTTCCCCATCATGATCAACGTCCTGGGGGCGGTGCGGGCGCTCGATCCCGACGTCGTGCGGCTGGCCAAATCTTTCACCGCCAACCGCCTGCAAGTCTTCTGGAAGATCGAGTTTCCCGCCGCCATGCCGCCGCTGTTCGCCGGCCTTCGCATCGCGGCCACTCTGGCGGTGATCGGCGTGCTGGTGGGCGAGCTTGTCGGCGGCAATACCGGGCTGGGCTATCTTTTAGCGTTTGCCGAAGGCTCGGGCGACACCGCGAAAGTCTTCGTCACCATCATCCTGCTCACGCTGATCGGCATCGTGCTCTACGGCATCGTCGTCGCGATCGAGACGCGCGTGCTGCACTACCTGCCCGCGCGGGCGCGGCTCGCCACATGAGCCTGCAGGGCCGCACGATCCTGATCACCGGCGCCGGGCGCGGCCTCGGTCGCGCCTTTGCCGAGGCCTGTGCCGCGGCAAAGGCGGACACGATCGTTGTGGCCGATGTGCAGGTCGAGTGGGGCGAGGCCACGGCCGAGGCGCTGCGGCGCTCGGGCGCCAAGGCCGTCTTCTTCCCGGTCGATCTCGGCGATCCGGGTTCGATCGAGACGTTCTCGGCCAAGGTCAGGGCTCAATACGCCCATATCGACGGCCTGGTGAACAACGCCGCGATCGCCACGGGCATCGGCGGCAAGACCTTCGAGGAGATCGATGTCGAGACCTGGGACCGCGTGATGTCGGTCAATGTCCGCGGCACGTGGCTGATGACCAAGGCGATGGCGCCGTTGTTGCGCCGCTCCCGGCTGGGCGGCCGCATCGTCAACCTGGCGTCGGACACCGCGCTGTGGGGCGCGCCGCGCCTGCTGCATTATGTCTCCAGCAAGGGCGCGGTGATCTCGATGACCCGCTCGCTGGCTCGCGAGCTCGGCGCCGACGGCATCGCCGTCAACGCCATCGCGCCGGGCCTCGTGATGGTCGAGGCGACCGAATATGTGCCCGAGGAGCGCCGGCAGCTCTACGTCTCGGGCCGCGCCATGCAACGCGGCCAGCTTCCCGACGATGTCACCGGCGCGGTCGTGTTCCTGCTGGGCCAGGGCGCGGGCTTCGTCACCGGCCAGCTGCTGCCCGTCAACGGCGGCTTCGTCTTCAATTGATCGACAGGTTCCTGGGACTCTGAAATGGCAAGCGATCCGCTTCCGACCGAGACCAAATACATCGTCCCCGCGCTGGCGCAGGGGCTCGGCATCCTGTCGTTGTTCAGCGGCGCCCAGCGCAGCTTCACCGCGCCCGAAATCGCGAAAAAACTGTCGCTGCCGCGCACCAAGGTCTTTCGCCTGCTGCAGACGCTGCTGTCGATGGATTACCTGCGCTGCGAGGAAGACAAGCGTCATTTCAGCCTGGGCCCGGCGCTGCTCAGCCGCGGCTTCGAGTATCTGGCCTCCCTCGACATGGTCGAGGTGGCCCAGCCGATCCTGCAGCGGCTGCGCGACCGCACGGCCCTGTCGGCCCACATGGCGATCCGCGACGGCAGGGAGATCATCTATGTCCTGCGCTTTCCCGCGCGCAGCACGATCGCCAGCAGCGTCAATATCGGCACGCGTTTTCCGGTTCACGCCACCATCATGGGCCGCATGACGATCTTCGAGCTCTCCGACAAGGAACTGGAGCGGCTGTTCCGCGACCAGCCGCTGGAACGCTTCACCAAGCAGACGCCGACGACGCTCAAGGCATTGAAGGCGATTTTGGCCGAGGATCGGGCGCGCGGCTACGCCGTCAGCCAGGCCTTCTTCGAGGCCGGCGTCAGCTCGATCGCCGCGCCGGTGCGCGACGGTGCCGGCCGCATCGTGGCGGCCATCAATGTCACGGCAGTGAATGCCCATATCGATGAGCAGGACATGCATGGCGAGCTCAAGGACGCCGTCATCGAGGCGGCCGCCGAGATCTCGCAATGGCTCTGCCGCAGCGCGACGGCGGAAGCGCCGGTCGCCCCGACTAAACGCGTCAAGGCGAGGGAGAGCGTGCATGCTTGAGAAAGTTTTCGTTCAAATTGGAGGAATGTGACATGCCAGACAGCAGCCTATCGCAGCAGCCCAGCGCCCTCGCGAGCGAGATGCGCGCCTATACGGGCCTGTTCACCGAGAAGACGTTCGACTGGGACGCCTTTCCCGCCAGCCGGGGATTCCCCGATCTCCTGCGCGCCCAGCTGCGCTATGTCGGCGCCGGCGGATCGCCCAAGTCGAACGATCCGACGACTCTGAAGGCCGAGCACTTCACCTTCAGCCTGGTCAACCAGCCGGTCGGCAAGTTCGCGGGCTCGCACGCCCACGAGGTCGTCGAGCATTTCTTCATCCTGCAGGGCGTCCTGACGGTGGGCACGGTGTGGGGCGACGAGGTGGTCGAGGTGAAGCTCGGGCCCGGCGACCTGCTGCTCAACAAGAGCGGTCGCCCGCACGGCTTCCGCAACGACGGCGTCGAGCCGGTCCTGATGCAGATCACGGTCGGCAGCGGCACGCCCGAGATGCCGGTCCATGTCTGCCATCCCAAGGACAAGGACCTCGAGCTGGCGCGCCGCTTCGGCGCCCCCGGCCCCGAGAAGATCCACCTGTTCTCGCCCGAGAGCACCGACCGGCGCCACCAGGAGTTGGCCAAGCATGTCGTGCGCTACCGCGACCGCACCCCGGTGTGGGACAAGGCAGGCTTCGCGCGCCTTGCCTATGTCGGCGAGGGCGGCGCGCCGGCGCACGGCTATCGCATGGACATGATCCATCTGCCGAAGGGCGTCGCCGTGAAGCCCTACGTCCGCGACGTCGAGGACGTCTACTTCGTGCTGGACGGGGCGATCACCGCCGGCTGGGTGCAGGATGGCGAGGTCGTCGAGCGGCGCCTCGGCGCGCGCGACCTGCTGTTCAATCCGGCCGGACGTCCGCACTATTTCCGCAACGACGGCGTCGCCGACGCGGAGTTCACGATGGTGGTGGGCTCCGGCGCTCCCGAATCGGTCACCTTCGAGGCGGCGTGACGACGATCGACGGGGCGTCTCGCCGGATCGAGTGTGGGGACTCCGTTCTGACCTACAGCGAGGCGGGCGCCGGAACGCCGCTCGTCCTGCTGCACGGCATCGGCTCGGCCGCGCGCGCGTTCGACGATCAGCTGGCGGGCCTGTCGGACCGGCTGCGGGTCATCGCCTGGGATGCGCCGGGATACGGCGGCTCGACCTGTCTCGCGCCCGAATCACCCAAGGCAAACGACTACGCGACGGCGCTCGCAGCGATGCTCGATGCGCTGGGCATCCCGGCCTGCCACCTGGTCGGCCATTCGCTCGGCACGCTGATCGCAGTGTCGTTCGCGGCCGACCATCCGGAGCGCATCCTGTCGCTCACGCTCGCCAGTGTCGCCGCAGGCCAGGCGCGCCTGCCGGCCGCCGAGCGGGACAAGGCGTTGGCGCAGCGCCTGGGCGACGTCGTCGAGCTCGGCCCCCGTCGCATGGCCGAGCAGCGTGGTCCTCGCCTGCTGGCGCCCGCCGCAACGCCCGAGATGCTGCGGCGGGTCGTCGAGACCATGGCTTCCGTCCGCCCCGACGGTTATAGCCAGGCGGCGCGCATGCTGGCCTTCGGCGACATCAAGGCCGACATCCCGCGCCTGCCGGCGGACATGCCGGTCCAGTTCCTCTACGGCAACGGCGACGTCATCACGCCGCCGGCGCGCAACATCGACGTCGCGGCGTTGCGGCCCACGGCGCCGGTCCATGTCGTCAAGGACGCTGGACACGCCGTCTATCTCGAGCAACCCGCCAAGTTCAATTCCATCGTGTCCGATTTTGTCACCAGGAGTACCCGTTCATGAAACGCCGCACGCTGCTGGCCCTGCCGTCTCTCGTGGTCCCGGCGGCCTTTCTGGCCGGCACCCGCGCCAGCGCCCAGGCGTATCCGTCCAAGCCGATCCACATCATCGTATCGGTCTCGGCCGGCGGGTCGATCGACACCATCGCCCGCTCGATCGGCGAGGCGCTGTCGCAAAGCATCGGCCAGCCCGTCGTGATCGAGAACCGGCCCGGCGCCAACGGCAACATCGCCGCCGCCGCGGTGGCGCGCGCGGCGCCGGATGGCTACACGCTGCTGGCCACGGGCGGCAGCACGCTCAACCTCAACCCGTTCCTGTACCGCGAACTGCCATTCGATCCGCAGAAGAGCTTCGCGCCGGTGACGTTGACGGCGCGCACCAACTTCATCCTCGTGGTCAATCCCAAGCTCGGCGTCGATTCGGTCGAGGCGTTCGTGGCGTTGGCCAAGGCGCATCCCAAGACGCTGAACTACGGATCGGCGGGCAGCGGCAGCCTGATCCACATCGCCACCGAGCTGTTCAACACGACGACCGGCATCGAAACCAACCACGTGCCCTACAAGGGGCTGGCGCCGGCGGTGAACGACCTTTTGGCCGGCCAGATCGATTTCATGTTCGATTCGGCGACGACCATGTCCCACATCCAGGCCGGACGACTGAAGGCGCTGGCCGTCATCGGACCAAACCCGCTGCCGGCCTTGCCGCAACTCAAGCCATTGTCGGCTTACGGCATCATGGGCGTCGACGTGGCGTCGGGTTGGCACGCCTTGTTTGCCCCGGCCGGCACGCCAACCGAGATCATCGACCGCCTGAATGCCGCCCTGCAGCCGATCCTGGCGTCGGCCGCGCTCAAGGAGCGCATCATCTCGCTGGGCGCCGAGCCCGCGTCCAGCACGCCCGACCAGCTCGCCAAGATCCTGGCCAGCGACCTCGAGCGCCTGCAGCCCATCGTCAAGCGCACGGGCGCAAGCCTCGACTGAACTGCGGCTGCGCACGCGCTCAGCCGCGGCGGTGTCGGCAACTTTTGTTTTGGCACCAAACAAATCCGCGCCTAGGATCGACGACGAGGAAATATCCAAGTCGTGACGCAAGAACGTACGCAAGTCGGCATCATCGGCGCCGGTCCGGCAGGGCTCCTGCTGGCCCGCCTGCTGAAGGCGCAGGGAATCGAAAGCGTGATCCTGGAAGCGCGGACGCGCGACTATGTCGAAGCGCGCATCCGCGCCGGCGTCCTGGAGCAGGGAACGGTCGCCCTGCTGGAAGAGGCGTCCGTCGCCCAGCGACTGCATCGCGACGGACTGGTGCATGACGGCGTCGAGATCGCCGTGGGCGGCCGGCGCTTTCGCGTCGATTTCCGGGCCCTGACGGGAAAGACCGTCACGGTCTATGGCCAGACCGAGGTCACCCGGGACCTTATCGCCGCGCGCCTTGCCGGAGACGGCCCGATCGTCTGGGAGGCGGCCGAGGTCGCCCTGCGCGATATCGAGACCGGGCGACCCAGGCTCGGCTACCGGCTGGCCGGCGCCGAGCACGAGCTGGCCTGCGACTTCATCGCCGGCTGCGACGGCTTCCACGGCGTCAGCCGCTCGAGCTTGCCGGCATCGAGCCAGACGTTCGAGCGAACCTACCCGTTCGGCTGGCTGGGCATACTGGCCGACGTGCCGCCATGCTCGGACGAGCTGATCTACGCCAGCCACCCGCGCGGCTTTGCCCTGGCCTCGATGCGTTCGCCCACCCGGAGTCGCTACTACATCCAATGCAGCCTCGATGAGAAGATCGAGGAATGGCCGGATGAGCGGATCTGGGACGAGCTCAAGCGGCGGCTGGGCCCGGAAGCGGCGTCTCACGTCACGATGGGGCCATCGATCGAGAAGAGCATCGCGCCGCTGCGCAGCTTCGTGTCCACGCCGATGCAGCATGGCCGGCTGTTCCTGGCCGGAGACGCGGCCCACATCGTGCCGCCGACCGGCGCCAAGGGCCTCAATCTCGCGGCGTCGGACGTGCACTATCTGTGCCGTGCGCTGGTCGCCCATTACGGGAAGAAGGACGACACGCCGCTCCGCGCCTATAGTGACACCGCCCTGGCGCGTGTGTGGAAGGCCGAGCGCTTCTCCTGGTGGATGACCATGCTGCTCCACAAGCTGCATGCGGAAACGAGCTTCGAGGCGCAGATGCAACGCGCGGAACTCGACTATCTTGCGTCGTCGCGCGCCGCGCAGACGGCGCTCGCCGAGAATTACGTCGGCCTGCCGTTCTGAGCAGCAAGCCGCGCTGCGCGCCGCGCGGAAGGAGCACCGCCATGGTTCGACCCCACCAGCCCGGAGAGTCCGCCTTCAGATCGATCCTGCCCGAAGACATTGAGTGGAAACCGTTCCCCGCGTTTCCGCCGGAAGCCCGATTGGCCGTGCTGGTCGGCGATCCCACGCAACCGGGACCTTACGTCGTCAGGGTCAGGTGCCGTCTGGCGTGAAGCTGATGCCGCACAGGCACCCGGAAGACCGGATCTATACGGTGATGTCGGGCGTTTTCTATATCGGTCTCGGCGACCAGTTCGACGGCGAGAAGGTGAAAGCCTATCCGCCCAGCTGCCTGGTCGTCCTGCCGGGCGACACGCCACATTTCCATTTTGCAAAGTCGGGCGAGTACGTCACGCAGGTGACGGCGATCGGGCCGCTTGGCCTGGAGTACATGGACTCGAAAGACGATCCGCGGAACAAGGGAAGCTGAGCACTTCCTCCGATGGCGCTTCTTTCATGCTCTTTTGGACCGCGAGCCTCTGGCTCGCTCATGAATCATGAGCGGGCGGGATCCTTCGGCTTCGCTCAGGACAGGCGCCCGCGGTCCGGAAGAGCATGAGTCGGCAATGATCTTGCATCAAAGATTGTTCTGCGAGCAGGTAGTCTCGGGCGCACGCTTCGACAGTCGTCGAACAGGGATGACGTAGCAAGGGGGCCAGGATGAAAGACGGCGGCGGGTCTGCGATGCACAAGCTGCTTCTGGCGATGGCGCTCGGCCTTGCTGTGGCCCTCCCGTCGGGCCACGCCCTGGCCGGCAAGGACCTCGACGCTGCGAAGGCACGCGGCGTGCTGATCTGCGGCGTGGCCGCCGGCGGCCTTGCCGGCTTCATGGTGGCCGACAGTCAGGGCAAGTGGACCGGCCTCGACATCGATGTCTGCCGCGCTGTCGCGGCCGCCCTCTTCGGCGATTCGGAGAAGGTGAAGTACGTGCCGCTGTCCGGCGGGCAGCGCTTCACCGCACTGCAGTCGGGTGAAATCGACATGCTGTCCAACAACTCGACCTGGACGATGACGCGAGATACCGCGCTCGGTCTCGATTTCACCGGTGTCACCTACTACGATGGCCAAGGCTTCATGGTGACCCGGAAGCTCGGCGTGAAGAGCGCCAAGGAGCTGAATGGCGCCACCATCTGCGTCCCGTCTGGCAGCACGACCGAGCTCAATGTCGCCGACTATTTTCGCGCCATGAAGATGACGTTCAAGCCGGTCATCATCGAGGACACCGACCAGATCCGCGGCGCCTTTTTCTCCGGCCGATGCGACGTCTATACCGGCGACCGTGCCCGTCTTTATGCCACGCGCGCCGCCAATTCGACCAACCCCGACGACTACGTGATCCTGCCGGAGATCATCTCCAAGGAACCGCTGGGGCCCGTCGTGCGGCATGGCGACAACCAGTTCGCCGACATCGTGCGCTGGGCGCAATACGCGATGATCGAGGCCGAGGAGTACGGCATCACTTCGAAGAACGTCGACGAGATGCTGAAAAGCGACAACCCCTCGATCAAGCGCATCCTCGGTGTCACGCCGGGCATGGGCAAGGCGCTGGGGGTCGACGAACGGTGGGTCTACACCATCGTCAAGCAGGTGGGGAACTACGGCGAGGCCTTCGAGCGCAACCTGGGCATGGGCAGCCCGCTCAAGATCGACCGCGGCATCAACAAGCTGTGGACCGAGGGCGGTCTCCAATACGCTCCGCCCATCCGCTGAGAGACGAGGTGGCGCAGAGCAGATCTTTGCTGGGGGCGCGCCACTCCAGTGGCGCGATCATGTTCTTCCGGACCGCGGGTACCTGTCCTGAGCGAAGCCAAAGTATCCCGCCCACTCGTGATTCATGCGTGACGGGAGGCTCAGGCCAAATGAGCATGAAAAGACGCGCCACTGGAGTGGCGCGCCCCCAGCGAGCAGTCTCGAAAAATAGAAGTTACCGGCTGACGTCACTTCGAAGAGGACCCAACACCTCATCCGTATGCTCGCCCAGCTTCGGCGACGGCCGCGTCGAGCGCGGCCGCTTGTGGTCGAACGAGATCGGCAACCCCACCACCTTCGGCCCGCCGCCCGGAAGCTGATGCACCAGGTCGACCGCCGCGAGCTGCGGAGTCGCGGCCAGTTCGGCGATGTCGTTCACCGGGCTGCACGGCACGCCCGCCTTCTCGAAAGCCTCCAGCCACTCGGCGCGCGTCCGGCCGCGCATGGCGGCGGCGATCAGGGGAAGCAGCGTCTCCTTGTTCTGCACACGCGCCGCGCTCTTGGCGTAGCGTGGATCCGTGGCCCACTCGGGATGGCCCAGCACTTGCGCGCAGCGCGCCCATAGCCGGTCGTTGCCGGGCGCCAGGCAGACCGGCCGGTCGGCCGTGTCGAAGAGCTGGTAGGGCACGATCACCGCGCCGCCGGTGCCGTGCCGCTTGGGCACCGTGCCGTCGGCCAGGTAGGCGTTGACCGATCCCTCGACCCAGTGCACCGCCGAATCGAACAGCGAGGTGTCGACCAGGCAGCCC
>Ga0137412_10003817_pt1 | contig 12014 bp, 9 predicted proteins | sample CZODoug2_1_16fun_FD_122160 | JGI IMG/M metagenome (GOLD analysis project Ga0137412, IMG submission 122160) | Vadose zone soil fungal communities from Angelo Coast Range Reserve, California, USA - CZODoug2_1_16fungal (Hybrid Assembly) | ecosystem: Environmental > Terrestrial > Soil > Vadose zone...
AAAAGGCGCCGGTACGCCGCGGGGGAGTGCCGGCCGACATCGCCAACGCCGTCGCCTTCTTCGCCGCCGAGGAGTCGGGTTACGTCACCGGCCAGGTCATCTACGTCGACGGTGGCCGCGGGTTGGTATGACCGACCCCGTCGGGCAGACCCGCTCGACGTACGACGAAGTCGCCGCTGAGTACGCGGTTCGCTCGGGGACACCGTGGCCCGAGCTCGACGCCATGATGTCGGCGTTCCTGGTCCGCCTGCCCGAGCGGGCGCGGGTACTTGACGCCGGCTGCGGTCCTGGGCGCGACACGCTGTTGCTGCGGGGGCGCGGCGCGCGGGTGCTCGGGCTGGATCTGTCCTTCGGGATGCTGCGCTCGCAAAGTCTCGCCCGGGCCGTGCAGGCCGACATGCGCGCCGTGCCGCTGCGTGACGCGGCTGTGGACGGCGTCTGGTGCCAGGCGGCGCTGCTGCACGTGCCCCGCGCCGATGTCCCGCGGGCGCTGGGCGAGTTCGCGCGCGTCAGCCGATCGGGTGGGGCGCTGCATCTGGCGGTGTCCGAGGGCGACGGCGAGGGCTGGGAGCGCGCTGCCCGCTACGGCTCGGCTCAGCCGCGGTGGTACGTCCAACACCGCCTCGAGCCGCTGCAAGCACAACTGGCCGACGCCGGCTGGAACGTTGTGGACGTCTCGCGGCTGAACACCGTGCGCGACTGGCTGTACCTGCTCGCGCACCTCAGCTGACACGTACCCTGGGCACAGATCCACCTGACTGCCGAAGGGCTCCGACTTGTTCGACACGCTGTCCGACCGCCTGTCCGCCGTATTTACCAACCTGCGCGGCAAGGGTCGGCTGTCCGAGGCCGACATCGACGCCACCGCGCGCGAGATCCGCATCGCGCTGCTGGAGGCCGACGTCGCGCTGCCGGTCGTGCGGCAGTTCATCGCCGCGCTCAAGGAGCGGGCCGGCGGCGAGGAGGTCTCCAAGGCGCTCAACCCGGCCCAGCAGGTCATCAAGATCGTCGACGAGGAACTCGTCGCGATCCTCGGCGGCGAGACGCGCCGGCTGCAGTTCGCCAAGACCCCGCCGACGGTGATCATGCTGGCCGGCCTGCAGGGTTCCGGTAAGACGACGCTGGCCGGCAAGCTGGCCCACTGGCTGAGCGAGCAGGGGCACACCCCGCTGCTGGTGGCCGCCGACCTGCAGCGTCCGAACGCGGTCACGCAGTTGCAGGTGGTCGCCGAACGGGCCGGGGTCGCCGTCTACGCACCGCAGCCCGGTAATGGGGTGGGCGATCCCGTCGCCGTATCCCGTGATTCGATCGACTTCGCCCGGCGGGCCCAGCACGACATGGTCATCGTCGACACCGCCGGCCGGCTGGGCATCGACACCGAGATGATGGCCCAGGCAGCTCAGATCCGGGACGCCGTCCAACCCGACGAGGTGCTGTTCGTCGTCGACGCCATGGTCGGCCAGGACGCGGTGAACACCGCCGAGGCGTTCCGCGACGGCGTCGGCTTCAGCGGCGTGGTGCTCACCAAGCTCGACGGCGATGCCCGCGGCGGTGCGGCGCTGTCGGTCCGCTACGTCACCGGCCAGCCGATCATGTTCGCGTCCAACGGCGAGAAGCTCGAGGACTTCGACGTCTTCCACCCCGACCGGATGGCCTCGCGCATCCTCGGCATGGGCGACATGCTCACCCTGATCGAGCAGGCCGAGAAGACGTTCGATCAGGCCGAGGCCGAGAAGATGGCGAGCAAACTCGCCAGCGGCAACAAGTTCACGCTCGAGGACTTCCTCGATCAGCTGCAGGCCATCCGCAAGATGGGCCCGATCTCGAACCTGCTCGGCATGATGCCCGGCATGGGGCAGATGAAAGAGGCCATGAGCCAGGTCGACGACCGTGACCTGGACCGTACCTCCGCGATCATCCGCGGCATGACCCCCGCCGAACGCGAGAACCCCAAGATCATCAACGGTTCGCGCCGGCTGCGCATCGCCAACGGATCGGGCGTCGCCGTCAGCGACGTCAATCAGCTCGTCGACCGGTTCTTCGAGGCCCGCAAGATGATGCAGCAGATGGGCGGCGCCATGGGCCTGCCCGGAATGCGCCGCAAGAACACCAAGTCGGCCAAGGGCAAGAAGGGCAAGAAGGGCCGGTCCGGACGCGGACCGACCCAGCCCCGCATGCCGGCCGGCTTCCCGGGCGGCATGGGAGGCCTGCCCGGTGGATTCGGCAACCTGCCGGCTCAGCTGCCACCCGGCACGAAGCTGCCCGACCTCTCCAAACTGAACCTGCCCGACGAGTAGTTCACCCCTGCACGTCTCATGATCAAGAGGGAGAAGTGGCTGCTATGGCGACCACTTCTCCCTCTTGATCATGGGCGCTAGGGCTTGATCAGCCCCACCTGCAGCACGTTGGCGAACGGCGGGTAGGGCGGCAGGTAGAAGTTGGCCACGTTCGAGCCATGCAGGAAGGCGCTGCGGAAGTAGAGCAGCGGTACCACCGGTGCGTCGGCCATGATCTTCTGGTCCAGCGCGAACCACTGCTGGGCGGACTTGGCCTCGTCGAGTTCACCGATCGCGGTGGCGATGCCGGCGTCCACCTGCGGATTCGAGTAGCCCGAGCTGTTGTAGTTGCCGTTGCCGATCTCGCTGCTGTCGAACAGCGGCTCGATGTTGCCCTGGGCGCTGGGGAAGTCGGGCAGCCAGTCGGTCAGCGCCAGGTCGTAGTCGGCCTTGCTGTCGGTGGTGTCGGCGTTCCAGGAGTCCGGGTCCTCGGGGCGCAGCGTGACCGTGATGCCCACCTTCTTCAGGCTCGCCTGGATGGCCTGCGCCGCGCCGCTTTGCTGGCTGGTGTTCGAGCACAGCAGGGTCAGGTGCAGACCGCTGACTCCGGCCTGGCGCAGCAGGTCCTTGGCCTTGGCCGGATCGCCCTGATCCGGGGCCGGGTAGGCGTTGTACTTCTGGTAGCCGGGGATGCCGGGCGTGATGAGGGTGGACGCGATGTCCCCGCCGATCAGCGGGCCGCCGAACGCCACCTGGACGGCCTGCTTGTCGATCGCGTACTGCAGGGCCTGACGCACGGCGAGCTTCGCGAACACCGGGCGCCGCACGTTGAGGGCGAGGTATTCGAGCAGGCCGCCGGGTGAGGTGGCCAGTCGCGCGCGAACCGAGGAGTCGCCTTGCACCTTGGGAAGCAGCGACGGCGGCACGTTGACGCCCGATATCGCGTTCCGGTCCTCGCCGCGACTGGCGATCAGCCGCTGGTTGATCACGTTGTCGTCCAGACCGATCTCGTAGCGGATGGTGTCCGGTTTCGCGGTGCGCGTCGGATCGGTCGCCGCTAGCCAGTTCGGGTTCCGCTTGAAGACCTTCACCACGCCCTGCTCCACGCTGGCCACCTCGTACGGTCCGCTGGCCGAGGGGTGGTCGCCGTAATGCTGGATGTCCTCGTGTGCCTTCGGCACCGGGCTGAACTGTGGTGTGCTCACCACCCACGGCCAGTCGCCGTAGGACTTGTTGAGATGGAACACGATCGTGGTCGAGTCGGGGGTTTCGATCGACGCGAGATCCTTGCCGTCGAACGGTCCCTTGTAGGCGTCGCCGCCGACGAGCAGGCCCTTGTGGTAGCTCAGTCCCTGGCCCAGTTCCGGCGCGAAGGTGCGCTCGACGCCGTACTTCACGTCCTGCGCGGTGATGGTCTCGCCGGTCGAGTACTTCAGCCCGGGCTTGAGGTGGTAGGTCCAGGTCTTGCCGTCCGCGCTCACCTTGCCGGTGTCGGTGGCGAGGTCGGGCACCACCTTGGGGGCGCCGTCCGGGCTGGTCTGCCAGGTCGTGAGGCTGCGGAAGAGCAGATGGATCGCGCTGATCGCCAGGCTCTGGCTCTTGGCCGGGTCGAGATCGAGTTTGGCCGACGTGGACAGGATGACCAGCTGCCCTCCCTTCGCCGAGCTGGCGGACGTGCCCGGCGATGTGTTCGTCTTGTTGGCGTTGCATGCGCTGGCGGCCAGTGCTGTGACGGCGAGCGAAGCGATGATCAAGCGTTTCATGCGAGTTCCCTTCGGTTTCAGCTATAGGTGACGCGCGGATCGAGTGCGGCGTGCACGATGTCGACGACGAGGTTGGCCAGTACGACGAGGACGCCGGAGAAGACCGTGCATCCGACGACGACCGGGAGGTCGGCGCTGTGGACGGCGTCGAGCAGCAGGTGGCCGAGCCCCTGCATGCCGAAGACGTTCTCGGTGATGACGGCCCCGCCGAGCAGCGAGCCGAGGTCGACACCGAAGATCACCAGGACCGGCGGGATCACGGCCCGAAGTGCGTGCCGGCCGATGATCCGGCGTCTGGGGACGCCCTTGGCCACCGCGACGGTGATGTAGTCCTCGGCGAGGACGTCGAGCATCTGCGTTCGGGTCAGCCGGGCGTACCAGGCTGCGTAGACGAGGGCGAGGGTGCACCACGGCAGCACCAGATGAAAGGCCCACTGCGCCGGATCGGACAGGCCCACGTACCCGCTGACGGGCAGCACGTTCAGCCAGATCCCGAAGACCAGGATGCCGATCAGGCCGATGAGGAACGGCGGGGCGGCCACGCCGGCCAGCGTCACGAGCAGCGCCGCGCGATCGAGCACGCTGTCTCGCCGAATCGCCGAGAACACCCCCAAGGCCACGCCGATGACCAGCCAGAGCACGGCCGCCCCGACGGCGATCGAGGCCGTCACCGGAAGGCGCTGCATGATCAGGGTCAGCACCGGACGTTCCTGTCGGAACGAGTAGCCGAAGCAAGGCGCCGAGCAGTGGACGCTCAGCCCGCCGCTGCCGTAGGTCCGGCCCACGACGATCGCCTTGAGGTACTGGAAGAACTGCACCCCGACCGGCTGGTCGATCCCTTCGAACTTCTTCACCGCGGCCAGCTGGGTCGGCACGCACGGCTTGCCGCACGACAGCTTGGCCGGACTCGCCGGGATGAGGTAGAACACCACGAACGCCGCGGCGGTGATGATCAGCGCGACGAGCAGGACCCCCACGAGACGTCGGACCAGGTAGCGGGTCATCGGCTCGTCAGCCTGACGGTTCGGGTGTCGAGGGCGTCGCGCAGTCCGTCGCCGAGCACCGTGAGGGCCAGCACGGTGAGCAGCAGCATCCCGGCCGGGAAGATCAGGTACATCGCGTCGCTCTGGATCCAGTCGACCGAGTCGTTGATCGAGCGACCCCAGTCCGGCGTGGGCGGCGAGACGCCCACGCCGAGAAACGACAGCGCGGCCTCGGTGGCGATGTTTCCCGGAATCGTCAGCGTGCCCAGCGCGATGATCGGCCCGGTGACGTTGGGCAGGAGTTCGTGCCCGATCACCCGCCAGGGTCGGGCGCCGAGCATGCGGGCGGCTTCGACGAAATCGCGCTGGACGAGCGAGAGCCCGAACCCGCGCACCAGCCGCGCGAAGTAGGGCCACCCGAACAGGCCGATGATCAGCACGAGCAGCACCGGCCGAGGGAAATCCGGTGGCACGATGGCGCCGAGCGCGATCATGAAGATCAGGGTGGGAAAGCCGAACATGACGTCGGTGACCCGGCTGAGCACCATGTCCGTCCAGCCACCGAGGTACGCCGACGTGAGGCCGACGATCGTCCCGACCGACACCGCCAGTACGGTCGCCGACAGGCCGATGAGCAACGAGGTTCGCGCGCCGTACACGGTGATCGCGAACAGGTCCCGTCCGGTCAGCGGCTCAACGCCGAACCAGTGGGCGCGGCTGACCCCACCGAACGGTCCGTGCGGGATGTTCCCGCGGGCTGGATCCAGCAGGTCGATGTGGTAGGTGTACGGGTCCTGACCCTCGAGGCGGGCGAGCAGCGGGGCCGCGACCCCAGCCAACAGCAGGGCGCCCGCGATCCCGGCCCCCCACAACGCCCCAGGCCGTCGACGCAGACGGCGCCACGCGATGCTCCACGGCGATTGCGCGACGTCCCTCCGCGTAGTCGACATTCACCCCGTCCGTGGTCGCGTTGCCGCCCTGGTCGTCCTGACCTGACCCTAGTATGCCGATAGGTGAGGTCGACAAAGCGGCTACCTCACCCGACGCGGTACGAGACGTGCGTTGTCGACGACCTACTCAGCCGGTCGATCATCGAGGCCCTATCCTGTGCCCGACCGCGACACCGAGGGAGTTCGCCGTGACCGACACTGACAAGGCCGCCGACGCCAAGCGCATCGCCGACGGATACGCGTTCCAGGGACCAGCGCTGGAGTTCGGCTCGGTGGTGCTGGACGGGGCCGCCTATCCGGACGCGCACATCCGGGTGCCGCTGTCGACGCTGAACCGGCACGGGCTGATCGCCGGCGCCACCGGCACCGGCAAGACCAAGACGCTGCAGGTGCTGGCCGAGCAGCTCGCAGACGCCGGCGTCCCCGTGGTGGTCGCCGACGTGAAGGGCGACCTGTCCGGACTCTCGCAGGCCGGCACGTCCAACGACAAGATCACCCAGCGGGCCAAGGACACCGGCGACGACTGGGCCGCCACGGCCTACCCGGTCGAGTTCCTCGCCCTCGGTGGGGTCGGCACGGGCGTGCCGCTGCGCGCCACGATGACGAGCTTCGGCCCGACGCTGCTGTCGAAGGTGCTCGGCCTCAACGACACCCAGGAGTCCTCGCTCGGGCTCGTCTTCCACTACGCGGACAGCGCGGGGTTGGCGCTGCTCGATCTCAAGGACCTGCGGGCCGTCATCCAGTACCTGGTCAGCGACGAGGGCAAGGCCGACCTCGCGAGCCTCGGCGGGCTCTCGTCGGCCACGGCCGGCGTGATCTTGCGCGAGCTGATCGGCTTGTCGGACAAGGGCGGCGACGTCTTCTTCGGCGAACCCGAGTGGGAGACCAAGGACCTGCTGCGCACGTCCGGAGACAAGGGCGTCATCAGCGCCATCGAGCTGACCAACCTGCAGGATCGCCCGCAGTTGTTCAGCACGTTCCTGATGTGGCTGCTCGCCGACCTGTTCCACGAGCTGCCCGAGGTGGGCGACGTCGACAAGCCCAAGCTGGTGTTCTTCTTCGACGAGGCCCACCTGCTGTTCAACGGGGCCAGCAAGGCGTTCCTGGACGCCGTCACCCAGACAGTGCGGTTGATCCGCTCCAAGGGCGTCGGTGTCTTCTTCGTGACGCAGAACCCGCAGGACGTGCCCGACGACGTGCTCGGTCAGCTCGGCAACCGGGTGCAGCACGCGCTGCGGGCGTTCACGCCGGACGACGCGGCGGCGCTGGCCAAGGCCGTCAAGACGTATCCGAGGACCAAGGACTACGACCTGTCCGAGGACCTCACCCAGCTCGGCACGGGCGAGGCGATCATCACCGTGCTGTCCGAGACGGGCGCGCCGACCCCGGTGGCCTGGACCCGGCTGCGTCCGCCGCGCTCGCTCATGGGCCAGATCGAGGCGTCGGCCCAGCAGCAGGCGGTCGCGGCGTCGCCGCTGCAGGCGACCTACGGAGCGGCCGTCGATCGCGAGTCGGCCTACGAGAAGCTCGCGGCGAAGCTGGCGCCGGCCCCACAGGGCGATACCTCCAAGGCTCCGAAGGCCGACGAGCCGAAGGAGGAGCACCACCGGGGCAAGGAAGCCGCCGCCGGGGGAGTTCTCGGCGGGCTGCTCGGCTCGTCGGCGTTCAAGTCGTTCACCCGCTCGGCGGCGAGCGCCCTGGGCCGCGAGATCACCCGCGGCGTCTTCGGCGTCCGCAAGCGCCGCTGACTGCGCCCCGATTCTCGTTGCTCGGCGATCTTGTGCAGACACGCGTGGCGGACCCGGCGCGTCTGCACAAGATCGCGGAGTAATCACGGGACGAGCAAGGCCCTCCGCAGCTGGTCGACCACCAGGTCCGGCTGGGTGCGTACGACGACGCTCGGAAAGCGCAGCACCAGCGCGTCCGCCAGCGCCAGCTCGTTCTGGCGGATCTGGTCGTCCCACCAGCGCTTCGCGGTGAGATGCAGCGCACCGTCGACCTCGACGATCACCAGCAACCCGTCGCGGCGGCGCCACGTCGCATCGAGGTATCGGCGGCGCCCCGACGGCTCGCGCCGCACGCATTGCTGCTGCGGCGGCGGCAATCCGGCGCGACGACACAGGCGCACGAAGTCGATCTCGCTGAGGGCCTGCGCTCCTTGGGCGATGTCGTCGCAGGCGGCGAGGAGGGCGGCGCGATGTCTGGTGCGGGGTGCGTTCTCGAGAGAGGTACTCAGCGCGTTCGGGGTGAGCAGTCGCTGCTGTACGCCTGCAGCCAGGATGGCGCACGCGGGACGGGGCGAGTCGAACGTAGCGGCAGCACGCACCAGCGCAGCCGGCAGCGATTGAACGCCTCGGGCGGGATGCTTTTCGTCCTCGGTCTTGCCGTGCAGATGTAGGCGAACCGGCACGGGGCATCCGGTGCGCAGCCGCGTTCCGCCCGGCGCGAGCACGTGCACGACGTCGCGTTCCCAGCCGCGCAGTCCGTACGCCTCAGCGGCGGTGAACGCCGCAAGCAGCGCCTGTGGGCCGGCGTGTATGCGGGCGACCTTCCATCGCTGGTCTCTGCTCAGCGGACCGTTGTGCATGACCAGCGCGTGTCCGACGCGCTGCCACCGCCCGCCGGACAGCTGCGCGGCGATCTGGCGACGGCTGACACCGGAGGCGAGCAGAGCGTGAGATGTCGTCACCCGTCGCGCATCGTCGCTGGGAAGAGCAGGCATGCGCTGATGGTGGCGAGCCGGGCAGGGTCGCCGGGACGTCCAGACATGATCTGTGGATGACGGGGCGGGCTGTGGACAGCCCCCTCCGCCGATCTTGTGCAGACGCGCCGGACCCGCCGGGCGTGTCTGCACAAGATCGCCGGGAGCGGGCGGGGAGGCGGCCCCGGCTCAGCTGGTCGAGGCGGTGCGTAGGGCCTCGGCCACGTTTCCCGGCACCACTTCGTACCGGGCGAAGGTGCGGGTGAAACGACCCGTACCGGCGGTGAGTGAGCGCAGGGTGATCGCGTAGCGGGTCAGCTCGGCGTCGGGCACCTCGGCGTGGACGACGGTGCGCTCCATGCCCAGGGGCGCGCTCGGGTCGGGCTCGGTGCCGGTGACCCGCCCGCGGCGTCCGGAGAGGTCGGACAGCACCGAGCCGACGTGGGTGTCGGGCACGGTGATGTCGACGGTGGCCAGCGGTTCGAGCAGCGAGATTCCGCCGTTGGCCGCGGCGTCCTTGACGGCCAGCCCGCCCGCCATCTGGAAGGCGGCATCGGAGGAGTCGACGCTGTGCGCCTTGCCGTCGACGAGGGTGACCAGGACGTCGACGATCTGGACGTGGTCGTTGCCCAGGCCGTGCTCGAGCTGGGCCCGCGCCCCCTTCTCGACCGAGCTGATGAACTGTGAGGGCACCGAGCCGCCGACGACCTTGTCGGTGAACTGCACGCCCGAGCCGCGGGGCAGCGGGCTCACGACGACGTCGCACACCGCGTACTGGCCGTGGCCGCCGGACTGCTTCACCAGCCGCCCGTGCCCGCGTGCCTCGCCGGTGAACGTCTCGCGCAGCGCCACCCGAAGCGGCACCGTGTCGACGTGGGCGCCGGTCGCGCGCAGGCGGTCGAGCACCACGTCGGCGTGGGCCTCGCCGAGGCACCACAGCACGAGCTGGCCGGTCTCGGCCTGGCGTTCGACGCGGACGGTCGGGTCGCCGGCGGTGAGCCGGCTCAGCGCCTTGGCGAGCGCGTCCTCATCGGCGCGGGTCGCGGCGTGGACCGCCACCGGCAGCAGCGGCTCGGGCATCTCCCAGGGCTCGATGAGCAGCGGGGCCGTCCTGGCCGAGACGGTGTCGCCGGTCTCGGCCGAGCCCAGCCGGGCGATCGCGCAGATGTCCCCCGCGACGGCGCGTTCGATGGGACGCAGCGTCGTACCGAGCGGGGAGAAGATCTGCCCGACCCGCTCGTCCGTGTCGTGATCGGGATGCCCGCGCGACTCGCCGCCGTGCCCGGAGACGTGCACCGCCGTCTCGGGGACCAGCGTGCCGGAGAAGATCCGGACGATGGACAATCGACCCAGATACGGGTCGACGCTCGTACGGACGATCTCGCCGAGTAGGGGACCGTCCGCGGCGCACCCGTTGACCTCGACGGTCGTCCCGTACAGCGACATGGTGGCCGGGGGATCCAGCTCGACCGGGGACGGGAACGCGCCCGACAGCAGCTCGAGCAGTTCGGCCAGGCCGAGCCCGGTCGAGGCGCACACGGGGATGACCGGGAAGAACGTGCCCCGGGCCACCGCCGTCTCCAGGTCGTCGACCAGCACGTCGACGCCGATCTCCTCGCCGCCGAGGTAACGGTCCAGCAGCGACTCGTCCTCGCTGTTGTTGATGATCGCCTCGATCAGCGCCTCGCGGGCTGTGCTCACGTCGCCGTCCACCGCAACCTCGTCGGACAGCGACACCTCCTTCGGCGGGAATCCGGCCGAGTAGTCGTAGACGGTCTGGCTGAGCAGCCCGACCAGCGACTCGGGCGCCTCGTCCGGACCGCCGCCCACGGTGAGGTACAGCGGCAGCACAGCCTGCCCGTCGTCGCCGCCGAACACCCGCTGGCACGCCGCCAACGCTGAGGCCAGCGACGCGCGGGGGGCGTCGAGCTTGGTCACGACCACCGCTCGAGGGGTGCCGAGCGCCGCGCATTCCTCCCAGATCGACACGGTGATGGGATCGACGTCGTCGGTGGCCGGCACGACGAACAGGGCCGCGTCCGCGGCGCGCAGGCCGGCTCGCAGCTCGCCGGTGAAGTCTGGATATCCGGGCGTGTCGAGCAGGTTGATCACGACGTCGTCATGGCGCAGCGGGCACACCGACAGGACGACGGACCGTTGCTGGGCGACCTCGACCGGGTCGGCGTCGCTGACCGTGGTGCCCTCGGGGACGGTGCCGGCCCGTCCGATGGTGCCGGTCGCTGCGAGCAGCGCCTCGACGAGTGTGGTCTTGCCTGCGGCGGAGTGGCCGACGAGCGCGATATTGCGGATCTTCTCCGGGCGATCGGCGGTCTCGATGACGGCCACCGCGGTCTTCGTCGCGGTCTTCTTCGTCGACATAGAGCGTCCTCTCGCTGGCACCGGGTACACGAGGCGTTATCGCATTCGACACCTATCCGTAGCGCGCGACAAGCGCATCGGCAAGATCGGACGGATCGGCCGCTATCGTGAGCGGGCCCCGCCTGAGCAGAGGACCGCCGACACGTGCTGAACATTCACGCCCGCCAATGGGTGTCGAAGACGATCAACCCGCTCGGCGTCCGCCTGGCCCGGGCCGGCATCACGCCGGACGAGATCACGCTGGTCGGCACGGTCGGGGCGACCGCCGGTGCGCTGATCTTCTTCACCCAGGGCTGGTGGTTCTCCGGGACGATGCTGATCTGGGGCTGCGTCATGCTCGACATCCTCGACGGGGCCGTCGCCCGAGCCGGGGGCACGGCGTCGAAGTTCGGCGCCGTCCTCGACTCGACCTGCGACCGCCTCGTCGACGCCGCGGTGTTCGCCTCGATCGCCTGGTACTTCAGCCGGCACGACCAGCCCTGGATGGTGGCCGGCTGCCTGTTGTGCCTGGTCCTCGGCTCGCTGACGTCCTACATCCGGGCCCGGGCCGAGGGGGTCGGGCTCAACGCCACGGTGGGCATCGCCGAGCGGGCCGAGCGGCTCATCATCATCCTGGTCGGGACGGGATTGTCCGGGCAGCACCTGCGGGTGCCCTACGTGCAGGCGATCGCGGTGTGGCTGCTCGTCGGCGCCTCGACGATCACGGTGGCTCAGCGGCTCGCTACCGTATGGCGGCAGTCCAGGGCAGAGCAGAGGGAGGCGCGAGGCGGGGTGAGCCAGTGAACGTCGGCGACCTGCGGGCGCGCGCCGTCGATCTGAGCTTCGCCGCGGGGTGGGGCGCGGTCAAGGCGCTGCCCTCGCCGTTGGCTCGGCGCGCGTTCCGGACGGTGGCCGACGTGGCCACGGTGCGCAACGGCAAGGGCGCCCAGCAGCTGCGCAAGAACCTGCGCCGCGTCGTCCCG
>Ga0137412_10003818_pt1 | contig 12012 bp, 11 predicted proteins | sample CZODoug2_1_16fun_FD_122160 | JGI IMG/M metagenome (GOLD analysis project Ga0137412, IMG submission 122160) | Vadose zone soil fungal communities from Angelo Coast Range Reserve, California, USA - CZODoug2_1_16fungal (Hybrid Assembly) | ecosystem: Environmental > Terrestrial > Soil > Vadose zone...
TCGGTGGTGAATTCCTGGCGGACGGTCAGGCGCGAATCGAAGGTGTAAATGCCTACGGAGTCCAGCGGATCGAGCGCGTCGATCAGCTTTACGATGGAGTTTTTTACCCGCGGCAGGGCTTCCGCCATGCTGCCAGTGGTGTCGAGCAGAATGCCGCAGGAAAGACTTTGTCCGCTGGTCTCAAAATTGGTGATTCGCTCGGCTTGCCCATCATCGAAAACCTGGAAATTGTCGCGCGCCAGGCCATCCACATATCCGCCCCTATGGTCGTGCACGGTCGCGTACACTTCCACGAGGTGAACCTCCACCTTGATCGCACCAGGAACCTGTCGAGCCGGGCTGGCGCCGGACACCAGCACAAGCGCGAACGCCGCAAGACACACGCAAAGAATTATTTTGGTCATTTTTCGAGCGCCTGCTTCAAATCGTTGGCAGTGATGGCTGCATAGGCGACCTGCAAGGACCGCCAATCTCTGAAATCGGCCATTTTCGCGCCGCGGAAGGCTTTGGCCGCAAGCGCTTCGGCCACTTCTCCGAGAACTGACGGCTGGACACCCAAGGCGTCGGCTTGCAGCACTAAGAACAGCTTAAATTCCGCGAAGCGCTCCGCTATCGCGTCCGGAAAAAAATGGCGCTCGTATTCTTCATAGGGAGCATTCGGTTGCAAGTGGGGATGGCCGCAGCCGAAGGAGTAATAGGTGACGGCACCGAGGGTGGCCAATCGCGAGCCGTCGTTGTTGGACGAGACTTCGCGCAGGGCGGTAAAGACCGGCGATGGCTGCGAATCACTTTTGAAGCGGTGCAAATATTTTCCGCCAAGCGCCAGCAGGTCGGGGAGCATGACGGAACTCCACACCTGGTTCCAGTCACGGGACTCGATGCCGGTGAGGAGTTCGGCGCGGCGTGACAGCGAAAGCAGACCCATGGTCTCTTCGCTCAGCGCGCGAAACTCAGCGGGACGACGCGCCGACTCAACAATCCATTCGCGTGCAGCTTCGATGCGTAAAACGAGGAGGCGTTGATCAGATTCGTCCAGGCGCGCCCAGATGGCTCCGCGAATGGCCGCGATTTCTGCGGCGATGGCCTCACTGCCGGCGTGCCCTCCGTTTTTCCAGCCGACCGAAGCGGCTGTACCGGCGGCCAAACCAAATTGAGCAAAGCCTCCCAAAAAGTAGCTGCCGGCTCCCTCACTCTGTTGATCAAAGCGTGATTGCGAAAGTAGCTCGGCATGGCGTGCTTGCGGACCAAAATCCAGATAGCGATGCTTGCGCAGCAGTAGAGGATCTTCGGAGACGACCAGATCCGTGGAGCGCAAGAAGTAGGCGTACACCGGACCGGCAAGCGCCAGTGTTACCTGAGGTTCCAGAGCGACGATCAGTTCGCGCGCGATTTTCTCAATGTCGCGAGGATTCGCTTTGCGGCGGCCGGCTTTCTCGCGAAGCTCGGCAACGAGCTTTTGAATTTGCGCCGGTTCGTAGCGATTGATGGACTCTTTCTCTTTGCCTTCGGCTTTGGCAGTCTTCGGCAATGGCACCGAGGCAAAAGTAGCAATTCCCTTCTCGATGGTGGCGACGTCGCCGACTCCGCCGTTGGAAAGCTTGGCGGCCGCTGCATAAATGGAAAACAACGCGTCTAGGCTGGGAACTTTTTGAGCTTCGAGTACGGTTTGAAAATCTATCGCGCGCCGGCTCGATGAGCCAGGAGGCACGGCGAGCAAGCAGGATTTGAGCTTTTCGTCGGCTGAAGGACGTGCTGAAGCGGGCGGGCCGGAGACTTTGCAATGATCCAGAATCGTTCCGGCAGAATCCAATGCGGCGACGGTGTAGGCCGTGCCGCTATCTGCGGCGGCAAAATGACTGGAGACAAACCGAAAGAGTTTGGCTGCCTGGGTATCGTCGATGAGGTGGAGACGCGAAAACAGGCAGATCCATTCCACCAGGGAATTAAGTTGGCCGAGATGAAGGTTACCGTCGTGGGGTGGCTGCGTGCGGACGCGGTCCACCGCGGCGAAGAATTGCCGGAAATCGGCAGCCTCTAAGGCACGAAGTTCCGTGAAGTAGGAATAGCCTTCGAAGGAGTCGCTATAGCGCTGGGCGAGGAGGAGAGCGGATTCGTCGTCGAGTGGAGTGGTGCGGTGCGCGTCGATGCGCGAGACAGCCAGAAAATTATCCAACTCGGTGTGCCTGTCGATTTTGTCCTTGTAGTGAGTCTGGGCCAGGCGCAAGAGGACTTCATCCTCGATATCGGGAGCGGCCGCCCGGGAAACGCGCTTGAAAAGTTTGGAGTTGTGCTCCTCGTTCCCCGCGCGCCCTTTGACGACGGCCCACACTTCCGGCGATCCCGGGAACTCCACGTGATTTTCGTTATCGAGAGGAACGGAGCGCAGGAATTCGCTGAATGTGGAGTAACCGGTGGAGGCGCGGCGCTGCATTTCCTGGGTGGCGGCGAAGAGCTTAAAGAAACGCGAGGCGCGCTCGGGAGTGGCGGTGAAGAAAGCCTGATGAGAGCGATCCAATTGGGAGAGGCTGAAAAAATACGCGAGGAGCTTGCCGTTATCGCGCTCGAGCAAAGCGCGGAAGAAAGCGCCGGGCCGACTGGGCGGAGCGCCGACGAGTTCGGCCCAAATATTCTCGGCGGAAGGTCCACCGGGCACCGCGGCGTGTGTGCCCTCCAGGGCGAAAGCCGCGGCAAAATGGCCCAGCAAATCAGTGTAGTGCTCGTACATGGTTTGCAAGGGAACGGCGGCCAGGAGCTCATTGATGGACTTGCGGTCGAGGGAATTCAGCGCCAGATACAGACTGGCCATTTTGGGCAACCGCAGGACCGCGGTGGCGAAGCCTCCAGCTTCGTTTTCCTTGGCATAGAATGCTTCGCGCCACAGCCTTTCGCTGGGATACAACGGAGCACGTTCGGAAAGAATTTCAAAGGTGAACGGTTTGCCGGATTGAAAAGCCTCTTGCATGCCGACTTCGTCGAGGGCCAGCGCCGAAAGGGTTTCCTGCTTCTTAGCTTGATTTTTTTTCTCTCCACGACCTACGGCGACATCGCCCTTGGAGGACTTCAGCTTGATGCCCAAGAGGTCGAGAACCTTCTCGGTGTTGCGCCGAGCGTCCTTGGTGGTTACCGCGAGGGTGAATACGACACGATCGCCTTCGCGCTTCCCGAGGGCTTGCAGAGCCTCTATGCGTTGAAAGTGCTCGTGAATCGTTTCTAAGTAGAGCTTGAATTCTTTGGCCTGTTGCGAGCTCTGATCCGAAACGGCCCGGCAATACTCTGCGAAGAAGCGTTCGGGCTTTACGCGCTCAGCCACATGGGCAACAAATGCCAGAGCTTCGAGCCCACCGGGTATAACGGCGCCATTGTCGGAGCGCTGTTCGGAGCCGAGGAGAGAGCGGGCCTGCGAATTTCCCCCGGCTTGCAAGAGTGTGGCAAATGATTGCGCTCGCTTGGAATCCTGCTCGCGGAGGGCGACGGTGAAGCCGCGTTCCAACGCGTGCTGCCGATCGGTACCGGAACCAGGGCCTGCTTCCGCCAGGCGGGCGTACGCGTTGGCGGCGGGAGATCCGTAGGTGTCCTCGGTTTCGGCCCAACGGGCCAGCAACTGAGCGTCCGGAGCGGCTTCGGCTCCTTGCGCCAGCGCTTGCCTGGCCTCGTACATGCGGTGCTGCTTGGCTAGGGCGTCGGCTTTCACGATATAAAGCGAAGGATATTTTGGTGCCACTGCCAAGCCGGCGTTGGCGGCTTCTTCCGCTGCGCGGGAGTCACCTGATTCGAATGCCAGGCGGGCCATACGGTAGTGGGCGCGAGGGGCGTCCGATTTTATTTCGAGCACGCGCTTCCATGCGGCCAGAGCCTCAGCCGGTTGCTGCAAGGTATCCAAAGTTTCCGCGAATTCCGCGCGAACGATAGGGTCGGGCGGCAGTTCGGCGATGACGCGGCGGGCGAGTTCGCGGGCCTTGCCAGTTTGTTTGGCGGCTACATCGAGACGGATCAGCGAGGTTATCTCTGAAATGTGTACGCCGCCGAGAGCGAGGCCTTGCTCGAATGAGTGAATGGCCAGAGGGGCATCACCGAGGCGCTCGCCCGCTTGGGCTTGCAGAAACCAGAGATCCTGGCGCTTGACGTCGGCGCGCAGCGCGAGTTCAAGATAGGGCAGGGCGCCCTTGTCGTCCTTGTGGGCCACGTGAATGCGCGCGAAATCCTCGGCGATCTGCGGTGTGCTGGGGCTGATGGCCGCGGCGCGATTTAGGGCTGCTTCCGACTTGTCCAAGTCGCCGGCGAGGAGCAAAACGTGCGCGAGAGCAGCGAGCGGTGCTCCATCTTGAGGACGAATTTCAACTAGTGCGGCACGGTGCGACGCGGCGGTTGAGAAGTCGCGCCATTTCTCGTAGAAGGAAGCGGCGGTCGCGAGCGCCAGGGGATCGCGCGGATTGATTTCGAGGGCGGCGCGCAAGTCTTCGCGGATGCGCGCGTCACTCTCTGGCGCGGACGGCTGGCTTAAGAGCGCGGCAATTTCCACTACTTTCGCTTGCATCGCGGAATAATTGAGGAGGGTGGGCAGGGCGACGTTTGCAGAGCCGGCCAGCTCGGGCGACTCCAGGAGCACTTGGCCCTGGGCGTCGGCGAGAGTCGCGTGGGAAACAATGAAACCGGCGGAGGGTGAGGCCGGCGCCCAATCGATTTGGAACAAAAATTGTCCTGCGGTGTCGAGCGAGGCGGCATAGTCGCGCAAATCGCCGCGTATGATGCCGCCGCCGGTGGCGCGTAGGGCGGGGAGCCATGCATCGTTTCCGCCGGAAAGCGCATACCAACTGGTTTGGATATGCTGGGTCTCAAAGGCACGCGACAAAAGGGCGGCGGCGTATTCCGTCGTTAGTGGATCCATCGCGGGCAACTCGCCGACGAGGAGAGTGTGCGACCAGTCGGCGCCGAGTTGTGATGCAGCGGCGCACAATGTATCCACGATCGCTAAGGGAAGTACCGCTGGCGGATCGATTGCTGCTTGCGCGGCATCATCGAGGGCAGCTTTCAAGCGGGCGCGGCTTATGAAGGGCCCGGCCATTCCGAGCGATCCATTTTGTAGCAGGGCGATGCGCAGCGGATGTTTGCGCAGGGCGGCATGCATGGCCAGGAGATCTTTCTCGATTGTCGCAAATTGCGTGGGGCTGAGGGTGTCCAGGAGGACGACCACGGTCAGGGGCGCGGAAGGTTGGACCGCGCTAATCAGGGGTTCCGATTTTCCTGCGTAGGTCAGTACGGAGAGTAATTCGGGAGGGGCTTTGGACGCAGTGCGCAACAGGACCGAGGAGGCGCGGAGCGTCGGCGAAAAGGCCAATGCCACGGCGCAGACAAGGGCAGCAGGGCGGAGGCGCGTCATATTTCCTCCGGAGCTGGGGCTCCGCAAGATACAAACCGAAAAGGAACTACAGAGATGCGAGCTTCGGGAAGGTCTCTCGCTACCAGTGAATACTGCGAGGAACTGGCAGCAGGTCGTGCTGCACGCTCCAATGATGTTGCATGCTACTCGCGAGGCACGTCAAAAGCAAGCCACGGGAACGCCGAGTCGGGCAATCTACTTGTGGCCGAAATGCGTGATTTTGCCGTCGCTTACGGCAGCGATGTAGCGGCCGGCGATTAGGAATTGCATGACCTTGGCGCCTTTGCGGGCGAGTTCGGCCCAGCGGGAGGCGGTCGCGGGATTTTGCTCGAGGCCGCGGATGCGCTGGCCGGCGACGTCGAAATCGATTTGGGCTAGCTTGTGCTTGGACGTGTGTTGCACTGGGTAGGAATCGTCGGCCAGCGTGACGCGCTTTTTGTGCTCGAGTAAGGCTTGGCGCCAGACGGAGAGAAGCGCTTCGTCTAAGTCGGATTTTTCGGGTTCGGATTTTTCGGGTTCTTTGGTCATTGCCAGTCACGCGTTAATAGCTGTCTCCACGAACCCTCGAAGTTGCGATTGAGTCTAACGCTCGGACGCTGCCGAGGCTTCGACCGTTAAAGCGGCGGCAAGACCGCCGCACTCCAAAAAGGACAAATCATCGTGCGCGTCTGTTACTATTTTGCGGCTTAAAGGAGCGCTATGAGAAGCACACTCTCATTACTGCCGTTATTGTACGTTTTTGGATTTGATTCGGCTGCTTTTGCGCAGACGGCACCAGCGCCGGTGATTTCGCCGGAAGTGCTGTCGGACAATCGCGTCACGTTTCGATTTCGCGCGCCTAACGTGAAAGAGGTCGCGCTATCGCTGGAGGGCGCGTCAAAAGATTTGACGATGCAGAAAGACGAGCAGGGCGTTTGGAGCGTAACGTCAGAGCCGCTGACGCCGGATTTTTACGGATATTCGTTTGTCGCGGATGGCGTGCACCTGATTGATCCTTCCAATCCCTTGATGAAACCGAATTTGCTGAATACTACGAGCCAGGTGCATGTGCCAGAGGCATCGCTTCCTTGGGAAGTCGGAGACGTGCCACATGGCGAGGTACATCATCACTTTTATAAGTCGACTGTGGTTGGAGACCAGCGCGATTTTTATGTGTATACCCCGCCGGGCTACGACGGGCGCGGGAAGCAAACGTATCCGGTGTTGTATTTGTTGCATGGGTTCAGCGATGACGCGAGCGGCTGGACCGCGGTGGGACGGGCGAATGTAATTCTGGATAACTTGATCGCGCAGGGAAAAACCAAGCCGATGCTGGTGGTGATGACGTTGGGCTATGGCGCTCCGGAAATTTTGCGCGGCGGATTTGGCGGGTTTTCGCGGAGCCCAGAGGTACGCGACCGCAACTTTGCAAAGTTCAGCGAGGCTTTGCTTGGCGAAGTGCTGCCGAGGGTGGAATCGGCTTACCTGGTGAAAAAGGACCAGAACTCGCGAGCCATTGCCGGGCTTTCGATGGGCGGCAGTGAGTCGCTGCTGACCGGATTGAATAACCTGGACAAATTTGCGTGGGTTGGCGCGTTTAGCTCTGGCGGTATTCCGGAGGAATTCGACAAAGATTTTCCAAAGCTGGATGCGAAGGCAAACAGCCAATTGAAAGTATTGTGGATTGCGTGCGGGGTCGATGACCGGTTGATTGAGTTGAATCGCAAGCTGCGCTCGTGGCTGGACGCGAAAGGCGTTCACAAGGTGGATGTGGAGACGCCGGGGGCGCATACGTGGATGGTTTGGCGGCGGAATTTGGTGGCGTTTAGCGGATTACTGTTTCGCTGATCATCCTAACGGAGTCTAGGGCTACGCCTTAACCAAAGTTCGCAGAGAGAGCCATAGGGGCATAAGGGAGATCGGTAACGCTTTTGTGCTTATGTCCCGATGGTAGTAACCTTAATATTCCCCCAGACCCTCGGAACCGAGGGACGCTTGCCAGATATTAAAGAGCATTTTGCGCACGTGCTGCTGTTTGCTTGTCCGGAATGCGAACGTCCGCTGGCGTCGGCTTGCGCGAGCAGCAAGAAAAACCTAGAAGAAGCCGACGCGCACTTTTTCAATCCTCATTGCCACTGCGGATGGAGCGGCCCGGTTGCCGGGATGGAAGCAGTTAAGCATTGGGTGCAGGCATGGCGCGAGTTTAAGCCGGAAGCTGGGGCGGCGAGGCCCAGCGATGGATCGTGCGAGGGCAAAACTCACACCGGCTGAGCAAGCTCAGAGCGCGACTGCGCGTATGATTTCTCCGGCTCGCGCTGTAACAACACTCCGGCGGTAACGAACCAAATCGCCTGACCGAGCACCACTGCTCCGAAGCCGTGAACGTCCATACCTAAGCCAGCGGTAACGGCGATCACCGAAGCAACTCCAATCACGCAACCATAAATTGCCAAACCGCGAGCGAGTGTGCGATTTCGCCAGATAGAGAGCGACCAGAAAATTATCGCAATGGAGGAAGTTATCGCGTAGAGCCGCGCGAATCCCTGATTGACTTCGAAATTGTAGCGAAAGGCGACGCGCCAGCTTTCTCCGGCGCCTGCGCCGGCACCGGCTTCGACGATGCGGCGCATGACATTGGGGGCGACTAAGCCGTCCATCACTGCGGCGTTCATCACGGCAATGCTTGCGAACGCGAATAGCACGAGGCCGATTTTGTCGAAGCGGTCTGCGGTCTTGAGCCGCTGCGACAGCCCTAATGCTCCGAGAAACAGCACCATCAAGCTAGCTAACGCCAGCGAATGCACAATGGTGAGATTGCGCGCCATGGATTCCACTTGCGCAGCGGCAACTGCGCCGTGCGGGTGCACGGCCATAGTTACAATCATGCCTAGCGATCCGGCGATGAGAGCCAGGCCGGACTTGCGATTGTCGGTCATGCGGCGCACTTTAGAGGCGCGGGATGGAGGCGTCAATATGCCGGCGACGAAAATGGCGAGAAAGCGTACAAAGAGGGCGCCGTTGTCCGGAAACGCAGCGAAGTCAGCCGGTAAAACCGATCGGCGGGTGGTGCGCACGCGAGACGTACTCGGCGACGCGCTGATGGCGCTCATTCGAGAAATGCCATTCGAGTCAATCACAGTGCAGCACGTGTTGGATCGCGCTGGAGTGTCACGCTCGACGTTTTATGAGCATTACGAAGACAAGAATGATCTTTTCCTAAGCGATGCGGCGGAATTCTTTGAGGCGATGTCCACCGCGCTTTCAAAACATGGCGACAAATCGAGTCGAGTGGCGCCGGTCTGTGAATTTTTCGCGCACGTCGCGGAGCAGCGCCAGTTTCATGACGCGCTGATAGCCTCCGGGAAGATTCAAGATTTGTGGGAAATGGGAGAGGAGTATTTTGCCCGCGGAATCGAACAACGTTTGGCGGAACTGCCCGGGGTGCCGGCGATGGCGCCGCCGCGCCCGGCTGCGCTAGCGCGGGCGTTCGCAGGGGCGCTCTTCTCTTTACTGTCGTGGTGGATCCAGAGCGACCCGGAGATGTCGGCGGCACAGATGGACGAGCTTTTTCATCGCATGGTGTGGTCCAGCATCGGAGTGGCGCCGCCAAAGCAAGCTGAGCAGGCGAAATTATCGAAGCGTTTCGTCAAAATTTGAAGCTGGCTTAACTATGGAGCGACTCCGTTTGCGCCGCTATCGCTCGCGCATTTGCTCGATCCATTTGGAGAGCATGTCGTGGCCGGCGGATTCGACGTCGATGAATTCGATGCCCATGCCGATACGCGGCTTGACGATGCGCACCACCGCGAGGCCCTTCACGGTTTGCCCCTTGCGAGTAAGAGTGACGCGGGCGCGTGATTTCAGCGAGAAAGGCTTGCTGGTGCAGACAAAACATCCACCTAGAGAAATATCAGAGGTTACGCCGGTTGCGGTCGTCCCGGTTTCGAGATCGATTAACTCGACGTCCGCAGCAAACGGATAGCGAATCGCGTAGCGGCGATCGCGTACCCCCGCCTTTAGCGATGACCCTTTGGTCGTTCGATTATCCATGACGATGATGTTGCTCACAGTTATTCCCCGCCTACACCGATAGACGGAGTCGCTCGAGAGGGACAAAACCCCGCCCCTTCAGTGTGCTGGAAAAACGAAAAAACGAATGTAAAACCGGTGCTCTGCATGGCCAAAACGGCAACAGTTTGGCGAGATAACGCGGCAGGTAGTCCGTTATTAGTGGGTACGACAAAGAAAGCCAGGGCAGCGTTTTGCGTGCGCGGGGGCGTGTTAGTCTGAAAATTGCAGGATTTCGTGCGCCAATCATGAGTACACGTCCCGAAGGACTTCGGCAAAGCGACCGTGTGAATTTCCGCATGCCTGTGGAGGCATCGTGGTTTGCAGCCGGAGGTGTGGCTGTGAAGCAAATGGCGCAAACGCTGCTGGTGAGCCGGAGTGGCGGCGTGCTCTGCCTGGCGGAAAAAGTGTTGCCGGGACAAGAACTGACCCTGCGGCGGCAGAACGGCGACGACTGGAAGATGGCGCGCGCGCGTGTGCTGGCAGAGTTCGATCGTGAACCGGATGGATTCCTGTACGCTTTTGTGATTTTGGAGCCGCGAGACGATTTCTGGGGTATTCAGTTCCCTGCCCCACACACCGCAGAGGAAGCTCTGGCGCGCTTATTGATGGAATGCAGTTTTTGCCAGCGGCGCGAAGTGGTTTACCTGAATGAGCTGCAGTTGAAGTCGTTTGAAGTGCGTAAATGCGTGGCGCGGCTGTGCACGCATTGCGATGCGCCATCGATTTGGATCGAGGCCGTTTCGACGGCAAAGCAAGATGGAATCACACCGAAGCCGCCGGCTGAGGAACGAGTGAATCCGCATCGCAAGAAGAATCGCGTGAAAGCGCGCGTTCTCGCTTGCATCCGAAGGCGGGGATTTCAGGAAGAAGTCGCGGTATGCGAAGACTTGTCGAAGGGCGGGCTCAGCTTTCGCAGCCGGAACCAGTATCCAGAAGGAACGCGGGCGGAAGTGGCGGTGCCGTTCACGCCAGGAGCGGGAGCAATTTTTGTTCCGATTCGTATTGTGTTTTCGCAAGGGCTGCCGGCGGTGGGACTTTACCGGCATGGCGCGGCGTATGTAAAGCCGCCGACGGATGGGGCTTAGCCGGCCGGGAAGAACTGACTCGACGCTTACTGCTCAAAAGCGGCGGCAAGACCGCCGCACTCCAAAAATTCTTTAGTCGACGGTTGGTGCGGTCTCGCGCTCTTGGCGGCGGCGATGCAGATAGTGCATGGCAATATTTAGGTAGACCTGGCCGCAGGGTGTCTCGATGCAAATTACCATGGCTTCGGTGTCGGTACCACCAGAGAGTCCTTGATCGTTCACGTGAATTTCCGGCGGGAACACTTTGAATCGAAAACCTTGATCGTTCAGAAGTGTCACCGAATTTCCGATGACCATGTTGGCCAGCTCGCAGACGGTCTCACGCGCGAGCTGCTCGCTTTCCACAACTGCTGAGCCGGCCAGATGACTGGCGACTTTCAAAGCTACTTCCGGCGCCAAATCGAGAATGACGTGGCCTTCGATTTCTCCTTTGATGAGGATTAGCGCGGCGATGCCTTTGCGGCGATACGTTTCCTCGTCCATTGCGAGGTCCACTATTTTCGTAGGCGCTTGCAGGGACTCGGCAAAAACGGCGTCCGCGGCGTTGATGAAGGGCTGAATGAGTTCCATTCTCATGACCGGTGCTCTCCGGCGAGCGCCACGGGAGCCCCGGCGGCGCTGGGATCGTCACTCAGCACGTAGCGCAAAATCTCGTAAAGGACTTCCGGTTTTACCGGCTTTTGCACGAAGTGCTTGGCGCCCTTCTGTAGCGCGGCGAGAATATTTTCCTGGTAGCCAACCGAACTGACCATCACAATGCGCGCCTCGGCGTGCTGACGCACGATGCGCTCGACGGCCTCGATCCCTTCCATCTGCGGCATGGTGATGTCCATGAGCACGATGTCCGGCGTGGTGCGGTTGTACTCCGCAATGGCGGTGAGCCCGTCGCCGGCTTCACCGGCCACTTCGCCTCCGAACATCTCAATCATCTTGATGATGTTTTTGCGGGCGAATACGGAATCGTCCACCACTAAGTAGCGGACTGGCCGACTGTCTTTCCGCAGCAGCGCGGCGAATTGTTGCATGGCCTTCTCCTTGTCCCGTCGCACGAACTAGGTGCGGTGGGAAGAAACTTGTGTCCTATCGCTCTTCTCGTTCTTTTCAGTCTTGTCTTTCTTTTCGGCTTTATCGGGATGATCACGGTCCGTACCGCAAAGGCCCACGAGGAACGCGCTCATGGATTCGAGAGGAACAATTTTGTTGGCGTATCCCTTGATGATGGCGGCGCGAGGCATTCCGCTGACCACGCAGGTGTCTTCGCTTTGCGCAATGGTCATTCCTCCGGCGGCTTTGATGGCGCCGAGACCTTCCGCGCCGTCGTCGCCCATGCCGGTCATGAGCACTCCAATCGAAGTTAAAGTAAATTCGCGCGCGACGGATTGGAAGAGTACGTCCGCAGAGGGCCGGTGCCCGTTGACCGGAGGACCGTCGGATAACACAGCCATGTCCCCGCGCGGCATGCGGCGCGCGATGATGTGGCGATTGCCGGGACAGATCAGC
>Ga0137412_10003819_pt1 | contig 12012 bp, 7 predicted proteins | sample CZODoug2_1_16fun_FD_122160 | JGI IMG/M metagenome (GOLD analysis project Ga0137412, IMG submission 122160) | Vadose zone soil fungal communities from Angelo Coast Range Reserve, California, USA - CZODoug2_1_16fungal (Hybrid Assembly) | ecosystem: Environmental > Terrestrial > Soil > Vadose zone...
CCATGCCCTCACACTTGGGGCCCCGGGTGGATTCATCGTGGTTCGTCAAAATCTTTTCGAGACGCGTCGCGTGTTCCTTCGTCTGCTTCAAATGTTCTTGGAACCCCGCCGCAAGCTGTTTGTTAGTAGCGGCTTTAACCATTTTCGGTAGCGCTTTGATAATCTGCTTCTCCGCGCTGTAGAGGTCTTTTAGTTCTTGAATGTATAGGTCTTTAAGTGTTTCTAGTTTCATTTGTGTGGGTTTAATATCGTTGGTCTTGTTCGACGTGGTCTTGTTTTTCTAAAGCAGTTCGTTCCAAGATCTTTATGTGCAGCCCCGGAGTAGAAAGATTAGGAGCAAAATCGGCATCGAACTCTTCGTGTGCGCAAGAACCTCCTTTGTTTTATGAAACACACAATCGGGCTGACGGATGGTTGCCTAGTCAGACAAAACCCTATACCAGGTGACGGTTGTCCTAGGAGCAAGGTTTCCTGTGAACAGAGAAACGCTGCTACAGTTGTGTTAAACAACACAACCAGGGTTGCGTAGTATGGGAGCGGCGCGGCCAGCGTTGCCGTAAAGTCCCGACGTGCTACTGGTATGTCCAGTCGACAAATTCCCATCGCTGTTGATATGGCTATGCTTTCCAAGCTTTGGTATTTCCGTCTCCTCGATGTTGGTGGAGGGCGACATGCCTTAGCTGATATCGCCGTTGCATTGCTAAAAAGTGACTACCCCGCCGTCACGCACTTTCTCTATCGGAATTCCGAGGGCCAACAGATGATGTTACCATGGCACGCCGTTAAGGGCATTGACTGGCGTCACGCTCAAATCAACGTGAGCAGCTTCGAGTCTGCGCAATCGGTAACCGAGCAGTCATTGCGAAAAGTGGTCCTGCTAAGGCGAGACGTGCTCGACGCACTTGTGCTCGATCTGCAGAATCGCCGAGCCACCCGCGCGAATGACCTCTGGCTCGAGGAGGAAAACGGCTCACTGTTGCTGAAAGCGGCCGACACAAGTTCGTTAGCGATTCTACGTCGGCTAAGCCGTGGGTTGTTTGGCAGCGGACCAAGCCGCGCGCCCTACGACTGGAAATATATCGAGTTTCTGCGCGGCGACCCTCATGCAGTAGGAAGGGGTGCCGGCTATCACATGCGAATTAAAAGGTTACCGCCCGGGGACATCGCCGGTCTATGCAGTTCACTACCATACCTTCATGCGGCGGAACTTCTCACCCTGCTTCCAGACGCAGTTGCGGCTGAGACGCTGGCTGCAATGGCGGCAGATAGACAAGTTCAAGTGTTCGGCGAGCTCGAAGACGAGCAGGCCGTTGGACTGCTAGCAAGAATAAAGGCGAATGATGCGGTGCATCTTTTACGGCGCTTAACGGTTGAGTCAACGAAACGCTTTCTTAAAGGATTACCTAAAGCCCGGAGCGAGAAGCTTGTCGAATTGCTGCGTTACCCCGAAGCCACAGTTGGCGGCATGATGACCAACGACATGGTGGTCCTGGCTTTGGATCAAACGGTCCGGGAAGCACGTCTGAGATTACGTGAGCGCCTCAAGCAAACAGATTTCACCCATTTTCTCTACGTCGTGGAAAGTGAGGCAAACCCATTGTTGCAAGGAACGACCAGTTTGCAGGATCTAATCGTGGCTGAGGATGAACGCCGGCTGCACGAAATCATGAACATTTACATTACAACGCTCGACCCTTTGGAACCTGCGGATGCCGGAGCGTATCGCGTACTCAATAGTCACTTGGCAGCGATGCCTGTAATCGGACGCGAAAAGCAACTGCTTGGCATCGTCACCGTTGATGCGGCGGTGATGCAGGTAGCTCCGCAGAGTTGGACTGTCCAAGCTCCGAAGATCTTCTCATGAACGAACGACCTGCCCGGTCAGGGCTTGAGCCTCTCGCTCGGGTTGAACCATCAACGCGTACGTCCCGCCCGCAAATCGTCCGCTCTGCGGTGCGGCTCAACATTCGTGGCCGGAGCGTGCGACTGCGTGGTTTGCGTCTCCCTCCTAAAGGTATCTGGCGCTGGCTGGCGATCTTGGGGCCTGGCTTAATTGCAAGCTCCGCCGGCAACGATGCAGGAGGTATCGCTACCTACAGTTCCACAGGAGCGCAGTACGGCTACGAACTGATTTGGGTGATGTTACTCATCACTGTCTCTCTGTCCGTCGTTCAGGAAATGTGTGCGCGACTTGGAGCTGTAACAGGGCGCGGGTTGTTGGATCTCATTCGTGAACGCTTCGGCGTTAATTGGGCGGTTTTTGCGGTTGGAGTGATCCTGATCGCCAACGGAGGCCTGATTGTTAGTGAATTTGTCGGCATCGGCGCGGCGACAGAGCTCCTTGGAGTTAGTAAGCTTTTTACGGTCCCCACGGCTGCCGCGCTGATTTTCTATCTCGTCGTGTTCGGTAACTATTGGCGCGTAGAAAAGATATTTCTTCTTATGACGCTCGTGTTTTTTGCCTACCCCGTTGCGGCCTTTATGGCTCATCCTCATTGGGGAGAAGTAGCGAGGGGCGCTTTCGTCCCCAAGCTACACCGAGATCCGAATTACATTTTCCTACTCGTAGGTCTCATTGGGACTACGATCACGCCATACATGCAGCTTTTCCAGCAGAGCTCCGTCGTAGAAAGAGGTGGCGACCGCGTCCGGTACGGACCGGAGCGGGTGGACGTGTATTCGGGCGCAATATTCTCGAACCTCATGTCGATCTTTATCATTATCGCCACCGCCGCAACCCTCCATGCGATCGGCAAAAACAACATCAATACCGCAGCGGACGCGGCACGTGCTCTTGAGCCTGTGGCAGGACACTTTGCTGGGGTTATCTTTGCGGTCGGCCTTGTGGGAGCATCTCTCTTGGCCGCGGCGGTGTTACCGCTGGCAACGAGTTATGCGGTCAGCGAAGCGTTTGGTTTTTCCAAAGGAGTTGGCCTCGATTTCCGCAGAGCGCCGCTTTTCTTCACTTTATTCACTGGGCTAATAATTTTCGGAGCCGCCGCTGCGCTCATCCCGAACCTGCCGGTGATCAAACTGTTAGTGTGGATTCAGGTGCTAAATGGCGTGTTGCTGCCGATCTTCCTGGTATTCATTCTCCTGCTTATCAATGATCAACGGTTGACTAAGGAGCTCAAGAATACTCGTCTTTACAACATATTAGGGTGGGCCACGTTCGCCGTCATCACGCTCGCTGTAGCGATTATGCTGCTGATGCAGTTCCTAGGCCTGTGGGGGGTTAAGCTTTTTGGGTCCTAAAGACCTGATTCTCGCCTCTCCGGGCGCTTAAGTCCGAAGACGCGAACGTCGCTTTTTCTTTCCCACAGATGGAAACTATAGGTCGAACGACGCAGCTTATGACATTATCACGGCGTCCGCGCCGTAATTGGAGCCATCGGGCCGCTGCTCTCCCACCATCTGAAAACCGCTTGCGAGAGCAGCGCCGATTCAAGGGTAAATGTTCGCGTTCTTCTCCAACCGCCTCGGGTGCATCGGTTCCTTGATTGTTTCCGTGGTCGGATCGCTCGTGTTGATTCTCGTTCTGCGCGGTTGCGGAGCTTTTTAGAATCGCCGTTATGGTCACACCCCAGCCGTCCCGCTCTTCCGACGCGGAAGTTCTTGACGCCATCGTCATCGGCGGCGGCCCGGCGGGCCTGAGCGCGGCACTGGTGCTCGGTCGATGTCTGCGCCGCGTGCTTGTCTGCGATGCGGGGCATCCGCGCAATGAACCGGCCCGCGTCTTCAACGGGTTCCTCTCCCGCGACGGTTCGACGCCCGCGGAGTTCCTGCAAATCTGCCGCGATCAGTTGCGGCGCTACGAGACGATTGAATTTCGAAAAGTGAAAGTCGTGGATGTCGAGCGTGGGGATTGCCAGTTTACGGCGATCCTAGAAACCGGCGAGCGTGTTGCTGGTCGCATGCTTTTGCTCGCGACAGGACTTGTCGATGAATTGCCGCAGATCGAAAACTTCCGGCGGTTTTACGGCAGCACCGTGCATAACTGTCCATACTGCGATGGCTGGGAGTGTCGCGATCAGCCGATTGCAGTGACGGGCGGTAATCAGGATTCGGTGGACCTAGCGATTGAGCTGTTGCTTTGGAGTAAGGACCTGGTGCTCTGCACGAATGGTCCTTTCACGTGCGATCGCAAAACCGTGGAAACCATTAGAGGATTGGACATTCGGGTCATTGAGACGCCTATTTCCCGGCTCGAGGGCGAGAGTGACAAGTTGGAAGGAATCCGGTTTATCGACGGCAACTTCCTCCCGCGAAGCGCGCTCTTTTTCTCACCGGGGCAGTATCAGCGCTCGCATCTGGCGGAACAGCTCGGCTGCGAATTTTGCGAGGATTCGAATTGTATTCAGTGCGGCGAAAATGCCGCTACGAACATCCCGGGCGTTTATGCTGCGGGAAATGCCAGTCGTGGCGTCCAGCTGGTTATTGCAGCAGCTGCAGAAGGCATGCAGGCGGCCTTCGCGATCAATAGTGCGCTCCTCGACGCAGATGCTGCGAGTAACGCGCTGCGCCATCACGAGCCCGGCCAACCCACGCCTTCGGGTCGTATTACGCCAGGCAACGAGGCCGTTGACTAGTGCAGTCGTGAGCGGTTCGCTCGCGTTTGTGCAACCTCGCAGCAGAAAGCCGGCTTAGGATACCGGGAGCCGACGGATTCACAGAAGTGCCGTTTTGTCTGACCGCCCGGGTCTCGACCGCTGTTTACGACAAACGGACTGAAATCACCGTCTATGTCTTTTCAGATGGGTGAGTGTTTGGTGTTTCGGCGACGCGGCGGCGCTTTATCTGTTCCATTACGTCTCCGGCGATCATCTCGAGGAGGTCCTGCTCCTGCCTTGTTATCTCCCTGGGTTTTGTGTCGAGAATAGTGAGCGTCCCAATCGGAAAACCATTAGGTCCGCGCAAGGGAACGCCAGCGTAAAACCGCAGGCCACGCTCTTTCACAAACGGGTTGTTTGCGAAGCGGGGATCCCGCGCCAGGTCGCGCACGATCAACACTTCATCATTGGCAATAACGTGACCGCAAAGGGAAACGTCGCGCGAAGTGCAGCGAGCCTCGGCAAGATCGGTTGGCAAACCGGTTTGAGATTTGAACCACTGACGATCCTTATCGATCAGAGTTAAAAGCGCTATCGGCACTTTGAAAAGCTTCGTTAAACGCTCTGTAACTTGATCGAAATCTGCTTCCGTGGGCGTGTCCAGAAGATTTAATCCGTTGAGTTCCGCCAGGCGCTCTTCCTCGTTAGGCGGCATAGGCGCGGGCAGCATTGCGTCCGTAATTGCCGCGCTCATTTTGCAAACCCGTTTCACGGCGTCTGCCAGGGAAACGGCTACATCGCTTACGTACGTTGCACGCAAACGTTCTCTGAGTTTCTCTGCATCAAATCTGGCACTCCACGCGCCAACGAGAATTGTTACGCTTCCAAGTCGCTCGTGAATTGCCGCAGTCAGATGTCGAGCCTCAGCTATACTTGTCGGCGGCAATACAGATACGCAGATGCATTCGGGTTGAATTTCAACTGTGCGATCGATCAACTCCTCGTCTTTAAGCCGCGCGGGCAGGTTTTCCGCTTCGAACCCCTGGTTTCGAAGTAGCTGTGCAAGCATTTCACCGGCAAGTTCGTCGCGATATGCGCTCGCGGGAAGACATAGAACACGGCTGCCAATCGGAGGAGCGACCCCAATAAGGTCGTCATTTTTTTTCTCATCTTTGTCGTTACGTGAAGCCTCCCAGCCGCTGAAATCATCTATGATCTCGTGAATTCGCTGTGACGCGGAGGTCCTTTGCTCCGCGGTGAGCGAGCCGCTGTGGGCGTCGATTTCGACTGCTGCGATCGCCGGAATCAAAACCTTGTCATAGAGCGCAGTCAGTGACTCCGTCTCCACATATTTGGTGGCAAACTCTTCTGCACTGTCCATCGAGAACGACAAGAGCCGATGGTAAAACTCCTCATGAGGCGCCAGTGCTTGATCTTCGCTTAGCAAAATGCCGAGAAACTCGAGCCGCGGAACATGTCGCCCTATCACCGCCAGACACACCGTCAGAGGAGTGGAAAGCACGAGACCAATTGGGCCCCAAAGCCAAGTCCAAAACACGGCCGAAATGATTAAAGCAATCGGAGAAACGCCCGTGTTCGCACCGTAAACCCAAGGTTCGACAAAGTTCGATACGATCGCCTCTAACACAATGAACAAAGCGATCGTCATCAGCGGGGTGAACCAACTGCTCGAGATCGCAAACGAGAGTAACACAGGCAAGAGAGCGCCAGCCCATGGACCGACGTAGGGGATGAATCTCAGCACTGCGGCCAACACTCCCCACAACGCCGCATTTGGAACTCCGATAAACTGCAGCCCGAATACAACACAGATGCCGTAACACGTGTTGACCAGGAACTGGGTGGAAAGGTAACGCGACACACGGCGTCCAGCGTCTTCCATCGCGCGCGTGGTTGTGCTGATACGCCCCTGCCCTACGAGACGAATCAATCGGCCGCGAAGATCTTCTCTCTTCAGCAGCATGAAAATTACTAGCAACAGCACCAGAGCAGCGGTGCCGAGCGGACTCAGAATCGCGCTAAGAGTCTCCTGCATTAATTGTGGAATTGCGCTTCGTCCCTCGATGATCTTCACCGGGATAGGACTCGCCACAGGCGGAGGCGTTCTGGTCGAAGAATCACCGCGAGCTCGATCCGTTGACGGCGCAGGACTGGGCGCGGCCAGTTCGCTTTGCAGCACGTGAACACTGGATGACAATCGCGCCAGCGGGCCGCCAGCAGGAAGTTTCAGTGACCGGATTTTGGCGACGATGTTCGCCTGGTAATCGGGCAATTTGTCAGCCAGATCGATAATCTGGCGGCCGATAACCCAACTCGCTCCGGCGAAAATGGTGAACATCGCAATGACCGTCACTAACACGGCCGCGATGCGCCCAATCCAACGCTCCAGGCGAGTGACCAACCTGGAAAGAAGAAACGTGATCAGTGTCGCAAGGGCAATTGGCACAAACACTGAGCGCCCAAAATAGAGCGCAGCAACGACAAATGCTAAAAGCAGGAGCCCCCAAATTGAACTCAGCGCAACGGCTGGAGTTAATGACGAAGATCGGGTTCGCATCCGTTAACGAACTAGTCCGCCGCAGGGAATCTTACCTGCGCTCCCAATGACTCTCGATCTGGAATGCAATGGCGAAGCATCTGTAGACAAACACCTAAGCGGCTACCGCTACATTGCCGTAACGATTGAATCTTGTCTGCGATGTTTATGTGCAACCTCGCAATAAAAAAATCAGGATCAAAATTGGAATCGGGATGCCTAAAAGCCAAAGCAAAATGTATCCGGTTGCTCCCGCTTGTTCGATTTTCCGGGCTAAGTGCATCATTTCACCTCCTTCGCGGCATTGAATCGCACCAACTTGTGGGTGTGCGTGTGTTGGGCTGATTTATTGCCCTGCAATCAGAGTTGCGCCGGACGAAATGCTTGAAGTCGGTGCACGCGTCCAAACTCGACCGATCAGTGTCCGCCCGTAACTGTGTATCCGGCGGCTCGTAAGTCTTCGGCCAACTCTCCTTCCATCTGCACTGCGGCTTCAAACGGCATCGGGTTCAGATGTTCGTAAAGTTCTGGCATGAGTCGCACGCCATATTTCCTGACAACCCAAGCTGATTTGTAGCCGTTTTTGTGATTTTCGAATCGATGGTCGACTGGAATTCCCGTCATCCCGACATAGACGCAAGGCTTCAGCGGATCGCGTTTCGGATTAAGGCGCAGGATAGAAGGATGCTTCGTGACAGCATCTTTGAGCAGGACTACATAAACGCTGTGATGAAAGTCCTCTTCCTTTTGACGCGCTGGTTTCTTCCGTTTCAATTCGCTGGCAACAAAAGCGCGGACACGTTCGAAGCGCCAGCCTCTCTGTGCAAGAGTCGCATCACCACGGGGACGGACCTAGATGGACGCCTTAGCTCGATCGCGGAAGACGAAACGATTCACCAGAAATATTTTGGCTAAAAGAGTGACTTACGGGAGACTAGGCACACTAAAATGTGGCTCCGTGTAGTGGCCGTAACTTTGTGTTTCCTGATTGTGTGCGCGTCTGTAGTTCGCAGTGAATCAAAAACAGGCAAGACCGGAATCACAGGCGTGGTCATGGTCACTCCAATTCGTCCCGGACCTGCAAGGAAAGGATCTGAATCTCCGAACGCGGCGCCGCTTCCGAACGCGAAATTCACCGTTACCAGCGACGGTGGTGCGGTCACAACGTTTACGACAGACACAATGGGTCGTTTCGAGATTTCGCTAAAGCCGGGCCACTATGTCGTTGTGCTCGCCGAGAATCGATTCCCAAAGCCGTGCGGTCCATTCGAAGTTAGTGTCGAGACAGGCAAAATGACGAATGTGGACTGGCGCTGCGATTCAGGAATGCGGTGAAAAAGTGTTCGTGAAAGAGTGCGTGTAGGTCCGACGCACCCTAGACTCTCAGCCGTATCGCGATCAGCACTGGCTCAGTGAGTCATTGGGTAAAGTGCGAAGACATTCGCGCGTCTGCACAGATCCGCATCGCGTCGTCGAAAGCCGCGCACCTACAACCATGGATTAGGAGTATTTCCTTAAGTGTTTTTGTCTTTTTTACGAAACAAGTGTTGACGGATACTGTTTCAGAAATATTGAACAAGAACTCTTGTGTGCGACTTCGACAGTTGAAGAAGCGCGCAAAAAAATAAATCCACTTCAGGTTTCCAACATAACCACTCAGCCATCTCATGGCCTTCAAAGTACATGAAAAAAAACTGCTCCACTCGATCCGCATTCTTCAATCGCCGAATTTTGATCGGCGTTTTCCTAGTAATAGTTAGTGGCATTCTTGCGCTGCTGGCGTTTGGTGTCCGTTTAGACTCTCAGAAACTCGCGTCTCTCTCAGCACCCAAAAGAGGTGGCGCCGGCGCTCCGCTGTTTAAGGCTCCCCGAGAACCGCTCCAAGGAACGTCGCGGGATCAGACGGCTGCTAATTACAGGGGTCCGCGTAATAATTTTCGGCCGGTAGAATCAGTGCAGACTCGGCCACTTCGTCAGTTGCCGATGATCCCTCCGGCATTGGCGACACACCCTGACATTCCGGAACCGGTCCGGCCTAAGCTGCCGACTGACACTCCGGCTCGTGGCTTCACGCAAACCTTTTCAGGTCGAGTCCTCTCAGCGCCTTCCCCGACAGGCCTGAGTTGGGATGGTGTCGGGGTGGGACTTGCCGGATTTATCCCCGGGAGCAATCCTCCGGACACCAACGGCCGGGTCGGCGCGAAACAATATGTTCAGTGGAACAATACCAGTTTCGCTGTTTTCAATAAAACGACCGGCGCACTGCTTTACGGGCCGGCAGCTGGCAACACGCTCTTTCAACCGCTCGGCGGTGCGTGCGCCACGCATAACGACGGTGATCCCGTGGTCGCGTTCGACATCCTGGCCGGGCGCTGGATTCTTTCACAATTCGTTGTTGGGGCGAGCCCCGATTTTTCGCATCAGTGCGTGGCCGTCTCACAAACCGAGGACGCCACTGGAGCGTACTACCTTTACGATTTCGTAACCGACCCCACGAACTTTGTTGATTATCCAAAGATCGGCGTCTGGCCGGACGGTTATTATATGAGCGGTCATGTCTTTAATGCTTCTGGCACAGCCTATCTCGCCGGAAGGATTTTTGTTTTTGAACGCGACAAAATGCTGGCAGGCCTTCCAGCCCGACAACTTCAGGCTGACCTGAAAACTTATTCAAACAAACCGCAATACGGATTTCTTCCGTCGGATCTCGACAGTTTGACCCCGCCGCCAGCCGGGGAGGCTGCGTTCGTGATTGGTCCGCACCCAACCAGTGTCAACCGGCTTGCCTCGGCCAGAGTGGCGGTTACATGGGGCGGTGCGCCGAGTATTAGACTAACCGAAAGCCTCATCCAGGAGACCTGGGGTAAGGCGCCGTGTGTCAACGACACCGACGCGGGCGATCATCGCGATTGCGTTCCTGAGCCTCCACCGGCGCTCCCGGGTGATTATGTTGATAACCTCAGCTTCCACCTGATGTACCGGTTGGCTTATCGTAATTTTGGCGGCAATCCCGTACAAGAATCTCTCGTCGGTAATGTCACGGTTAAGGGCGGAAACAGCAAACCCGACCATGGAGCGATTCGTTGGTACGAATTCAGGAACGCGGGGAACTCGACCACGACTCCGACGGTTTTTCAGGCGAGCACGTATGATCCCGATAAGACGTATCGCTGGATGGGATCGATCGCGATGGACAAGGATCACAACATCGCGCTCGGCTATAGCAAATCGAGCCCAACGGTAATTCCATCAATATTTATAACCGGGCGCCTTAGCACCGACCCGCTCAACACTTTGGGCTCTGAGGCACAAGTCCAAGCTGGTATCGGTGTACAACAGGCCGGCGGAAATCGTTGGGGCGATTACAGCGCCATGACCGTCGATCCGGTCGACCAGTGCACCTTCTACTATACAAACGAGTACTTAAAGACGAACGGCTCGTTCAATTGGTCTGCGCGTATCGCGTCTTACAGGTTTCCGTCCTGTACTTCTGCGCCTGCGTGGGGAACACTTACCGGAACCGTACGTTCTTCGCCAAGCAACGCGCCGCTCTCTGGCGTCATTGTTACTTTGAGCAATGGATATGCAGGCGCGACCAACTCGAGCGGTGTCTACTCGTTTTTGGTTCCGCCCGGAACTTACACCGCAACGGCTGCCGACGCAGACCGCAATTGCACGTCAGCCTCGCCTCCCTCGCCTAGCGTCACCATAACTAGCGGTGGCACGACGACACAAAACTTCTCAATGGTCGGGACTTCGAACCTCCAGGAGAACAGCGTGACGATTAACGACGCGCCGTCAGGCAACGGTAATGGCGTCATCAACAGCAATGAGTGTGTTAATCTGAATATCGCGTTGAAAAACAACGGCTGCGCTAATGCGACTGGAATCTCCGCAACGCTGACAACCAGCACGCCGGGAGTGACGGTCACGCAAGGCAGCTCGATTTATCCTGACATGCCCATCGACGTGATTGGTACGAATTCAACGCCGTTCCAAATCCAGACATCCAACTCATTCGCCTGCGGAACGGAAATAGAGTTTGAACTGAACCTGAGGTTTCCGAATGGGAGTAAGACTATCCCTGTTATCGTACCAACATGCACGGGTGGCCCTAACCAAACAATTCCTCCGAGCACGCTCACCACATCTGATTTGACGCAGTCTGATCGACTCGGGCGCGATGGTCAGCCGAGCGGATGCAGTGGAAAGGCGTGCCCGGGCGGTGGCTTCCCTGGAACGAAGTTCTATAAGACATATAACTTCACAAATGAGAGTGCCGCGGACGCATGTTTTACTGTGACAATTAATGCTGCTCTCGGCGGCCAGGGCGACATCGAAAGCGCTGCGTATGTAAACAGCTACAATCCGGCGGACCTTTGCCAGAATTATCTCGGTGATACCGGAGTAGTCGGACTGGGCACAACGGTTCCGAACGCGACTTACTCGTTTATCGTGCCTGCACATTCCGATTTCGTCGTAGTAGTGAACACGACCGGTACCACAACCTCCTCGGAATTCTCTGGGACCGTCTCAGGATTCTTCGACTTCAATCCGGGACCTGGCCCTTGTCCGGCACATTAGGCCCTGAGGGAACAAGCCCACTTTTGGGGGGAGAGTCTCTGCGCGGCTCGGTCTTCGAGCCGCGTGGAGACAGCTTGTTCACTGAGCATCAACGCGCCGGGCGATACGCTGTTGTATTGTGTTGCGCGGAAGGCGCGTTGTCGCCGTTCGCCACCGCAATAACGCTTTTACACACTGACATGAAATCGACTGGCCTCGATGTATCAGGACTGAAAGTTGGGGCCATAATCAACACTTCAAGCGGCGGCCGCGACTCCGAATCCGAGACAGAAATGCTCGACATCCTCAAAAGTGCGGGCGTGACCAATTGCAAAGGCACTT
>Ga0137412_10003820_pt1 | contig 12011 bp, 8 predicted proteins | sample CZODoug2_1_16fun_FD_122160 | JGI IMG/M metagenome (GOLD analysis project Ga0137412, IMG submission 122160) | Vadose zone soil fungal communities from Angelo Coast Range Reserve, California, USA - CZODoug2_1_16fungal (Hybrid Assembly) | ecosystem: Environmental > Terrestrial > Soil > Vadose zone...
AACAGCAGGCCGGCGGTCGCCAGGCCATCTTCCAATCCGGCACGCCGCTCGTGAGTGGAACGGAACGTGGAGGGGCCGCCGATAAACCCGATCCGCTGATGCCCAAGCGCCACCAAGTGCACCGCCGCCTGTTCACCGCCTTTGCGGTCGAAGGACACGATCATCCGATCAGTACGGTCGAGCGGAACCGAAGCGATCCGCACATAGGAGCACTTCATGTCTTCCAGCATTCTGGCCAATTGCTCGTCCTCGGAGACGGAGGGCGTCAAAATGACTCCGAACAGTTTCTGACGCTCAGCAAAGTCACGCACGGTCGCCAGATAATTCCGACTGTGACGGTCGCAAGGATGGATCACCAACTCAAAGCCGGTGCCGCGCAGTCCGTCCAGAATGCCGTGCTGCATGTTGACGACATATTGCGGATTGGGATTGTCGAACACCATGCCAACCAGGAACGAGCGACGGAAGGCCAACCCGCGGGCCTGCGGGTCAGGCGAATAGCTGGTGCGCTCGATAATCGCCTCGACTTTCTGCCGCGTCTCGGCCGAGACAAAAGGCGACTTATTGAGCACCCGGGATACGGTCTTCTTCGACACATCGGCGATGCGCGCGATGTCGTTGATGGTCGGGCGGCCCGGTGCGGAATCCATGTCCCGCGTTGGGTCAGCCGGCGCGACGCCCGGTGTCATGTGTTTGGTGTGCCGAGTCATCGCGAAATCCGCTTTTTTCAGCCCGCTCTCACCTGTTTAACCCAAATGGACCCGGCTTACCAGCGTACATTGCCGTTGACACCGGTTACCAATGCTTATAGGTTCCGCTGAGCATGCAGCGGCCCGAACCCGAACTACCCGGTCACGCCGATCCGATCCGCGACAACAGGTCCGGGGCGGCGATCCTCGATATTGCTCGAGCCTTCGTGGGCGCACGTCTGGCCGCGGCACCCTTGGCGGCCTTCCCGGGCACGCTTCCCGCGGACCTATCGACGGCCTATGCGGTGCAGAACGCTGCACTGGGACTGTGGCAGGATCGGATCGTCGGTTGGAAAGTCGGATTGATCCCGCCGCCCGCGCAGGCGGCGCTGGGTGCCGCCCGACTTGCCGGACCGATTTTCAGCCGTGGTCTGATCGAGAGCGCGGCCGGGCCGGTAAATCTGGCCGCTATTCAAGGCGGCTTTGCCGCCATCGAGGCCGAATTGTTGGTCGCGGCGCGCGCAGATGCACCGGCGAAGAAGACGCAGTGGACCGTGGCTGAAGCCGCGGAGTTCGCCGGCGAATGGCATTTGGGGATGGAGTTCGCGGCCAGTCCGCTGGCGACCATCAATGAGCTCGGAGCTGCGGCAGTGGTTTGCGATTTCGGCAATAACAGCGGCATCGTCCTCGGGCCACGACTCGACAGTGCGCTGATTGCCAACCCCGACCAGCTGATCTACGAAACCAAAATCGACGGCCGGCCGGTGGGCTTTGCCTCGGCGGCGGCACTGCCCGGCGGCCCACTCGAAGCGTTGCGCTTTGTGCTCGGCCATCTCGCCGAACGCGGGCGATCATTATGCGCAGGCCAGTGGGTCAGCACGGGCGCGATCACCGGGGTTCACCAAATATTCCCTGGCCAGCACGGTAGTATCGAATTGATAGGACACGGACGCATCGACGTGCGCGTCAACGCCGCGGTGGCAGGGGGCGCAGAGCGCTACCGGTAGGAGAGAGACCAGCTGATGGTGAAGGGTCCGTCAGTTTTGCGCTCGCGGCCGCTGCAAACGACCCGCGTTGCCATCGGCCCAAGATCGGATTCATAGTCCGGATCCGCATGGATGGACTCAGCCTCGCATGTATCAAGGCCGGACAGTTTGAATTCCGTGACGGCGCCACCACCGAGACGAACCCCGTGCCGATCGGCGTTGACCAGAGTCGAGAAGCTGGCGAAGTCGAGCCGGATCCCGGCGATATCCAGCGGCGCCTTGGGGGTATAGACGTCGGTGCGCGTGATGCGGCCGGTTTCAAAGACATAGGTCGAGACCAGAGACAGGCGATCATCGGCGATGGGCGCTTCGCCGCCCATTCTATCCAGCTCGGATTGACGATACATCACGGTGGTTTTCCGGCCCCGATGAGTGATCTTGACGTCCTGAATGAAGGCGAGGGGCATCAACGTAGTACCGTCCGCCAAAGAAAATTGCGGCAGCAGCAGCGGGCGGGTGCCGTCGGCCACCCCCGACAGCATGTCGCGCGCAAAGGGGATGGGGAAATAGGGGCTGTGCATATGTTGCGAGGAGCCGCCGCTAATCAAAGGCAGTCCGATGACATGGTCGCCGTCGCGTCGAGTCAGCAGCATCCGATCATAGTGCCCGCGTGCGAACCAGGTGACGCTCTCCCGCGGCAGGGATCGCAGTGCCGCCGCGAAGTTCTCGATCGGCGCCTGATCTTTGAACCCCATCGCGTTCCACAGGGCATTGGTGTAGACGTATTGATGCGCCAATGACAGATTTTCGCCGAGGATGCGGAACTTGCCACGATACGCATCGGTTCGCCGACCCGCGTCCCAGAGATCGACCGAACCGGTGTTCTTGTCGGTCCAAAACGCGAAATAGCGTTGCGCCGCCCGCGAGGCATAGGCGTAGGCCAGGGCTTTCTCGGACTCACTCAACACATCGAGCGCCGCGGCGGTGGTTAGAACCTCGATGATCGCCGTTTCGCTGTAGGGGCCCAGACTGCGGCCGTACTCAAAGCCGGTGCCGTCCTCATGCAGGCGCGACAGCATTACATCGGCGGATTTGCGCAACCAGACCAATACTTCAGGCGGCGGCCGCGCGCTCGTCTCAACGAAATGATGGGCCAACTCGGCGGACAGGAGGACGCTGTAGCGGTCGAATCTGCCTTCACCGTCGGTTTCGTCCGCGAAACCGTACTCGCCGGAATATTGCCGATAATGATCGACGATCTTGTCATAGATTCTCTGCGCGCCGGCGCCGTCTTCCCAGCCCATCTGCATGCGAAGGCGCGCGATGCCTAGTGCGACACAATAATAGTTGTTGGGGTGATCGATCAGAGCGAAATCGTCCGCATCGACGAACATCCGCCAGTCGAGCCGTACCCGAAGCTTGGCCAGGGTGAGTTGGTCGACCGCTTGCTGCAACAACCCCGCCTTGCGCAATTGATCGAGTGCCAGAGCGTAATAGTAAGCGCCCCATGTGTCGTTCGCATCGTCAACAGTCAATCGCGCCACTTGGCGAAAATCCCTAAGATACATGGACAGCCGAGGATCGTTGGGAGGCAGCGACAGGAGAAACTCGACCAATGAGATCGCAATCTTGCCGGGTAGAAACTTGTCCTTGCCATTGAAGACGGGGATGCCGTCGATGGTCAGAGAGCGCCCGTCCCGGACCAGCCCGATCAACAGCGCTTCGATCTGCGGCTGAAGCTTGGTCTGTACGGTTTCATTATAGGGAAGGGCTGCAGTCCCGGCCGCTTCGGCCAAAGAGGTAAGGCCCAAAGAGGTAAGGCAAAGAGCAGAGATCAAAACGGCAGCCGAGAGGAGACGGGTCATTTTGCTCAGCTCATCCACAGGACCGGCGGGCGAATCGGGAATCTCGGATCATGTCGCCGACGATCCATGATTCCCTCGGGCAGCCTTCGCGGCTAAATGCGATTCGTCCTAGGTAATGCTACCGGTGTCAATACGAGTGTCAAGTCCCGCGGCTTTACTCGGATTGCTCCTTACTGGTACGCCAGTGCTTCGCGGATCGTCATCTTCGATGCTCTTCGAGCCGGGTATCCGCTCGCCACCGTCGCGCCAAGCAGAACAATGATTAGCCACATGGGAATGGCGGTCGCCGACACAACGACCCCTTGCCAGGGTCCCAGCATGGCCGTGCCGACGAGCTTTGCGATGAGCATCGTCGCCGGCACAGACAAAACGGAGGCGGCAATGACGCTCAAGAATCCGATGAACACGCCTTCGCAAATGACGGTAAGGAGCACCGCAGCGTTGCTTGCTCCGATCGCGCGCAAAACGGCCAACTCCCGGCGGCGCTCGAGAACGCTGGCCGCCATCGCAGATCCAAGCCCGAATATGCCGACGAGAGCCATCAATATCGACATCACGATCAGAATAAAAATCAGGATGAAGAGATGCCCGGCGAGCGCGCGACCGAGTTGGCTTCGCAACGTCGACTCGGCAATTTTGACACCGGCATCCTCGAACGAACGCTCGATAGCCGCCATCACCTTGATTTCAGAGTCCTCGCTCTTGTCGCCGAGTTCGAGACGAAGTCCTCCGGTGAGGTCGACACGCCCGAATTCCTGTGCATATTGTTCCGTCGTGAGATAAATCGTCGCTCCTGCGAGGTGTTCGCGAATGATGCCAGCCAGGCGCAAGCGGACTGGCTGACCTCGCACCGTGAGGTCCAGAAGATCGCCAATGTTGGCGCCCGGAAAGAACAAGAGCGCCTGATTGTTAATGACCACTCCGGACAAGTCGGCCGTCGTAAGCCAGTGTCCCGCGATCAGGTTAGGGCTGACGAAGGCACCGGCCGCCGGCAATGCGTTGAGGCTCAGGCTGCCATGTCCTCCATCGGGGAACGTCCTCGTGATGGTGAGACCGTCGCTACGGCGCAGAGCCGCTGCCGCGCTGTCGAATACTTCGACGCGCCGTACGCCGGAGACGCCCTTGACCATCGCCTTCAGAGCCGCCACCGGTTGCGGGTTTCTCAACTGGATTTCGATGTCGTAGTGCCGCTCGAGCTGGGCGTCAACCAGGGCTTGTTTCCATCCCGCCAAAATGTTGAGACTGGTAATAAACAACGCCCCGGCCGCCGCCAGAAGTCCGAGAGTTAATCCGAGCCGTACCCTTCGACGAACGCTGTTCCGTACCGCTAACGTAACTATCGGAAATCCCTGGAATAGGGATGATGCACGACGCCCAAGCAAAGGGGCTGGCATCGTCACGCCGAAGTCGAACAAGGACTCGCGGACCGTCCGACGTGCTGCAATTCTGATGGGAATGAGTGCGAACAGCAGCGGAAGCCCCAAGCCGCCCATCGCCAGAGCCAGGTAAATCCATGCCGAAACTGCCAGACTCGCCAAGTCGATGTTTTGGTTCCGGGCGACAGAGCTCGCCAAGGCGCGTCCGGCGTAGATGCCGGACGGCAAGCCGATCGCGACAGCCATCAATCCGATCGCGGCAATCAAAGTCAAATACAGCACCATGATTTGACTGGTCCGAGCCCCGATGGCTTTCATGATTCCGATCTGGCGAACTTGCGGTGACAACAGGCTTGCCGTGAGCGTTGCGCACAGAAGGGCGCTCAATATAAGCGTCAGCACGCTAAATGCGAGCAACATGCGCACGATGTTGCTCATCACTCCCCAATGGGGATGATGTCGCGGCGGGACACGGATTTCCCCGACGCTGTACCCCGAGCGCCTCAACCACTGCGCCGCCGCGACAATGACCTGCTCGACGCTTCGCTGTCCGTCGGATGGGTTCACGGAGACCTTGAGGCTGTGTAAGCCGATGTTTTCGCCGAGCAGGCGTAGGGTCGCCTGGGTGACATACCCGTACACCACTTGTTGTTGCGACGCCGGAGCAACACTTGGATCATGGACAACGCCTGAGACCAATATCCCCTGCGCAGATCCGTTGGGAGTCTGTACATTAACTTCATGACCGACCGAGGCGTGGGCCAGCGACATGGCGGTTCGTTCAATCACAAGGTGTCCCGTGTCTGGCCAGCGTCCTTGCTGGAGTTTCACCGTGCTGATCCGTTGAGCGGTAAAGTCCGGCACGATGAACAACAATAGCGGCAGCCATTGCCGTGGTTGAACTTCGATGCGACCCCACAATCTGCCGTCGGCATCGGCCCAGGCAATGCCGTCCTGCCGCCTGACTCCCGCTACGGCGGCGTTATCAAGATGATCGACGTCGAGTAGCGCCGCGGGAGGGTTCGCGGCCAAATAGCTCTTGTCGATCTCTCGGCTCAGCACGGCGTAGGCCGTGGAGATTGCCGCGACGGCGAAAATACCCACGGCGATCGCAACCCACATCATGAAGAGCCGGCCCTGATTCTCGACGATGTCGCCGCCTACCTTTCTCCACCGTTGGGTCACGTTCCTGCGCGATCCGATGTGGGTGGGGAGACGGTCCCATCCGTCAGGATGATCGATCGAGCAAAATACCGAGCAAGGTCACGCTCGTGGGTCACCATGACTACGGTTTTGCCGGCGCTCACCAGACCGGCAAAGAATGCCATTACCTCCTCCGCAGTCCGTGAGTCTAGGTTTCCCGTAGGTTCGTCTGCGACAATGAGCGACGGATCGTTTGCAAGGGCTCTGGCGATTGCGGCGCGTTGTTGTTGGCCCCCGGAGAGCGTACTCGGCGGTCTATCCGCCTGATCGGCGATCCCCATTTCCGACAACAGGTGCAACGCTCGTTCGCGGCGCTCGCGGGGCATAAACACATTGCAAAAGTCCATAGGGAGCATGACGTTTTCGACGACGGTAAGCGTCGGCAGCAACTGAAAGAACTGGAATACGACGCCGACGGATTTCCCTCGCCAGCGCGCGAGCTGTTCTTGGTTAAGCTCGTGAACGGAGGTCGTCCCGATCTCGATCGAGCCCCTCGTTGGGGAGTCGATCCCGGTGAGTAGGTTGATCAACGTCGTCTTACCGCTCCCGGATTTGCCGATGACGGCAACGAACTCGCCCATTGCGATCTCGAGGTTGACGTCGCGCAATGCAACGACCGGACCGGCAGCACTGCCGTACTCCTTACCGAGCCCGATCAGGGAAATCAGCGGCGATCGCGACAATGGGTTGTGTTCTATCAATTCGACTCCTCGCACGCGGCGCCCGAGCGGCGGGGCGTTCTAACCGTGGGGCAATCAACATATCGAAACGCTGCGGCGGGCGCGACAGCCGCGGGGCAAGCGGAGCGGCGGCTGGGTGAGCGGAGTAGGACAGAGGTGAACGGGAACGGCTAACTACTACGGGTCAACGTCCCATCAGCGTGAACAGATCCGCGGCGTATCGGCGGCTCAGGCGCAAGAGCTTTCCGGATCGAAGACGTATTTCGAAATCGCCTTTGAAAAGCGGCGTGAGCGAATCGATTTCGCGGATGTTGACGGCGGCCGATTTGTGTATCCGGACAAAGCGTTGTTCGCCAAGCTGCACGAGAAGATCGCGCAGTGTTCTACGCAGTACGAAGCATTGGCCCGATGTGTGAACGTTCACGTAATTGTCGTCGGCCTCGAGCGAATGCACGCTGGCGCTCTCGATCATACGCAGGCCTTCTTTGGTAGGCACCAGCAAGCGGTCGCTGATGCCCGTGTGCGCTCGTGCCAAAGAGACCTGTGCGGGCCGTGGGGCGGCCGATTTCAGGCGATCACGCACGCGGTCGAGCGTACGGTCGAAGCGGTCGCGGTCGTAAGGTTTGAGAAGGTAGTCCACGGCGTTCAATTCGAATGCGGCCAACGCGTGCGCGTCGTAGGCGGTAACGAACACCAGGAGCGGCGCCAGAGCAGGTTCGAGTTGCGCGGCCAGCTCGAGGCCGGTCAATCCCGGCATCTGCACGTCGAGGAATACAACGTCGGTAGTACGCGCCGCGAGCCCTTCTGCCGCACCTAAGCCATCGGCAAATTCCCCCACGATGTTGAAGTCCGGCTGATCGTTGAGCCAAAGGCGCAGTTTCTCGCGAGCCGGGGCTTCGTCGTCAACGATGAACGCTTGAATCATGAGTCGGCGCGCAACGGCAGAGAAATCGATGTCTCAACACCGGAGTGCAGGTCATTTGAAACATCGAGCAAAGCGGCCGGCCCATACAAAACCCGCAGCCGTTCCCGGCAGTTGGCGATTCCAACTCCTTCCCGCCAGCCCACAGCCAGCACGGAGCCGGTATTGTGAATCTTGATGTTCAGTCGGCCGGCATCACGGGTTGCCATGACGCTGATCTGTTCGATTCCAGTCGTCTGTTCGATCCCATGTTTAAATGCGTTTTCAAGGAGCGGCTGCAGTAGCATCACCGGGATTTGCAGGTGCAATGTATCGTCTGCGATCCGCCAGTTTGTCAGTACGCGACCGGCAAATCGCTCCTCCATGATGCCAGTGTAAAGCCGCAATAATCGAACTTCCTCCTGGAGAGGCACGGTGTTGGCGTCACCGGCACCGAGACTTGCCCGCAACAGATCCCCCAGCCGTGCCAACACGCGATCGGCGCGAACTATATCGGTTTGCATGAGAGCGGAAACCGTGTTGAGTGTATTGAACAAGAAGTGGGGTCGAAGCTGCGCCTGGAGTCTTGAGAGCTGAGATTCAGCCAGTGCTTGCTGGGTGCGTGCGAGCTGCGCGCTTTGTTCTCGCGATCTCAATAGCGACAGTGTGCCGTATACGAGTCCCAACCAGAGACAATAGAAAAGAGCGACCTTGATTGATTCATAAGGAACGCGGCCATTAAAGTCGGCATCGACACCGGTAACTGCTTTCAGTCCGAACCTCAGTCCGTCTGCGATGGCAATATAGCCGATCACCAGAAGAGGGAGCTGACGCAGATGATGATAGAACCACGGCCTCGGCGGCTCGATCGGCGGTTGAAGATACCGGTTTGACCTCAGATGGACAATGAGCCAGACGATCATTGGGCAAGTCGAAATCGCCGTAAGGACCATGGGCTGCCAGAGTGGAACCGCGGGGTCATGCAGGAAACGCGCCGCGATCTCGATTAGCGATACGAGCATCCAGAGGAATGCCCACAAAGTCGCAAGGGGAACGAGCGGCAAACGACCCCAAGACGAAATACTGCCAAGAGAGGCCCGCTCCGCTAACCCTCTCGATGTCAAACCAAGCTCTTTGGGAAGTCGCATGCGGGTCAAGTGTAGGGCCATTCAGTCTGGCGGCAACGAAAATGGGGTAACCGGGACGCCGACACGCGAAGTCTCGGCCTTCCGCTAGCGAAGCAGGATTGCGCAGCGAGGCTGGCCGGGCAGCCCCTCAGGGGAGCGTACGGCCCGAACGAGGATCATTTATTACCGCAGCGGCGCGGGCGTAATATCTGGCTAAGTACAAAGCGTAACTAAGGGCGAAGAATGGCACAAGGTCTTCCCACATTGGTGTACGACGGCGAGTGCGGAATCTGCCGCTACTGGGTGACCTATTGGCAGGATCTGACTGAAGATCGCGTCATTTACCGCGCGTACCAAGAGGCCGCGACGGATTTTCCATCGATTCCAGTGTCGGCGTTTCAGCGAGCTATCCAACTTATCGAACCCGACGGGCACGTGTATTCAGGCGCGGCCGCGACATTCCGGGTGCTACGTCATGTGCCGGGACGCACAGCCTGGTGGTGGTGTTATTCAAATCTACCCGGATTCGCGGCGCTGACCGAATGGGCTTACGCATTTCTCGCTCGTCGGCGAAACCTGCTGAATCTACTCAGCAAACTCCTATGGGGACCGTCGCTTAAAGCAGAGCGCTACACGCTGGTGAGCTGGATTTTCTTACGGATGTTTGGTGCGATCTATGTTGCAGCATTCGCCTCGCTCGGCGTGCAAATCCTAGGATTGATCGGCCATGACGGGCTGCTACCGGCGGGCGCGTACTTCGAGGCAGCACACCAGGCTCTTGGCAACTCAGCGTATCGATTACTGCCTTCGCTATTCTGGGCGAATGCAAGCGATACGGCATTGGTCGCCGGCACGGTCGTTGGCATGGTTCTGGGACTGCTTGTCGTCGTGGACAAGGGGACACGTCTTGCGCTCATTGGTCTATTCGCGCTCTACCTCTCCTATATGTATGCGGGGCAGGATTTCATGCGCTTCCAGTGGGACGCGCTGCTGCTTGAGGCAGGATTCTTGGCCATATTCCTCACCGGTGGATCGAAGATAGTGGTTTGGCTCTACCGCTGGTTGGTCTTTCGCTACATGTTCATGGCGGGCCTCGTGAAGCTGCTGTCCGGCGACCCCACGTGGCACGACTTAACGGCCCTCGAGTATCACTTCTGGTCGCAGCCGTTGCCGACCCCGCTCGCGTGGTACGCCGCGCAACTGCCGTCCCGGCTTCTCATCGCAGGAACGGCTGCCACTCTAGCCGTCGAGCTAGGCAGTGTGTTTCTTATCTTTCTGCCACGTCGTATACGCGCTATGGCTGCCTGTTGCGTGCTGTTGTTTCAATTATTGATCGGACTGACTGGCAACTACAATTTCTTCAATCTGCTGACGATGCTGTTGTGCATCTTTCTATTCGATGACGCGGCGCTACGCGGCGTCGCCGCCCGACGGTTCGAATCGCTGGCACAAGGTCGTGCGCCGCTACCAGGGCGTTCGGCAACGGTCATCGCGACGATGCTCGCAGTGATCGTGGTGCCGGTCGGATTGAACCGGATCTGGCAGACGTTAACGCAAACGGATTTGCCTCTGCTCGGTGCTCTTACTCGGGCTGTCTCGCCATTGTCTATCGTTAATCCCTATGGACTATTCGCGGTGATGACAACCACCCGACCTGAGATCGTGATCGAAGGTTCGGCTGACGGCCAAGAGTGGCGCGAATATGTTTTACGGTACAAACCGGGGCCGCTATCCAGACCTGCATTTTGGAGCATCCCGCATCAACCAAGGCTTGACTGGCAAATGTGGTTCGCTGCTCTCGGCAGCGTAAGAGAGAATCCCTGGTTCGTAATGTTGATGTGGCGCCTGCTGGAAGGCAGTCCGGCCGTGCTGGCGTTGCTAGAGTCCAATCCGTTTGCTGATGGTCCTCCCAAATATGTGCGAGCCCAACTCTACGACTATCGCTTCCCAGATCGACGGACGCACATTCTGACAGGCCAGTGGTGGGTACGTCGCCCAGAGGGACTATACTTTCCGCAGGTCAGTACGGCCGATTTCAAGCGCGCACCGGACGGCGAGCGCGCGCCGTCGCCATAGGGCTATCAGAGGTGGCTGCAAGCCCCGCGTGGGTGGAATTAATAGCGCCGGCTACCGCGCTAAGCGTTGGTGCAGGGGGTGCCCGATTGCCGAGTGCGACTCTTCGTGATACTTCTCTCGCGTCGTTCTGTCGAGCCATCGGAGAATATGGACGGATGAACGGCATTCCGCCATGCAGCTGAGTAGTCGTAATAGGAGGCGCAATGCTCTGTTTAGAAGTGACAATTAATGGCGAACGGCGTGTTTGTGCGGGCGTGGCGATGGCGCAGACCCTGAATGCGTCGGTGACGGCGCATCCGGGATTCAATCAGGCGTGGATTAAAGTGGACGGCGAGATCGCTCCCGAGGGGCAACCCGGTGCCGACGCTCACTGGCTGACGAGTTCCGCGGCCGTCGGCGACGTTGTTCAAATCCGACTTATCGAGTCTGATAGTCCGACGAAACCAAATCTTGGCCGAATCGATTTGGACGCCAAACCGGTTCCGACCGACGGAATTCCCTTCGTATGCGGGTTCTGTGGCAAGGAGCCCAAGGACGTTGAAGGCATGATGGCAGGTCGCAAGGCGATGATCTGCCGCGGATGCTTACGGGAATTACACGCGATCGATTGCGAGGATGCGATTGACGAAGGGTAGTGGAAGTTAATGTTGCATTGTGTCGGATTCGACGATGTTGGCCGTCAATCATCCGGGGAATGATGGCCGGCGCTCTTGGAGCGAGTCCGGGTCGGATGGTTGTTGATCCGGCGTATGCGAGAAACGATATAGTGGCAAGATCGGTCAGCGGACTGCAAACGGGCGAGGACGTGAAGTGTTACGACATTCAAAGGCGGTGAATCATGAATAGGCGTTTGTTTCTCCTCCCCTCTGCCGCCATGCTGACAAGCCTCGCCTTGAGCGACGTGCATGCACAAACCGTCGGGAAGCAGGTGATCTCGTCGCCGGATGCGCCCGAGGCGATCGGCCCCTATTCCCAGGCTATCAAGTCTGGCAAGACCGTCTATCTCTCAGGACAAATTGCGATCGATCCAAAAACCAAGCAACTGTCGGCCAATGCCTCCATCGAAGACCAGACGCGGCTGGTGCTGGAGAACCTCAAGGCGGTGCTT
>Ga0137412_10003822_pt1 | contig 12009 bp, 9 predicted proteins | sample CZODoug2_1_16fun_FD_122160 | JGI IMG/M metagenome (GOLD analysis project Ga0137412, IMG submission 122160) | Vadose zone soil fungal communities from Angelo Coast Range Reserve, California, USA - CZODoug2_1_16fungal (Hybrid Assembly) | ecosystem: Environmental > Terrestrial > Soil > Vadose zone...
GTGAAACCGCCATCGACGCGGATGACCTGCCCGTTGATGAAGCGCGCGCGCGGACCGGCGAGAAAGGCCACCGCCTCGGCGATCTCTTCCGGCTCCGCATACCGGTTTAGCGATTTCTTGCTCGAATCCATGCGCTGCGGATCGACCACGCGGGTCGCCTGGAACCGTGCCGTCTTGGTGGCGCCGGGGCTGACCGCATTGATGCGCACGCCGTCGTCGATCAGTTCCTTGGCGAGGCAGCGCGTGTAATGCACGACCGCGGCCTTCAAGGTGGAGTAGACGACCTCGGGCGAGCAGCCTAGATGTGCCGCCGCCGACGCGATGTTGATGACGGAGCCGCCGCCGCGCTGCTTCATAGGCGGTACGAAGGCCTGGCAGACAAGCATCGTGCCGATCAAATTGTTCTCGGTGAGCACGCGGATGTCCTCGAGTTCGATGTCGAGGGCGTTGTTCGGGTTCGGCTTGCCGCCCTTGGCGCCGATGTCGCCGCCGGCACAATTGACCAGCACATGCACGTCGCCGAGATCGGCCTCGATCTTGCGCTTCATCTCGGCCACCGCCTTCTGGTCGCCAATGTTGCCGGTCACCGACGTGACCTTCGTCCCATGCCGCTTCAGGCGCTCGACCACCTCGCCGAGATTGGCGAACTCGCCATATTTGGCCGGCGCTGTTTCGTCCATGTCGTGGATCGCGACATTGGCGCCGAGTTCCGCCAGGCGCTCGGCCATCACCCGACCGAGGCCACGGCCGGAGCCGGTTACGAAGGCGGTCAATCCATCGAGTTCACGTGTCGTCACCAGATCTTCTCCATTTTCATCAAACCAGGTCGCGCATGTTGGCGGCGCTGCGCCGGATCATGTCGAGCTCATAGGAAACCAGGGAACCGTCGTCTTCGCGCTCCCAAGGGGTGCGGTAGTCGGCATCGTCGGGTAGCCGATTGCGCTGCGCGGCCAGCAGGCAGGCGGCAAATTCGCGCGCCGTCTTCGGCGGATAGCCGTGCCACCAGTCGTCGCGCAGAAAGCGGACATGCCGCGCCTCCAATGCGCCCGGTTCGAGAACGGCGGTCATGCGATCGTGGTGTTGGCCGAGAATTGCCAACAGCTCGGGAAACGGCACCGCGCCATCGCCGATCGCGAGCCCGGTCGGCCTGCCGGCCTGCTTCACGCTGGTGATCGCAGCCGATCACTTCCTGCGTCATTGCCATGCGGTCTGGAGCGCTGACCGGCGGATCGGCGTCGCGTTCGATTAAGCAAATCTTTTCCCAGGCGCGAACCAGGTTGCCGACATTGCCTGACGTGATCTGGGCGAGCGGCGAGTACCGCGATCCGCCGCGGTCGCCGCCCCAATGCTGCCAGCGCGAGCGACGACAGGCAGACGCAGCAAAGACCGACGAAAAAGGCAAACAGCCGAACCGGATTTCGCATGGTGTCTCCGCACGCGAAGCGCATGCGGAAACCGATTACGCGATTACCGCCTCAGTATCCACCCCTGCCGCGGCCTTGGCCGACGTATCCGCCCTCTCGGCCTCCGCCACCGTAACCACCGCCGCCAATGCCGATGCCGATGCCGATACCAACCGGCGGTCCTGACGGCTCGTACACCTCGCGCGGCGGCGGACGGCGATAGACCACGACATCGTCGTCGGGCTCTTGCAGGCGCCGCGGCGGCTTGCGATCGGCCCGCTTCGGCGGGACAGGATCGGCGTTCTTGGGCGTATCGACCTTCTTCAACTGCGGTTGCGGCGCCGGCTGAATGCTGCAGGGACATGTCAGCGCGACATTTTGCGGTGCCGCGCCCGTGCCGGCAACGACCGGGACGATGTCGGGGCGGTTGCGCAGCCGCACTTCCAGCTTGCGCGCCGTCGCGGTGAGATCGCTGTCGGGGAATTTGGCGAGGAAGTCGCGATAGCCGGCCGCCGTGTTGATGATGACAGCATTGTTCCAGGCCACCATGCGACGATGGCGATCGAGCCAGTCGCGCGCCAGCAGCCCGAGCGGCGTCTGCGCATAAAGGCCGGCGAAGGCTTCGTAGGATTCATCGGTACCGTCGGCCACGATGATCTCGTTGGCCGCCTCGACCGGCTTGCCCTTGAGGTCACGCGTCCACTCCGCAACGGTCTTCTTGGTTGCGGCCAACTTCGGACCGGCGATCGCTGGACCCAAAAACCGAAAATCTTCGGTCAGCGAAGAACTGTCCCAGGGAGTCTGCCGGCCGTCGGTGGACTTGTTCACCGCCAACCGCACCCGCTTGAAGGTTTCCTCGATGGGAATCCCCGACTCCTTGCCGGCGCTGAGCAGCGCGCTCGTATAGGGGCTATTGGCGCCGCTGCCGTCCTCGGCGACGGCGCCCGGCGATGTCGAGAACGACAGGAACGTTCCGGGCGCGCCGATCTTGGCGTCGACGATGGCAAGGCCGCCGCCCGAGGTCTTGCTGATGTCGGGGAACGGATTGTTGCGGCAGGCATCGAGCATCAGAATGCGCATCTTGCTCGGCACCGACGTCAGCGTATTCAGGATGTCGTTGAGGCGCACCGCCTGGATCGGAATGTCGGCTTCCCGCTTCGGATCGACGTCGACGGGAACCAGATAATTCTCGCCATCGATCTGCAGGCCATGGCCGGCATAAAAGACCAGCGCGACGGTATCGGCGCCCTTGGCCGCAACCTTTCCGGCAAACTCGCTGACCTGTTGCCGCATCTCGCTCTGCGAAAGATCGGCAGCCGTCGAAACCTCAAAGCCGGAATCGGTCAGCATTTGCGTGACCGCCTTGGCGTCATTGGCGGGGTTGGGGAGTGCCGGAACCGAGCGATAGGCGGACTGCCCGATTACCAGCGCGACGCGGTTTTCGGCAAAGGCCGAACCTGCGGCCAGAACCATCGACGCAGATACCATCAGTTTCAGAAGCGTGTGACGGAACACGAGACCACCTCCCGGCTATGCAGGCTTGAGATTGGTCATGCGCTGAAAGCGAAAGGTTCAAGCAAGCCGCGCCATGTGAGGTGGCAGCAGCGCTCAATTCAACGGCGACAGTGTCGCAGGCGCAGCGTGCTGCGATTCCGGGACATTATTTCGGCTTCTTGGCGGGTTCTGCCGGGCGTGCGACGCCCCAGGGATCGTATTTTTCCTTGGGCTCGGGAATACGTTCAAGCGCCGCCTTGTAAGCCTTCTCGTCTACCTTCGGTTTTTCTTCCGTTTTCTGTTTTTGGTCGTCGTGAGGCCGTTTTGCCTGCGCGTTTGCAGCCGTCGTCGTGAGCAACGCCAGCATGACTGCCGCAATCGTAAAGGTCTTCATGGCGTTGTTCTCCGGCATCCTGTTCGCTCGAAAATCTACCTTGCCCCGAGACGATGGCAACCCCGGGATCGCATTTGTAATGAAGCATAGCCTGTTCCGCGGACCCCTGTCCGGGGTAAAAAGCCCCCGATGCGGCGGGACATCGTTCACATAGCGCTGATGGCGGGCGGGGCATTGTGGCTTGCGGGATGCAGCATGGCCGACACTCGCTCGCCGGTGCCGGAATTCATGCGCGCCAAGGCTCCCGAACCTGCGCAGCCTGAAGCGCCACCCGACGTCAAGCTGATGCTGAGCGAAAAGCTCGACTCGGTTTTTACGTCGGCGTCGCATCCGGCGCACGTTCGCGTCTCCGAGCCGCGGCACAATCTGCGCGGCCCGGGCTGGACGGTATGCGTCAAGGCCGAACTGATATCGGTGATCGGCAAGCCGCTGGGTACGCAGACCTACCGGATTACAATTGCCGATGGCGTGATCTTAGATCGCCGGCAGGTCGAGGCCGAGGACACCTGCATGTTCGAAAGCTACGAATCTGTTTAGTTACAGACAGCGGGTCGTCGGCCGGGCCGGACAGAGTTTCAGCGCGCTGGTGAGCGAGAACAGCACCCGCGCGCCACGACCCGGATTGTCCGGCGCGCGATAGCTGAGCGGAACGGCCGCGCCGATATCGGCCTGCAGGCCGTCCCACAGGAAAAAGCGAACGCCGCCGCCAGCCGAGGTGAGCGACAATCCATCGCTGATGCCAAAGCCGTCGTTCCAGGCTGCGCCGCTGTCGACAAAGCCGTAGAGCTGGAAGCTGCTCAGATATTGCCAGTTCAGCCGCTGATCGAAGCGCAGCTCAATCGAGCCCGCAATGCCGTTGTCGCCGCTGATCTCGGCGCTGCCATAGCCGCGGCCGAATGCGGCGCCGCCGAGATAGAATTGCTGCGAGGTGAACAGCGGCCCGGATGCCCACTGGCCCGCCGACGCGAACTTCAACGACCATGCATCGGAGAGCGTCTGATAGCGCGTGAACCAGAAATTCAACGCGGAGAATTTTCCGGACGCGTTGTCGCGCGACAGAAAATCGTCATCGCGATGCGAGGCGCCGAGAATGTCGAGGCCCTGGCGATAGTTCAGCGTCAGATAGTTGTTGCCGCCGAAATTGTCCTGCAGCCGATAGTCCGATGTCAGGCTGAGGGTACGGATGTGGTCGGCGTAAACAGGGCCGAACAGATCGCTCTCGGTGACGTTGCTGAAGCCGAGCCCGGCCGTGAGCGTCAACGCCGATCGCTGCGATTGCAGCGGAACGATGCTGCCGTGAACCTCGAACGACTCGGTTTTGGTGTTGTCGTTGACAAGGTGGCGGAGGTCGCCCGGCCAGACCTCGCTGTAGAAGCCCGACGCGCCGATGCGGGCGCCGTCGGTGCCAACCGGCACTTCATAGGACAGCCGGCCGAACGCGAGTTGGCGCGGATCGGCGGGCGTGGTCGAGAGATTCAGCACCAGTGAATCGCCCGGCGCGAGATAGGAATTGAAAGCCGCCGTCGCATAGCTCTGCCAGGGACCGACCGACGAGGATCCCAGATTGTCGACCCCGAATGAAGTAAAGAAGTGCCAGGTCTTCAGATAGACGATCAGGCGGAAGCGACCGCTAGCGGTGCCGATCTCCTCAAGCCCGGTGTCGTCGATATGTACGCCGGGCCGGCCGTTGATCAGGAGCAGTTTCCGTTCGAGGGTTGCAAGCTGCGACGGCCGCTCGGCGATCACCGCGTCGAGCATCGGCCGAATGCCGAACTGTTCGGCGCCCTCGCCCTTCAGCACCACTTCGGTGATGCTGCCTTCAATGACCTGAAGGCGGAGCCGACCGTCTGCGACATCCTGGGGCGCAATGATCGCCCGGCTGAGATGAAAGCCGGCCGTGCGGTAGACGTCGCTGACGGCTGCAGCCATCGTGGTCAGATCGGCCTCCGATACCTTCTTTCCGAGATAGGGTTGATAGGCTGTTGCGAGCCGATCGAGCGGAATCGCCGTAGCACCGGTGACGGAAACACGGCGCAGGAGGAATATCGGCTTGGTATCCAGCGGCGCCTGCGTTCGCGCGAATTGCGGCGTCGGCAGCTTGGGCCGGCCGGCCGGCGCCTGATCGGATTGCTGCCGCTCAAACCGCTTTTCGGTCTGTAGGGGGTCATAACCAGGCTGGTTTGCCTGCTGCGCCTTAGCCGGCAGGCAGGTCAGCGCGACCAAAAGGCTCAGGCTGGCCATGATCAGCCGGCACCTGGCCACGGGCCCGCATGAGCGATTGCGTAGTTGTACGGACGCCGACCGCCGTTCGTGCGTAGAACCGTTAGCCATCTGATTTTTAATAGAATTTTATGGTGAATGAATGGTTAAGAGCGGGCTTGGGGATCGCCGGTTCCACTCACTCAATCTTGAAACATTTCCGATAAGCCGGTGGCACAAGTGGCAATCGGAGAGCTTCATGCGTTTGGTCCAACAGGTATCAAAGCTGCTCGCGGCAGCGTGCGTTCTGGCGACCGTTTCCGCCGCCTTTGCCGCCGATGACGGCGCCTGGACGGTCAGCAAATCCTCGGGCGAAGTCTGGCTGACGAATTCCGGCGCCCAGCCCGCGTCCCTGAAACAGGAAGAACTGTTGAAGCCGGGCGACACGGTTCGAACCGGCCGCACCGGGCGTGTCCTGCTCAAGCGCGGCGAGGAAACCATGTTGATTTCGCCGAATTCGGTGGTCGGCATGCCCGCGGAAACCAAGGAAGGGCTCTCGACGACGATCGTTCAGCAGGCCGGTTCGATTCTGCTCGAAGTCGAGAAGCGCAACGTCAAGCATTTCGAGGTCGAAACCCCCTACCTCGCCGCGGTGGTGAAGGGCACGCAGTTTCGCGTCACCATCAACGCCGGCTCGACCAGCGTCGACGTGATCCGCGGCCAGGTCGAGGTCGCCGACTTCCGCTCCGGCCAGATCGCGCAAGTGATGCCGGGCCAGCATGCGACAACCTTCACGCAGGGCAAATTCGGGCTCTCGCTGAGCGGATCGGGCACTTTCAACCCGATCGAGCAAGGCAAGCCGCGCGCGCCCACCGTCGAACGTATCCACGTTCCGCGCGCCGGCCTCTCAGCACCCACCAACACCGCGAGCGGGACAGGCACTCAACCGTCACGGCAGGCGGGCATGAATTCGGCAAAGCCGGGCGTAACCCGCATCTCGTCTTCGATGGGCGAAGTCCGGTTGAACTTCCACCGGGTTACCCATGGTCTCGCCCGCGACGCATCATCGGGCCGTGGCGGATCACGGAACGCCACCAGCAAGGACACGATCTGGAGCGCATCGGCCTCCACGACAAGCTCAGCGGTTGCCAGCACCGGCCAGAGCAGCACCAGCAACAGCAGCAGCAGCAACACCAGCAATACCACGACCAGCAGCGCCAACACGGCGGCGAGCACCGGCACCAGTACAGTCACCAGCCTCACCACCACCGTCGCTGCCGTCACCGGTAATGGTAACAACGGCAACGGAAACGGGGCCAACGGGAACGGCCACGGAAATGGGAATGGCAATGCGTACGGCCACGCCAAGAACCATTAAGTAGCCGCCGGCAGCTGAAGGCTCCAACAACGATCGAAACTCTACACACCAGAATGGTGATCCTTTGAAACAATATCGGCCGCATCTTTTTGTCATCGTCGCGCTGGCGATCGTTCTGTCGTGCGGCTGGCACAGCGCTCTTCGCCATGCGCTGGCCGATCTGCGGTTCGGCTGGCACACGCGGCAAGCCAGCGGCGATATTGTGGTAGTCGCGATCGACGCCCGATCGATTGACACGATCGGCGTCTGGCCATGGCCGCGCCGGCTGCATGCCCAATTGATCCAGCAACTCCAGAAAGCGGACGTCCAGGACATCGCGCTCGACGTCGATTTCTCGACACCGTCCGACGCGGCGTCGGACCGCGACTTTGCCGCAGCGCTCGAAATCGCCGGCGGATCGGTGGTCCTGCCCTCGTTCCAACAGCCCGGCACCGACCGGACGACGGTTCACATCAACCGGCCGCTGCCGCAATTCGCCGATCATTCGTGGCCGGCCCTCGTCAACGTCGAGGTCGGGTCAGACGGTCTTGTCCGTCGCTACCCGTTCGGCGAAAAACTGGACGGCACGTTCGTGCCTTCGATGGCCGCAGTGCTTGCGGGACAATATGCCGAGAAGCGCGCGCCCTTCCTGATCGATTTCAGCATCCGGACCACGGGGATCCCGAAAGTCTCCTATGCTGACGTGTTGCAGGGGGACGAAGCCACCCTGCAAAAATTGAAAGGCAAAAGGGTCATCGTCGGCGGCACCGCGCTCGAACTCGGCGACCGCTTCAGCGTTCCGAACGGCGTGATCGTGTCGGGACCGGTGCTGCAGACGCTTGCCGCGGAATCGCTGCTGCAGCATCGCGCGCTGCAATGGACTTCGAACGTCGTCACGCTGGCCGGGATCGGCATGCTCGCGCTGGTCATGCTGCTGACGTGGCGCCGCCTGTCCGCCGGCCTGCGCGTCGGCCTGCTCGTCGGAACGGTCATCGCCGTTGAAACCTTTGCATTCCTGCTGCAGATGGTGTTCCCGCTCATTCTCGACACGTCGCTGCTTGATATCGCGATCGTCGTCTACATCGCCGCCGTCGCACTCGACGAAATCGACATCAGGGACTTGCTGGGCCGGGTCGCCGAGAGCCGTTTCCAGCGCGTGGCGATGTCGCTCGGCGACGGCCTGATCTGCACCGACGCCAACTACCTGATCACGGTCTGGAATCCCGGCGCGACGGCGATCTTCGGCTACCAGCCGGAACAGATGATCGGTCAGCCATTCGATGTGGTTTGCGCCCGCGATGAAGCGGCCGCCGCGTCCCCGTTTTCAATCCGGAACGCCGCAGCACTCGCCGCCGGCACGGTGATCGAGTTCAACGGACGCCGGAGCAACGGCGAGGCCTTCCCGGTCGAGGCCAGTTTCTCCGGCTGGCAGGGCACCGACGGATTTCACCAGTTCGGCGCGATCCTCCGCGACATCTCGGTGCGCAAGCGCGAAGCCGAAAAAAATCGCTATCTCGCGGAACATGATTCACTGACCGGCCTGATCAACCGCAACACGCTTCACGCCAAGTTGGCCGCGATGATCTCGGAAACCGCGACGGAAGGCGGCGAAGTGGCGCTGCTGGTGCTCGGCCTCGATGGCTTTCAGCAGATCAACGACCTGCTCGGCCATTCCAGCGGCGATCTCGTGCTGCAGGCGATTTCGGAGCGGCTGAAGACCGCGATTCCGCCCGCCGGGACGGTCGCGCGGCTGAGCGGCGACGAATTCTGCATCGCGGCTCCGATGGCCGATATCGGCGGCAATGTCGGCCGCTTTGCCGACCAGGTCGGCGCGAGCTTCGAGACGCCGCTGATCGCCGGCAACCGCCAGCATCGCGTCCGGGTCAGCATTGGTGCTGCGGTTTTCCCGGGCGGTGGCCGGACCGCCGACGAGCTTCTGAGCAACAGCCACCTGGCGCTGAGCCGCGCCAAGGCGACCCGGCGCGGCGGTCACGTGCTGTTCGAGGATTCGATCCGGCGCGAACTCGAGACCCGCCTCACCCTGGAAGCGGAGCTCGCACTGGCGGCGGAACGCAATGAATTCGAACTGTTTTACCAGCCGCAACTGCATCTGGCCGACGGCCGCCTGATCGGCGCCGAAGCCCTGATCCGCTGGCGTCATCCGGTCCGCGGCCTGGTGTCGCCGGCGGAATTCATGCCGGTCGTCAACACCTCGCCGATTTCCGAACGGATTGCCGAATGGGTGCTCGAAACCGCCTGCGCCACGGCCGCGGCCTGGGAGCGCTCCGGACAAAGCCTGCGCATCGGCGTCAACCTCTCGCCCTCGCAATTCCGCTCGGGCGACCTTGCGACGTCGGTCGCGCAGACGCTGGCCCGGACCGGCCTCAGCCCGACCAGCCTCGAGCTCGAGTTCACCGAGGACATCCTGCTCCATGACGAGCAGGGCGCGCTGAATACGTTTCTGAAGATTCAGGAGCTGGGCGTCCGTATCGTGTTCGACGATTTCGGTACCGGCTTTGCCAGCCTCAGTTATCTGAAGAAATTCCCGCTCGACGGGCTGAAGATCGATCGCTCCTTCGTGTTCGGATTGCTGGCCAATCCCGACGACGCGGCGATCGTCCGGTCGACCATTGGGCTAAGCAAGCAACTGGGCCTGTCGGTGATCGCCGAAGGCATCGAGAACCGGGCAACGGCCGATTTCCTCGTCAGCATGGGCTGCGAGGAAGGTCAGGGCTATTTCTTCGGACGGCCGATGCCGGCAAGCGATTTCGAAGCCAAATTCCTTGTAGCCCCGGCCGTCGCCATCGTGGCCTGACGGCCGCCACGGCCAGATACTGAACGATCCATTAACACTACCGCTCAAATCCGAGCTTCGTCCCAACGGCATTTTCCACTTCTCTCGGCTAATGTTGCCCGCGAACGCGGTGCAGGCGAGCGGCACTCCGGTGCCGCCTGCGCGACAATCGCGAACGGGGATTTGGGGAAGTGGCCGAGATTGCGGAATCAGCCGGAGTTCGCCGCGCACCGATCGGGGATGCCGACCGCGCATTTGCGCCGTCCGCGGCCGCCGCCGGCGCGCTGACGCCGCTTGCGGATGTTTCCGCGCCCGCATGGCGCGCGCTTTCCGAACGTGCCGCCGAACCAAACGGCTATTACCTGCCCGAATGGGAGCTGGCGGTGAATGCCTCCGCACGCGGCCGCATCGGCGCCGCCGCGCTCAGCGCGTGGGGCGATACGTCCCAATTGATCGGGCTGACGCCTGTGGTCTCGCTGTGGCACGCCTGCAGGATTCCCCTGCCCGCGCTGGTCAGCGCCGATCCCTATGGCTCACTGTCGACGCCGCCGCTCGACCGCGATCTGGCGGCAGAGGCGGCCGCGAGCCTCCTGCAGCAGGCGCGGCGATCCGGCGCCCATGCGCTGATCCTGCGCGACATGTCGCTCGATGGCGCCGCCATGAAATCCTTCGCAGGTGTTCTGCAGCGCGACGGCATGCAGCCGCTCGTGCTGCAGTCGCATGTCCGCGCCTGTCTCGACGCCACTCGTGACGCCGATGAACTGCTTCAGGAAGCACTCGGCAGCAAGAAATTGAAGGAGTTGCGCCGCCAGCGCAACCGCCTCGCCGAGCACGGCGCCATCAGGTTCGACGTCGCGCGCGAGTCCGGGGATGTCGCAGCGGCGATCGAGACCTTCCTGAAACTGGAAGCCAGCGGCTGGAAGGGCGAGCGCGGCACGGCGCTCGGGCAGCACGCCGGCGATGCGGCCTTTATCCGTCGCGCCACCGAAGGCCTCGCAGCGACGGGCCAATGCCAGATCGTGACGCTGCACGCCGGGGGTACGCCGGTGGCATCCGCGATCGTACTGCGTCATCAGGACCGCGCCTTCTACTTCAAGCTCGGCGTCGACGAGCGTTTCGCGAAATTTTCGGCGGGCGTGCAACTGACGCTGGATCTGACCCGGCAGCTCTGCGCCGACCCGTCCATACGTCTGGTCGATTCCACCGCAAACCCTGACCATCCCATGATCGACCCGATCTGGCGCGGGCGCCTTTCGATCGGTGACGTGCTGATCCCGTTGCGGCGGCGCGATCCGGTCGTCGCGCTGATTCATGCCGCCCTCGGCTTGCGCAAGTCGCTTCGCGAGCCGGCTCGCCACCTCGTCCGGCTCATCCGGAAACATCGGGAGAAATCCTCATGAACACCGTTACCTCAGTCGCACCCGTGATTACGGCCGATCGTGACGCGCTCCGGCGCGACTTTCCGCACAAGCCGTTCGCGATCCGCCACCGGCTGGCCGGGCATCCGCTGTTGATGCTGCCGCGCATCGCGCAGCTCGCCGCCGAACTGCCGCGTGACCTGATCGAATACAATTCCGGCAAGGTTGCGATCAGCCAGGACCCGGACGCCATTCCCACGGTCGAACTCGATCCGGTCGAGATCGTGAGAAGGATCGAGACCGCCGGCGCCTGGATGGTGCTCAAGCGCGTGGAGAATTCGCCGGAATACCGCGCATTGCTGGAAGACACGTTGCTGTCCGTTGCCCGCGCGCGCGGCTTCAACAGCGTAGCTGATGCCGGTTTCGAGCAGGTCGAAGGTTTCCTGTTCGTGTCGTCACCGAATTCGACCACGCCGTTCCATCTCGACAGCGAGGACAATTTCTTCGTCCATGTCCACGGCGAAAAATTCTTCACGATCATGGACAATACCGACCGATCGGTCGTCTCCGACGACGAGATCGAGCGCTCGATGACCAAGCATCGCAACCTGAAATACGACGAGCGCTTTGCGCCGCGCGGCACCGAGTTTCATTTGTTCGCGGGCGACGGCTGCTATGTGCCGTATCAGTGGCCGCACTGGGTGCGCACCGCGGATACCCATTCGATCTCGATGGCGATCACCTGGAAGACGCGCCAGGTGCGCCGGCTCAACGATTTGCATTTCTTCAATTCGATGCTGCGCGGCATCGGCCTGCCGCAGCAGCCGCCAGGCACACAGCAGGTGCGCGACACGCTCAAGCTCGCTTTCTATCGCACCGTGACCACGGCGATCCGGCCGCTGCGCGCCTCGCTTGCGATGCGCCGCCTGCTGCGAAGGATAGCGCTCGGAAAACGCGCGAATTACTATTTGAAGCGGGCGTGAGAGCATCTGTGCGCCGTCGTCCGCCGC
>Ga0137412_10003823_pt1 | contig 12008 bp, 9 predicted proteins | sample CZODoug2_1_16fun_FD_122160 | JGI IMG/M metagenome (GOLD analysis project Ga0137412, IMG submission 122160) | Vadose zone soil fungal communities from Angelo Coast Range Reserve, California, USA - CZODoug2_1_16fungal (Hybrid Assembly) | ecosystem: Environmental > Terrestrial > Soil > Vadose zone...
CCGATACCATTCAAAGGTTCGGGTTAGCCCTTCCTCGAAGCTGACCTGCGGATCGTAGCCGAGGAATTCTCTTGCTCGAGAAATGTCGGCTTGGGAATCACGGATGTCGCCGTCGCGAGGGGGGTCGTATTTTGCTTCGAGAGTCTTCCCGGTGATCTTCTCGAGCGCGCGCAGGACCGCGTTGAGGGAGGTACGGCCTCCTGTGCCCACGTTGAATACTTTCCCTGACACCTTTGGTGCTTCGCACGCAAGAAGATTGGCCTGAACCGCGTTCTCGACAAAGGTGAAGTCCCTGGTCTGTTCCCCAACACCAAAAACTACCGGTTGGGTGTTCTCCAGAAAGGCAGTACAGAATTTTGCGAGCACGCCAGAATAGAGTGAGCCGGGATCCTGTCGCGACCCAAAAATATTGAAGTATCGGAGCGCGACGTTTTCGAGGCCATAGCAGCGGCCAAAGGCCTGCCCGTAGAGTTCGCCGACGTACTTCGTCACGCCATAGGGCGAAATCGGCTGCGGCTGCATCGTTTCGATCTTCGGCAGTGTCGGAGTTTCGCCGTAGGCCGAAGAAGAAGCGGCAAAGACCAAGCGCTTGACCTTCAACTCCTTTGCGGCAACCAGGACGTTCAGAGTGCCATCAATATTGATCTTGTTCGTCTCGATGGGGTCCTTAACGGAGCGCGGGACGGATGTGCGGGCGGCGAGATGGAGAACGTACTCCACTTCGTACATGGCATTGCGCACGACCTCGATGTCCGTGATGCTGCCTTTAATGAACCTAATCTTGCTGCGGGTTTCGGCGAGGTTGTCTTCCGTGCCGGAAGACAGGTCATCCAGAACAACAACGCTGTGGCCGCGGCGGACCAGTTCGTCCACCGTGTTTGAGCCGATAAAACCTGCGCCCCCGGTAACGAGGTAGCGCATGCGGAAAGCCTCCTGTTTCTTGCGCGTTAAGCCCAATCAAAAATAAAAAGTGTCCGAGAATACCCTGCATATCGGCCACTTTTACCTCTTGCATTGGGTTTTCGCAACGCCAGCATCTTTTGCCGTGCGCAAATAGTCTTGACCTACGCAGTATTTTTATTTTTTCTTCGCCGGATTCCGGCAGCGAGTCCCACTAGGCCAGTGCCGAAAAGCAGTAAGCTGGCGGGCTCAGGAGTTACGGTTGGCTTTCTCTTTTTCGGTTTTCCCAATTCCAAAGTGTTACTGCCGATTCCCGCAAAAGCCGCAATACCCGGTACGGCGCCTGGGGCGTGAAAATCCCCCGGACCGCTGGCGTTCGCGGAGAACGTTCCCACAAGCACCACGGGCAACAACCATCGAAAACGTTTGATCGACATTCGGGACAACCTCCGTAGTTCACGTGGGTAGACTTACCGCTTCGTGTTTCTCCTTTAGCGCAATCTGCGTGCCAACCAGTGAGCTCACCTAATATCGTGTAGATCAAAGACTTACGCGCGTAGCCGCGTAGTGGATTTGCCAATCCAGGGAACGTTTTTTGAGATAACAGGCCAGTAGTGTCCCAACGTTTTGCCTCTTAGCTTCCGTAAACTGTTGATGAGAAACGCATAACTGACGAATTTTCTTGGTCTCGATTTGAACCGCGAATGTGGGGTGCCCCCCTAAGATGGCACAGTTTTTTTGGACACAGCTTCCGCAATGATTTACCGGTCCCGCCGAATGATTCAATGCCCGGCGGCCGACCAGGCGACCGACACCGTGCTGAGAGGGTGTTCTTCCAGGGAACGGAAGTTACCCAGTATGTCAGACGGCAATCGAGGGAGAATAGACTTGGGTTCTTCGATTCTTGCTAACCCTCGCGGGAAAAAACATCCAAGTTCCAACAGACTGACACTTTCCAAGGGATTGAACAGACAACTCCCGCCAGCTGACGGTTAAGTCCTCGCTGCTTAACTCGGTATCCTCCTTGCTGCCAACATCTTGCATGAATGCTTGGTTCCCCTTGAGAAACGGTGCAACACGTGCTTTCGACTAATGTGGAAGTTGAAATCGAAATGGAGGCTCAGACTAAAGGCGATTCGTCATGAAACCAATCACGCAGGAAAACGATAGGCTTGGATTTGTCGGGGTCGGCTATATGGGCCGACCGATCGCGCGGAGGTTGCTTGAATCCGGCTTTAAGCTGACAGCCTACGACCGGAACTACAGTAAGTCAGGGGGACTAATTCAATATGGCAGCAACGTCGCGCAGAGCCTTTCAGAACTTTCCTCCAGTTGCAGCGTCGTGTTGTCGTGCCTACCGAACGACGAAGCTGTCCTGGACATTTATAGAGGACCTGACGGCGTTTTCGCCAATGCGCATCGCGGCTCGCGGGTCATCGACCTGAGCACGGTATATCCAGAGACCTCGCAGGAACTCTCAAGACTAGGTTCAGAGCATGGAGTTGAAGTTCTAGACGTGACTATATCGGGGAGCACTCCTGTCGCCGAAAACGGCTTGCTGACCCTGTTCGGGGGCGGAAACAAGGAATGCTTCGACGCTGCCGAGTCGATCTTTCGCGTTATCGCCAAGAAGTATTTTTATCTCGGACCGAGCGGCTCCGGAGCGACGATGAAGCTTGTGGTGAACACATTACTGGGAATCGGAATGCAGGCGATTGCCGAAGGCGTCGCACTCGGCGAGAAGGCTGGTCTTGAACGCAAGCGCTTGCTGGAAGTGTTGTCGCAGACTGCAGTGGTCGCGCCAGCCCATGTGGGCAAACTGGAGAGAGCGATGAAGAGCGACTACAGCCCGCAATTTCCGATTCGGCTAATGAACAAGGATTTCGGGTTGATTCTCAATCTCGCGGCTGCCGTTGGAGCGCGAATGCCCGCGGCGGATGCTGCTTTTGAGATCAATGCGAGGCAATTGGACGAAGGAGCGGAGCAGGATTTTTCAGCAGTGATTCTGCAAATGGAAAAGCGCGCGCACCTGGGTTCTAACGGCAACGGACGGACGTGATCCGGCGCCAATTCAGCCAAGATTTGATGGGGTTGAGTGAAGTTCATTCCCAGTGCATACGTTCTAAGCGAGAGCAGGAAAATGATTCAACTTAAGGTGAACGGAGTTGACCAGTCCTTCGGCGGTGAACCTGAAATGCCGCTGCTCTGGTATCTGCGCGACGTCTTAGGGTTGACCGGATCGAAGTTTGGATGCGGCGTTGGGCTTTGCGGGGCATGCACGGTCCACGTGAATCGGCAAGCGACACGATCCTGCGTAACAACTATGCGCGACGCGGCCGGAAAAGAAGTCACTACAATCGAAGGCCTCGACAAGAATGGATTGCATCCCGTTCAGAAGGCCTGGATGCAGATCAACGTCCCGCAATGCGGCTATTGCCAGGTGGGACAAATCATGCAGGCGGTGGCGCTGTTGAACAGCAAAAAGAAACCTGCCGATTACGAAATCGATGAGGCGATGGCTGGGAGCATCTGCCGATGCGGAACGTATCAGCGGATTCGCATAGCAATTAAAGCAGCGGCGGGGGAAATGACATGAGCCAGATTGAGAATGTCAGCCGGCGCCGATTTCTGACAGGGGGCATCATCGCGGCGGGCGCGCTTGTGCTGGGTGTGCGTTATTACCACAAGTTGTCGCCGGGCGACAAACTTCCGCACGATACCAAAGCGGACCACGCCACCTTACATCCGAGCCTGTACCTCGGAATTGACCCGGACGGTGCTGTTTGGATCGTGGCCAGTCGCTCGGAGATGGGCACGACAAGCCGCACCACACTGCCGCTCATTGTCGCCGATGAGCTGGACGCGGATTGGAAGCGCGTGAAGATCGAGCAGGCGCTTGGAGACAGCCGATACGGCGACCAAAATACGGACGGATCCCACTCAATACGCTCGTTCTACGACGCTATGCGTGTGGCGGGAGCAACTGCGCGATTTATGCTGATTCAAGCGGCGGCTCAGCAGTGGGGAGTTTCGGCAGCGGAGTGCGAAACCGACTTGCACGTTGTTGTTCACCGCTCGACGAACCGCAGAGCGGGTTACGGCGAACTCGCGAAGGCTGCGGCGAAATTGCCGGTACCCAAAAGAGAAGAGCTGAAGCTCAAGCCAAAGAGTGCCTGGCGGTATGTAGGCAAAGGGCAAGTGAGCTACGACCTCGAAGCTCTTGTGACCGGGAAAGCCATATATGGCATGGATGCTCGTGTGGACGGCATGGTGTACGCGTCAGTTGAGCATCCGCCCGTTCTCGGCGGCAAAGTGAAATCGTTTGACGACAAGGAACCATTGAAGGTCGCTGGTGTAAGTCAGATTATTCCGATTGATCCATTCCAGCAAGCACCGGGGTTTCAACCGCTCGGCGGCATCGCGGTGATTGCGGATAACACGTGGGCGGCGTTTCAAGGCCGAAAGAAGCTGAATATTTCCTGGGACAACGGAGCAAACGAAAGCTATAACTCGGATTCCTACAAGAATGAATTGCGAGCGACTTCGCACGGTCCTTGCAAGGTGGTGCGCAATATTGGCGACGCGGACGCAGTGTTCGCCAAAGGTGAAAAGATCCAGGAAGCGGACTACTACGTACCGCTTCTAGCGCACGCCGCGATGGAGCCATTGGTTGCTCTCGCGGAATTCAAGGACGGCAAAGCGACAATATGGGCACCGACGCAGAATCCTCAAGCTGTGCAAGACATCGTCTCGAAAGAGCTGGGGATCGCGAAGGAAGACGTAATTTGCCATGTGACGCTTCTCGGTGGGGGATTTGGGCGCAAGTCGAAGCCCGACTACGCTGCTGAGGCTGCGGTTTTGTCCAAAAAAATGGGGCGGCCAGTGAAGGTGGTCTGGACTCGAGAGGACGACATCAAGTTCGACTATTACAACGCCGTCGCTTCCATGTATATGAAGGCGGCTCTGGGTGCGAACGGGAAGCCGACGGCGTGGCTGCAGCGCTCGGTCTTCCCTCCAATTCCTTCGATTTTTGACGTGAATGCGGTTTATGGCGATCCTAGCCATCTGCAGCAAGGCTGGACGGACATTCCTTACGACCTGCCAAATCTTCGCATCGAGAATGGCCCCGCGAAAGCGCACGTCCGCATTGGCTGGTTACGCTCGGTGGCCAACATCTATCACGCCTTTGCGATTCAGTGTTTCACGGATGAACTTGCTCATGCCGTCGGTCGTGATCCGCTCGATTATTTACTCGACCTGATCGGAAATCCGCGCACTATTGATTTCAAGGGCGTGGAGTACCCGAATTATGGTGCCGCGTTGGACGCCTATCCTTGGGAGACCGGCCGTTTGCGCAATGTTACGGAGGTGGTCGCGGAAAAATCCGGGTGGGGAAAGCGTAAGCATGGAAAGGGAACCGGCGTCGGAATTGCGGCGCACAGGAGCTTCTTGACGTATGTAGCCACGGTGGTTGAGGTCGAGGTCAATGATCAGGGTGAGGTGCGAATTCCGCGAGTGGATGTGGCTCTGGACGCGGGCTTGGTCGTAAATCCGGAAGCGACTCGGGCCCAGTTCGAAGGCGCAGCAGTGTTTGGCACCAGCGTGGCGCGAAGCGGCGAGATTACGGCAACAAAAGGTGTCATCGACCAATCGAATTTTCAGGACTATTCCGTAGCTCGAATTAATGAGGTTCCTAGTCAAACGAACGTTTACATCGTTGAGAGTGACGCTCCGCCGGCGGGCGTTGGTGAGCCGGGCGTGCCGCCGTTTATTGCGGCGTTCTGCAATGCCATTTTTGCTGCAACAGGGAAGAGAGTAAGGGATTTGCCGATCTCAAAGCTCGGCTTAAGTTAACGGTTCTTGCCGCACCGTGGAGAAGCTTTTGCAGCTTCGATGAACAATTGCAAGTAAAGGAAAAGCCATGACGCAAGATAAGACTCAGAACCATGTAACGTTTGCTTCTGCAATTCTGTTGGTGTTTTTTGTTGGCCTCACGTTTTTTGTTGTTTCGATTGTGCGGGCTGACCGCGGTCCAGACAGCGCGGCGAGCAGTGCGACGTTTCGCACGAAATGCGCGATGTGCCACGGTCCAGACGGAAGCGGCTCCGCAGTCGGAAAGAGCATGAATGTTCCGGACCTTCGCTCACCGGCAGTCCAGAATCTGCCCGATGCGCAACTCGCTCAAATCATTTCCGATGGCAAGGGGGGAATGCCTCCCTTCAAGAGTTCGCTGAGCGCGGATCAGGTTCACTCGCTCGTAGCGTACATTCACTCGCTGCGCGGAAAAAAATAGTCTGGATTCCGTAGACTGCATTGCTGCACGAGCAATCGGGCTGGTGCTTTCAGAGACGAGCCCCCTAAGTAGGACGTACGTCATGGATGACGACAGAAATCAACAGGGCGAAAAGGATTCACTTCATCCTCATCTCCCGCCAGCTTCACGAATTCACGAAGCCGTGGACTCCGGGATTTCACGGCGTGGGTTCCTCGGGTTCGCGGCAGCGTCCATTCTTATGGCGCACGCTGAGCCACGGTCCCCGCGGTCGGAATCAAGGAATGGCATTCCTTATCGAACGCTGGGCCGCAGTGGAGAGAAAGTTTCGCTCATTGGGCTCGGCGGTTATCATCTCGGCAAGCAGATGGATCCGCAGGACAGCATTCGCATCATCCGCACGGGACTAGATGAGGGAGTCAATTTTCTCGACAACTGCTGGGACTACAACGGCGGCGAGAGTGAAATCCGCATGGGCAACGCTTTGCGCGACGGTTATCGCCAAAAAGCGTTTCTAATGTCGAAGATCGACGGACGCACCAAAACCGCCGCTGCTAGTCAAATCAACGAGTCCTTGCGCCGCCTTCAGACTGACCGGATCGATCTTCTCCAATTCCATGAAGTGATTCGCGACATCGATCCGGATCGCATTTTTGCCCAAGGCGGAGGGATGGAGGCCGTCCTGGAGGCGCGAAAGGCGGGCAAAGTCCGTTTCATCGGCTTCACAGGTCACAAGAGCCCGGACACTCATTTGAAAATGCTAGACACCGCTGCAAAGCACGGCTTCACGTTCGATACCGTTCAAATGCCTCTGAACGTAATGGACGCGCACTTCAACAGTTTCGAAAAGAAAGTTTTGCCCGTCCTGCTCAAGAACGCCATCGGCGTTCTTGGCATGAAGCCCATGGGTGACCACTTTATTCTCGAGAGTAAGACAGCCACTCCTGTGGAGTGCCTTCACTACTCCATGAGTCTTCCAACCAGTGTGGTCATCACTGGCTGCGATTCGCTTGCGATTCTTCAGCAAGCTCTCCAAGCTGCTCGAAGTTTTCAGCCGATGGATTCTTCGCAAGTTGCCGCGCTTCTCGCAAAAACCGCGAAGGCTGCGGAAGCCGGCCAGTTTGAGCTTTATAAAACGAGTCATCAGTTCGATGGCACCTACGCCAACCCACAGTGGCTTGGCTAGAAGCACCGCGATTTTCAAATAGGCAAGGAGATACCGACAGGCAGCGTGGGACAGGGTCAAAGGGGAAATTTTGGAGGCTAATTATGAACAAGAAAGAGCTTTCTGCAAATGCGGCTGGAGATATTTTGCTAAGCGAGGAAATTTCCGTGCATCGTCTTGGCTTCGGCGCAATGCGCCTTACCGGCGAAGGCATCTGGGGGCCGCCAAAAGATCGCAGATCGGCGCTAGCGGTTCTTCGCCGGGCCGTCGAGCTCGGTATCAATTTCATCGATACCGCGGATTCCTACGGGCCGTACATAAGCGAAGAACTGATTGCCGAAGCGTTGTTTCCCTACCCGGCTGGCCTAGTAATTGCAACCAAGGGAGGCTGGAACCGTCCCGGCCCGAATCAGTGGACCCACGATGCAACTCCCTCGCACCTTCGCAAGGCGGTCGAGGGAAGCCTCAAGAGATTGCGCCTGGACCGTATCGACGTATATCAACTGCATATTCCGGACCCTGTCGTCTCGTTTGAAGTCTCGGTGGAAACCCTGTCTCAACTGCGAAACGAAGGCAAGATTCGCCTGATCGCGTTGTCCAACGTCACGCAAGAGCACGTCGAGCGAGCGCGCAGAATTGTCCCGATCGTCTCGGTGCAGAACCGCTATAGCTTTGCGGACCGCGAATGGGATTACTTGGTGGATTATTGTGAGAGCAATGGAATTGCCTTTATACCCTGGTTCCCACTGGGGGCAGGCAACGTCGCCGGCGACGTGCTGAACCGGATCGCGCAAGCACATCAAGCGAGTCCCACGCAGGTAGCGCTGGCTTGGCTCCTGCGGCGATCTCCCATGATATTGCCCATCCCAGGGACTTCCTCGATCGAACATCTCGAGCAGAACGTCGCGGCGGCTTCCCTGCGTTTAGCTGAAGAAGATTACGAAAAGCTTTCTCGTGTTCCTGCGCTTGTAGCATCGCGGTGAAAGTGAAAGAATCCTCCTATGATGGCTCTCGCCCTTCAGGTCGTCAGCTCTCACCACCTGGGTGCCCTCGACATAGAAAAGGCTCTCTCTGTTCAAGAGCTTCTTGTCAAACGCCTCCTGCCACACGCCGCCAGCGAAGCCGAGACGCTTAAGCGGTCGAATTGCCCGCGCCTTTTTCTGCTGGACGGTTGTTCGTTGAATTTGCCTTTGGGGCCGTTGAGCGGCCGATTGCGTGCCAATTCGCCGGGTAGCAAATTTCTGGCCCTTTTGCCACCCGATAAAAGCACCGAGAGCGAAATGATGCTTTTGTTTTATTGGGGAATCGACGGTTTTGTGACCTTGCATAAGAAGTGGAAAACGGAACTTAGAAAAGCGGCCCTTGCCATACTCCGAGGCGGGCTTTGGGTGCCTTCGCAAGTACTGCTGGCATTTGTGAAGCAGATGAAGACATTGCTTGATACGCAGCTTTCCGCGGGGCAATCACTGACAGCGCGGGAGAGTCAAGTGCTCCAACTGCTTTTCAGGCACCTCACAAACAAGGAGATTGCGTACCAGTTGAACATATGCGACCGCACGGCACAATTCCACGTCTCGAACATCCTCAGGAAACTCGGAATCGAAACCCGCAGCAACCTTCTTGCCAGTTCTTTGGTGAATTAATTACACGAAATTTAACGGGGAATAAGTTTGACGTAAGGACTCGCCACCTCTTTACGAAACACGCTTCGTAATAATTCCTAATCCAGCCTAGTCGCCGCTTTATTCAAAGTACGAGAGGGACTCTGCAGCAGCGCCTGGGCAACCAACGCCGGCAGAATCCTACTTTTGCTGACATTTGCAACGAACAATTGGTTTCGGATGAGAATGGGCCTCCTCTTCCTGTGAACGACCCGCGTATTGTGCACATTGTCTTTTCTGTTCGTTTTCTGTTTGCTGTCCTCGGACCGGCCAAGCAAGCGACAGGAAGACTGCGCGAATTAATTGAATCTGAGACATGGTAATTGTCAGAAAACAGGATGATCATGCGGCTGTGGGATAGGAATTTGCCGGGCGAGGTCATCTGGCAATTTTCAAATGAATTTACTTACGCGCCTGGATTATTTCAGTGTTCCAGTTGCACGCAGAAAGATAGGAAACGCCGCAAAGTGGTTGTGATCTCTGTGGGGGTTGGTTGCGGGCGAGTCCCTCCCGCTACCCCAATCCAGAGCGACAGAGATCGGGATCTGTACAGGCAATTACCCTGGTTGCCTGCCAGGTCGGTTTGAGATTTTCTGCGGACCGCGAGATTGTCCATAGGCCATTCGAATCCGTCGGTCCCTCATGATACGGGAGTACGTCCTCCTCTACAGTCCAAACAAAAACGCTGACTATCCATCCATCGTATCCCTTGCGAACGATAGATCACGAAAGGACAGGCTCATGAAGCGAAGAAAACTAATAGCGTTATCGGCGGTTTTCGTCACGGCCATCGCCACTTTACTCATCTCCTCTCAAAGCGTGCTCGTATCGGCACAAAACGGAAGCGCAGGAGCGCAGAAAGGTGATCGCGAGGAGCCGCCACCACCGTTTTACAATCCATACCCGCCCGGTATTTTGCCGGCCGATTTGAATTCAGAGATAGCACGGGTCCTGCGTGAAGTTGACAATATCGAATTCGAAGCGCTGGCGCAGTTGCGAGCGCTGCCACCGCCGACGCTGACAAATCAACCGCCAATATTGGCCCACACCGGACAAAGGTTAAACGTCTTACTGGGCAAGGTCATGAATTTCGACAAGAATATATCCCCATTCAAGGACAGGGCCTGCGGGTTCTGCCATATGCCGTACGCCGGCTTTAGCGGACCGATTCCGTCCGTCAACCTGACGATGGTCGCGTATCCCGGATCGTTCCAGTTTCGGGCCGGTAAGCGGACAGCGCAGAGATACACCTATTCACCCAGTTTCCCCGTACTCAACTTCAACGAAACCCAGCAAGCGTTTTTTGGCGGAAACTTCTGGGATTCACGGGCGACGGGCTATAGGCTTGGAAGTCCCGACCAAGAACAGGCGCAGGGCCCTCCGGTCGATACGCAAGAACACGCGTTGCCGGACACGGCTTGCATCGCGTTCCGGCTTCAGACAGCGGTGTATAAGCCTTTCTTTATCCAAGTATGGGGCGATGCCATAGATACAATCAAGTTCCCACACAACACCGAGGAAATTTGCGAAACCCCAGGAGGGGCTAGCGTGTTCGGTACGAACACCATGCCGATCAAGCTAACTTCCGCGGAGCGCTCCATCGCAAGCGATGTCTACGCTCACTGGGCACAATCGCTTGATCAATATGAAACTTCGCCGGATGTCAGCGCCTTTTCGTCGAAATTCGACGCCTACCTGCATGACCCAACCACAAATCCGTTGTCCGCAGATGAAATGGCCGGTTACAACCTGTTCCGTGGCAAAGCGAACTGCAACTCCTGCCATCTGGACGGCAGGTCCACTGCGCCAACGCCTGCAAACGGCACAGCGCCGAGCGGCGAAGATACTGGCGCTGCGGCAGACACGAGACCGGTGTTCACCTGCTTCGGCTCGGCTAATCTCGGACTGCCGCTGAATCCGAGGGATGCGATCTACTATCAGAACACGCCGGATTTCTTCGGCTTCACCGCAAATCCCTTTGGCTTCGGCTTCAGAGATCTGGGACTAGGAACTTTCCTGCGAAGCGGTCCCGGCTCTTGGGCAAGCCCGAACGATACTTGGACACAATTCGCGCCAACTTCCGACGGCCAAATGCAGACATCCACGGCGCGGAACGTCGCCATGGTGCCTTCCAAGTGCCCCACGACCGAGGCACCCGGGCCTTACTTTCAGAAAGAGTTCTTTCACAACGGCTACATCAAGAGCCTGAAACAACTCGTGCACTTCTACAACACGCGCGACGTTGCCACATTTAAGTTCAACGTCACTTCCGGGCACTGCCCATCAGGAACGGTTGAAAAAGTAAACTGCTGGCCAGAGCCCGAAGTTCCCAACAACCTTGACATGACGGTTGGTATGCTCGGGTTGAGCGATACGGAGGAGAACCAGATCGTTGCCTTCCTCCAGACGCTCACCGATGGCTTCACGACACCTTACCCCGACATTAACCAATTTACCGGTGCTTGCATGACGTGCAATCCCGCCACGGATCCGAATTGTTCGCCTTCGAGGCAAGGTAACAACTTCCTGATACCAACGCCGTCGCCGCTTCCACCCTGCGCATCGGCCATCTGCGGCGTGGCGCCTTTGCCGGGACCTAAACCTATTCCGTAATAAATGTCGGTGGGTTCACACGGCCATCTGAACATCTCTTTTCTCTGCTCGTCCGTCTCGCAAACGCGGGCGGACGAGCAAGAGCGAGATATCACGAAAGGTCGACTCTCGCTTGCATTTCTACGGAATCAGCTATCGCGCAATTTCTTCGAGGTGTGATATGAATAGACTGCTCCCGACCCTGGCAATCACGGTTTTGACCGGCGGCTTGCTCCTCTCAAATCCAATCTCGGCTCAGTTCGTTCCTTCCGCCAAGAAAGCCGTGCATGTCCACATCCTCAAAGGACCGGAGCTCGAATCAGCCACAGAAAATTTGACCGTTATCAGGTGGACCTCCGACAACCCTGGCGGCTCGCCGGAGCACTTTGGAGTTGTGCACTACGGCACGGATCCCAAG
>Ga0137412_10003824_pt1 | contig 12008 bp, 12 predicted proteins | sample CZODoug2_1_16fun_FD_122160 | JGI IMG/M metagenome (GOLD analysis project Ga0137412, IMG submission 122160) | Vadose zone soil fungal communities from Angelo Coast Range Reserve, California, USA - CZODoug2_1_16fungal (Hybrid Assembly) | ecosystem: Environmental > Terrestrial > Soil > Vadose zone...
AATAGAAGCCAGAGAGATGCAGCACGGCTTCCCGAATGGTTTTACTGGGAATCGTTCCAGTGTTGATGGCCGTGCCGCCCACGACTTCCAACTTTTCGACCAGCGCCACGCGCTTGCCAAATTTGGCTGCCTGAATCGCCGCGCGTTGGCCCGCAGGCCCCGAGCCAATGACAATGAGATCGTACTTTTCCATAGTGAACGTCAATTAAGACGAAAAGTATATCACTCTTGAATTACTGCAACTGTTAGGCTCTGCTTCCGAAAGAGTGTCCCGGTTCCGCGACGTGAGTCCCGAAATCGGCCACTTGCTAATGAGGCTTTCCCCAGCGAATCCACGTAAGATGCTCATAACACGATAACTGCGCGGCACTCAAGTGGGGCACGCACTTGCATTTGCAATGAACGTTGGATTTGGGCCTTTTCCCAGTGAGGTAATCCGGATGCACAGTTTTTGGCAGGATTTGCGCTACGCGGCGAGGACTCTCCGCAATTCACCCGGCTTCACCATCATCGCTATCGTGACTCTGGGCCTGGGCATGGCCGTCAACACCACGATTTTCAGCGTGATCAATGGCATCCTGTTGCGCCCATTGCCGGTGCCCCACGCCGAGCAAATCACCGTTTTGGCCATGAAGCAAGACGGCGCGCAGAACTTTCAGCGTTTTTCTTACCCAGATTATCTGGACATCCGGCAGCAGGCCGAAGTCTTCAGCGATGTTTTCGCGGAACGCGCGACACTTGTAGGGTTAACCGCGGACAAGAAAGGCGACCACTGCGTTCTCAGCCGGGTGACCGCTAATTATTTTTCGGCGTTGGGAGTGCAGCCCGCCCTGGGACGCTTGATTTCTCCTAACGAGGGACAGACGCCCGGGGCGGATCCGATCTTGGTCCTCGGATACTCCTACTGGCAGAAGCGTTTTGGCGGCGATCGCAACATCGTTGGCAAGCAAGTGGAGATTAATAGCCATGCCGTCACAGTCGTCGGCGTGGCGCCCAAGGGATTTCGCGGCACGTACGCGATCGTCGACATGGATGGCTTCGTGCCGCTAAGTGCAACGCTCGGTTCAAAGGCCGGCGGGGCCGAGACGACCGTGCAAGATACTTGGACGCACCGCGAAGAGCGCACGTTGAACGTGTTGGGCCGCCTCAAACCGGGTGTAAGCGTCGCGCAAGCGCAAGTTCCTCTGCGTCTCATCGCGCAACGCCTGGCGGAGCAGCATCCCGACACCAACAAGGGCTTTAGCAACATTCAGGTTTTTCCGGAAAGGCTGGCGCGACCCGAGCCTGACCCAGACAATACATTACCGACGGTTTCCACTGCGTTCATGATCCTGGCGGGACTGGTCCTACTAGTGGCCTGCTTCAACATCGCTAATGTGTTGTTGGTGCGCGCGACCGTTCGGCAGCGCGAGATGGGCATACGCGCAGCACTCGGCGCGGGCCGCGGGCGCCTGGTGCGCCAGCACTTGACAGAAAGTCTCCTGCTCGCGCTGCTGGGCGGTTCCGCTGGATTGCTGCTCGCGTCTTGGGCGGCCGGATTCTTGAGTTCACTGCCGCTCGGCACTGATTTGCCGCTTCAATTTGACTTCCAAGCCGATACACGCGTGTACTTCTTTGCGTTTGCGGCGGTGCTTCTGACTGGGGTCATCGTGGGGATTATCCCGGCCATGCGTGTAGCGCGCAGCGACATCAATGCTGTGCTGCGTGAAGGCGGACGCGGATCATCGGACGGCCCCCGCAGGCACATCGTGCGTGGCACGCTGGTGATCGCGCAGGTCGCGGGCTCGTTGCTGCTGTTGATTGTCGCTGGGCTGTTCATTCGCAGCTTGGATAAAGCGCAGCAGATGTATTTGGGCTTCAGCCCCGATCATGTTCTCGACTTAACAGTTGATCCCGAGCAAATCGGTTTCAACGAGACGCAGGGCCGCGAGTTTTACCGTCAAATCAACGAGCGAATCGGCGCCCTCCCTGGAGTTGTGTCCGTAGGCCAGGCATTCATCGTGCCCATGGGCGTGATCAGCGCCAACGATCCCATAGTCGCCGAAGGCCATCCGGTCGAGCCAGGTAAGCAGCCGCCCGACGTGATGTACAACCCCGTCTCTCCGACATATTTCGACACCTTGCGCATTCCATTGCTGAGCGGTCGCACGTTCACCGACGCTGATAACAAGGAAGCGCCGCAGGTGGCGGTGATAAATCAAGCCATGGCGGCGAAGTTCTGGCCCCAGGAAAATGCGCTGGGCAAACGCTTCAGAGCCAAAGGCCCGAAGGGTCCGTTTATAGAAGTGGTAGGCGTGGTGCAAACCGGAAGATACAAAAATGTTATCGAGGATCCCCCGCAGCCGTTTTACTACCTGCCCGTAAACCAGAATTATGTGGCCTACCGCACAATTCACGTGCGCACCTCGGTGCCTCCCGAAACGCTGCAACGTCAAATCGAAGCGCAGGTGCGCGAACTGGCTCCGGGCATCCCGATTTCCCAAGTGCAAACCCTGTCGCAAGCGCTGCAAGGTGTGAACGGGTTTTTCTTTTTTCGCTTTGGAGCGCAACTGACCGCCACTATGGGGCTGCTCGGATTGGTGCTCGCGGTTGTGGGCGTCTACAGCGTGGTGTCCTACGCCGCAGCGCAACGCACCCACGAGATAGGCATTCGCATGGCATTGGGCGCGGAGCCTGGCGACATTTTGAAAATGGTATTGCGCCAAAGCATTGGAATAGTCGCGGTCGGTCTTGCCGTTGGACTTGCTGCGGCGTTTGCCGGAACGCGGGCCATCGCCAACTTGATCGTGGGAATCAAGCCTACCGACCCAGTTACCTTCATCACCGTGATCGCGCTGTTATCTGCTATCGCGCTGCTGGCCTGCTGGATTCCTGCCCGCCGCGCCACCCGCGTCAGCCCGCTCACCGCGCTGCGTTACGAATAAGCCCCATCGCGGCAGAAGCATGATTCTGTGCGCCGGTGTTGTGGAAATTATTGGCCGAGTCCAACGCGACGGAGTAAAGACTGGAAACGAGGATCGCCACGCAGGTCGTCATACATGGGGTCTACCCTTAGGGTCATTAGAATATTGGAATGCTGCGAGTATGCTTTTTCGAGCCAAACAAAAGCCTGGTCCTTGTTGCCCGCAGCCAGGTTAGCCCCCACAAAGACTCCCGCGTCTATTTCCTGTCGCCGGTTTAACTCTTCCAATTTCTCCCTGGCATGTCGAGCCTGCACTGGCTGGCCTGAGCGGCCATAAACGTATGCCAGCTCCGCCCAAATCCAAGCTCCACCGCCAAGAGCACGGCGTTCCCTTTCGATCTCGGCCAATGCCTCCGCAAACAGTCCTTTTTCTACATATGCGTTAAGCAGAATGCTGCGCCGAGGGAAATCCGGCTCCATTTCACGCAAAGTGCGGAACTGTTCGATAGCAAGGTCATACTGCCGTGAAAAATACAGGATAGCGCTATGGTCCGCCGCAATGATCAGCGAAAGTGGATCAAGCTGTCTGGCACGCTCGCTCTCGCGGAACGCCTCATCGAAACGGCCCAGCCATGTCAGATGCTCGGCATACCAGTGGTGAGCGGTGGCGTAGTTAGGGTTCAGCTCGATAGCCCGGCGAAATTCTTTCTCCGAAGTTTGCCAGTCCCAATCATAATTCTGAACAATCAGCGCCAACGCGGTGTGAGCTTCGGCCAGAGCCTCGTCAATTTGCAGCGCCTTGAGTGCCGCCGCGCGGGCCTTCAACATAAACTCGGCTTGCGGCACCATGCTGTAACCGCCCAGCAGCGTGTAGCAATCGGCCAACCCAGCGTAAGCGCGGGCCGATTGGGGGTCCTTGGCGGTGGCCTGCTGAAAATACTCGATGGCCTGTCGAAATCCCTGGATGGTCCTCTTGTTCCAGAAATATTGTCCCTTGAGATAGAGATCGTAAGCTTCAAAGGCCTGGGGAGATAAAACAGGCTGCCCGACGGGAGCGACTGGCTTATGGGCCCCGAGGGTTATCTCAATCTCGTCAGCAATCTCTTGCGCGATCTCGCCTTGCAGAGTCAAAAGGCTTCTCAATTCACGATCATATTGCCGTGCCCAAAGGTTCGCCTGGTCCTTCACTTGGATCAGTTGGGCCGAAATGCGCACCTTATCTGGATCCCGGCGAACGCTGCCTTCTAAAACATACTGGACCCCGAGTTCGCGACCGATCTGACCTAACTGCTCCTGTGTGTGTTTGTAGTGCATGACAGAAGTGCGTGCGATGACACCGAACTGTTGCGGAGCGACACGTCCGAGCTGCGCGATCATTTCTTCGGTAAGACCGTCACTGAAATACTCTTGTGCGGAGTCTCCCGTGAGGTTCTCGAAGGGAAGAACCGCCAACATGAATCGTCCTGCGGCTGGCCGGGGAGGGGCATGAATCCGAGACGACCCTAAATACACAGCCAGCCCCCCGATCAGGAACATGAGAATCCCAACCAGGATGGGCCCTGGCCTGGACCGACCCGTTGCAGGAACCAGCTCTGGCGGAGTGGATATTTTTGTGGCATCAGTTGGGGCATCGACTCGGGGCGCAGTCGTGGCCGCGGCAATATTGACCGGCACGATAAATCGGTAACCTACGCGAGGTAACGTCTCGATGTAACGCGGCTCGGCAGCAGAATCGCCCAGTGCCCCTCGCAACTCCTTGATGGCGGTGTTCAAGCCATGCTCGAAGTCAACGAACGTATCTGACGACCAAAGCCGGTTGTGGAGTTCGTCGCGAGTTACGACCTCGCCGGCGTATTCGAGCAGGATTTGCAAGACCTGAAACGGCTGCGGACGGAGGCGAATCTTCCGGCCGTGCTTGTAGAGCCCGCGGACGCGGGGTCTCAGTTCATAGGGCCCAAACTGAAGGATACCCGTTGTTGGTCCCAAAAGGGCCCTCTCCATTGTAGGAAATGCGCAGTATTCTCCCCTTCTGATGGCTAAGTTGCAATCGTAAAACTACTGCAAAATCAGAGGTTTAGACCTTCACCTAAGTTTCACCAGCATTTCACCCTTCGCCCATTGCTTCCCTGAGCGGGATATGGAAGTTGTCCGGTACCACGATCGCCAAGCAAGGGTTTGTTCCAGCATGTCCCAAAGACGCCCCGTTTTTTGTGAAAAGGTTCCGCATCCGGGTGTTGTCCTTGTGGCTTCCAAGCCGGATCCCATTGCGCGGATAGCGATCAAGAATCTGAGAACAGAGTCCGATTTCTAGGGAGAGCTTATGAAATTCCAATTCGGTTGGGATATGGGCGTCGTGTCGCAGGTTCCACGGCGTCCGCGCCATACGAGGGCACGTCGCTGGATGGTGGCCTTAGCGGTGACTATTACGGTTCTGGTCGGTGCCCACGCCGCGATGGGAAACTTAGGAAGCACGATAATCTTCAATTTGCAGCCTTTTCTCGACCGCACCGGATTCATCGCCACCTATAACGTCCACGGAAACATTGACACCACCAATCCCTTTTTCCAAAACCTGGGTACCAACGAACGAAACTGTGCCACTTGCCATCAGGCGAGCGACGCCATGAGCATTAGCGCCGCGCATGCCCAAGCTCGGTTCGCCAATACGCACGGAGCCGATCCTCTATTCGCGTCGGTGGATGGCGCGAACTGCCCAACCGTCACTGACCGGAGCGATGCCGATGCGCACAGTCTCGTCCGTCAGCACGGTTTGATCCGCATAGGCTTGGCACTGCCGACGACTATGCAGTTTACGATCAACGTGGTTCACGATCCGTACGGCTGCGCGATGGTTCCCGATCCAGTCAGTGGCCAGATGATCGTCTCGGTCTACCGCCGCCCGCTGCCCACCACAAATCTCAATTTTCTGAGTGCAATCATGTTTGATGGCCGCGAGACCGCGTCGTCCCTGAACAGCGCCGCCACTTTCCAGGCTAATCTGACCGCCAACCTCACTCACCAAGCCATGGACGCCACCAACATCCATGCACAAGCCAATCCTCCATTCGCCGTAACGGACAGCCGGCTGCCGCAAATGGTCAGTCTGGAGCTTGGTCTGTCAACCGCGCAGATTTATGATTTCGCGGCGGGTTATCTTGGCGCACGCGGCGCCCTAGGCGGCCCATTCTATCTGTCTCAGACTCAGTATCATCCGGGAATCAACGACGTTCTCGGCGCGGATCCCAACGGCGTCGCGTTTAACTCCAGCGCATTCACGATCTTTGCGCCTTGGCAAAATCTCTCTCCACGGCGCGATCCGGAAGACTCTTTTGACCGAACCGCCGCTCGCAAAGCCATCGCAGCCGGAGAAGTCATCTTCAATGCTCGCCCGATAGATATCCGCAATGTCCGCGGACTCAACGATAATCCTGCGCTGGGAAGCTCCATTCCCGGCTTCTGCACGTCGTGTCACGACACCCCCAACGTGGGCAATCACTCGGTGGCATTGCCTCTGGACATCGGCACCAGTCACTCGCTCGGCCAGGAAACTGACCCTGCCATTGCCGCGGGGCTTGCTCAACTCAGCTCTCCGGATGTTCCGGTCTACCTCATCAGTGGGTGCCCGGACCCATTTAACACCACACAACCAAGTCCTAACCCTCCCGCGTCGTTCTACACTACGGACCCAGGGAAGGCGCTTATTACCGGCAAATGCAGCGATTTCAATAGGGGTAAAGGGCCGATTCTGCGAGGCTTGGCAGCGCGCGCGCCCTACTTTCATAATGGCGCGGCCAGGGACTTGAACCAGATCGTCAATTTCTACAACCAACGCTTCCAGATGAATCTCACAGATCAGGAGAAGACAAACTTGGTCGCCTTTCTTAATTCCTTGTAGCTCTGGTCGCGTGGTTCAGTGCGCTGAGTTGGTTATTCCACGTACATCAACAAGAGCGCGCCGAGAACCAGCAATAGGGTAGGGAAGAGACGTTTGAAGAAAAGGCGCCATGCGAATGGCGTCTCTGCCAGGCCTTTCGTCAAGGCGATTCCAAAGCCAGTTACGGCAAAACCTAAATGCTGTGACTGAATTCGGCGCATGCCCTCCATGTGATCTGCCCCGTGGGCATGGCCTTGGTGATCGTGAAACAGGAGGATGACCGATCCGATCATGGCAATCGCAGGAAAGACGTAGCCCCACCAGCCTGCCTTTAGCGTTCCCCGTGCACGCAGCAGCTCAATAACTCCCAGTGCGAGCAGCAATACCGCGAATGCTTTGTGCTGTAACACTTCGGCGTGGTGAGTAAGTCCAAAATACCAACTCTGCGAATGGAACGGCCAGAGTTCCGTATCGCTGAAAATCAGAACGAATAACCCGGAAAGAAGAAAGCAGAGCGGCCAAGCTTGCCGGGCGAGGGACCGGCGCGCCCGAATATTTCCCTCCGCGATAATGAAAATGCCGGCGGCCAGAACGAGGAGTCCCGCCAGATGGTGATTGAATTCGCTTTCACGCTTGTCCGCCAGAAGCTTGACTTGCGTTTCGGCATTCGCGGAGTTGTCCATAGGCATGGACATTCCGTCATGCATCTCGTGCATGTCGTGTGCGGAAGAATCATCTGCGCAGCGTGCTAGTTGCGGCGTCAAGAGGACACAGGCGATACCCAAAAGAGGCAGCAGTCCGCGCAGTAGGAAAGGACTTAAGAGAAATTTTAGGGGTCGCATAAGCCAGGCCTACTCAAACCTATACATGGGAAATATCGGAAGCGGTTCCTGAGAAGATTGAGACAAGAAAACCCCCTTCGGTCACGGGGCGGCCCAAGGGATTAGCGACATACGGTTTGCTGGGTGGGTTCCGTACGTTTGCGTGGGTCAGCCGCGTCCGTCAAAAACCTGCAACTATCGGACACGACTTCGATTCCGCAGACGGCTTTCCGGATACATTTGTGTTATCAAACGTGGTAAGAGGGTGGACTAGCCGAAGGACGCGTTAGGAGCGTCGTCGCGTGGCGGTGGCGATGGAACCGGTGAGAGTAAGCGCAAACAGCGATATGATTGCAAATGTCAGAACAAAGATAATCATGATCACTCCTGCTGATAAGGTTGGCACGCAGGAGACCAAACCGTACCCTTTGTTTTCAGTCGATTACACGCACTGTAGAGCACCCTCGGTGGGCAGAAATTAGACAGTTTGTCATCGCAGCGCGACAATTTTTCACGCTACAGTATTTTGGTAATGGTACGTCTATATCGTCGTCGGTTATGAGGATTTGCTAAGCCGAATCGACCCGTCCCCGGTGTGAATCGTCAACGCCTGTCCGCCGCCATTCATCTTTCCGTGTATCTGCGAATTGCTGAAGCTTCCTTCCACGGTCACCGGAATGGAAAGGCTGATGTGGCCATCATTGGTGCTGGCATCAATGTTGGCCCGCAGGTCAGCGGGGAGAACTACGTCCACGCTGCCGTCGCCGGTCCGGATACTCCAACCGCCCGTCAACTTAGAGCCAGGTTCCACACGTGCGTCGATGCTGCCGTCGCCGGTCTTTATGTTGAGTGCGTCCAGGCGCCCGTCGATCTTAATGTGTCCGTCTCCGGAGTTCGCGTCCACGCTGCCATCCAGGTTCCGCGCCTCGATGCGGCCGTCCCCGGTATGCAGCCGGATGTCGCCCTTGGCGCCTTCGACCGTGATGCTGCCGTCGCCGGTATCGATATCCACGCTGCCATCCACGGCTTGTACGTGAACCGAGCCGTCGCCGGTGTGGATCTTCACATGGCCGCTCAGCGGCTGAGTTTCCACTGAGCCGTCTCCCGTGTCGATCTGCAGGTCAGCGTTCTTGGGCATGCGCACTTCGATGCGCGGGCCGCGCCGTCCATTGCCCCAGGAAAAGCCCCAGTGACCGGTCACGCGCGCATTGACCTGCACGCTATCGCCATCCTGCCGGCTATCGACGTGGATAGTCTTGTTCAGTTCGTAGCCCTCATAAATCACGCGAAACTCGACTTGTTTCCCGTCGCCGGTAGCAATCCGCACGGCCCCATCATTGGTTTCTACTCGGACCTGTGCGCGGCCGGAAACGGTATAGGACTTTGTCCATTCTTCGGCGCGGGCGGTAGCTGTCAAAGTGGCTGCGGCAACAAGGGCCACCGCGATGACTCCCAGTCGGGTCAGGTGGCGGTTCGGGGCCAAATTCATGGGTGAATCCTCCGTAAGCCGTGCTGCTAAGAGAAGATACGACAGCCTCGAGCCAAAAGTTCCCCTCTAGCGCTTCGCGGCGGCTTGCTTGCTCTTGGCGGCGCCCGGCTTCGGTCGCAGCGCAGCCAGGAATTGATCCACCGGCAGGGTATTGATCACGTTAGCCGCTTCCAGCCAGCCCCGGCGCGCCATGGTCACGCCATGCCGGATGAATTGCAGATGCGGCGTGTTGTGGGAATCGGTGTCGATCACTACTTTTACTCCGCGTTCCTTGCACATGCGCAAATGCACGTCGGTCAGGTCCAGGCGATCCGGGTACGAGTTGCATTCCATGGCCACACCATGCTTCGCGGCCGCGTCGAGGACCTTGGCCATGTCGTAGTCGAACGCCTCGCGGCGCAGCAGGAGCCGCCCGGTAGGATGGCCGATAATCTGCGTGTACGGATTTTCGATAGCCGCCAGCATGCGCTCCGTCATAGCAGCGCGATCCAGATTCATATAGGAGTGCACGGAGCAAACCACCACCTCGAATTGCGCCAGCAACTCATCCGAATAATCCAGCGAGCCATCTTTCAGGATGTCAACTTCCGACCCCACCAGAACGCGAATCCCCAAGTTACTGGCATTCGCGGCACGCAGTTTCTTGATGTGTGCCGCCATGCGCTTCTCATCCAGGCCATTCGCGATGGTCACCGATTTGGAATGGTCCGCAATAGCGATGTATTGATGCCCCAGTTTGCGCGCTGCTTCAGCCATTTCTTCAATGGAGCATTTACCGTCGCTGGCGGTGGTGTGCATGTGCAGATCGCCTTTGATGTCCTCGCGGCGCACTAAATTAGGCAGACGATGCTGCTCGGCAGCTTCGATTTCACCGGTATTCTCGCGAATTTCCGGCGGAACAAAATCCAGTTTGAGCTTGCCGTAAATCTCTTCTTCCGTGCGCCCGGCCACGCGACGTTCGCCTTTCAACGTGGCTAATGCGTATTCGTTTAACGTGTAGCCCATATCGTTCGCGCGGCCGCGCAAATTTACATTGTGCTCCCGCGAGCCAGTGAAATAGAGCAACGCGGCCCCGAAGCTTTCTTTATCCAGCAGACGCACATCCACCTGAATTCCGTTGTCCAGCGTAAAGCTCACCTTATTTTCGCCATGCGCTAGCACCTGATTGATCCGCGGATATTTCAGGATATGTTCCGCGATAGCATCGATGTGCTTCTGCGCCGTGAAACCATCCGCAAGCGTCAGCAGCAGATCGAGATCGCCAACCGTTTCCTTTCCGCGACGCAAAGAGCCCGCAGGCGTAACCGAAGCGACGCCTTTTCCATATTTCTCGATATGCGCGATAACGCCGTTCGCCGATGCTTCCGCCACGTCTTGCCGAAATCGCCCGGTAGAGCGCTTGAATGCCTCCACCGCTTTTAAAATGTTCTGCTCGCTTCGTTCGCCAAAGCCGGGAACATCCCGCAGCTTGTGCGCCGCCTGAACCAGTTCCCCAACCCAAATCAGACGCTGAGTGTCCTCCGCGTTGACGATGCTCACCGCCCACCACGCTTGGTCACATCGCGGGCCATCTCCACCGCGGCTGCAACGGAGGTCGGGTTGTTGCCGTGGGTGATGTTCCGCAGGGCTTTAGCGATCAGGTCACGCTGATCCCCGGCAAGTTCACTGGTATCGAATGCTAGCCACTGCTGTGCCTTGCACAACGCCTCGCGGGACCGGCGGCTCTCCAACTTGTCCACCTAAGCCGCCACATCTTTGACCGGGGCGACCAAAGACGCCTGGATGGAATCCAGCAACCCCGGTTCGAGGTGGTCGAGTCGCATCTGAAACTGGCCGGCCTCGATAAAGTGCTCGTCGCGGTCCGTCCAAACTGATACTTGGGACCAATAAGCAACACGCTGGCCATCAAGATCATGCCCGAGTAGGCGTTCCATGTCAGGCCACCTCGTCGTGAATCAAATGCCCGAAACAAAACTTGCAGAGCGCCCCGAGGATGTGACCGGAGCTGAGTGGGTGAGCGACGTCCTCGGTCTCGATGTGCAGACCACACGCCACGATGTACGACGTCTCCCGCACCGACAGGCGGGTGATACTCCGAACCCGATGAATCTTCGACCAACCAGCGTTGTCATGCTTGATCGCCAGATCAGAACCACGGTGCACCGTGACCACCCGGTGCAACTTCTCCGGGGCCGTCACTCCGACACCGGCTCAACCACTAGGTAGGCGTCCAACTCGACCTGCGGGTCAGGCTGTGTTGCGTGCTGAACCTTCAGCTGCTCCAGGAACGTCGGGTCAGCCGCACACTGATGCGCGAGTGACCAGCCGATCTCCGGCGGAGATGCGGCGTCCCTGCGCCACGCCAGGCCGAGGAACTCCACCTCAACACTCCGACCACGCTTGCGGGCAGGCTTGTCCGGGACGCCGGTGATGCGCTCAGACGCGGACTTCTGCGTGACGGCCGGCTTCGGACGGGGTGCGGGGGACGGTTTGACCTGCGGGTCCTCGGCGGCGGTCACGCTGACACCCGGTGTTTGCCGTTACCGCGCTGGGCCGAACGGGCGACGAGGGAGGTCTTTCCGGTGCCCAGGGAACCGCCATGGGCCGAGTGGGTTGCGCAGTGGTGACCATGTGACACCATCTGGGCGATTCGCGTCACCACGTGTAGAACTAGCGGCGACTGAGCCGATATAATTGCCATTAGCGGGTCCGTGCCCTTCCAGGTTCTGATTCGTTACGAGGAAATAAGCGCCGTTCTTGCTGCCAGGCGGGCGGCGCTTTTTCGTGCAGGTGCTACGCGGCCTCTACCTTCGAGGCGTCGGCTGACCGGAAGATCGCCGACAGGTTCTTGACCTGCTCAGGGGTCAGCGGTGGTGCGGCGGCAACCAACTGGGCGGCGACCTTTTTGATATGGGCGACAAG
>Ga0137412_10003825_pt1 | contig 12007 bp, 12 predicted proteins | sample CZODoug2_1_16fun_FD_122160 | JGI IMG/M metagenome (GOLD analysis project Ga0137412, IMG submission 122160) | Vadose zone soil fungal communities from Angelo Coast Range Reserve, California, USA - CZODoug2_1_16fungal (Hybrid Assembly) | ecosystem: Environmental > Terrestrial > Soil > Vadose zone...
CAGGCTGCCCATGATGGCGTTCAGCAGGCCGCCGGCGGCGCCCGGCGGCGGCGTGTTCTCGGTAAACACCGAGAGCGACAGCCCGCCGATGCCTTGATAGATCAGGATGCCCAGGATCAGCACCAGCCAGCCCAGCCCGAACGCCGTGGCGATCCAGGCGAGCGTCTTGGCGACGGCGTTGCTGCGGCGCCGACCGGCATAGAGCGGGCTCTTGGCGGTGGCGAGGATGGCGTCGCTCATGGGTTAGCCGATCTTTCGCTGGATGCGCATCAGCATGAAACGGGCGATGGCCAGCACGATGAAGGTGATGAAGAACAGGATCAGGCCCAGCGCCACCAGAGACGAGGTGTAGAGGTCGCCGACCGCCTCGGTGAACTCGTTGGCGATCGAGGCCGAGATGGTCGTGCCCGGTGCGAACAACGACGCGGACACATGGTGGGCGTTACCGATCACGAAGGTGACCGCCATGGTCTCGCCCAGCGCGCGGCCCAAGCCCAGCATGAAGCCGCCGATCACCCCGACGCGGGTGAACGGCAGGACGACGTTGCGGAACACTTCCCAGGTCGTGCAGCCGACACCGTAGGCCGCCTCCTTGAGCACCGGCGGCACGGCGTCGAACACGTCGCGCGAGATCGAGGTGACGAAGGGCAGCACCATGATCGCCAGGATCAGGCCGGCGGTCGCCATGCCGATGCCGTAGGGCGGGCCGGCGAACAGCGTGTTGAGCACCGGCACGTGCTCGAACGTGTCGATGAAGAAGGGCTGGATGTACTTCTGCAGGAAGGGCGCGAACACGAACAGGCCCCAGATGCCGTAGATGATGCTGGGAATGCCGGCCAGAAGCTCGATGGCGATGGCGATCGGCCGGCGCAGGATGGGCGGGCAGAGTTCGGTGAGGAAGAACGCCACCATGAGCCCGACCGGCACGGCGATCAGCATGGCGATGGCGGAGGTGACGAGGGTGCCGTAGATCGGCGCCAGGGCGCCGAACTGGTCGGTCACCGGGTTCCACACCTCGGTGGTGATGAACGACAGGCCGAAGGTGCTGAGCGCCGGCGCCGAACCGATGATCAGCGCCAGGATGACGCCGCTCAGCAGCACGAGCACGGTGATGGCGGCCGCGCGCGTCAGTCCGTGGAAGACGAGATCGCTGGTGCGCAGCCGCCGCAGCACGCTCGCCCGCGAGGAGGATTCGGCCGCCTGCACACTCGTCCCGTTCATTGTCGCTTCGGACACTCTAGCATCCTCTCGTCGAGTTAAAGGTCCCTCGCTAGCGCTCGGGATGACAGTCTTGTTGTCATCCCGACAGCAACGGTGTCATCCCGAGTCGCGCGGATCAGATCCGCGCTGAAGCGAGGGACCTTTGGTTCTCAGTTCGTCGGCGAGTACAGCGGCTTGCCGCTGGCGTCCTTGATGGCCGACGACCACATCTTCTCGATGTCGGTGACGACCTTGGCCGGCATCGGCACGTAGTCGAGTTCCTCGGCCATCTTGCCGCCCTTGGCATAGGACCAGGCGAAGAACTTCAGCGCCTCGGCGGTGGCGGCCGGATCCGCCGGCTTCTTGTAGAGCAGGATCCAGGTGGCGGCCGTCATCGGCCACGACTTGTCGCCGGGCTGGTTGGCCAGGATCACGCCGTAGCCGGGCTGCGAGTTCCAGTCGGCATTGGCGGCGGCGGCCTGGAAGGCGTCCATGGTCGGCGACACCGTCTTGCCGGCCTTGTTCACCATGCTGGTGAAGGTGAGCTTGTTCTGCTTGGCGTAGGCATATTCGACGTAGCCGATCGAGCCCTTGGTCTGGGCGACGTTGTTGGCGACGCCTTCGTTGCCCTTGGCGCCGATGCCGGCCGGCCATTGCACCGCGGTGTTGGTGCCGACCTTCGACTTCCAGTCGGGGCTCGCCTCGGACAGGTAGTAGCTGAAGTTGTAGGTCGTGCCCGATCCGTCCGAGCGATGGACGATGGCGATCGCCTGGCTGGGCAGCTTGGCGCTGGGGTTGAGCTTGGCGATGGCCGGATCGTCCCACTTCTTGATGTCGCCCAGGAAGATCTTGGCGAGCGTCGGACCGTCGATCACCAGGTCGCCCGACTTGACGCCGTCGATGTTCACGACCGGCACGATGCCGCCCATGACCATGGGGAACTGGGCCAGGCCCGACTCGTCGAGCTCCTTGCCGGGCAGCGGCGCATCCGAGGCGCCGAAGGTCACGGTCTTGGCCTTGATCTGCTTGATGCCGCCGCCCGAGCCGATCGACTGATAGTTGAGGCCGACGCCGGTCTCCTTCTTGTAGGCGTCCGCCCACTTGGCATAGACCGGGTAGGGGAACGTGGCGCCGGCGCCGGACAGGTCGGCGGCATGAGCCGCCAGCGACGAAAAGGCGAGTGCGGCGGTCGCCAGGGTAATCTTTGCGAAATTCATAGGGTCCTCCTTCGTGAAATCCCGAAGCGTCCCCTCCCTAGGAGCCGCAGGTCACTGTCCTATTACGAATATGTGACAGTGCGATGACACCTGGCGGCAGCCTGAGGATGGTTATGCGGGCGGTTCTAAGTCCTTGAAAGGATTGGGCAAAGAAACATTGGAGGCCGAAACGCTGGCCACCGCTGACCGGTATCCACGGTTGCGGGGAGCCGGCAGACCCCTTTCGGCAATTTCCGCAATTTCCGCTAGCGTTTTGCCAATCACCAATTGGACTGCGCCCTGGAATGGCCCCCAAAATTGAAACAGCAAAACGGAGCGCCGGGAAATTGACGTCGGGCGCGCCCAGGTGTTGCGCCCCCGATCGAGGACGGCGCCGGCGATCGTCAAGACAAGCGAACATGATGCCGATCCTCTGTCGGTGCGAGTCGACAGACATACGCCACAACATTGCTCAGTTATGTCAAGGACAAGACGTGCGCGATGGCTGCACATCGGGCGCGCAAGTTAGTTTTTGTACACCGCGTAGAGCCTCGAGAAACCGGCGGCATGCACTTCCTGCATTCGGCGGAGTCGCGTTCGACGCTCGACCTGCCCGGACAAGGGCAGGCGACCAATGCCTCGGGCCGCTGGAAGTTCTGGTGCGACAAGTCCCCGTCGCTGGCGGGATTTCGTGTCCTGCTACGCCGCCGCCACCTCGCAGTGTATGTGGTCCTGGTGATACATCCGCAGGGAGGGATCGGGCGTGTCGGGGCACAGGATCTGGCTGCGGTCGCCGATGGAGCTCTCGTGGTTCGTGCCGTTGTCTGACGCTTCGCCCGCTAGGAAGTGATAGACCGCATAAAAGAAGCCGCCGGCGGGCGTGTCCACGTCGAGCCGGAAATAGGGCATGACGTTCAACGGCCACGTCTTGGCAGTCTTGCCATTGGGAAGCGTGATCGGCTGTTGCCCCCAATCGACCGCGACATCGAACTTGCCGAAGTTGGTCAGCGCGCCATGGAAATCGATCGCAAGCCCCTTGCCGTGGCGGTCGTCCTCGTCGCGGCCGACGCCCATTCCCCCCCAATAGATCGTCGAGACACCCCATTTGCTTTCCTGCCGCAGATATATTCCCAGCCGGACGGCAAGCACCGCCGTGCGCAGGTCCATCGCGCCGGTCATCGTCCAGCCGGACGCCGCCTTGCTGTCCGGGACGAAGCGCACGCCGCCGATATTGTCGAGCTTGAGCCTCGCCCGTTCGCCGACCTTGGGGTAGCTCGGCGCGCCGTCTTTTCCGAAGGTTACCGGCTTCTCCAGCGCGAGGTAATTGTTCAGAACATAGGTGACGGCGATGTCACGTGCCTCTTCCTGCGAAAGCTTGTAGGCCGCTGTCCAATTCTCGACGCGCGGCATCATGTTGTAGGAGGCCCGCCGGTTCTTGGCCGCCCAGTCAGGGTCGTTCATCGGTCTTCTCCAGGAGGTTCGCGACGAAATCCGGCGGCACTACAGCCAATTCCGCTATCGCGAGATGTGACATACGTCACGTTGCAAGGCGGTGCTCTGCCGAGACGCACGTCGATGTCGACCTTGTGCTCCTTGCCGGGATCGATCTCGCCCGCGAGATCGGCACCGGCCGGCTACGGACTCGACGTCGAGCGCATCGTGCGGCTGTTCGACGGCGAGGTGCCGGCGGCGCTGCGCGGGCTGATCGAGGGCGAGGTCGCGCAGAGCCGGGTCATCGCGCTGCGCAGCGGCCGCGTGATGCGCCATCTCGCCGGCAGCCTGTTCGGCCGCGGGCTGAACGGCCCGCTGCGGGCGCTGATGATGGAGGGCGCGGTGATCCAGCTTTTAGCCATGCAGGCCGCGGCGGCGGCGCGGCGGCGGCGGTCGCGGCAACGCCTTCTCACCGGGCGCGACCACGACGCCATCCACGAAGCCCGCCGCCGGCTGCTCGCCGACATGCGCCAGCCGCCCAGCCTGGGCGAGCTGGCGGTCAGCGTGGGCCTGAGCGAGAAGCGGCTGAACGCGGGCTTCCACCTGCTGTTCGGCGAAACCGTGTTCGGGGTCCTGCGCAACGAGCGGCTGGCGCACGCGAAGATCGTCCTGCAGTCGGAAGCGGCGTCGCTGAAGGAGATCGCCTTCCGCGTCGGCTACAACCACGTCACCAATTTCATCACCGCCTTCACGGCGCGCTACGGCGCCCCGCCGCGGCAATATGCCGACAGCGATTTCCTGACGGCCGAACCTTCCGGCCTTCGCGCTTAGTCGCCCACCACGAGAGCTCAACGGCGGACAATCCCCGCTTGTCAGAGGGGTCGAAGTCCGGGCTTTATCGGGTCGGCCGAACCGTCGGCAGCGAGGGCATGACGAGCATGATGTCAAAGATCTCCATCCGCCGCCGTTTGGCGATTCTGGGCCTCGTGCTGGCGGGGGCGACGCCCGGTCTGGCGCCAACCGTGCTGGCGCAGGACACGCCGCCGTCGGCCTGGCGGGTCGAATGCGCCGGCGACGGCAAGAGCCTGGACTGCCGCGCCATCCAGCAGATGATCAACCGCGACGACAAGCAGCTGGTGGCGCAGCTCGCCGCCCGCCTGCTGCCCGACAAGTCGGCGGTGCTGCTGATCCAGCTCCCGCTCGGCATCAGCCTGACCGAGCCGGTCCAGATCAAGGTCGACAACGGGACGGCCGAGCGTTACCCGGTGCAGACCTGCACCAACGTGGGATGCATCGTGAGCGTGCCGCTCAAGGACCCTCTGATGGCGGCGATGCGCACCGGCACCTTGCTCAAGATCTCGATCCAGGACGCCAGCAAGCGGACCATCAATATCGACGTGCCGCTGCTGGGCTTCGCCCTCGCCTTCGACAAGGCGAAGTAGCTTTTCTTCCCTGGCGCGGAGCCCGCGCCGGGGAGGCAAATCGATTCTAGCCGGCGGCCGGCAGCGTCACCGTGAAGGTCGAGCCCTTGCCGGGCGTGCTCTGGATGTCGAGGCGGCCGCGGTGGCGGTTGACGACGTGCTTGACGATGGCGAGGCCGAGGCCGGTGCCGCCCAGCTGGCGCGAGCGGGCGGCGTCGACGCGGTAGAAGCGCTCGGTGAGCCGCGGCAGATGGTTGGCGGGAATGCCGTCGCCCTCGTCGCTGACGGCGACCGCGACCCTGCCCTCGCCGGCCGGCCGCGCCGCCACGCGCACCGTGGTGGCGGGCTTGGCGTATTTCAGCGCGTTGTCGACCAGGTTCTGGAACACGATGGTGAGCTCGTCGTAGTCGCCGATCGCGCGGGGCAACGCGGGCGCGAGGCTGAGCTCGAGCGCCACCTTGCGCGACGAGGCCTTCAGCTGCAGCAGGTCGAGCACGCCCTTCAGCACGCTGGCGAGGTCGATGGCGGCGTCGGGACGCGCATGCTCGTGCTGCTCGATGCGCGACAGCATCAGGAGGTCGTCGACCAGGCGGCGCATGCGGTCGGCCTGCTCGGCCATGATGCCGAGGAAGCGCTCGCGCGCGCTCACGTCGTCGCGCGCCGGGCCGCGCAGGGTCTCGATGAAGCCGGCGAGGCCCGCGATCGGCGTCTTGAGCTCGTGGCTGGCATTGGCCACGAAATCGGCGCGCATGCGCTCGGCGCGGCGCAGCGCCGTGGTGTCGTGCAGCACGACCAGCGCCAGTGAACCGTCGGCCGCCGCGCGTGGCAGGCGGCGCAGATGGGCGATCATGTCGAGCTCGGGCGGACCCGACAGCACGAGCTCGACGGCGGTCTGGTCGGGGCCGGTGTAGTTGCCGTCGGCGCCGGTCTCCAAAAGCCCGTCGATCGCGGCCAGCAGCTGGGGCTGGCGGAACGCCGTCGACAGGTCGCGCTCGGCGCCGACCGGCCCGAGCAGCGCGCGCGCCGCGAGGTTGGTGCGCACGATGCGGCGCTGGCGGTCGACGGCGATCAGCGGATCGGGCAGGCCGTCGACGATGGCCTGCGCGGAAGCCGCGAGATTGTCGATCGAGGCGCGCTGGCGGCGCCAGCCGGTGGAGAGGGTGGCCGCCGCCGTCGCCAGCTCCTCGGTGGCCGGCGCGAAGGAGAGCCGCGGCATCACCGGCTCGCGCTCGTCCGACAGCTCGCCGACGAAGCGCGCGAAGCGGGCGAGCGAGCCCAGGTAGCGTTGCACCAGGAAGATCGTCACGGCGGCGATGGCGGCCATGGCGATCAGGGCCGGCCGGCCTGCCAGGTTGCCCGACCAGTGGAGCACGGCCAGTGCCGCGAAGGACGGCGCCAACGCCACCGCGTTGGCCACCAGGTAGCGGCGCAGGGGGACCGGCTGGTCGGCCATGACGGCGCCTTCCTAGTCTTCTTTCTCCGACGGCGGTGGGCGAAGATGGCGTGGCAGGAACAGGCGGATGGCTAAAAGCCCGTAGACGAAGCCGCCGATATGGGCGACCCAGGCGACCTGCTCGCCGGCCGCCCCCGGCGTGCCGCCGAAGATGCCGAAGAAGACGTTGAGGGCGATCCAGATGCCGGCGACCGGCAGCAGCGAGGTCAGGCTGCCGACATAGCGCATCAGCATCAGCACGCCGCCGAACACGCCGCTGATGGCGCCCGACGCACCGATCACCGGATCGGTCGAGCCGGGGAAGAACAGGATATGGATGAAGCCCGCCACGATGCCGGCGGAGAGATAGAACAGGACGAAGCGACGCACGCCCAGCAGACGTTCGACCGGCGCGCCGAAGGCGGCCAGCGTGATCATGTTGACGCCGAGATGCATCCAGCCGCCATGCAGGAACTGATAGGTGATCGGCGCCAGAACCTGCGACACGAGATCGTGACCGCCGCCGGTGTAGTTGGCCGGTATCAGGCCGAACTGCAGGATGATGGCCGAATCGGCCTCGTCACTCAGCAGGCTGCGCAGCAGATGGACGGCGACATTGATGCCGATCAGCCACAGCACTGCCGGCGGCAGATTGATGGCCCGCTCGCCCGTGCCGCGTCCCGGCCCCGGTCGTTGGGCGTTGTCGAAAGGCATCCAGAACTCCGTTGAACTTTGCGTTCCTTGACTGAGCGCTATGCTGCCGAATGCTTAGCGCTTTAGGCGGCGCGAGCCCAGCCAAAGAAAGACGCCGCCCAGGATCAGCGTCGGCGAGCCGCAGACGAAGGCAAGACCGCCATCCTCGCTGAACAAATTGCCGCCGGACACCGCCAGCATGCAGCCCAGGGTGAGCAGCAGGACGACCGAGCCCGACACGGCAAAGAACCAGCCGAGCCCCCGGTTCTTGGGGGGCTGCGGCGGCGGCAGGGGTGGCGGGAGCGGTGGCGGCGGCGCGCCGGAAGGATCGCTCATCGGCGGACTTCCGCACGGCGTGCCTCGGCCAGGCGCGCGTTCCCGGCGGCACCCGGACGATAGAAGGTGTTGTAGGTGTCGAACGGGATGATGCTGCCGTCGGGCGTCACGAAATGGACACACGAGCGCTTGACGTTGGCCAGGCAGAAATTGAAGCGGTCTAAAAACTCCACGATCGTGACGCGAAAGACGTTCTCGTAGCCCGAGCCCTCGGGCATCGGCATTTCGGGCAGGCAACACAGCAGCGAGCCCAGCCGCTCCGTCGTGTTGGTGTCGGCGGTCGACAGCGACAACAGATCGACGAAGCGCCGGCGCAGCTCGGGATATTTCTCGAACGAGATGGCGTTGGGCATGGCGGGCAGCAGCGCCTCGCGCGGCACCAGCGAGGTGAGCGGGATCACGGTCTCGCCGTTGCGCACGCCGTAGCCGATCGAGATCGACGCCGGATTGCAGGGCAGCGGGATCATGTCGCCGTCGGCAAAGACGCCGGAGTCCTCGACGATGCGGCGACGGATCTCCGACAGCACGATGCGGTTCAGCTTGGGATCGAAGCCCTCGTTGCGGCCGGCATCCTGGACCGGCTGGAAGTTGACGCCGCGCACGCACTTGTAGGTGAGCGCATGGCGCACGATCGCACCGATCTCGTCGTCATTGACGCCGCGCTTGACCGTGCAGACGAGCGTCGTCGAGATGTTGCGCGCCTCGAGGTTGGCCAGCGCCTGGCGGCGGATGCGCGACAGCGCGGCGCCACGGATGTTCTTCAGCGCCTCGTCGTTCAGCGAATCGAACTGCAGGTAGACTTCGAAGCCCGGCCTGAACTCGGCCAGCGCATCGACGAAAACCGGATCCTCGGCGATGCGGATGCCGTTGGTGTTCAGCATCACGTGCTTGATCGGCCGGCGCCGCGCGGCGGCGATGACCTCGAGGATCTGCGGATGGATGGTGGGTTCGCCGCCCGAGATCTGCACCAGGTCGAGCTCGCCTTCGCTGGCCACCAGCACGTCGAACATGCGCTCGACCTCGGCCAGGCTGCGATGCGTGTTCCGCTTCGGCGAGGAATCGGCGAAGCACACCGGACAGGCGAGGTTGCAGGCCTCGTTGATCTCGACGATCGCCAGGCAGGAATGCTGCTCGTGGTCGGGGCAGAGGCCGCAATCCCACGGGCAGCCGCGTTCGGTGCGGGTGTGCGGCTGAAGCGGGCGGTCGCCCGGCTTCAGGTATTCGAGGGTGCGCCGCCAGTAGACCGGGTCGTCCGACACCAGGGTCTTCATCACGCCGTGCTCGGGACAGCGCTTGGAATAATAGATGCCGCCGTCCTCCTCGACGATCTTGGCCGGCACCAGGCCGAGGCAGGTCTCGCACAACGAGGTGGTCTGGCCGAGGAAGAGATAGGGCGCGGACTTACGCGCTATGCCATCGTACATCGCGGCCCCCGCTGCGGATCATGGCGGCAGCGTACAGGACCAGGCCCAGGCAAACCACATGGAAGAGGTTGAACGGGCCGATCACGGTTGCATAAGGCTTGAAGAATTCCCACACGAAGCGCTGCAGCGCGTACCAGCCGACCGTGAGGTAAAAGCCGTTCCTGAGCCAGAAGGCGTCGCGCGCCCTGAAGCGCTGGATCAGCACGACGAACATCGCGGCCATGGCGAAGGATTCGTAGAGCTGCACCGGGTGGCGATGGATGCCGTCGCCGAAATCGACGCCCCACGGCAGCGCGGTCGGCGTGCCGTAGGTGAAGTCGGCAAGGCCGGAGAAGAAGCAGCCCCAGCGACCCACGGCCACGGTAGCGGCAAAGGGTGCGGCGAAGACGATGCCGGTCGAGCCGCTCACACCGGTGAAGCGCTTGAAGGCCTCGATGGAGGCGATGGCGCCGGCGATGCCGCCCACCATGGAGAAACCCAGCGCATGCACGCCGGACAAAAGCGCGTTCGCGGTGCCGAAGAACATGGCGCCGCAGAGCGCGCCCATCCCTGCAGCAATGGCGTAGGCGCCAGGATACGGCACGCGGTTGGCGGGCAGCGCGTCGGCCGGCAGGAGATGGCGCGTCGTCAGCCAGAACACCGTCATCGAGGCGAACCACGCCGCGACGTCGAACACGGCGTGGATGTAGGGCAGGCCGAAGTAGGTCATTGAGCCGAGACCTACGTTACGACTATGCTGTCATCCCGAGCGAAGCGAGGGACCTTTCGCGATGTCCGATCAAAGGTCCCTCGCTGCGCTCGGGATGACAGAATCTTCGTCATCCACGGATTCTGTAAGGACGCACGCCGAACTACTTCTTCGGACCGCCCTGGCCCAGGCCGCGCAGGCGGAGCCGGAGCGCATTCAGCTTGATGAAGCCTTCGGCGTCGCGTTGGTTGTAGGCGCCGGCATCTTCCTCGAAGGTGACGTGTTGCATGGAGTAGAGCGACTTGGGCGACTTGCGGCCGACCACCGCGGTGTTGCCCTTGTAGAGCTTCAGCCGCACCGTGCCGCTGACGTTCTCCTGGCTCTTGTCGATAAGCGCCTGCAGCATCTCGCGCTCGGGCGAATACCAGAAGCCGTAATAGATCAGCTCGGCATATTTCGGCATCAGCTCGTCCTTGAGATGGCCGGCGCCGCGGTCGAGCGTGATCTGCTCGATGCCGCGATGGGCCGCGTGCAGGATCGTGCCGCCGGGAGTCTCGTAGATGCCGCGGCTCTTCATGCCGACGAAGCGGTTCTCGACCATGTCGAGGCGGCCGATGCCGTTGGCCTTGCCGAGCTCGTTCAATTTGGTGAGCAGGGTCGCCGGCGACATCTTCACGCCGTCGACGGCCACCGCATCGCCCCGCTCGAAATCGACGGTGATGTAGGTCGCCTTGTCGGGCGCGGCCTCGGGCGAGATGGTGCGCTGATAGACGCTCTCGTGGGCTTCCTCCCAGGGATCCTCCAGGATCTTGCCCTCGCTCGAGGAGTGCAGGAGGTTGGCGTCGACCGAGAACGGCGCCTCGCCGCGCTTGTCCTTGGCGATCGGGATCTGGTGCTTCTCGGCGAACTCGAGCAGCTTGGTGCGCGAGGAGAGCTCCCATTCGCGCCACGGCGCGATCACCTTGATATCGGGCTTCAGCGCATAATAGGTGAGTTCGAAGCGCACCTGGTCGTTGCCCTTGCCGGTGGCGCCGTGACAGACCGCATCGGCGCCGACCTCGCGGGCGATCTCGATCTGGCGCTTGGCGATCAGCGGCCGGGCGATCGAGCTGCCGAGCAGGTACTCGCCCTCGTAGAGCGCGTTGGCGCGGAACATCGGGAAGACGAAGTCCTTCACGAACTCCTCGCGCACATCGTCGATGTGGATATTTTCAGGCTTGATGCCCAGCATCTCGGCCTTTGTACGCGCCGGACCGAGCTCTTCGCCCTGGCCGAGATCGGCGGTGAAGGTCACGACCTCGCAGCCATAGGCCGTCTGCAGCCACTTCAGGATGACGGAGGTGTCGAGCCCGCCGGAATAGGCCAGGACGACCTTCTTGATGTCGCCCTTCTTGTAGGGTCCGGTATAAGTAACGCTCATGCTGACGGCTTTCGTGACGGTTCGGTAAAGGCGCGCGAATATAGCGGCCGACCCCGGCCGGGCAAGCTGCCGCAAAGCTGCTATAATGAATTCTCAAGTACGTAAGATATGGTTTCCGCCCTAGATCGTCTCACCTATGCCGCGCGCCAGACCGCGCGGGTCGCCTGGTATGCCGGCCACTACGCGGCGGGCCGGCGTCTCCTGAAGCCCATGCCCAAGCCCGCCTTCCCGATCGGGCCGACGCCGTCGCGCGCCGAGATGACGGCCGACATGCGGGCGCTGTTCGAGCGCGAATGGCAGGACATCGCCGCCGACCTGTTTCCCGCACCCCGCGCGCGCGGACCGGAGCCGGCCGAGTTTTTACGCCGCAGCCTGCTCTATTTCCGCGACCTGCCGCAGGTCGATGCGCGGCGCCATGGTGCGCTCAACGGCGAACTGCCACCTGGCCAGCAGGGCGACGGCTTGCCCGAGTACTACCGGCAGAACTTCCACTTCCAAAGCGACGGCTGGCTCAGCGACCACTCCGCCGCGATCTACGACACGCAGGTCGAGGTGCTGTTCACCGGCGCCGCCGACGTCATGCGCCGTCGCGCCTTCCGGCCGATCGCCCAGTGGATGGAAGGCCGCAACCAGCGCGACCTGCGCGGCCTCGATGTCGGCTGCGGCACCGGTCGCCTGCTCGCCTTCCTGCACGATGCCTGGCCGGGCCTCCGCCTCACCGGCCTCGATCTCAGCGCGCCCTATCTTTCGGAAGCGCGCCGCCTGA
>Ga0137412_10003826_pt1 | contig 12006 bp, 10 predicted proteins | sample CZODoug2_1_16fun_FD_122160 | JGI IMG/M metagenome (GOLD analysis project Ga0137412, IMG submission 122160) | Vadose zone soil fungal communities from Angelo Coast Range Reserve, California, USA - CZODoug2_1_16fungal (Hybrid Assembly) | ecosystem: Environmental > Terrestrial > Soil > Vadose zone...
TTGCGGAATGGTTCCCAAAGAAAGAGCGTGCATTGGCGACGGGAATTTTCAACGCCGGCACGAACATCGGCGCAATTATCACGCCGCTGATTGTGCCCTGGATCGCTGTCCATCTGGGCTGGCGCTGGGCTTTCCTCTTGACCGGCGCTCTCGGCTTTGCCTGGTTGATTCTTTGGCTGCTGCTCTACCGCACACCGCAACAGCATCCTCACTGCACCAAGAGCGAACTTGAATACATCCAAAGCGACTCTGAACCGCCTTCCGGGAAGATCAAATGGACGCAGCTTCTGCCTCACAAGCAGACTTGGGCGATTGCGGCGGGAAAGTTCATGATCGATCCCATCTGGTGGTTTTATCTTTTTTGGATTCCGGACTATTTGCAGCGGGAGCACGGTTTGCATCTGACGCAAATCGGTCCGCCCATTGTGTTAATTTATGTCATATCCGATCTCGGGAGCGTTGCCGGCGGCTGGCTTTCATCGAGTTTGATTCGTCGGGGATACTCCGTGAATGCGGCGCGAAAATGGGCGATGTTCCTCTGTTCTCTGTGTGTCTTGCCGATTGCCGTTGTTTACCGGCTGTCCGGGTTGTGGTCCACCACATTCTTGATCGGGCTTGCTGCCGCAGGCCATCAAGGATTTTCCGCCAACCTTTTCACTCTGACCTCAGACCTCTTCCCAGCGCGGGCAGTCGGTTCCGTTGTGGGGATTGCAGGCATGGCCGGAGCGATTGGCGGAATGCTGATCGCCGAAATCGTCGGCCACGTGCTGCAGTGGACCGGCAGTTACATGGTTCCTTTTTTCATTGCAGCCTCAGCTTACCTGGTCGGGTTGTCGTTCATTCACCTGCTAAGCCCGAAGCTCATCCCCGCACCAATGGGACAAATGTGAAGTTATGTACCTCGACGCCTTTCAATTGACCGGCAAAAATGCCCTCGTTACCGGTTCCCGCAGGGGCCTTGGCGCCGCCATTGCTGTCGCGCTGGCGGAGGCCGGCGCAAACGTGGGTTGCCACGGGCGCGATCCAAACCCGGGGATTTCCTGCGACGCGATTTCCTCGGCCGGGCGCAAAACGTTCTATTTCTCTGGAGATCTGGCGGACCCAAACGCATGTAGCGGGCTGTTCGAAAAAACCATCGCGGAGTTGGGCTCCCTCGATATCTTGGTGAACAACGCCGGCGCGATCCGCAGAGCTCCTGCGGCGGAATATCCCATGGAATACTGGGATGAGCTGATTGCCGTTCACTTGACCTCGGCCTTTCGCCTCTCGCAACTTGCCGGGCGGCACATGCTCCACCGAGGGCTTGGCGGCAAGATTGTGAACATTGCTTCGCTACTCTCTTTCCAAGGAGGGGTTTTTGTCCCTGCCTATGCCGCCGCGAAGGGCGGAGTTGCGCAGTTAACGAAAGCGCTGGCGAACGAATGGGCGTCGAAAAACATCAACGTGAACGCCATTGCTCCGGGATATATGGAGACGGACAACACCACGGCCTTGCGGTCGGACCCTGTGCGCAGCCGTCAAATTCTGGAACGGATTCCGGCAGGCCGCTGGGGAGAACCCAAGGATATCGCGGGCGCGGCATTGTTCTTGTGTTCGCCCGCGAGCGACTATGTGCACGGGCACGTTCTCGCAGTGGATGGGGGCTGGCTGGCACGATGAGAAGCAATGTGACCTTAACCATCAAGCCAAAAGATGCCTGTCGCTGGGGCCTGGTCAGCCTGGGCGAAGTGATGCTCCGCTTCGACCCAGGGGACTATCGCATTTGGACCACCCGGCGCTTCGAAGTCAGCGAAGGTGGTGGCGAGTACAACGTTGCCCGCGGACTGAAAAAATGTTTCGGACTTGAAACTGCGATCGTCACCTCCTTTGCCAAAAATCCAGTGGGATTACTCCTTCAGGACTTGATTTATCAGGGCGGCGTCGATTCCTCTCTGATCCGATGGGTGGACTATGACGGCGTCGGCAGGACCGTCCGCAACGGCTTGAATTTCACGGAGCGCGGCTTTGGCCTGCGAGCGGCTTTGGGCTGCTCCGATCGCGGCCACACGGCGGTGTCTTCTCTTAAGCCAGGTCAAATCGATTGGGAGACAATCTTCGGCAAAGAGGGCACGCGCTGGTTTCATACCGGAGGGATTTTCTGCGCGCTGTCCGAGACAACTCCGGAAGTGGCCATCGAAGCGATGGAGTGCGCGCGAAAGCACGGCGTGGTCGTGTCCTATGACTTGAACTATCGTGATTCCTTGTGGCGATCGTTCGGCGGAAAAAAGCGGGCTCAGGAAGTCAACCGCCGCATCGCTCCCTACGTGGACGTCATGCTGGGCAACGAGGAAGATTTCTCCGCGGCCCTCGGCTTCGAAGTGCCTGGAACCAACGACCATCTTTCCGCGCGCGACCCCGAAGCCTTCAAACGAATGATCGGCAAGGTTGTGAACGACTTTCCCGTCAAAGTCGTCGCCACCACACTCCGCAAAGCCGCCACCGCCGCGCGAAACGATTGGGGCGCGGTTTGCTACCACGAGGGCAATTTCTATCAGGCCAAGAATCGGGAGAATATCGAGATTTTCGACCGTGTCGGCGGCGGTGACTCGTTTGCTTCGGGTCTCATTTATGGCTTTCTTGCGGGAAAGGACGTCCAGTGGGCCGTCGAATGCGGCGCCGCTCATGGAGCGTTGGCTATGACCACGCCGGGCGACACCACCATGGCGACGCTCGACGAAGTTCTTCACGTGATGAAGAGTGCAGGAGCGAGAATCGCCCGCTGAATCCACGGAGAAGGCGGCATCTCCTTTTATGAAGAGACACGAAGTTCGCGCTCTTATCGAGGAAATCGGAATCGTGCCGGTCGTGCGCGCCGCTTCTCCGCAGGAGGCGAGATTTGCCGCCGAGGCGGTCTGGCAAGGAGGAATTCCTATCGTCGAGATCACCATGACCGTTCCGGGAGCTCTAGACGTCATTTCCGAGTTGGTAAAGACCAACCCAAAACTTCTCGTCGGAGCAGGTACCGTCGTGAACCAGGATCTCGCGCTCCGGTGTTTTGACGCTGGCGCCCAATTCCTCGTCACGCCCGGCTTCTCCCCCCAAACGGTTGCCGCTGCTCACAACCTGGATTTGCTCATCATGGCCGGCGCCCTCACGCCCACCGAAGTCATGGTTGCCTGGGACGCAGGCGTCGACTTCGTCAAAATTTTCCCGTGTGCCAACTTGGGAGGACCTAGCTATATCAAGGCGCTCAAAGGGCCGCTGCCGCAAGTTCCGCTCGTCCCTACGGGAGGAGTGAATCTGGAAACTGCGGCGGACTACATTCGTGCCGGTGCGGCCGCGTTGGGAGTAGGAGGTGAGTTGATTTTGAAGCAGGCGATTCAGGAGCGGAAGCCGGAGTTGATCAGCAATTTGGCGATACGGTATGCCGAACTGGTGAAGGAAGCTAGGAATCCCACCGCCGCCAAATCCGAAAGCATCCCCGAAGCTCGTTGAACAAGAGGGACCAAATGGAAACGCAAAGCAAAACTTATCCTGACCTTGTAGTCACGCCGAGTGACCAGGCCAAAGAATCGCATCCGGAACCGGGCCTGACACGCCGCGTGCTCGCCTACAACGACAAGCTCTTTCTCGCCGAGCACCAAATGGTGAAGGGTTGGGCGGGAGCGATGCACAGCCATCCGCACGATCAGGTTGTCTACATTGTGTGTGGGCATCTAAGAGTGACCTGCCAGGGAAAATCGTTCGTATTGCGCGCGGGGGACACTTTCGTTGTCCGCGGCGGCGTTCAACACGGCGCCTCTGCAATCGAGGATTCGCTCGTAATCGATGTTTTTACGCCCTGCAGGGAAGACTACATTTCTTGAGCTGAAATTTATTTCGTGTGCCCTACCACTATTGGAGAGAATCGAAAACCTTATGCATAAGCGATTATTAGCGGTTCTGTGGATGTTTCCCGCTCTCTGCGCAGCCTCGGCTCAGGGAGCGCCACAGATTAAGAATATCAAAGTGACTATTTCCAACCCTGGCAGCCATCCGCGAAAAGCCGCGGACATCGTCATTTCCATCGCGCAGATCCGGAAAGTTGCGCCTGACTTCACGCCTGGCGCCATGATCGTGACGGCGAGCGATGCAAGCAACTTGGAACAAGACGCGTCCGCACTCCAGACCGAAGAGCTTCCCTCGCAGGCCGATGATCTGGACGGAGACGGCAAGGCGGACGAACTGGTGTTTCAAGTCGACCTTGCGCCACATCAGACGCGCATCGTGACCATATCCTACGGTAACCAAGATCGCATCTGGCGTTTGCGCGGCGATTATGAGCAACGAACGGCTGCGCTATTCAGCCGAAAAATCGAAGGTGTTGGATGGGAATCGGAGCGCGTCGCTTTTCGAGTCTACCTTGATCCCCGTAACGCCATCGATCTCTACGGCAAGCGCCGACCCACGCTGCAGCTTGGGATGTACGCGTCGCCGGACTACACCTACCACGATGAATCCCCGGAAGGCCGTGACATTTATAAGGTCGGTGACGCGATCGGAATCGGGTCGGTTGCGGCCGTAGTTGATGACAAGACGACCAAGGTCGCTGACGTTAAAGAGCGGAAATGGAGGATTGTCTCGAGTGGGCCGGTGCGGACTGTCGTGGAGTTGGAATACGATGGCTGGAACGCGGGCAAGAGAACTATCGACCTTCACTCGGAAATCACGCAGTGGGCAGGAGAACGTGGCTTTACTCACTCTATTTTTGCAAAGTCCGCGGATGACTTCGAGTTCGCGACCGGGCTGCCGGCAATGACTGGAATTGCACCCGCGACTTCCGGACCAGGTTCACCGGCTGTGTGGCTGGCGACATGGGGAGAGCAGGTCGTCGCGCCGGGTGCTACGGCAACAGAAGCGGTCCCAGGACAGCAACTTGGCCTCGCGATTGTCATGCTGTCGCCGCACGCCACATTCGCGAACGACGGCAAAAACCATCTCATTGATTTCAAGCTGAGCAATGGCTCTCAATCCTGGTACACAATTGCTGCCTGGGATCAGGAGGGATCCAATCGCCGAGTCGGCCATGGAAGTCAAAAAGAAGAAGGGCAGCATCAGTCCCTGATTCTTCCTTCCGATGCCATCAGAAGCCGGGAAGAATTCTTGAACGCGGTGCAGGAACAAGTCGAGCGCATGGCAGAGCCGGCAGGCATTCACATCGTGTCGGACTCGGCAAGCACGCAGCAGGCGCCTCCCGATACTTTAGTTCCGCACAAAACAAAAAGCGTCGACCAAGCAGTCCAACTCTTACGCCAAGCCATTGACCGCACTGCCTTGCAGTGGGAGCCGCTTCTTCAGGCCACGTCCGAGCCCAGTAGTGCAACTTCCGGGCAAGGATTTTTCACTGAAGCGGACAATGTGACCGGAGAGTGGCAAAAGCAAAACGGATTTTTCTGGACGGGTAGCTTTTGGACGGGAGAGCTCTGGCAGCTTTATTCCGCGGCGCGCGATGAAAAGTACCGCCGGTGGGCGGAATTATGGGGCTCGAAGCTGATCGGTCAGGAGTCACTGCAAAATCATGACGCAGGGTTTTTGTATTACTACTCCTCGGCAATGGGATTCGATTCGACTCACGATGATGCGCTTCGCGCCAGCACTACGCGCGCCGCCGAGCGCCTGGAACGACTCTTCAATCCGAAGACGCAGCTAATCGCATCCTGGAGCTTGAACGGAGATGACACGATCATTGACACCATGATGAATCTTCAGTTGCTCTGGTGGGCAAGCGACAAAACGGGAGACAACCGGTGGAGGGATATCGGTAAGAAGCACGCCCTCCGGACTGCGAAATGGTTTGTGCGTCCGGATGGATCCGTCTTTCAGTCGGTGCATTACAACCCTGGCGACAACAGGCAAAGCTTTACTTTGCATGGTGGAGCGAAGGAGGTCGTACTCCCTTTTGCAAGCAATGTCCCGCCGGGAGAGCGACTTTTCGCACATACACACCAAGGCTTTGGCGCCGACACCACGTGGTCCCGAGGACTCGCTTGGGCATTGTATGGCTTCTCGACGACATATTCGGAAACTCATGAGCCTTTGTTCTTGGTAACTGCTCAGCAAGTCGCAGACTACGCCATCAAGAACCTGCCGAGCGACTTCGTGCCGTGGTACGACTTTGACGATGAGGGCGTCCATTTTCGGAATCGCGACTCTTCGGCGGCCGCGATTATCGCGGGAGGCTTATTCCGGCTGTCCCTTATTACCGCAGATGGCGCACGCGCCAAGAGTTATCGGGAAGTGGGAGAACGCATCGTGCAATCGCTGATCGACCGGTATTTGGCTCCCGTCGGAGACAATGATCAAACGCCCCCGGGGGTCTTGCGCCACGGCTGTGGCCTTCGCCCTGCCGACGCCATGTTGATTTACGGACAGTACTACTTGCTTGAAGATTTGTTGTGGCTGCAGCAGCACAAACGTCCAGAGAGTGCCTCTGGTTCGCTGAAACCATGACCCGCGCAGACCCATCGCGGCGTGTTCTCGCAGCCGTGTTTTGCTCATTCTTGCGAAAAGCGAGATTCCGCGCCGCACGGCGGGTTGTCTTGATTCTTTGCGGATTGCTTGGCGCAAGCTGCGGTACGTTCGCGCAGAACCGGACCGCCACTTCGCAAGTCGACGTTTCTGATTTTAATCGGCAGGTTCGAAATTTTCTCCAATCCGAAGTGACTGCGCATGTAGCGGACATCAAGGTTCTCGATCCCCCTCCGGACCGCGTAGTTGGAGCGCTGACGACAGGTGAATTTTCGTGGGGGTCCTTTATGCGCACTCTCGGTGTCTACTCTGAATGTTTCGGGACGAGGACAATAGCGGATCGTGACATCCCCGAGATGATCGGAAAGATGGCCCAGATCGAACTGAGCCACAGAGGAAAAACCTGGGGGCAGCTCTACGCCGCAATGGCTTTGCAGAGCTTCGGAACGGACTTGAATCGCAACACTTTGTGGCAGAACTTGACTCCCGAAGAGAGGCAGTCTTATCGAACCTTGCTTGACCCCGGCCGGTTTTATGATGAAAAGACTCACACACTGATCCACCTTCCGGAAAATTATTTTGGCGTGGCTGCGCGGATCGCGGCGATCGACTACCAGCTTGGCCTCAACAGCAATCGCACCACTCTCGATGACCTGCTCAACCGGTCCGCCCAACAATTCACTGACGGCGCCCTCTTTGCCGACGATGCGCTGCCCACAGGCCGGTACGATCGCTACTCCAACGAGTACGCCAGAGCAATCTACGATGCTGCGGAGCTCGCGGACCGTCAGGACATTATGAAGGCCGTTGCGCCCTCGCTAAAAGAACAGATGAAGCTCTGGTGGGATTTACTATCCGAAGACGGCTACGGCTACTCTTGGGGGCGAAGCCTTGGGGCGATCAGTTATATGGACACTCTCGAGATCGCCTCTTTTCTCGGCGTTCATCCCGAGTTCCGGCCGGCGCCGCTCGCTCAGTTAGCCGCCGCTTATTTTGCTGCTTGGACGTGGCTGCGAAACGATTTCAGCGCCCAGACACACTTGCTTTCCGTTTTCACTTTTGGCAGGGGCGACTATTCCTATATCACCAAAGAACGCGAATGGCAGCAAACCACAACTTTTCTTGCAAAAGCGATCGCTTCTCACCAGAGGTTCATAGAAGCTCTCGATAGGGAAGGAGTAAAGAGTTTTCCCGCGCGGCCAAGCCTCGGCGACATTGCCCGCTTTCGGTATTTTCGCAATGGACCCGGCCGCAAGTTTGGCGTTTGGGTTGTTCGCCAACGCAATCTACATTTCGTAATGCCGTTTGTGACTGGACCGAAGGCGGCGACCTCCGACTATGAGCCTGGGCCGGATGGATTTCCCGGCTTTGCGTTTCCCGTGGAGAAGCTCTATCCATGTCTCGTTCCGTTTTTGGAATTGGAAGATGGCCGGACTATCGCCGCCGTGGACGGCGCGGATGATATCAAGCCGGCCGCCGATGGCAAGAGCGTCACAGCAGTCTGGAATCGCTGGGTGGTTGTCGGGGACAAAGCTGGAGTTCTTGTGGATCCGGGCCTGGTCTCCGAAGTGACTTGGACCCTTCAAGGAACTAGCCTTCACAGATTGGAATCGCTGACTGCGTCAAAACCCCTAAGAATCCTTCGCCTTTGGTTGGCGATCCCGAGCCGTAACAGTCATCTCGAAACCCTCGAGCTTAACGGCACCCGAATCGACCGTCTCACCTCGGACGGAACGATCCTGGATGTGCAGGTCAAGCACTCGGATTGGCCAGTCCAAATCTCCGCCTACGCGACAGGCGACGATTCTCTTGGTAGAGGAGATCGCGGAGCTATTCCCCTGCACTTAGTCATTGAATCGAGGAATATTTCCTTAAGACCGGAAGCTCCCGAGAAATGGGAGATCACATTGTCAGCTCATTACTCGAACTCCAGCACAACAATTTCAGGATTCGATCCCAGCCGCAGCGGCGGTCCCCATGTTCCTGCTCCGCTGGAAGTGAAGACCTGCATCTTCCCGATTCGACTTAGGCCATACACAAACTGCCGGTAGATCCGGCGCGCCATCCAACTCCAAGGTATGAACTGCCCAAGGTGCGTATGCCCGGATAGCTGCAGGGAAACGCCAGCAGCCTCCGCGATCTCCGGATGGTCGGGCGCATGCGTCAACAGAATGCTCGCGCGATCGCGATCCAAGCGGATGCTGTTTAGCACCGACGCAAAGTGACCATCCCGCGCGGCATTCCGGTACGGGACACCAACAATCTGTAAACCGTCCACTTCCACCTTTTCATTGCTGAGCACGCGGACTCCATTCGCCGCAATGGCGTGGAGATATTTGCCGTCGTCCCCAAATTGCTCATGATTTCCTGCGACGAAATATACGCCTTGTGGCGCCACAAGTTCGCTCAATGGCTCCGCAGCCCGCCGCGCGTCGATGGCCGTTCCGTCATACAGATCTCCAGCGATGAAAATTGCGTCCGGCTCTTCTTTTAAAATCTTCGCGACCATGCGCCGGAGAAATCCGCCGTTTCGCATGTGCCCAAGGTGCACATCACTGATTAGGGCCGCCCTTCGCCCGCGCCACGCCGCCGGCAAGTTCGCAAGCCGCACAGTCGCGCGCGTGATGCGCGTCCAGTTGGCATTGAAAACCCCGTAAAGTCCGGTGACTACCGCCGCACCGTACAGCAATTCCACCGTCCGATGGAAGTCCACGTCCAGCCCAGCCAGTTGCGAAATTCCAAAAATAATCCACGAGAAGACCGCCGCAAGAAAGAGAAAGCTCAGCATACCGACCCAAACCGCGGCAATCCTGTAAAACGCGCGCAGAACAGCATTTGTGTAGCGAAATGCGAGTAGCGAAGCGGCGACAAAGCTCATCGACAAGAAGCCAAGCGCCAGTTTGATCCACAGCGCCCCGGAGGCAGCGCCCACCGAGGGCGAAAATGTCCACGTCTCATACAGGAGAAGGTGCGTTAAACAAAGAACGGACTGAATCACTGCAATGAAACCGAATAAGCGTCGTCGTGTCATTGGATTCCTCAACCCGCGATTCGTAAAATGTCGCGATGAAATTCATTCGCGGATTCATTGCCCTTGGCTTCGTAGGTATACCAGATATCCTGTTCTGGTATACTTAGTGTTATTGGATGTAATGTGGATGAAAAAGGTTAGAAAAACCGAAGGGGGTCGTTCGGCCAAACCCGATGCCATCGTGCTGGCGGCGCTAGAGCTGTTTACCCGGTACGGATATCGCAAGACTTCCATCGATGACATTGCCGAGGCGGCGCAGGTAGCCAAGCGCACGGTATACCTGCATTTTGAGAACAAGGCCGCGGTCTTTCTGGCGATCCTTGAATATCTTGGCGACCAAGTGCGACAGCGCTGTGGCGCCGCCGAGCGCATGGGCGGCACGGCAGTGGATCGATTGGCCGGTCTGCTGGATGCCTACTTTGGAATGGGGTTCGAGCTCTTCAGCAAATCTGAGCACATGCCGGAGCTGGAGGAGACTTTTTCAAGGCTGGCACGGGCGAGGATCGGCTACCTGAATACGGAGTACGAGGCTCGGCTCGCAACATTTCTGCGATCGCTTGAGAAAACAGGTGAGATCCAAGGGCCCCCGCGGGGGCTTACCGGGGAGCAGATCGTCCATATCTTAGTGCGGGCAGCAGAAGGGGCCAAGCACGATCCTGATGTGCAGGGCAATCGGAAGGGACTTGAACGGCGCTTGCGGGAGTTAGCAATACTCGCCCTTGCCGCGATGAAGAAATAGTTGGAGCAAGAAGTGTCGGTAGGGGAGTTCGATCCCGACCGGGATCGCTCGGTATTGACATCGCCCATCCAGATCGAGACTGCCGCCACATTTGTCGCGGCGTCAGATGGTTGGGATCGTTTCGCGGTCGAGATAAGCCCTGTGGGGCTTCGCGGGTTCACGTGAGAGTCTCGTCTCACGGTCGACTAGCCTGCTCACGATGGCGAACAGGAAGCTCGCCGACAATCCGCACATCAGCACGCCGATGATGCTTTCTACCGGGCCTAAGTTCCGCCACATTTGCGGGAGAACGACATCGCCATAGCCAACAGTGGCATAACTGCTTGTCGAGAAGTAAAACGCTGACTCCCACAGCGGAAAACAAAGCGAACGATAAAACGCCGCCCAAAGTAGAATCTCGAGTATGTGCAAGACGATGAACGCAGTCATCAATCGCAGCATGAGCACAGCGGAACGGAGAGGCCCTAGTCTTAGATCGTCAGGTGCCAAACTAGGTCTTGCAAACGAAATCAGGGCGGCCATCCCAGCGCACTGCAACGAAAGCGTAAGTGTTACCAGAACGAATGCGGCGCTGGCTTCGCGCGCAAAGATCATCGGCTCACCTCACCGCGGCTGAAAGTGCTTTGTCCACAAGTTGGTCGGGGTCGGGGACCTTTACAGCAATCCGAAAGAGCCCAAGCCGCAGGCATTGAGTTCCCGCTCATTGTTCTTGCCAGCCTCCACCGAGGTTTCGGTAAATGCTGACCAGACCTAACAGCTCGTTCAACTGCGCCTGAGCGAGTCCCAATTCCGCATCAAAATAATTAGTTTCGTTCGTCAGTACCTCCAAGTAGCTGGTGGCGCCGCCGCGATAGCGCATCTCAGAAAGTTGCGCAGCGTCTTGAGCGGAAAACGTGAGTTGCTCCTGCTGCTCTCGGAACTCCCGGTCCTTGCGGTATTCGACCAGCGCATCCGAGACTCCACGAAAGGCCTGCTGGACGGTCTGCTGGTAGATCAGTAGTGTTTCCTGTTGCCGCGCTTCGGAAAGCCTCACGCCGGAACGAATTCTTCCCCCGGCGAAGATGGGCTGTACCAGCGATCCTCCGAAACTCCACAGCCCAGCTGGGCCCGTAAACAGGTTGGTAAGCGCTGAACTTTGGAATCCGCCGCTTGCGGTCAAGCTGATTTGCGGGAAGTACGCTGCTTTCGCTACTCCGATCTGAGCGTTGGCTGCGATTAACTGTGCCTCGGCCTGGCGAATGTCGGGCCGCCGCTCCAGCAGGCTGGAGGGAAGCCCTGCGGGAACGTCCGGGGAATGTGGTTGATCGGTCAATTTCGTCCCACGCGCGATGGGACCGGGGTTGTTGCCCAGAAGTGTGCTGATGAAGTTTTCCTGCTGCTCAATGCGGCGCTCTAGATCAGGGATCGTTTCCGCGGCGGTGAACACCAACTGCTCCGCTTGCCGGACGTCGAGCATGGAGGTAGCCCCACCGTTTGCCAGCATCTGTGTGAGCCGCAGCGAATCCCGGCGCGAAACAAGCGTGCGACGGGAGATCTCGAGCTGCAGGTCAAGCTCACGAAGTTGGAAGTAGGCAGCGGCGACGTCACTCACCAGCGTGCTTATGACCGCTTCACGTGCCCACTCGGTGGCCAGCAGGCTTGCGCGTGCGGACTCGTTGGCGCGGCGATACTTTCCCCAAAAATCGAGATCCCAAGCAAGTGAGAGATCCACCTGGTGGGCATTTGTGTCGAATGCCGGGAAGAATTTTTG
>Ga0137412_10003827_pt1 | contig 12006 bp, 15 predicted proteins | sample CZODoug2_1_16fun_FD_122160 | JGI IMG/M metagenome (GOLD analysis project Ga0137412, IMG submission 122160) | Vadose zone soil fungal communities from Angelo Coast Range Reserve, California, USA - CZODoug2_1_16fungal (Hybrid Assembly) | ecosystem: Environmental > Terrestrial > Soil > Vadose zone...
CGGCATCCGGCGGAGCCGCTTGATGGCGTCAGCGCCGCCGAGATGCCGCGGACTCCCGATGCGGCGCAGATCGCGATGGAAAACCTCGCGACGGAGTCCGCGATAGCGCTGCTCTCCCAGCTCCCGCCGCCGCAGGCCGAGGTGATCATGCTCCGTGTCGTCGCCGGGCTCGACACCGACGCGGTCGCCGAGCTTCTCGGGAAGACCCCTGGCAACATCCGGGTCATGGCGCACCGTGGCCTGAAGAAGCTGGAAGACCTGCTCGGGCGAGCCGGCGTCACGTCACGGGCGGGTGTAACACTTTGAGCGATTATGGCGTTCCGGACGATGACATGTCAGACAGCCTGCCGCCGAATGGTGGTCCCGATCCGTTCGACGGGTGGGACCTCGAAGGCTTGTTGTCCGGCGAGCGGGTCTGGCTCCCCGACGGGATGCGGCCGGTGGCAGGAACCCTGGACTCGCTGCGCTCCGCTCCGATGCGCGCCGAGCTGTCCGATGAGGGCGCGGCGAGGGCGGCCTTCCGTGAGATCATGCTGGCCGGCCGGAGCGGATCGGCTCCGCCGAGCGCCGCGGCGGGCGATGCCCGCACGTTGATTCTGCCCACGCGGGCGGCTGACCCCGGGCCGCACGTGGTGGCGCGCCCGCGCCCCGCCCATCGACGGCCGCCGCGCCGTGGTCGCTGGCGGTCGCGGGCGCTTGTCGGTGCCGCGGGCGGCGCCGCCGCGGTCGTGATCGTCGGGGGCATCGCGCTCGCGGGCGTGTTCTCCGCCGGCAACGGGCCCCCGGGAGTGCTCGGGCGCAGTTCCGGCGCCACGAGCGCGGCGCCGCAGACGAGCCACCCGGGACAGAACGGAGTCGAGGGGACCGCGAGCAAGGAGCCGACCGCCAGTCCCACTCCCAGCCACTCCGTAGGCCAGCAGTCGTCAAGCGGTGCTAACGCGGCGCCGGGACCAAGCGAGCTCTGCCGCCAGTACCTCGAATCCCTCGCCCGCCAGGGGTCGCGCTCAGACCAGGCCGCGGAACGGGGCGACCTACAGCAGTTGAGCAACCTGGCGGGCGGGACATGGCACATCCTCGGCTACTGCATGCGGCTTCAGCCGTGGGCGATGACGCCGAACCAGTCCGGCTCTGACCCCGATGGCGTTGGATTTCCTGCAGGTTCTCAGGATTCTTCAGGTGCGGCCGGTTCCCAGGTGCAGGGCGGGCCTGGCCAGCAGCAGGGAAACGCCGGAAACGGCGCGAACACTTACGGCGTCGGCGGAAGCGGTAGCGGCCAGAACCAGCGGTAGCCTTCGGCGCTCAGCCGCTTCAGCGTTGGCTGTACCGCGTCAGGATTGCTCGGAAAGCGCGGTAACGACGGCCGCGCACGCCTCTTCGAATGCCGCGCGTGTTAGACTCCCCCTCACTATGATTCGAAAGCTCTTTTTCCTCATGCTGTTAGCCGTCCCGGTATTTGGGTCCGAACCAAAAGTGATTCCGCTCTGGCCCGGCGCTGCGCCTGGCTCGGAGAACTGGAACTACGAAGAAGGTGTGCCACAGGACGCATCACACCCCATCAGCAATGTGGCTCATCCGACGCTCACGGCTTATTTTCCCGATCCCTCTTTGGCCACCGGCACGGCGGTGATCATTTGTCCCGGCGGCGGGTTTCGGGAACTCTGGTTAGCCATGAAGGGATCGCTCTTGCGCGCTGGCTGAATTCCATCGGCGTGGCCGCGTTCATTCTCAAGTACCGCGTCATGCACACTGGCGACACCGACGCAAGCCATTCCGCCAAAATGGCGGAGCGCCGGAAGACTGTCATCCCGCTCGCGATCGCGGACGGACAGCAGGCGGTACGCCTCGTGCGCTTGCACGCCCCAGAGTGGGGCCCGCCCGACCGCATCGGGATCCTTGGCTTCTCCGCTGGCGGCTACGTCGCCGCAGCCGTGGCGCTCCACCACGATGCGGACAGCCGGCCCAATTTTGCCGGACCCATCTATCCTGGCACGCCTGACGATGTCACGGTTCCCGCCCATGCCCCACCTCTCTTCCTCGTCGACGCCGATGACGACAAGGTCGTGACGCCGCTCGACCATTCCATCCGCTTATACGCCGCCTGGAAGAAACTGGGGTCCCCGCCGAACTACACGTCTATTCCGCGGGCGGGCACGGATTTGGAACACGAAAGATCACCCTGCCGGCAGGTACTTGGACCGACCGGTTTCGTGATTGGCTCGACGTCCAAGGCCTTCTCAAGCATCCCCAAAGTTAGTCCCCCGTGGGGTGTGCGAGCGCGGGTTGACCGCCCTGATGCGTCATGGCACACGAAAAGGCCTGGTTCAGTCGCCCATTCGTCGGCCAAGTCTCACTACAGTACTAGGGTATTCCTGCACCCTATCTTAGGGTCTACACCTGATTGGCAGGGAAACGCCTCAATGCTAACAAGGAGCTGAGCGGAACGTGGGACCAGTTCCATCCTCAGCGGTGCCCAGTAGCACGGTGATGCAGACTTCCGCCAACCGGCAGGGCCAGGTCAGATGGCCTCAGAGAGCATACTCAACGGACGTATGGACAAGCGCCTCCCCATCGCCATGGTTGTGCACCTCGCCCAGGCGCAGGCTCAGCCCGTAAACGGATCAGAAGTGACCTACACGGACAACATCAGCGTGAACGGCGCTCGCATAGTTACAAGCCGCCCTTGGCAAGCCGGCGAAATCGTACAAGTCACACCGTTGAGAGAGGAAACCACCATCCGCGGAAAGGTCGTCTACTGCCAGAAACTCTTGGACGACCGCTACTGCATCGGATTGAATTTCCGAGGGCGCCCCGTCACCTGGTCCACGTTCCGGACTTACAGCGGCGCCTGACTCCGGCCCAGGTATCAAATCCGCTGACGGCACGGCTCGACAGCCCTTGCAAGCCATAAGGAGAAAACAACCCATGGCAAGGGTATTCCCTCCGGTCCGCTCCGAAAGCCGCATCCCCGAGAAGATGTTGGTCGAACTCTACAGTCTTGAGAATGCCGCACATGAGATTACGTCCACGATCAACGTCAGCTCCCACGGGGCCCGCGTCTTGACAAAAGCCCCCTGGGCGCCCAATCAGGATGTTTCCGTTCGATCGGTCCCCGGCAATCTCTATTCGCGCGCGCTCGTCGTTTATTGCAAACCCCTTCCGGACCGTTCCTTCTCCATCGGCCTAAGGTTGCTTCACCCGACCGAGCTTTGGCCGGCACTCAGCAAAGCTTCTGCATCACCTCAGCCACACTGATTCCCCACGGGCCGTTCGAGTGAGGCCGCGCAAAACCGGCGTCCTGGGCGCCCGTCAGAATCTTTCCGTAACGCGCGGAATTTAATTTAGTCGTGGAGGACGACACTCAAGAGGGAATTGTCGATGTGGATCTCGCCCTTGTTGTATTGGATGAAACCCAGTTTCCTGAATTTGTTCATGAAAAAATTCACCCGGGGCCGAGTGGTGCCAATCATCTCCGACAACATCTCTTGCGATACTTTGGGAAGCACCTTTTGAGGATGGCCTCGCGCGCCATAGCGCGCGAGCAGCAGCAGAGTACGTGCCAGCCGTTTCTCGCTGGAATTGAAGAGCTGGTCGATCAGGTCCTCCTCGACCCGTACGTTTCGCGCAAGCATGTAAGCAATGAAGCGGTCGGAGAACTCGTGTTCCTCGTGGAGCACGCGAATCATCTCGTTTTTCTCAATGACGAGCACGGTGGTAGGCGCAATGGTGGTCACAGTGGCCATGCAAACGGACTGGCCCGCAAGGCACCCTTCCCCAAAAAAATCGCCCGGTCCAAGAATCGCCACAACCGCTTCTTTGCCGGTCTCGTTGACCACAGTGAGCTTTACACCCCCTTCCTGAATATACATGACATGCTTCGCGGGATCGCCCTGGGCGAAGACGGTTTCCTTTCTTCGAAATTTGTCCACGGTTCTCCGCAGACCGGCGGAGTCGAGAAATAATTCCACATCGAAGGCAGAGCTTCTTGCATTCGCTTTCTTGGTAGAGCGAGGGGCCTTCGCAGATACACGTCGAGCCACTTGGAACACCGTACCTTAGATTAGCACGGAGCAAGATTCTGCTGACTGTACAATAGTGAACACTTCCGGCCGGCGGGTTGCGCGTCCCTGGCCCGACGCTGAACTCCAACAAGCCCTTAGAATTCAAGAGATTACGGGTGGCTCCTAGCGGCTCAGGAGAACTTCGCGCAACGACTGGTTCACTTCTAATCCGCCATCGTAGTTAATGAATCCCTGCTTTCTGAACCGATTCATGAACAGATTAACTCGCGGGCGCGTGGTGCCGACCATCTCCGCCAGAACTTGGTGACTAAGAATGGGAATCTCGACAACCGCTGGGCCATTTTTATGCATGTGGGCCAACCGCAGAAGCACGCGCGCGAGCCGTTGTTCCGCAGAGGAAGTCAGCAGGTGCGCTACGTGATCCCGGTAATCCTTGACGCTCGAAAGCAGATAGGCCACCAGGGAATTTGATGCTTTGTTCTTTTTGCGAAGCATTTCGAGCATCTTTTCTTTTTTGATGGTACGTATGGAGCTGGCGGTCAACGCGACGGCCGTGGACATCCGAAGAGGATAGCCTGCCAGGCAAAGCTCGCCAAAAAAATCATGCACGCCCAGAATGGCGGTAACTGCTGCCGGTTGGTCTTTCGTCCGGGTGCTGAGCCGCACCCCTCCCGATTGAATGTAGAAAAGCGTGTAAGCCGGCTCCCCTTGCTTGTAGATATTTTGCTTGTCCCTGTAGCGCGAAACCTTGCCGCCCAGGCTGGCTCCTGAATTGAAACCACCAAGGTGAGAAGACATATGGTTCGTTCGTTTCATAGGTCGCTGCGCTCCTGACCAACGCGTTTCGTGATGGGCGTGTTTCCCGGCGGCTGCACTTTACTCCACCGCCAACTCTCCAGCGCGGCTCTCTGCGTAAGAACCAAATTGCCGCCCTTCCCTGGGATCAACAACTTTATGGCTTTCCTGTTGACTTCTCGGACTCGCGATGAGCTTCCTGCGACCACTGAAAAGCCTTATTGGCATGTTCTAATGCTTGTTTGGAATGCCCGTGTCCCGTCTGGTGATCTTCTTTCCCATGGTGCGCGGCGGCAGCACCGCGCGCGTGTGCGGCGAGTTCGTGGTACGCGGCAGCTCTTCGGCGCGAGTCATTTGACATGGCCTCTCTAGTTCCTGGGGGGGCCACCCATCTTGCAACTATCCCATTCTCCAAACTGTTCAATATTAGACACTCGGCCCGCGCAAATGGTTCTATGACGTCTCCACGATAATCCCGGAGCGGCATCGCCAACCCGAGTTTTAGCTTCTTCTTTCCTCTCAGCTTTCACTACTTCCAACTCTGCGGTTTTTTTCCTGAGTCGCCTCGCCACGCGCGTGATGATTCTACGTCCGGTTTTCTGCACGCACGGGCATCGCGCAGAAGCTGCCCTCGGTAAAGCCCTCCGCTTCCACGCTAAAGGCATGGTCAAACCGCGCCCGGTAGTTTTCCCAGGCCAGCGTCGCCGTGAGTTCCACCAACTGCGCGTCGTTGAACTTCTCCCGCAGCTTCGCAAACAGCGCGTCTTGAACCTCGACCGGAGTGTGCGTCATGCCGTCGGCGTACTCCAGCACCAGCTTCTCTGTGTCCGAAAACAGTTCGCTGTCGCGGTAGTTAGGCAGCGCAGCGATCTTCTCTGCCGAGGCCCCGTCGGTTCTGCTCACCGCAGAACCGATGTCAATTCAAAAAGGGCAGCCCACGAGCGTGGCCACACGCAATTGCGCAAGGTCCTTCAGGGCCGCGTCCACCAGGTGGCTGGAGAGCAGCGATTGTTCCATCTGGCCGTAGCTCCAGAGAAGCTTGCCGTGTTGCGCGGCGATCTTCACCAGCGTCACCACGCGTCCCACCTTGCGTTTGGTCGGCGCATAGATGATTCGCGTGAAGAGACTGCGGAATAGGACTTGCTGACTTGGGTCAGCGCCAGCGATCCGTGCCATGGTCATCCACCTCCTATTTCGTTTGCGACGAGTTTAACTCCCGCGGCCTGCTCCGGGCGAATCCTGCCGAGGTTGCGGGGGTAAATGGATGTGGCAAGCGGGGCACAGTGGGGTGCAAGATGGTCGATAGAGTGGGCTTGCGGGAGTCATGGTCCGATAGATTTGCGGAAGAGTGTTGCACGGCGTCGCAAGAATATCGAGGAAAGGCCAAAGACCGCATGCGCTGCGACGCGGTCGGGGTAAACGCCACCGGCACCAGGGGCCCCAGCAAGAGATGGAGGAAATTTCAAAACGCTGCCTCTGGGAACCCGCGGGAACCCGTGACGCGACCCCAAAACATTCCACTTGTTTAGCGTGCGCCACCTGCTCGACGGTGCGGAATTGATTTCAGTTTGGAAGCTGCTAGAATGGCCGCGCTTGGAAAGGAACGCGATGCCTCCCACACTTGCGAATGGGAAGATCCGTTACATCGAGATGCCTGCGACTGGCATTGCGCGCTCGGCCGACTTCTACAAGAGGGCGTTCGGCTGGGTCATCCGGAAACGCGGCGATGGCAGCACTGCTTTTGACGATACGACGGGCCAAGTGAGCGGCACCTGGGTGCTCGGGCGCCCGCCCGCCGCAAAGCCGGGGCTCCTGTTTTTACATCATGGTTGACAGCGTGGCCTCGACCGTTGACATCGTTGTAACCCATGGGGGCAAGATCGTAGCTGAGGTGGGTTCCAAGCGTGCGGCGCGTACGGGGTACCCGGCTACGTTCTTGTGCCGGAAGCCGCGCGTCTCGCTCTTTGGCGCGCGGCTTTTAACCTTTCCGCGATACGTGGGTGAATCCAAGCTCTGCAACTCAAGACGCCCGCCTCCACGACGGGAGCCGGGGTAAAACCCAGGCGGCCGCAACGATGAACCTGGAGTGGGCAAGATATATCGTGCCCTACATAGGACAACACGAATGTTATGAACCGGCCCAAAAACTTCCGCGTCTACTTCTTGCTCGCCACGCTGGCTATCGGCGGGATTGTGCTGCTGCTCCGCGAACATCGACCATCGTTCCTGCGGCCGGACCTGCATCTCTCGGCTTACGTCACCACCGCCGACGGCAACGTGACCGTTGTCGATCTCGTGAAGCTCAAGGCCGTTGCGCGCATTCCGGTCGGGCCGGGACTTTCCGGGATGCGCGAGCATCCCACACGCCCCGAGGTTTACGGCGTCAGCACAGCAGGCGGCTACGTGTGGATCCTCGATCCGCGCTTCGATCCGTTGGACGGGCACTTCACAGGGCAGGTCAGCGCGCGCATTCCCGTAGGGCCACTTCCCTATGCGCTCGATTTTTCGCCGGACGGCAAGCGCATCTACACGACGGCATCGGGGAACGACACGCTCCTCGCGATTGACGCTCGGTCGCGCGCCATCACCGGGCGCGCTACCACCGGGCGCGAGCCCGTCCTCGCCCACGTCACGCCGGACGGCAAGTCCGTCCTCGTAGTGAACCGCGGCGACGGATCGCTTGGCATACATGATGCAGCGACTCTCGCGCTGCGGGGCAGCGTTTCCGTGGTCGCTCGGCCTGCAGACGTCGCGGTCCTGCCGGACAATTCCCTGGCGTTCGTGTTGAGCCGCACCGAACACCGCCTCTCCGTCGTGGACCTTCGCCGCGGCGTTCTGCTCACCAATCTCGAACTAGCCGGTGCGCCCTCGGACATGCTGCTCAAGCCGGATGGCGGCGAGCTCTACGTGATTTCGCCGGAGGCTCACGGCCTCCAGGCCATCAACACTTCGACTCACGAAGTGGGCGATTATATGGTCCTCGGATCGGCGCCCACTCGCGGCGTCCTGAGCGAGGACGCCAGCCTGCTCTACGTTTCGGACACCGCTGCCGGCCGCGTCACACCGGTCGATATTTATAACCGCCGCATCGTTCGTGATCCTGGAAAGGGTTTTCCTGTGCCCGCCGGTGATTCTCCAGCGGTGTTGCGATTCGATCCCGCGGAAAACTTGCTGCTGGTGGTGAGCCAGGGCTCGGGCGACCTGGCGGTCATCCGGGTGCGCACCAATTTTCTGCTAACGATGATTCCCGTGGGCGATCATCCGCAAGATCTCGCCGTTAATTTGTTTTAGTATGGTATTCCTGAAAAATCCGTAAATCCTTCGAGAAAGCTTTGGGCCGGCGGAAAAAGCATTAAAACAGAGTTCCCAGAGAGTACAGAAGACACGCAGAGGACAGAAACGGCAGAAACTATATCAAAGCTCAAAACGCTCCTGCTACTCCGGCGGCCAAGCCCAATTCTCTTCACCAAGGTTCACGTCCAGGAATCCCTCGGCGGGCAAAACATCGACCGGCAATCCTCCGTGCCATAGCGCAACGCCAAGCCGCAGCTTGCTCTGGCCTTTGAAATTGATCTGGTCCTTATGGATGGCTACTTCCAGAACCCGCTCAAACGCTGCTTCCGCGACAAGTTTCGGATTCAGCAGGCACACGAGGCCCTTTTCGACGGCGAACCCTCGCACCTGGCCTCGCTCCAGATGCACGACGAGGGTCACTTCTTCCGTGCCGCCGATGGTGATGCGAAACTCGGGATCTTCCAGCTCCCCGAGCGCCTCGACGAAGGGATCGATGCGCACGCAGAAGCGTTCTTCCTCGAATCCGTAGCGCATTTCGTGCAGGTAGAAGACCCGTCCATGCATGGACCCGCCGCGCCGTTCCGGTGAATACAATCCCGCTCCCAGCCATTCGAAATAGGACGTATCTCGTCCGTCAATGTTGATTTTCAGCCGGCCCGTCGGAGCGAGCTGCACGGCGTGCTCCGGTTTCCGCTTGATGGGCTTGGCCAGTTCTTCCGGGGCTACCTGTCCAAGCCCCAGGTAGATGGCGGTCAGGAGCTTGCGAAACAGCGCATCAAACTCCGCGTCGTTTGCGGTGCTGTGTTCCGGGCCGAACCACCAGCACCAGTCGCTCCCCTCCGCAGCCAGGAGCGATTCGCGCGCTTCCTTAAGCGCGGTTTCGGTTGGGGCGTCAGCCCTTCCCTGTTTGTGCGCTTCGAATGCGCGAGCGTAGGCTTCGCGCGCGTCCCACAATAATTCCCACGCGGCGACGTCCTCGGCGTGGCCGATCCATACGTCGAAATTCGCGTTGATCCAGGATGCGGGAAAAATGCCGGTGGTGACGGGAATTTCACCGGCGGCGGCAATGGCCTCGGTGGCGGTCAGCGCGCGGAAATCCTGGTCATCCTGGATGCGTCCGTAAAACTCACGGAGGAAAGCGCGTCCGTTCCCCGGGTAGTATTCCCAAGCATTTTCGCCATCGAGGAAAAGACAGATGGTGAGCGGCTGATCGCCCTGCATGGATTCACCGAGATGGCGCATACGAATATGGAGATCGGCGGCCGCGGCTTTGCCGTCCATGCGGCTGTAGACAAAACCAACAAGATCGGACAAGTGGTGATCGCGAAACAATCCCGCAATGCTATTTCCTCCGAGTTGTACGCGCCAGGGTTTGTAGAGGCGATCGGCGTTGGCGGGAATGCCGTTCCCGTCGCGGAAAAATCCGACGTTCAGCGTGCGCCCAAGGACTCCCTCGTCTGTTCCGAACCACTTGAATCCTTCTTCCGAGGCAATGGTCAGCGCCTGGTCCGAGACCGAGCCTTCGGAAGGCCACAGACCGGCGGGCTTCACGCCAAAAACTCTTTCGTGATATTCGCGGGCAAGCTGCAATTGCTCGCGCGCATCTTCCGGACGCCGATAAGCGCGGCGCGGGAGAGGGGTCGCCGGATTGGCCACGCGAGCAATATCCGAATCGCAGATCAGAGGAAGGATGGGGTGATAGAAGGGAGTCGTGCTGATCTCGATCTGGCCCCGCTGCGCCGTGTCCCGATAAGCAGGGAGCACCAGTCCCAGGAATTCGAGCTGTTTTTTCCGCAGCGCGGATTTGTCTTTCTCGGTGTAGTCCTTCCCTTTTGTGGCTAGGCGGCTGACGACATCATCGGTCTCGAACCAGGACTCTTCCATCCACGCCAACTGCGAGAGGAGTTGCAGGTCGCGCCAGTCGCGCGGGGTGAAGGAGACCAGCGCCTGCGCGCCACCGGCAGGACGCGACCATTCGAATAACTCGACGAACCGGGGCCAACGCGACATCAGCCGCTCGTGGTTCACTTGAAACGCCCGGGCGATGATTTCCGCCTTATCCTCACGTGTTAATTCCTCCGCATTTTTGAACGCCAGGGAAAACCAGGGCTCGTTGAAATTGCCGCTGGCGTACTCCTCGAGCTGCATGCCGAGCGATGGCACGAGGTTGAATGTGGCATGGAAGTTGGGAAATTCGTGGAGCATCTCAACCATGCCCCAGTAATCTTTCAGGGCATGCAAGCGCGTCCACGGGAGGACATAGCGCCCACTTTCGGGGTCGCGGTACTGCGGCTGATGCATGTGCCACAACACAACAAGATGAACCCGCTTCATCTCTCGCGTCTCTCCTGTGCTCGTCCCGCGACCGGAGGTTGTCCGGCTGGCAATTGAAGATTGAAGCGGCGATTCAAGCCCGACCCGATAGATTCGAGCGCGCCAGTCCTGTCTTAAGAAAGAACCGCTGTAAGAAAAACTATCACGTAATCGACGATAAGAGAAAGGAAGCGTGCAAACGTTGGCGGATGCCTGCTGGGACCATAAGCAGATTTTAGATGCCGCCGCTGCGGCAGGATGAATTCAGTGGATTGGAAGCGGGTTAGGGCCCTCGCGCCAGCCGGTTCAACCGGCGGGGTGCTCGAGGAGGTTATCTGACGTTGGTAACGGAACACCCTGTCACGGCACCTATCAGTCCAACGCCGGAACAGTGTTCCGCTCCTTGCGCCGCCTATGCAAATAGTGCATTGCAATGTTCACGTAGACATTCCCGCAGGGGGTCTCGATACAAATCACCAGCGCTTCCGTGTCGGCGCTGCCAGCCAGCCCGGTTTCCTCCATGTGAATCTCCGGCGGGAACACTTTAAAGTGAAATCCTTGATCGTTCAGCAGCGTCACGGAATTGCCGATGACCATGTTAGCCATCTCGCACACCGTCTCCCGCACCACTTGTTCGCTGGCCACAACTTCTGTCCCCGCGAGCTGGCTCGCCACCTTCAAAGCCACTTCCGGAGAGAGATCGAGAATGACGCGCCCTTCGATGTCTCCCTTGATGGCGATGAGCGCCGCAACCCCCTTGCGGCGATACGCCTCTTGGTCCATTTCCAGGTCCACAATTTTCGTCGGCGCCTGCAAGGACTCCGCGAAAACCGCATCCGCGGCGTTGATGAAGGGCTGGATCAATTCCATTCTCATGAGCGGTGTTCTCCTGCGAACGCCACCGGCGAGCCAACGGCGTTGGGATCGTCGCTGAGCACGTACCGGAGGATCTCGTACAAAACTTCCGGCTTCACGGGCTTCTGTACGAAATGCTTGGCGCCCTTCTGGAGAGCTGCCAGGATATTCTCCTGGTATCCCACCGAAGAGACCATCACAATGCGTGCGGTGGGATGCTGGCGCACGATACGCTCCACGGCTTCAATCCCTTCCATCTGCGGCATGGTGATGTCCATGAGCACGATGTCCGGAGTAATGCGGTTGAATTCCGCGATGGCGGTCAGGCCATCTCCGGCTTCGCCGGCCACTTCGCCGCCGAACATCTCGATCATCTTGATGAGATTCTTGCGCGCGAAGACGGAATCGTCCACCACGAGGTAGCGAACCGGCTGATTATCTTTTCGAAGCAGGGCGGCAAATTGTTTCATGGCCTTCTCCTTATCCCGGCGCTCGCCTTCACGAGCGCGGGGATGAAACGGATGTCTTTTCAATTTTTTCGTTCTTCTCGACCTTGTCAGTGAAGCTACGTTCCGCGCCGTAATTGCTCACCAAGTACGAGCCGAGTCCATCGAGCGGAATAATCTTGTTGGCATATCCTTTAAGGATTGCGGCGCGCGGCATGCCACTGACCACGCAGGTATCCTCACTCTGCGCGATCGTCATTCCACCGGCAGCCTTCATCGCACCC
>Ga0137412_10003829_pt1 | contig 12004 bp, 11 predicted proteins | sample CZODoug2_1_16fun_FD_122160 | JGI IMG/M metagenome (GOLD analysis project Ga0137412, IMG submission 122160) | Vadose zone soil fungal communities from Angelo Coast Range Reserve, California, USA - CZODoug2_1_16fungal (Hybrid Assembly) | ecosystem: Environmental > Terrestrial > Soil > Vadose zone...
CAGTTCGGCCAGCGCATCCAGCCGTTGATGACCAGCCGGCGGGCGCGGCTGACCACGGCGGCCTGACGGCCGGCCGAGACTGCGCTAGGCTGCGCGCATGGCAAAACCCGTCTCGGCGCCGCTCGAGCGCATGATCAAAGTGACGCAGGAGCGCGAGTTTGCTGTCGATGGCTAGGTTAAAGATGACAAGGTCGCGCCACGATCGTACGATTTCTAAACGAACTCGAATGGACCAGACGTGCTTCGGTTCGAGAGGTTTTTTCTGGCCGATGAGCAATCCCTTATTCCAAGGCCGTTGGTCTCTGCCGAGTGGACGTACAAGCATGGCGGTTCCTCCGCCACCCGCCCTCCGCGTCGCTCTATCGCGAGCGCATTATTTATAGCGACTGGGCAGTCGGGCTCTCCACAAACAGAATTCGCGACCGACCACTTCTGGCGCAAAGCAGTCGTTGAGGTCAGTACGTTAGAGCTCGCTAGCTCCCGCTGGCTGGACCTAGCCCAAACTTCCCATTGATGGATTGGAACGAGAATTCAAGTTTTTCAAATAGTTAGAAGGCTGCGTGTGCGCGATGTGTGCACCGGGAGATCAAAGAAAATCTCAATACAGCTAACATGCGCGGGCGTTGGCTGAGCGTGTGTCGCTTGCCAACCGATGCGCTTGTTGAACAGGAGCCGTGGTTGAAATTGGAAGGCTGTAGACGCGCGGGTGACGTTGCACGGAGCGTCTAACGATTTAGAAAAGGCGAGTTAGAAATTGTAATCGCCTCGAAGCATATGAGCCGACCTACGTGTGAGGAAATTGCTGCTGAGCTTTGGCTCTTGGTATTCTGGTCGCGAGGATTTAACCGCATCCTTAGCCTGAAGGTCCCCGTATGGCGCAAAGTGGACAAAACCGTAGTCGCTTCAGTTCGGTTCGCCGACGGGTGCGAAGGTTTCCACGACCTCGTAGATGCCGGGTTCAAACTTGGCGATCTTGAGCGCCTCCTGAAAAAACGGGAGCGGGGCAGGGTCCTGACGCATCGCCTGATACTCATCGATGCTTCGCCACTGCGCATACATCGTGACCTTTGTGCCGTCTGTACTGCGATGGAGGCTGGCAGAAACAAAGCCCGGCGCCCGGCGCACTGAAACGTCTGTGGCTTCGGTTAGAAGTTCAATAAGCCGCCGTTGGTTTGCCGGTTCAACAGTGAACACATTAATCAGGGTTATCAGGCTGCTTTTCGTAGAAATCGTAGTCATGACGTCCCCTCAGTTTCGCCGACCTGCGACAGCCAGTATCAGATCGGCGATCTCCTTCGGATGAGACACCAGCGACAGGTGACCAGGCTCGGGGAGGGGCCGTGTGGCTGTCCTCTGTAGGTTTGCAGTATTGTCGGCGCAAGGCAGGCAAGCGGAATGTGGAAGGGGCGCCTGCGCTTGCGGGTTTTCTTTGGCCGGCACCTTAGGCCGTTGCGTGGTCACGTGCCACGGCAGTCCTGCCGGTGTAGGCTCCGATCATCAGATCGACGCCCTTGTCGGCGACCGCCATGACAGTGGCATTGGTATTCGCGCTGATGATCATGGGCATGATGGACGCGTCCATGACACGCAGGCCCTCGATGCCCTTCACACGAAGGTCCGGCGTGACAACGGTCATCGGGTCGTCTTCCACCCCCATCCGGCACGAACCAACAGGATGATAATTACTCTCGGTCGTGCGCTTCATATACGCGATCAGATCCTCGTCGGACGTGACCACAGCACCCGGTGAAAGCTCCTCCTCGATAATGCCCGCGAACGGTTCTGTCGTCGCGATTTGCCTGAGATATTTGAACGCCTTCAGCAAGCGGCGTGTATCTTCGGGATGGCTCATCCAGTTGGGGTTGACCTCGGGATCGGCGGCTGGATCCGCCGACTGCAACCGAACAGATCCGTAGGACAGGGGACGGACGAGGTTCGCCAACAGCGTGACGGCATTGCGCGGATTGATCGTGAGGGTCGGCCACATCAAACCGATGCAGTAGATTTGGATGTCGGGGGCTTCCTGATCATCATCGATGTTGACGAAGGCCATCGTTTCCGATCCGGTCGAGGTGATCGGTCCGGTGCCAAAGGTGGAATATTGGGCGAGATTGCTCACCAGCTTCACGCCGGAATCCTCGCCGAAATACCCGAACGGACCCTTCGTCGAAAGGGATAGAAAGATCTCGTTGTGGTCCTGGAGATTCTGTCCGACGCCGGGCAGATCGACGACGACGGGAATATCGAACTCCCTCAGGTGGTCGGCCGGACCAACGCCCGACAGCATGAGCAGTTTCGGCGTGGCAAACGCCCCCGCCGTCAGAACGACCTTGCGGGCGGCCGTTGCGCGGCGAACTTTGCCATTGTGGAGGTACTCGACCCCGACGGCGCGCTTGCCATCGAAGAGGATCCTGTTGGCACGGGCTTCCGTCACCAGCGTCAGACGCTCGTCACCGATCACCGGCTTCAGGAAGGCGTCCGAGGAACTGTGGCGACGCCCCTGATAGGTCGTCGACTGTTCATATCCGACCCCGTGCAACTCACCGCCAGTGAAGTCTGCCGTGAAGCGGAGCTTCAGCTTCTGCATCGTTCGTACGAAGATGTTAGCCGCATCGGAGATGTAGGCCGGATCAGATACCTTCAGCGGACCGTCGCCGCTATGCTCGGCATCGTCCAACCGAACATTGCCTTCCTGCTTGCGGAAATAGGGCAGCATGTCGTTCCAGCCCCAACCGGCATGTCCCGACAACTCATCCCAGGTGTCGTAGTCGCGCTTGGACCCGCGCGTGTAGGCCATCACGTTGACGGAGCTTCCGCCGCCAACGACGTTCCCCTGGGTGATCACGACGGATCGACCGTCAAGAGATTCCTGCGGCGTTGAGGTATAGCGCTTGATGAAGGGCGAATTGCTGAACATGATCTTGAACACCCCCGCAGGCATTCGGATGAACATGCTGTCGTCGAGCGGGCCTTGCTCCAGAAGCAATACGGTCGCGCCATGGTCCTTGACGAGGCGGCTCGCTACAACACAGCCGGAACTGCCTGCACCAACCACGATATAGTCGAAGCTGTCCGGAATCGAGGTCATGATATATGTCCTCTCGCTGCCACTCGGGCCAATTCCATTGATTGGCACCGAGTTTTGATAAGGGGATGCTAGCCGAATAGGCTGCACACGAACGTTATTGCTTCGCCCAAATAACCCGCTGGTAGCAATATTCCTTGAGGCCTTCGAGGGCGTACTGCACCCCAAGACCGGAGTCTTTGTTTCCGCCGAACGGCACATTCGGCGAAAGGACGAGGTGCTGATTGATCCAGGTGGTTCCCGCTTCCATCCGGCGGGCAACCGAGTTGAGCAACTTCGGATCCTGGCCCCACACGGATCCGCCAAGTCCATAATCTGTGCTGTTGGCGATGCTGATCGCCTCGTCGATGGTGCTGTATTTGATCATCGATCTCAGCGGACCGAAATTCTCATGCATGACGTACTCGGCGTCGATAGGAGGATTGTCGAGGATGGTCACCGGGAAGAAGTTTCCCTCACCGGCGATCTCCTCACCGCGATACAGAACCGGCGTTCCGTCACGCTTGATAGCGTTCCACGTCGCGTTGAGGCGGCCGAACTGCGGGCGGTTCTGAACCGGGCCAATCGCGGTTTCCGGATCGAAGCCGTCGCCGAGCTTCTGCTGCGCAGCAAATTTGGTGAGCGCCTTCGCCATCTCATCATACCGGCTCTCGTGCACGAGCAGGCGTTTGATGGTGATGCACCCCTGTCCATTCACGAGGAACATGCCCCAAAAGATCGGGCCGACCGCGGCCTCGACATCGACATCGGGGAGCACGATCCCCGCATCATTGCCGCCGAGCTCGAGCGTCAGGTGCTTCAGCGTTTCGGCAGCGGAGGCGAAGACGCGCCTTCCGGTCTGGGTCGAGCCCGTGAAGGAGACCTTGTCAGCCTCAGGGTGCGAGGTCATCCAGGGGCCCACGTCATCGCCACCCGTCACGACGTTGAGCGTGCCTGCCGGCAGAATATCCCGAATAAGTTCGGCTACACGCAGGACGGTCAGCGGAGTGAAGGGAGATGGCTTGAGGACGACCGTGTTGCCGGTGAGAAGGGCGGGCACGACCTTGTCGAACGACAGGAGAAACGGCAGATTCCATGGGCTGATCGCGGCGACCACGCCGAGCGGCGCATAGTGCTTCGTGACGAGGCCTACACCGGCTTGCGAGAAGACATCGTCGGGCAGGGTCTGTGCGAGGACGCCCGGGCCGAATTCATCGAGAACCGATGCTGCTTCCCATTCAGCGAGACTGCTCGGCCGGCCGCCTTCTGCCATGAGAAGGGTAATAATCTCCGAGCGATGCTCCCTCAGCTTTTCGATCGCGGCCAGAATGATCGATCGACGGTCGTCCCAGGACCTCTTACTCCATGCAGGGAAGGCACGCCGCGCCGCGGCGAAGGCTCTGTCGACCCCGTGGCGATCGATGTCGGGTACGGTCGCGAGCACCTCGCCCGTCGCAGGATCCAGCACCTCCAGCGATTTGACCGAAATCGAGGGCTTTCCGTCGATGAGGTTCGAGAAGCCGTTCGCTACGCCTGCCGCAGAAAGCGCGCTGGCACGACGATCGGCAACAGACGTCGTGCGCTCTACGCGGGAACCGTCCGAGCCGTTTACGTAGTTGCGAAGCAACGCTCTCATGATCGACTCCTGCCTTTTGTTCTTCGCGAGAGACGTGCCAGATTTGGTCTCGAATCGGACGTATTGCTTGCTGGATTTCCAAATCGGCGCTTCATTGGCCACTGGTTTCCCGGTTGTCTCGTTGAGAAGATGTGGTCCAGAGCGAAGAAAGTTAATCAACAATTCTTCTAATGGGCTGTTCAACTGAAACTAACATTCGGCATCTAAATGCCTACGTGCATGGACACGACGCTGGTGGTCGGTGAGTTGCCTTCAGAGGGGCATGTGCCCTGGGAGAGGAAATCGTGCCGGGTGATCAGGGCGGGGCGTTGAGGGTATAAACTCGGCTCGCCCTCGCCGTCACTGGCGATCTTTTCACCAACGACAGCTACCCCGTGACGAATCTAAAACCCGTGCAGCAGCACGGGCGCGTCAACGGGTCCGGCTTCGCGGAGGAAGAAGCGGATGCCGCTCACGTCCACGGTCCGATAGTAGGCGGTGGTCATGATCGACACCCTCATCGAAAGCTGAGGTACTGCGATCAGGCCACCATAGCCGCAGTGCTTGCGTGGGCCTGTCCTTGACTTGGCTTCAAGTGTTGGATGGTTTCGATGCAGGCGCTATCACGGACTGAATCGTCCGGTTTAACGCGAAGCGCTTTCTTGGATTCGTGGCGGAAGAAGTCGATGAGCGCGCGCAGCTTCAGAGGAACCAGACGTCGGCCCGGATAGAAGAGCACGAATTCCGTCGACTGCGAGCACCAATCGGCCACCACGGACACCAACCGCCCTTCGGCGATATAGGGAGCAACGACCAGTTCCGGCAATTGGACGATTCCGATACCTTCGAGTGCAGCGCGCAGGGCAAGGTCGGCATCGTTCACCGCCAACGAGCCCCTCACTTCTAATTCGACCTGGTTCTCCCCTTTCCTGAAACGCCACCGTAGGTCAGCATTCCGGCCGGTCCCGAAGTACTCGATGCATTTGTGCTGCTTGAGATCGCCTGGATGGGATGGCGGCGCCTTGCCGGCAAGATATCCGGGCGCAACCACGGTGAGGAATCGGAACTGGCCCCCGATAGGCACCGCGATCATATCCTGGGCGACACCGCCATCGACCTGAATGCCAGCGTCGAAGTGGTTGCCGACGATGTCCCCCCTCTCGCGATCGACGTATATCTCGAGCCGGATATCCGGGTTCTGGGCGGAGAAGCGCGCGATGAGTGATGGGACGATGGTCCCGGCGGCGACGGGGTGCACCGCCACGCGCAGAGTCCCGCCTAGCTTTGCGCGGAATCCGTTTACGACATCGAGGGCCTTCTCGAATCTTTCTAGCGCCGGATTCAAGTGCGCCAGAAGCTCGGCGCCTGCTTCGGTCAGCGCAACATTGCGCGTCGTCCGGTTGAGCAGACGTACGCCTAACTGGTCTTCGAGCGACCGGATCGCATGGCTCAGGGACGGATTGGAGATGCCGAGTTGCGTTGCAGCTCTGGTAAAGCTTGCATGTTCGGCGACAGCGACAAAGGCAGTCAATTTGGCGAACTGGGATGCGCGCATGTCTTCCTCCCAACCTCCGCAAGCGCTCGACCTCTTAGCTTTCAAGTGCTGCCCATGGCGTGTTCCGGAAGCCGATGGCCAACCGGTTGTAGGCATTCATCAGGCTGATCGCGATCGTGAGATCGACCAGTTCCTTTTCCTCAAAGACCGCGCGCGCGGCCTGGAACGCTTCATCCGGCACGCCGGTCTCTGACACGCGGGTCACCGCTTCGGCCCACGCGAGCGCGGCACGCTCACGCTCGCTGAAGAGATGGCCAGCTTCCGCCCAGGCCTGCACCAGCGCGAGCTTCTCGATCTCCACACCTTTCTTGATGAGGTCGCGGGTGTGCTTGTCGAGGCAATAGGCACAGTTGTTGATCTGTGAGACACGCAGATAAACAAGGTCAACCAGCTCAGCGGGAAGGCCGCTCTGCATGACATAGCCATAGACACCGCCAAGGGCTTTTACGCCGTTCGGAGCGACTTGGTTGTAATCGATACGCCTGGTCATTGCTATTCTCCTTGATCGTCAGGTTCTATTTGACGGGTGTGGTCAGTTCCTTGTCGTCGGTATCGACGACGAAGACCCCGAGCAGCTTTGCCGGCAGGATCTTGCTCGCATTGCGGCTGATGGGATGGCTGGCGCCGGGTGGTTCGAACCAACTTTCACCCGCCTTGTAGACCCGCGTTGTGCCGTTGTTCACCTTCGACTCGATACTTCCGGAAATGACGTAGGCGTAGATGAAGGACGAGTTTGCGTGGGTATGCGGAGCCGTGGCCCCACCCGGTGGATAGTCGACGACCACGGCGATCAGCGACTTGCCCGGAATGTTGGGTATCGCCTGCGCGAAGTTCGGCGTGACTTTGTCGCCGACATCATGCGCCGAGGCGGGCGCAGCGGTTGCAATGGCAATGGCAGCAGATGCTGCGCCGATGATCGTTCGTATCTTCACGGCTCTCCTCCTTTCGCTTGAATAAACGCCTCTGCTGGGTCGGAGAAAAGTACCAAGAACGCACAAAAATCGCGTACTACGAGCCAGTGACCAAGCCGTTTCAATTGGAACTCGACCGCTCTGCGAAGACGCCGCTGGCTGAGCAGATCCGAAAAGGCATCGGCGTGGCGATTGAGAGTGGTGTGCTCGCACCTGGCGCGCGCCTGCCGTCCTGGCAGGACCTTGCGGCGCAGCTTGGCGTCGCCCGCGGCACCGTGCGCGCGGCTTACGAAAAGCTGTCCGCAGCGCAGCTCATCGTCGCATCGCGGGCGACCGGAACCCATGTCGCGGAACGGCCTCGCGCAGTCACCCGATCCGAACAGCCACCCGATCCGGGCTCGTTCATGGAGATGTACCAGGAGATGACCCAGGGACCGGCCATCTTCCAGATGGGGGTACCGGCAAAGGAGACATTTCCGGCCACACTGCTCGCACGAATCCGCTCCCATGCCGTTCGTGTCGAAGCGCGCGCGGCACCCATTTACCCGGACCCTCGCGGTGAACTTGAACTACGGTGGGAAATCGCCGCCTATCTTGCCATTGCCCGTGGCATCGAATGTTCGCCCTCGCAGGTCATCATAACCGGGGGATACAGCAGCGGCCTGGGACTGGCGCTCCGCGTGCTTGGCCTCGAGGGACAGAAAGTCTGGACAGAGGACCCCGGCTTCCCGTTCACCCGTCGGGGCCTGGAACTCGCAAGATTATCGCTGGCGCCAATACCTGTCGACGCCGGCGGCATCGATGTCGACTATGGGCTGCGCCACGTCCCGGATGCGAAGCTGGTTGTCGTGACCCCAGGGCAGCAGGCGCCGCTCGGGGTTACTCTATCGCTGGAACGTCGATTGCGTCTGCTCGATTGGGCCGCTCAAGAAGGCGTGTGGGCGATCGAAGACGACTATCTGAGCGAACTGCAGCTGAAGGGGCGAGCCGCGCCGGCGCTCGCCTCACTTGATCGCGGTGGGCGCGTCATCCACATCGGCACCTTCAGCAAGACCATCAGTCCCACGTTGCGGCTCGGCTTCATCGTCGCGCCCATTTCGCTCTTATCCCGTTTCGCGGAGGTCGCGGCGTGCCTTGCGCCGGCGCCCGGGCCGTCCGTGCAGCTTGCGACCGCCGAGTTCATCCGCGAAGGCCACTACCTGCGCCATCTTCGGCGTACCAAGCGTGCCTACTCCGCTCAGCGTGACGCCTTGCTGGAGTGCCTCCAGCTGCACATCAAAGCTGCCAGCATCACGACAGCGGGATTGGCTGCGCTGCTGCGATTTCCCGACGGCGCGCCAGACACATCCATCGCCAGGGAAACCCTGGCGTTTGGAATGGCACCAGCTCCTTTGTCAACCTGGTACGCACGGCCGGCTTCCGGACGATCGGGGCTTCTTCTGGGCATCGCGACGGTACCAAACAAGCATCTCGCTAGATACTGCGACCGTCTCTGCGGGATCATCGGGCGCTTCAAGTGAGAGCGTTGTGCCAGGTTGGACAAGTCTGGGCGCTCACACCGCGAGCACGTGATCGTCGATCTCGGCGAAGGTGTTGACGCCGCAAAGCTCCAATAAACTTGGCTCGTCGCAGGCGTGACGACGATTGCCGAGCGGATAGTTAATGGCGGATCCGGGCGAGCGTAAAGAAAATACTGCAATCGCGGTCGTGTACCTGGCCCTAGCCCGGTACGCTGCTGACCGGCACGACCACGGGGCCCCCGCCGATCTCAACAAATTGGTTTCGAATCAAAGGGTTCTGTCGGTTTGGTGAGGGGTCAATGCTGGAAGCTGATTCACCAACAGCAGATCATGCGGCGTCTCGGGTCTGCCCTGGCTCTCGAGGTACGCACGCGATGCGATGACGACGAGCCGCAACTCATCTGCTACCCGCACCGCGATCATGTCGCGTTCGAGCAACAGCCCATTCGGATAATTCGGGATTATCGAGTTCTAACTTTGCCGCTACATCTTCGCACGCGAGGAAGGAGTGTTCTGCCACTTCAACAAGCAGGAGAAGCCCATGTCCACCTCATCAACGATAGCCGACAGCAGTGCCCCCTCTGCCAACCACACGATCATCCGTGTTGGCCTGATCGGCGTCGGAAACTGGGCTTTGAACGGCCCCGTTCGCGTGCTCAGCCTTATGCCGCAATATGAAATGGCGGCTGTCTACAGCCAGCGTCGCGACGCCGCGCAGTCTGCTGCGGACACCTTCGGTATCAGGCATGTCGTCGGATCGATCGATGAATTGGTTCGCCATCCAGACGTCGACATCGTCCTCGTGCTCACGACAGGTCCGCAGCACGAGGAAGCGGTACGCGCAGCGATCGCTGCGGGGAAGACCGTGTACTGCGAGTGGCCCTTGACGCCGGACTCGAAGACCTCGGCTGAACTGGTCGACCTTGCGGCAAAAGCTGGTGTGCAAACCATTCTCGGCACCCAACGCCGGTTCGCGCCAGGGCTGCGCTATCTGAAGGATCTTCTCGGCGATGGCTACGTCGGTCGTGTGCGCTCGGTCAGGATGCATGTGACGGTGAGCAGTTTCGGCAAAAATCGCAGCAAGGCGCTTCGTTGGAGCGCCTTCCCCGAAAATTTCATGGGCGTTACCTCAATTTTCGGCGCGCACTTGATGGACCCGCTCTTCTCGATCGTAGGCCGTCCGACTGAGATCTCGGCCGTTTCTGTCAACCAGTGGCCGGAAATCACAATCGTCGAAACGGGCGAGGAGATCAGCACGAAGGTTCCGGATCAATTGCTGCTGCAAGGCATCCTCGCAAGCGGAGCCGTGTTCGCCGTTCATATCGAGGGCGGGAAGCATCATGGCACCGGCGTTCAGATCGATATCACGGGTGATGATGGTGACTTGCAGATCACCAACACCTCGGCGTTCGGGGACGTGGGCGAAGAATATAATCTATTCGGTGCCCGCGTAGCGGACACCAAGATGGCGCCACTCGCAGTGCCCGCATCGTACAACTGGTTGCCACCCTCTGATCTTCCTAGCGGCGTGCTGGAGCTCGCCGATCTCTTCGAGGTTCATGCCCGCGATCTCGCAAGCGGCTCGCGAACCGTGCCCAGCTTCGAGGACGCCCTCTTCATGCAGCGGCTGCTTGAACAGGCAGCGGTCTCGTCAGCCAGCGGACATCGCATCAAGCTTTAGACGCTGCCGCGGCCGGTCCTCCGCCTTGGGGCAAATCACACCGGCCGCGACCATCCTCCACCAACTGCCAAGTAACATTCGCGCCGCTCTGCGAGCAGGCGAACGATGATCACTGGCGCTTTGAAAGGCGAAATGTCATGCCAACCACCGCGAGAGTCGCCCGTATTCACGAATATGGTCCTCCCGAAGTCCTGAGGTTCGAGGACATCGTCGTGGGTGAGCCGGGCGACGATGAAGCATTGATCCGCAACACCGTCATAGGTCTCAACTTCGTCGACGTTTATTATCGTAGAGGTTCTCTTCCGGTCCCTGCCTTTCCAGCGATCATCGGCGACGAGGCCGCCGGGGTAGTCGAAGCCGTTGGCAAAAACGTCAAGAACGTCAGCGTGGGTGACCGCGTCGTCTATGGCGATATCGCATTTGGCGCCTACGCTACGGCCCGCTTGCATCCCGCAGACCGGCTTGTCCGCATTCCGGCAGGTGTTTCTGACGACCAGGCAGCTAGTGCCTTTCTAAAGGGGCTCACCGCTCGCTATCTGCTCAAAGAGGTGCTCGAGCTCCGACCCGGTGACACCGTTCTGTATCATGCAGCAGCGGGCGGTGTAGGCCAGATTTTCGTTCAATGGGCGAAAGCACTTGGCCTAAAGGTGATCGGCACAGTGTCCAGCGACGCTAAGGCGAAGCTTGCACGTCATGCCGGCTGCGACCACGTCATCAATTATTCCTCCGAAGACTTCGTCGCCGAAGCGCTCGCGTTCACCGCAGGCAATGGCGTGGCAGCTGTTTTCGACTCCGTCGGGGCGGACACGTTCCGTGGGTCGCTGGCAGTTCTCAGGCCGCGCGGAACGCTTGTGCAATTCGGGAAGGCGTCTGGGTTCCCGGAACCGGTGGACCCATTCGAGTTGGCACCACGCGCGCTTTATCTGACGTGGCCCATTCTCCCTCACTATACGTCCACTGCAGAAGATCTGGCGATCGCCGCAGCCGACCTATTCGACGCAATCGCGACGGGAATTCTCAAGGTCGATCCGAGCAATCTTTATCCGTTTAGCCAGCTAATCGAAGCTCACCATGATCTCGAAGAGCGCCGAACCACCGGCGCGGCAGTGCTGCGTGTGACGGCCGCCGATCTCCCTTGATCAAATTTCATGCGCTGCAACGTCCGAAGACGCCCGCGGCCCCGATCCACGAAACAATGCTCAACTAAAGGAATATTGCGATGAATACCTCTGTGATTGAAGCGATCGAGCGCCAGAAAACCACCAACCTTTACGATGCGTCGAAAAGCATTCCCGACGATGAAATTCGTGAGCTGGTGCGCCTGGCGACATTCTCCCCGACCGCGTTCCACCTGCAGAATTGGCGCTTTATAGCGGTGCGGTCGCCGGAAGCCAAAGCAAGGCTGCGGGCGGTTGCGGCTGATCAGCCCAAGGTTACCGAAGCTGCCGTCACTTTCATCATGGTCGGTGAACTGGCCGTGGCTGACGTGATGGCTGATCGACTGGCGGGCTCGGTTGCGGCAGGTTTCATGCCTGTCGAGATGGTGCCGGGCTGGGAAGCCGCAGCAAAATCGCTTTACTTCGAGAAGCCTCAGACCCAGCGCGATGAGGCAATTCGATCGGCGACCTTTGGCGCAAGCGGACTGATTCACGCCGCGC
>Ga0137412_10003830_pt1 | contig 12004 bp, 12 predicted proteins | sample CZODoug2_1_16fun_FD_122160 | JGI IMG/M metagenome (GOLD analysis project Ga0137412, IMG submission 122160) | Vadose zone soil fungal communities from Angelo Coast Range Reserve, California, USA - CZODoug2_1_16fungal (Hybrid Assembly) | ecosystem: Environmental > Terrestrial > Soil > Vadose zone...
AGCGTCCGATTCTAACCGTGTGTACTAAGAGTGTGTGAGTGAGGATGATGGCCCTTGTGGACACTTTGTTTGTGTCCACAAAGAGGAATCGTGGACACATCGGATCAAACACCCCAAATCAGAGCGCAGCGAACAAAGCATCGGCGTCGAACGATCCAGGAGCGACGGGCGATCGTGGAAGAGACGTTGCTGCCGGGAGCCTCGGTGTCGAGAGTGGCGAGACGGCACGACGTGAACGCGAACCAGGTGTTCTACTGGCGGAAGCTGTATCGTGAAGGGCGGCTCGGAAGCAGGACGGACGCGCAGCTTGTACCAGTGAAGGTCGCGAATGATCGATCTATAGAGGCGGTGAAGGAAGAGGATTTCCTTCCGCGCTTGGGAACGATGGAAATCAAGCTCTTGAAGGGGACGCTTCGAATCTTTGGAACCGTGGATGTGCCGACGCTGCCTGCTGTAATCGAGTGTCTGGTCGGATGATCGGACTGCCAGCAGGAACGCGGATTTGGATCGCTGCAGGAGTGACGGATCTGCGGCGAGGATTTACGGGCTTGAGTGGAATGGTGCAAACGGCGCTCAAAGAGAATCCATTTTCGGGTCACGTCTTTGTTTTTCGTGGTCGGCGTGGCGATTTGATCAAGATGTTGTGGTGGGATGGTGATGGTCTTTGTCTTTTTGCGAAGAGACTCGAGCGCGGAAGATTTCTCTGGCCGCAAGCGACGAGCGGAACGGTGGCGTTAACTCCCGCACAGTTGTCGATGTTGCTTGAAGGGATCGACTGGCGGCGTCCAGTGCGCAGCTACGATCCACAGATGGCAGTGTAAAACGAATTTATTCAGAATTGATTTGCTCTGAAATTTATTGCTGGCATACTGCGCGTATGACTGCTGCGCGCGCGACGCTTCCTGATCTCGATGCACTTGATCCCAACGAACTAAAAGCACTGATCATCTCGCAACACGAACTGATCGTGTCTCGCGACAGCGAGATCGAACAGCTGAAGCTGCTGATCGCCAAGCTGCGTCGCATGCAGTTTGGGCGTTCTTCAGAAAAGTTGGATCGGCAGATCGAGCAGCTGGAGCTGCGGCTCGAGGCACTCCAGCTGAACGATGCGGAGAAGGTGGCTGCTCTGCCTGAAGCGATCAAGAGCGCGGAGCCGGTGGCTCGACCGGTACGACGGCCGCTGCCAGCGCACCTGCCACGGGAAGTGCGCACCTATCTACCGAAGCAGGAAGCCTGTCCGGACTGTGGCGGTGAGCTGAAGCATCTCGGTGAAGATGTTTCGGAGATGCTGGAAATCGAACCGGCGCGCTTCAAAGTGATTCGCCAGGTTCGTCCCAAGTTGGCTTGCGCGTGTTGTGAGCGGATCGTGCAGGCGGAAGCGCCGAGCCGGCCGATCGCACGAGGTGTAGCAGGACCCGGACTTCTGGCGCATGTGTTGGTCTCGAAGTATGGCGATCACTTGCCGTTGTACCGTCAGTCGGAGATCTACGCTCGGGAAGGAGTGGAGCTGGATCGCTCGACGCTGGCGGACTGGGTGAGCGGAACGAGCCAGCTGTTCGAACCGTTAGTGGAAGCGTTGCGACGTCACGTGATGGCGGCACAGAAGCTGCACGCGGACGACACGCCGGTTCCGGTGTTGGCACCTGGGAATGGGAAAACCAAAACCGGGCGACTGTGGACCTACGTGCGAGACGATCGGCCGGCGGGAGATCAGACTCCACCTGCGGTGTGGTTCGCCTACACACCGGATCGCAAGGGAGAACATCCGCAGGCACACCTGAGCAAGTTCAAAGGCACGCTGCAGGCGGATGGTTACGCAGGGTTCGAGCAGATCTACGAAACAGGACGCATTCAGGAAGCGGCTTGCTGGGCGCATGTGCGCCGGAAGTTCTACGATATCCAGATCGCCCACAAGTCTCTGGTCGCAGCAGAAGCGCTAGAACGCATCGGCACGCTTTATGCGGTGGAAGGCGACATCAACGGACGATCGCCAGAGGAACGTCGCGAGATCCGCAACGCACGGAGTCGGCCGTTGCTCGAATCACTGAAACAATGGCTGGAAAAGACATTGGTCAAGCTCTCGAAGAAATCGGATACAGCAATGGCGGTTCGTTACGCGCTAGGACGATGGGAATCGCTGATGCGCTACTGCGACGATGGTCGACTGGAGATCGACAACAACGCTGCGGAACGAGCATTGCGCGCCGTAGCTCTTGGCAGAAAGAACTATCTCTTCGCCGGATCCGACCGAGGTGGGGAGAGTGCCGCGGCGATCTACAGCCTGATCGGCACGGCCAAACTTAATGGAATTGATCCGGAGAGCTACTTGCGGAATGTGCTGTCCCGCATCGCGGAACATCCAATCAATCGTATCGAGCAACTGCTGCCATGGAACGTTGCGACCAAGGTCGCAGAAGTGCCGTCCTGCGCTGCATAACCGCATAAGCTAGACAACCTATCTGGTCAACGAAACTACTTCTGATGGAAGCTCATATACCAAGCAAGGCTCATCCCCAACACAAAAATTCCCCACCACAATAAAGATTTCCACACTTCAGGTGGGCCTTGAGACATGCCCAAACGAATCAAAGGGTCATCTCGTTGTATTGTTTCAAGAGCTCTCTTCTTGTCTTCTGGTGTTGGCAGGAAGTGATTCACGATGGGGTCAACGATGGGGTCAAGAAAATGTCGCCCGAGCCATTCTCCGATCGGATCACCCTTTTTCATCAAGTCCATGGCGTCGAGACAATCATAGAACCCACGCAAGAGTCCAGCGAATTCCACTGGTCCTCACCGGACGCTTACACAGGTAGCGCAATAGGCGGTGTTTCCGGCTGGCCTCGCACGGACGCCACACTTGGGACAATCGGCAACTCGCACCCCAACTCTTATAGCTTCCTTTCGAAATCCTGCCAAGTCCCGGTTAGTCGCGAAACCGGACATGTGCTTTTTCCCGATTCTACTTTTCCGATTCGGCGTTAATCGTCCAAGTGAAGCTGCGATTGCAATCTCAACCTCCAGCGGTCCATTCGAGTCGAAATTAAAATTTGCGCTTAGATATTCGCGGGAGTAGTATCCTGGCCATATGCCCGACTACTTAACCCAGTGCTTCGACAACTTACGCACTGGATGGAACCCACAGGAACCCACCCTCACACCTGATTCGATTAGGCAGTATGGCTTTGGTTCTTTGGGCCAGTGTGTTGTCGACGGCCAGGTCTATGCGCAGCCGCTCGTCGTGCAAAATATCGCGTCACCTGGCGGAAGTGTTGGAGATTTTCTTCTGGTGGCGACGGAGAAAAATTGGATCTACGCCTTCGACACTGTCACGCTGAGCCAAATCTGGTCCCGACACCTACTTCCTCAAGGAGAGCGGCTAGTAACACCTGCTGACGTAGCAACCTGTGGTAATGTTGCGCCCTTCATCGGTATTACCTCTACGCCTGTTGTCGATGCTGCACGGAAAATTATGTTTGTCTGCGCAAAATCCGTTGCGTCTCATTCTCATGGTTCCGTTTTTCATCATCGTTTGTATGCTATCAACCTCCATACCGGCAATGATTGGAAGCCTCCCGTGCAGATTTCTGCGACCCTGCAATACGGTGGACAGGCAAATTACTTCAATCGTCAATGGCAGTTGCAGAGACCGGGTTTGCTTTTGATGAATGGTGTCGTTTACATAGGTTTCGGGGGGCACTGTGATTTCCATCCAGGGATTTATCGCGGCTGGGTTTTAGCGTATGACGCTACCACTCTCCAACAAGTAGGGGCGTTCGTCTCGACTGTCTCCGGCCTTGGAGGAATCTGGCAAGCTGGCCGAGGGTTAGCGGGTGATGGACAGTTTGTCTACTGTCACACAGGAAATGGAAATTTAGGCGGAAACGACTTGGGCGATTCTGTGCTTAAACTGTCCATCCAACCCGGAAATCCTCTTTTGCAATTGAACGGTTTCTTCAGCCCATGTGACCAACAATTATTGAACGCCGGCGATGCCGATCTCGGTTCGGGCGGTCCCCTGCTCTTACCTGATCAACCTGGGCCGTTCCCCCATCTCATGGTCTCGGCAGGCAAGGAAGGAACTATATATCTTCTGAACCGAGACACTTCTCTTGGTGGTTTCCAACCTCCGCCTGCGGGCTGGACACCCTGCGATCAAAATGGGATCCCTACCCCGTGTACGAACTCTAATCTAGTCATCACCACACTGTGGATGGTGCTTGGGCAGGCGGCAAAATGTACAGTTGATAGAGACGCCCTATTTGGTGGTCCTGCTTACTATGCTCCCGCCGGCAAATTTCCCAGAATCTACTACAGCGGCCAAGACGAACCAGTGAAGGTGTTCGAATACGACCAAACACAGGGGAAACTGAGCGGCCCGATTGATCAAGCAGTTGACGCCATCTCCAATGGTTCAATACCTGTCGTTTCTTCAAACGGAAATAAAGATGGCGTGTTGTGGGTAGCTTCTCGCGGCGGTGCCAACGGTTCGCGCTTCTTGCTCGCTTACGATTTAGATCCAAATCTGGGGCTGGGGAGTCCTACCGCACTTCTAGCGAATCTGTCGGCTGGCCCTTTTTCCACTGAGCAAGGTGGCGGCGCCTCGTTGGGCCCACCTGCAACCGTCGCCAATGCTCGCGTTTATGTGGCTGGCGACGGCCAAGTAACCGTTTTTGGTTTACTAAAACCGCAGAAGGGATGCTGTTTTATAGCAACAGCAGTTGCGGGCCGCGAATCGCCCGTGGTCTCGACCTTAGTTCTGTTCCGCGAAACATACCTGGCTACAAGTCGCCTCGGTCAGCGATTCATCATTTTATATGAGAGGTTTTCGCCTGCCTTTGCCAGAGCCATTGAAAAGAGAAGGACACTTCGCGTGATAGCCAGAAGCTTGATCGTCTGGCCGGCATTCCTACTGGCGAAGTCCCTTCTAGGAAGAGATACGCATCAGAGATAACACTACAAAACCTTGTTTGGTGCCTCTTCCCTAAATGACTGGTTCGCTGCAGGGCTTCGCTGTATTTCCGAACCAGCGTGCTACGCCACAAGAAAAAGGAACATGCGCTCCAAAGCAAGAATCGAGCTAAGAACGCGTATATTTAAGAGCATGCGGCATCCGAATGATTCTGCCGACGTTTGTTCGTCAGAAACTCTTAAGGCTATTTACCACGATCAACTCTAGTGCCTGATTAGCCTAATCGGAAAAGTCAAAATTCACATAGACGGTAAGGGCGTTTACCAGGCACTGACCAATTTCACTGCTTACCTGACATCTTCGTGCTGGCGTGCTTCTACCAGAATTTCCACCACGGCTCTGGGGTTTTGTCGGCTCCTTGGGCAATGATCTGAGGCAAGTTCTCCGCAATTCTATCGTATTCGCCGTGTTCGCCGAACTCTTCTCTCTGAGGATCAAAGGCTCGGTCTGTCTGGGGATCGTACGCGAAAAACCCCGCTATGTCGCGGATAACTCGCAGATAAGCTGAAAGTTGGTGAAAAACCTCGTCGGCCTTGGCACCCGTGTACCAGTAGGGAATAGTTAGGGAGACGTGGTCCCAATGAATTTCTAGTTGTATCGCGAGATCGCCTTCTGGCGGATTTAACTCGATGTGGTTCCGCTGTGCCATTGCTCGCTCATATGTGATTTTCATCAGCCTAGCCACTTCATTGTGATCAACCTTGAATGGTTCGAGGCGGGGATTGTATTTCAAGAGCGCGTCTGCAATTTTGCGTTTGATACTTCGAGCTTCGTCATCATCCCGACGAGTTGCTCCCTCTTCCGATTGGATAAGTACCTGTGCCTCCTTCGCATCGGGTCCATCCGACTGAGGCCGATAGCAGTACACGTCGTAGCTCATGCGCCCTCCCGTTGCGCTACTTCGCGAATGAAGCTATAACAATTCCGAGTCAGTGCCTGATTAGTCTTTATCGGAGAAGTCAATTCAAATGGACGGTTTCCACGTTAACAGGACTTAGCCTCACGTAGACAGTATGCTAGGTTAAGTGTTCGTGCCAGGAGTTCCGATGAAGATACATCTCAATGACTTCCAGCGCGGTTACGCGCAACAGCGGATAACATTTTTCTCCAATGTACTGTCGCTGGAACTTGCTGAATCTCTGCGGCGAACATCCTTGGCGTGTTCCGAAAACCAGAAAAATCAAGCTGGAATCATCGACCTTTTATGCGGCCTATATCTTCAGGACAGAAACGAAATCGCACGCCATTTCAGAGGAGACTTCGCTGTCGTCGTTAGCGGGAACTTTCCAGTACATCGCTTCGGTCGTGAAGGACTCTTCCCGAAGGCCATGCTCCAGGGATTAGCGTCGGAGTCGGGCGAATCAAGTTCCTTTTCATTGAATTATAGCGACGATGTTCTCCGGCTCTTGTGGCTCAGTCAGAAGCTAGCAAATGCCGTAGGGAGAAAGCCGTCCCTTACGGATGTGATTGCTGCGGTTGCTCTAAATCAGGAATGGATGGCCGAACTATCACGGTGTGGATTAAAGCCAAGTCGCGAGTTAGCGGACTTCGACCGTGAGGTCAGAACGGTCGTCTTCCACGCAACTCCGCATACCGCAGAAGGATGGCCAAGAGAAATGGATTTTGAGTACGACGGAGCATTGCAGCCCCCGTTCACGCTCGAAGTCAGCACTCCATCGGGACCTTTTCAGCCGGTCCACTCAGCCAAAGTGAAACTGAACGGAAGCGAACTCGCTCGTGTTTCATGGCCTGAAAAGCCTACTGTCAGCGTTGGCGTGGAACTGCGGAGCATGAACAAGATTGAGTTTGAGCTGGATGGTCCTGCATTTGGCAGTCTCGAAGTCACTTTGAGGGGGACACCAGCCTAGAATTACAAATCTCGGACGCCAATGATTTTGGTCTGGCTGCCAAGTCCCGGTTAGTCGTTACCGGAGAGTGCTTTTCGGACCATTTTGCCCAGTTTGCCCGTTTGAAGGACTTAGAAGCAGTTACTTCCTAAGAATCGACGCGACCCTTGCCTGGCTCAAGCTGGCCGCGCCGCGAAAATGCCCGAAAAATTCTGCTTGTACCGGAAAAACGCAATGAACCAAAGTACCGTCACTATAATCGCCAGCGGCAGCCCTTTCGGGTCCATCAGCAAGTGATAGGCAAGGATGCTCACGATCACAGGCCCGAGAATCGTCAGAGCCAGTGGCACATAACGGTTGACGAGCAGCAGCACTCCACCAATGACCTGCGCCGCGCCGACCACGTACACGAAGTGCGATACGAAGAGCGCAGTTAGAAATTGGCCGGCAGTTCCCGGCGGCATTTGCATCGGGATGTACTTCAGAAACGGGTTCAGCCCAAAGACCACGAAAATCAGGCCCAGCAAAATCCGTGCAATCAACACTGCAATTTTCATTTTCGGTTCTTCTCCCAATCAATCGATGCATGAAGGGGCGGGAACGCTACACGCCCTCGCGCCGCATTCTATGTCAAATGAAAGATTATTGTGGAGTCCGTATTAAAACCCATTTGTCCGAGAACCGCGTTAATCAGGAGTTGAGGGATATAATTCGAGCTGTGCCGCAGACGAAGACACTGCGATTAGTTCTCGCCGCCGTAATTACTGCCGCTCTTCTTTGCGGATGTAGTCGCTCGGATTCCAAGTTCGATAGCAAAGCGTGGAAAGCGGGTGGTTCGTCATCCCGGGGTGCAATGGTGCAGGACTTGACTGACCGCGGGCTGCTAATCGGCAGTACGCGGACTGAAGTTGTCGATCTGCTGGGTGAACCCGACATGTGTGGTGTCTCAACTCAAAACGGACCAACGGTCTCTCCAGCAAAGTGCAGCGACGGGAAGGTTGACTGGTTCGGGTACAACGTTGTCACCATTCCCAGATGTAATTTTTGGAAGTGCTATTTGAATGTGAATTTCAATTCCGACACCTATCGCGTGGAAGACCTTGCTGTGAGCGACTAGGCAAGGAAACAACGAAGGATAGACCCAGCACGAACTTTACCGGTTACGGCGTTTATCAGGACCTAGTCTCTTACTTGCGTCCGATCCAGTTGGAGGCTCCCGATAGTCGGTCAATCGCAGCTTCCACACTGGAGACAACGGCTGGCATCCCCGCATCTCGGCCTACATAATCCAGCACGGATTTAGACACTCCATCAAAGGAGATCGATGACACGTACGTCGGCATATCGGTTACCCCAGACACATAGCCCGAGGCTAGAGAAAAATAATCCGCTCCACGGAACGTATCCACGAGCTTCACCAAAGACGCGTGCGAAATCTGCACCTTTCGTTTCCCCGTGGTCCCGACGTAGGCTTGCCCGTCATATAACACCGTTCCGTCACCGCGAATTTCGATCTCATAGGTAGAACACATCCCGTAGCAGCCGCTACGGTTGAGGGTGATTCGCAACGAATTCCAATCATGAATTTCAGGAAAAGGGACGTGTGCCTCGGTGAATTCGCCGATCGGCAGGATGGTAACGGATTCTCGTACTCTGGCAATTATCGGCTGGCCGTTTCGCTCAAATGGCTTGTACCGCCATGTCTTGCACAGAAGTGTCAGGTCGCCAATAAATCCTTTGGACGTTTGTGCACTTACTGCCTTCCCGTCTGTGCCGACCACGACTTCGAATGCCGCGGCGAAATGTTCGTGGCCGAGGTTTGTATAGATCGGACCGCGGTCACCAATACGGTGTTCAGCGGTCTCCGCTTCGAGAATCTCGACGGTGGACTTGGAATCTTGGGCAAATCCAACGAGTGGCCCAACGAAAAAAACAAGCAGAACCCACTGCAAAGGTCCGTTCATATATGTGTCGCCAATTGTAGTCTCGCAATCGAAAACCAAACAGTGGAAATTACAAATGGGAGGCGAGCGTTGTTAGGTCCTGGTAAGTCGCCAAACCGGACAAGTGGTTCTTTGGCGATTTCACTTGTCCGATTTGGACTTAGCCTGAAGAGTTGGGCGAACATCTTTTCCAACGGGCATGGCCAAACGATTTCTCTCACGATTTGGTCTTGGCAGGTGTATCGGACACGGTTTGGTCCTTGCTCCCAGAGGCGTCTTTTGCTGTCTGTATACAGTTCGCCATTTTCTCAACTGCGGCCGGGAAATCCTTAATTCTGAGTTCGTGAGTCGGCACAAATCTAATCTCCCCGCCAGAGGCAACCACGCTTCCGTTGAAACCCCTCTGGATATTCAAGTAAGGCTCCCCTAGAAGTCCGTCAATCATTACTGTAGCGGTCCAATCACTGCGAATCGCCCGCTGAAAACGCTTGTCGATACGCAAGCCAACTTCAATCCTCCGCTCAGGACTCGACGATTCACCCGCAACGTTTATCGCGCTTACAGAACCGACGGGGACTCCATCAAGTCTCACCTGAGTCTTGACTCTTAATCCGCTAGCATCTGGCGCGTAAACCCGCAATTGATATTTCGGAAGGAATACGCCTGGTGACCAGAGACCGAGAAAGGCGGAAACAAGAACGATACCACCCAAGCAAATTCCGGCGATTCTCTGTGCACTTTCCGAAACACGGATTACTATTTCTGCCATTGAAATGCTCCGGCCCCATACTTTAGTCGGAAATTGTTATGAAGAAAAGACCACGACCTTGCAACCCTATATTCGCCCCGATAAATCCAGGACCCACTTTTCCGGTTACGGCTGCCAGGCATGTGGACTATTTTCTGAGTCCGCCGTGACTCGGGCGCGTATGCGTCGGTAGCTTACTAAGTATTTCTGCGACGCAGTTTGAGGGCAGCCCAGAGGCTCGGAGGAACTATCCAGCGGGTTCTTTCGAATGCCACGTGGCAGATGACCATTGTCACGGTTCCTATCCATAGGGCCACGATACTGCCCTCTAGCGTCACGAATTCAACAATCCGCATTGGCAAAAAGCTTGAAACAAGAACATAGCCGAAATCGCCCCACGTGAACCCTGCGCCATGCGCGCGAACCTCGTGAGCCAGCAAAGTAAAACGAGCGGGCTAACAGCCACATTCCGCAAACAGCAAGAATCGCCGTGGATGGTCCCGAGCGCTCAGTTTTCCTAAGACGTAGCACAGCTACGTAGAACAGAATTAATAGAGCCGGGCATGCAACTGTCACCAATCCTCTTTGCTCGTTACGGTCCAAAGCGGGGATAATCACGTCGGGAATCCAAAAGGCAATCCCGCCCCCGAAAAGACTCAGCAAAAACCTCTGAAGGTGGCCCGTGACCGATTCGGGACTGAATCAGACTGGAGAGATCACGCAATGGCGAAAAGACATCGCGCTGCTCGAGCGATCCCCTTGAGAACTCGCAGGCCATCCTCATGTGAGCCGGTATCGAACTGCGCTCCCGCGTGATCGACGGCGTTGCTGACCATGGCAACCGAGGCCACGGAAGCTTGCCTGGCTATGCCAAAGGCAAAAAGCGAGGCGGCCTGCATCTCGACCGCGAGTACGCCCTCCCTGGTCCATTTATTGAGTTGCGCCTTAGTCTCGCGATAAGGGGCATCCGTCGTCCACACCTTACCCGAGCGGACTGCCCATCCGGTGGCGATCAACTCCCGCTCGAGAAGGGGGACCACCCGCGACTTGCACGCGACCTCACTGTCTGGCGGCAGGTAGTGATAAGAAGTTCCCTCGTCACGAATCGCGCTGGTTGCCACCACGAGACACGGGAGCGGTAAATCGGGAGACACGCGGCCAGCGGAGGTCAGCCCGATGATGAGTTTGGCCCCCGCGGCTTGGAGCTGTTCGGCAATCAGCACCGCGTAGGGTCCGCCGATAGTTCGCGCGATGATTCCGCAGGTAACACCTTCAAGATCCATCGCGAACATCGAGGTGTGAAAACATGCCCAGGGCCCGAAGGGTTTGGCTAGGCCATCTCGAACCAGCCAGTCGGTGATATCTCCATCGAACTCCAGGATGCACAAAGGAGGAACGATTCCGGCCGGTATCTGCCGGCTTTGTCGCACATCGTCGATCAAGTTCTTGGGGGTGAATGCGGACGGTTGATCCAGCGCATGACTGAGGATCGGCGGAGTCGAATCTTCCGTCATGCCCTGGATCCATCACGTCGCCGCGTTCGGTTGGAGATAATCTTCATTCCACGATGAAGCAGTGTCCCGAGTTATACTGAAAAGGATGTAGCGCATTTTCCATGAGAAGTCATGGAAATCATTCTAAGCTGACACCTCGTGAGCAGCGAGAGTCATTATTCGGGAAAGTAGCGTAGCATAGCAGTGGCCGAAGCCCATCCGCGAGCTAACTGAGATCTGCCGCTACATCGTTGTCGCAGAACCGATCGGTCAGAAGTGCCGAAAACGCGCGTCAACAGCGCCTCAAGCGCATTCGCTGTTCCCATCCCGTCACCGGTGAACAGACCTGATGGGAGGCCCTCGCACCGACCGTCCTGCGACGCCTCGCAGGTTTGCTGCCGCCCGACGTACGGGTGTCTGCGGTTGGGCCGGTGGACGCCGACTTCGACGCCCGGTTTCCGGAGTTTCCGGGACGCATTGTTCGCGACCAGTGGGTAACCCAAGCGCGCGCGCTGCACCTGTCCAAGTATGGCGACAGCGCCGCAACCAAGGGTTCATGACTTCCGCCGCCAAAGCGAAGACCGCCACGAAATCCGGCGCCGGAAGCATCGATGGTCTGGCTGTTCAAATCGATCTGACTGGAGGCGTAAAATACGAGGACACCCCCTGTAGCGCCATTCCATGCTGGAGCGGTGATCGTTCCCGACAGTCTAAGATTGTTATAAGTAGGTACGCGGATCACCTGGTACGTATATTGGCCGTCGGTACCAAAGGGGATGTTCTTATAAGTATTTACCGTGCCGGTGGTGATGTTCAGGGTACCGCCGCCGACCGGAACACTATTGGATGCCACGACGTATTCCATCCTGCCGGCGCGCAGACTGCCGTTGGTCAGATACCCGCTGCCTGACCCGGAACCGTCCCCATAGTTACTGTTGTTATTTGAATTGAGCTGTGCGCCCTGCATTTGAATGATAAGAAGAATATCCCCCGTACTGATCGGC
>Ga0137412_10003831_pt1 | contig 12002 bp, 11 predicted proteins | sample CZODoug2_1_16fun_FD_122160 | JGI IMG/M metagenome (GOLD analysis project Ga0137412, IMG submission 122160) | Vadose zone soil fungal communities from Angelo Coast Range Reserve, California, USA - CZODoug2_1_16fungal (Hybrid Assembly) | ecosystem: Environmental > Terrestrial > Soil > Vadose zone...
CGCCGGTGGTTGGTATCGATCGTGGCGTAGACGCTCATGCCGGCCTTCAGCTTGCGGACGAACTTGTCGTTCTTGTCGAAATAGATCCGCACCGGAACGCGCTGCACCACCTTGACGAAGTTGCCGGTCGCATTCTGCGGCGGCAGGATCGCAAATTGTGCGCCGGTGCCGGGTGATAGCGAGCCCACCGTGCCCTTGAAGACGTGGTTGGGGAAGGCGTCGACGTCGAGCGTCACGCTCTGGCCGACCGCGACATAGGTGAAATCGGATTCCTTCGGATTGGCGTCGACCCAGGGATTCGCGACGTCGATGACGGAAAACACCGGGCTGCCGGCCATCACGAAGCGCCCGAGCTGGATCTGGTCGACTTGAGTGGCCACGCCGGCCATCGGCGCGCGCATCACGGTGTGATCGAGATTGCGCTCGGCCTGGTCGAGCGCCGCTTTGGCCTGGGCATAGGGCGGGAATTCCTCGAGCGGCAATTGGGGATTGCCGAGCAATTGCGCGGTGGCGGTCGCGATCTTCTGCCGCAGCAATTCCATTTGCGCGCTTGCGGTGACGAGGCCGGTTGCCGAATTGTCGAGGTCGAGCTGCGAGCCGACATTGCTCTTTACCAGCGCGCTCTTGCGGTCGACGTCGCGCCGCTTCAGGTCGACGCCCTGCTGCGCGAGCTCGCTCATCTGGCTGTAGATCTTGAGGTCGGCGATCAGATTGTCGTAGGTGACCTTGGCCTGGGCGAGGGTGGCCTTGGCTTGCGCGACGGCAAGCCGGAACGGCACCGGGTCGATTTCGAACAGCACGTCGCCTTCCTTGACCTGCTGGCCTTCCTTGACAACGACCTTTTCGATCTTGCCGGAGATATCGGGCGTGATCAGCACCTTTTGCGCGCCGACATAGGCGTCGTCGGTGGTCACGTAGCGGCCGCCGTTGAGATAGAAGGTGATGCCGGCGATCGCGGCGACCAGCGGCAACACCACCAGCAGCAGAAAGCGGCGGTAGCGGCGCAGACCTGCCATCAGCCGGCGGCGCGGCTCGGCGGCGAGCTTCGGCCGCGACGGTGAAGCCGGCCTGGTTTTCTGCTCGGGCGGGAATTTGAGGACGGGATCAGCCATAGCGCTGCTCCTTTCGGGGAGGTTCGCCGGCTGGGTTCTGGATGGCATTGCGAACGTTCTCTTTGATCAGGTCGAGTTGGTCGAGCAGACGGTGGGCATCGGCGGGACTGATCCCCTCCAGCGCCGTCGTGGTGATTTCCGAGCGCAGCCCGGAGAGTTTTCCGAGAAGCGGCCGGGCCGCTTTCTTCAGATAGAGGCGGTTGACGCGGCGGTCGGTCTCGTCGCCGCGGCGCTCGATCCAGCCGTTGTTGCAGAGCTTGTCGACCAGCCGGGTCAGCGTGATCGGCTGCATCTCCATCTGTTCGGCGAGTTCGGTCTGTTTCAGGCCCTCGGTGCGTTCCACCTTGGCCAAAACCGCCCATTGGGCACGGGTAATGCCGTGGCGCGCGGCCTGCTTGTCGGCATAGGCGCGCACCAGGCGCTGCAATTCGCCGAGCGTAAACAGGAAGTTCATATCCACGGAACCGCGCATCAGCCCCAGCCCTCCATAAGCTTTAGCTATAATAAGCTAGCTCATTAATTCTGCATCGCGAGTTAACAAGGACGTGATCCGCGCCTGCGGCATGGCTCGGAACCGGCAAAGGGCGGCAAAGCAGCGGGGTTTGGGATTGGCGGCGAAAATGCTATGAAACGAACGAGATGACCCTGGCAAAGCCGACTTTCCCCGCACCCGACCACGATCACGGCCGCTGCACCGCGGACGCGATGACGCATGCCGAGCAGGTTTGCGTGCGGCGGGCGCAGAAATTCACCCCGATTCGGCGCCAGGTGCTGCAGGCGCTGCTGTCCAGCCACCGTCCGCTCGGGGCCTATGAGGTGATCGACGAACTCGCCAAGTCGATGCCGCGGCCGGCGCCGATCACGGTCTACCGCGCGCTCGATTTCCTGATGCAAAACGGCCTCGTCCACCGCATCGAAAGCCGCAACGCCTTCCTCGCCTGCGCGCATGACCATGACGAAACCTCCATGGTGGCGTTCCTGATCTGCGACCATTGCGGCTCGGTCGGCGAAATTCCGGCGGCGCCCGTCGCCCAAAGCCTCAACGCCGCGGCGCGCGCGACGGGCTTCGCGCCAAAACTCTCGGTCGTCGAAATCGCCGGCACCTGCGCCCACTGTCAGAAGCATTTAGGGGCATGATCTCAGTCCGAAAACCGGAAGTCCACTTTTCGGGATCATGCCTGTAAGAACACGGCGCCAAGCCGGCCACGAGGATCAATGTCGTCCAGTCAACTGAAGCCTTCCGCCGCGCGTGCGCTCACGCCGGGCGCCATCGCCTTGATGCTGATGCTGTGCCTGAGCTGGGGCTTCAACCAGATCGCGGTCAAGCTGGCGCTGCCTGACGTGCCGCCGATGATGCAGGCGCTGATCCGTTCCGCCGGCGCGCTGCCAGTGATGCTGGCGGTCGGCTGGTTCCGCGGCGTCAAATTCTTCGAGCGCGACGGCTCGCTCGGTCCCGGCCTGCTGGCGGGCGTGCTGTTCGGAATCGAGTTCGTGCTGATCTTTACGGGTTTGGTGTTCACATCCGCCTCTCGTGCGGCGGTGTTTCTCTACACCGCACCGTTTTTCGTAGCGCTCGGCTCCTATCAGTTTCTCGGCGAGCGGCTGTCCGCCCTGCAATGGGGCGGGCTTGCTTTGAGTTTCACCGGCGTGGCGCTCGCGATCGGCGTGCCGCAACCGAATGTCGATGCCAAAGTGTTGCTCGGCGATCTCTTGGTGGTTGCAGGCGGCGCGCTGTGGGCCGCGACCACGCTGATCGCCAAGGGAACCAACTTGCGCAATGCCGCACCTGAAAAGGCGCTCGGCTACCAGGTCGCGGTGTCGATCCCGATTCTGGCCGGCGCGTCGTGGCTGTCGGGAGAAACCATCACCCATGCGCCGAGCCTGCTGTCGATCTCGCTGCTGGCCTATCAGGCGTTCTGGGTGGTCGGCTGCACCTTCGTCCTGTGGTTCGCGCTGGTAAAGACCTATTCGGCCAGCAAATTGTCGGCCTTCACCTTCATCACGCCGTTGTTCGGCGTCGTCGCCGCCTACTTCATCATGAAGGACTCGCTGACGATTGCCTTCGGTGCGGCGGCGCTGCTGGTCATCGCCGGGCTCTATCTCGTCAACAAGCCGGATCCGAAGCTGATGCCGGATCCGAACGTGCCGGTGTAAACGTCTCGCCAGGCGCGCCAGTCGCTTGCGATCGCATTGCGTGATATCTGCTGAAGCCTGCGTGTTGGGGGACGGCCATGGGGATCAGAAGCTATTGCGTCGGACGCACGGCTCTCGCGCTCTGCTTTGCGGCCGCCATCGGCCATTTCGGCCTGATGGCGCCTGCCATGGCGCAGGCGGCGCTCACGAAAGCACAATCGGATGCGCTCAATACCTATGATGCCGCCGTCCGGAATTTCGAGGCGATCCTCGGCCAGCGCCGCGCGCAGATCGCTGCGAAGCAACTGCCGAACCTGCCAGGACAGGCGCTCTACCTCGCACGCAACGTCATGATGGGCGCGCGCAAGGACCTTACCGACGTGCTGCCGTCCAAGATCGGCCGGCCCAACAAGTTCAAAATTCCGCCGGCCTATTTCGACGCCGACAGCGAACCGCTGATCGACGACTACAAGAAACTGTTCGAGATCATGCAGGCCCCGCCGGCCAATGCGCAGAACTCCGCAACCCCGTTCAAGGACGTGGTCGACCTCGGCACCGCGATCGCACGCGCTAGGGGACTCGATGCGGCAACGGCCGAGGCGGCGGGCCGCATCAGCCTCGGGCTGTTCTTTGCCGAAACCAACGGCAACCAGAACATCGGCAATGCCCGTTCCAATACCTACAAGGGCAGTTTCCAGACCGGCCCGTCCGAGGATCAGAACGGCCGCAAGAAATGGGCGGCGCTAAAATCGTCGATCGCAGCCCTCGATCCGGCGCTGGTCGCCCGCGACGACAAGGAAGAAGCGCGGGCCGGCAATCTGGATCACCGCTATAATCACTGGACCGCGGTGCGCGACGGCCTGATGAACGCGCATGCGGAGCTGTTCCTGCAGATCCCGGCGATCGTGAAAACGCTGCCCGATCCGGTCGACCAGATGAAACTGTTCGAACTGATCCAGATCGTGCCTAGCCCTACCCGGTCCGCCCTCAGGTCGGGTAACCTGCTCGGCTATCGCATTTCCGATCCGACCATCATGAAATACCTGCGCAACAACAGCGTCTTCGCGTTCGGTCAGGCTGACAGGGCCAGAACCTCCGCGACCTTCCGCGAAGTGCTGGATGCGATGTGGCTGTTCAATGAAAAATTCGAACGGGCACAGGCCATCTTCGACGAGATCAAGGCGCGGCCCAAGGGATGATTAAGGGTTGATGCGGGCCCGTGCCGGCCGCAGCCAATTTCCGTTGGCTCGCGGCGGATAATCGCTGTTAAAAAACACCTGCTGCCGTCATGCTCACAGCGCGGACAGGGAATCACTCCGGGGAAGCAGGAATTGCCGTCGGTCGCGCGAAAATCAGCCGGGGCAGGCGTTGGCGGCAGGCCGCGTCGTCGCACCATCGCCGCCGCTGCGGTTGCCTTGCTGTTGCTGCCGATCGAGGCGAGCAACGCCGGCTGGCTTTCAGATATTTTCAAGGGTTCGAAGTCCGACAAGCCGCCGAAGCATTCCGTCACGCCGAAGCAGGCCACGGAGCCGAGACAGGCCAAGTCGGCGAAACCGGCGGCCGCGCCAAAACCTCACGCTGAAAAGCTTGCCGTCTCGAAGCCGGCCGCGTCGAATCCGGCGGTCTCGAAACTGGTCACCACACGGTGCGACCCGCAAAAATTCCGCATCGTCATCGATGTCGGCCATACCGCCGAGTCAGAAGGCGCGATCAGTGCCCGCAACACCGCCGAGTTCGTCTACAACCTGCGTCTGGCGAAGGTGGTCGACCAGAAACTGAAGGCCGCCGGCTTTGCCGAGACCAGGCTGCTCGTCACCGAAGGCAAGGCCCGGCGCAGCCTCGTCAGGCGCGTCGACACGGCGAACAATTGGCCGGCTCACCTGTTCCTGTCGATCCATCATGACTCCGTGCCCGACAAACTGCTCGAGAACTGGGAGTTCGAAGGCAAGAAGAGTCACTTCAGCGACCGCTTCAGCGGCTATTCGGTGTTCGTCTCCAAGGCCAACGCGGATTACGGCACCAGTCTCGCTTTCGCCGAATTGCTGGCAAAAGAGATGAAGGCCCAGGGCCTGGAATATGCCCGGCAATTTACCCTCCCGATCATGGGCAAGAACCAGCACCCGCTGCTGAACAAGGAAACCGGTGTCTACAGCTACGACAAGCTGATCGTGCTGAAATCGACCCGGATGCCCGCCGTCCTGCTGGAGGCCGGCTCGATCATCAACCGGGATGAAGAACTCAGGATGGACTCCGCCGAACGCCGCAACATCATCAGCAGCGGCATCACCACGGCCGTCAGGGAATTTTGCGATTCCCGATGGGCCATCCTCGGTCCGCTCTGACGATGGCAGAAGCGAACACGATGCCACACAGCGAGCGCCGCAACATGTTGATCCGGACCTGCCTTGCCCTGGCGATGCTGCTGTTGCCGGCTGCGGCCTGGGCAGGCTCCGCTTTGCCGAAGGGGTTCGTCTATCTGCGTGAGGTGGATCCCACCATCGTTCAGGACATTCGCTATGCCGGATCGCACAACTTCGTGGGCCGGCCGATCAAGGGCTACCTCGCCGCCGAATGCATCCTGAGCGAGCCCGCCGCCAATGCGCTGAAGGCGGCGCAGAACAAGCTCGCCGCGAAAAACCTCTCGCTGATCGTCTGGGATTGCTACCGGCCGAAACGCGCGGTCGAGGATTTCTGGCGGTGGAGCAGGGATGCAACTCGCACCGAGATGAAGGCCGAGTTCTATCCGCGCACCGACAAGCAAAGCCTGTTCGCATCAGGTTATCTCGCCGCCCGGTCGGCGCATTCGCGCGGCAGCACGGTGGATCTCGGCATCGTTCCGGCTGGGTTTTCCATGCGGCCGACGTCGGACGCGCTTCCGCCGTTGAAGTCGTGCACCGCGCCCAAGGGCGAAAGATTCGAGGATGGCACGATCGATTTCGGCACCGGCTACGATTGTCTCGACGTGCTCGGTACGACGTCGAATCCGCGCGTCGGCGCGGTGGCGTCAGCGAACCGGCAGATGCTGAAATCCACTATGAGGGAAGCCGGCTTCCGTCCCTATTTCAGGGAATGGTGGCACTTCGAATTGGCCAACGAACCGTTCAACAACGGATTCGACTTCGAGATTTCGGCATCGCCGTCGACCGAAAAGCCGGCGCGCTGAACCGGGCAAGGCTCGAACTCCGCAGAAGCCGCCGCGTCAATCGCTCGCTTCGTCGTTCGCCTTCAACACCTCGAACACCGCGGCGGTGTCCTGATGGCCCAATCCCATCGCCATCGCCTGTGTGTAAACCGGCTGCGTCAGCGTGAACAGCGGCGTTTCGCAGCCGAGCTCTCCGGCGAACTCGGCGATGATCGCCATGTCCTTTTTCCAGGTCGAGATCCGCATCGTCGCCGGTTCATAGCTGCGGCTGGCCATCATCGGCGCCCGCATCTGGAACATCCGTGATCCGCCCGCGCCCGGCGCGACCATCTCGATCACCTGGTTCAAATCGAGGCCGGCCCGCTCGGCCAGCAGCATGGCTTCGGCCGAGGCCACGTTGTGGATCGCGACCAGATGGTTGGCGACGAATTTCATCCGGCTGCCGTTGCCGTAGTCGCCGAGATCGGCGCTCTGCTTGGCAAAATCCGCAAACAGGTCGGTACATCGCGCGATCGCGGCCTTGTCGCCGCTCGCATAGACGACGAGATCGCGGACCGCAGCCTGCGCGCCGGTCCCGCTGAGCGGACAGTCGAGCGCAATGTGACCCGCGGGCTCGAGAATGGCCTTGAAGCGCTGCTTGTCGGCGATGGTGAGGGTGCTGGTCTCGATGACGATGCGCGCAGGCTGGCCGCAGGCCGCAATTTCCGTCGCGACGGCATTGGCGGCATCGGCGTTGGGCAGGCTCGTGATGATCGTCGAGGCGCCCGACGCAACGGCGCGCGCGCCATCGGCGATGGTCACGCCGGCAAGCGCGAGCGCGTTGCGGCGCGACGGATCGGTGTCGAACCCAATGACTTCCCAGCCGCGTTCGACCAGGTTGCGGGCCATTGCGCTGCCCATGATGCCAAGGCCAATGATGCCGACTTTTCGATCTGCCACGCTACCTCCTGATCCGCCGCCGCACTGGAATGCAGGCACACCGTATCGAGCGGAATGGGTCAAAGTGAAGAGATGCAACTGCGAACGGCAATGGAATTTGCCCCGAGAGCGGGCGCCGGTCGAAAGTAACGTCCTGAACGCGCTTGTCGCCCGATTGCAACAAGCGCTCATAATGATCGACCTGTTCCCTTGGCGACAATCCGGAGGTCGGCCAGTCCAAGCCCAAACGATCCGCACACTTTAGGGTGGCAGCATCGATGCGGAGCCGGTGTTGCTACTCCGCTGGCGCAAGGGGAACTGGAAGCCTTCCATGAAATTGCTTTACGCCGTGAGTCTCGCGGCCCTCGTCTTTGAAACGACCACGACCTTTGCTGCCGATATTCCTGTTGCCGAGACTTCGTTCAAGGCGTCGGCTCCGGTATCGGACTGGACCGGGTTTTATCTCGGCGCCGGTCTCGGCTTTCGATCGACGACGACAAACGCCAATGTGAATTCAGCGATCGATACGACGCGTGGCCCGGTTCTGCAGGATCGTTTCCTGGCGTCGAATTGCTACATTGGCTTTCCCTGCATCACCGGAAGGCCATACAATACCGAAAGCTACCGGTTCAGCCCTTATTTTGGTTATAACTGGCAGGCCAATTCGCATTGGGTACTCGGCGTCGAGGCGGATGTCGCGTTCGGATCGCAAACAATCACGACCAACAACTACTACCCCGCCACGGCGTTTCGAGGCAGCAGCACGACGCAGAATTCGTTTTCCGCGAAGGCCGATTGGGACGCCAGCATTCGCGCACGGGACCCCGCTTCAAAGTCGCGACCCGCTTCTATGGCTCCATCAGCTCCCGTAGCGCGTCGGTCAGGTGGGCAACGACGTATGGCTTGTGCAGGAATCGCGCACCCGCCGGAAGATCGTCTGCCCGCAGCCTGAATTGACCGGAAGTGGCCATGATCCCGATCGACGGCCAGCGGGTGCTGATCAGATGGGCGAGCTGAATCCCGTTGATGGAGCCTGGCATTTCAATATCGGTAAAGACGGTCCGGATATCGCTTCGCTTTTCGAGTATCGAAATGGCTTCGATCCCGGTGCCGGCCTCGACAACGTCAAAGCCGGCCTCCTCGATGATCGCGACGGCGGTCCACCGAAGCAAGACCTCGTCCTCGACGACGAGCACGACAGGTCGGCTGCATGCATGATGCTGCATTATTCCCGATCTCGCTGAAAATGCCGGAGCTGAGCTTAGAGCCCCGCGTCCTCGCGCAGCTGCGCGTCACCCAGTTCCTATGTCGGATACCGAACAAAGGCGGTGCTCACCTGCCAATAGGCAAGGCGGCGCTTTGTTCCGGTAAATCCCGCAAAAAGACAGGTCGGATGTCTGAAAAAGCCGATTTGCACGGGCATGGTCAGCAAACACCGAGATCTGACCGATGTCGCATATCGTACACATTGAACAGTCTGACCGAATAAAACGTACAGGGCTGCCGGGATGAGCTACACCGTCAATATCCGGACGCATTGACCGAACTATCGGTCCAAAGACGGATACCGGACCGACAAGGGTTTGTGCCGATCCTAGTATCAGGCATTCCCGCGGAGCGCGCTCGGAGCGCGCATCCATCAAGCTGCGGTTATGACGCCCGTTCCGATCGGGCGGGAAAGCCGCACAATTGCACGCACCTTCAACCAATCCGCTGGACAACAAACTGCTCGCCTCGTTGCCGCGCAACGATTTCGAGGCGCTGAGATCGCATCTGGCGGCGATTTCCCTGATGCAAGGGGACATCGTTTATGAAGCCGGCGCCGAGGTCGATTACGTTTACTTCCCCCATGGCGGCATGTTTTCGCTGCTCGCGGTGATGCGGGACGGCAAGGCGATCGAAACGGCAACCGTCGGACGCGAAGGCGTGGTCGGTGCAATGGCCGGACTGGGCCTCTACCAATCCCTGGTTCGGGTGATGGTGCAGTTGCCGCTTCACGCCAGCAAGATCGCCGCGGCACCGTTCAGGAGAGCCGTTGCCGCCAGCGATGCGCTTCGCGATGTTTGCGTGCGCTACAACGAAGTCATGCTGACGCAAGCCCGCGTCACCGCCGCCTGCAATGCACTGCATCAGATCGAAGAGCGTTTCTGCCGCTGGTTGCTGCAATCGGCCGATCGCGCCGCGAGCGATACCGTTGCATTGACGCAGGAACTGCTGGCCGAAATGCTCGGCGTCCGCAGGACGTCCGTCACCGATGTTGCGCGCAAGATGCAGGACAGGGGCATCATCACATATAGCCGTGGCGTCATCCGGATTCTGGATCGAGAGGCGCTCGAACGCCTTTCCTGCGAGTGCTACAAAAACCTGATCGAGCAGGAAGCGACGCTGACCTAGAGCGTTTTCGAGCGAAGTGGACGCCGGTTCGCGTCAAGAAAACGCGGCGAAACACGAGACCAAAGCCTATTCCGGCGGCTTTAGATCGGCGTTGGTCCAGGCTACCGCAGTCGGTGAGATCAGGGGATCCGCGACGATCTGCCTTGTCTCGACATGTCGACACTTCATGCACTCGAACGTTCGATCCTCGAATCCACCGCCGGCGTCAGTGACCGCGGTGCTAATCATCCGCATCTGGCATTTGGGGCAGCGCGGGCGCTGGGTCGGCAAAAGCTCCGGGTCCGGTCTAGGCATGGCGGTCTCGGTCGCTCCCCACTTCAAGCGCCCCAGCCATGGCCTGCTGCGCCATCTCCGACAGTCTCCGCCTCTCGAGCCAGAGAAGACCTGTCGCCAGTTGCCTTAGATCGTTTCGGGCGTGGCCAACCGGCAGCTTCCGTGCTCTCCGTAGCGCATCTGCGGCATGCCGCCTGAGAGGCGAAGGCGCGATTGCTTCTGGCTTCTTCGCTGACATGGCGTCTACCCGGACGGAGCTAACCACGCGTTCATGGCAGAGGCCCCTTCAAGCCGCGGAAACCGTCCGGAAGGGCCGGCAGCCTCTGCCTTCAAACGTGCTGCGCAGGCTGAAATTTGTTCTTCGAGTATATACGGCGCGGATCGCTGTCGCTTCATCACAGTAACTCACGGTGAACCAGCCGTGGATCGAGGCGATAAATCATAAGGCGGCGACGTTTCAACGTCTGTCCGGTAACTGACTCTCGAGATCAATTACGTGATCCACCGAGGTTGTATCCGATATGCCGATGGATCCCATCTGAATAAGCCGGGTTATCCGTTTGCGGTGCAATCCCTAGTTTCTCCTCATGCGTAATCCAATCGCTGTCGAGGAAAAACGATGAACCAATCATTCACGCCCGTCCGTGTCGGACGCTACACGCTGCCAAACCGTCTGGTCATGGCCCCGATGACCCGCAGCCGCGCCAAGTCAGACGGCACGCCGGGAGAGCTGGCCGCCGAATATTATTCCCAACGCGCGGGCGTCGGCCTGATCGTCACCGAAGGCACCCAACCTTCCGATGACGGCCAGGGCTACCTTGCGACACCCGGCATCTACAGCCCGGCGCATGTCGCAGGCTGGAAGAAGGTGTCCGCCGCCGTGCATGACAAGGGCGGCCGCATCTTCATCCAGGTCATGCACGCCGGGCGTATGTCGCACCCCGACAATACGCCGCATCATCGTCAGGCCGTAGCACCCTCCGCGATCGCCGCCGACGGGCAGATGTTCACCGCGACAGGGATGCAGGACATGCCCGCGCCGCGCGCGCTGACGACCGACGAAGTGCGCCGGACCGTCGCCGACTTCCGCCATGCGGCGCGCAGCGCCATTGAGGCCGGCGCCGACGGTGTCGAGATTCACGGCGCCAACGGCTATCTGGTCCAGCAGTTCTTCGCCCCGAACGCCAACACGCGCACCGACGAGTATGGCGGCTCGATCGCGAACCGCGCCCGTTTCGCCCTAGAAGTCGCCACCGCGATTGCCGGGGAAATCGGCGCGGACAGGACCGCCATCCGCCTGTCGCCCGGCACCCCCACGGGGGGCATCGATGAAGGCGCGGAAGGCCCGGCGCTCTACCGCTATCTGGTCGCCGAACTCGACAAGCTCGGTCTTGCCTACCTGCACGTCCTGCACGCCGGCAACGAGCAACTGGTGGGCGACATCCGCGCGCTGTGGAAGCAACCGCTGATCGTGAACCGGCCCGGCCGTCCGCGCGACCGGATCGGCGCTGACGTGGCTTCGGGGTTGGCCGATCTGGAAGCCTACGGCCAACTGGTGCTTGCCAATCCGGATTTCGTCGCACGGGTGAAGACCGGTGCGGCGCTCAACGAAGCGGATCGCGCCAGCTTCTTTGGCGGCGCCGCGCCGGGCTACACCGACTATCCCGCGCTGGAGGCGGCCACGGCCGCGTAGGAGGCTGACGTGAAAATCGGTGTCAGTGGCGCCAGCGGCCATTTGGGCAGAGCCGTCGTTTCGGAATTGCTGCAGCGTGCCGGCGGCCACGAGGTCGTAGCGATCACGCGCACCCCTGAAACCATCTCCGGATCGGCTCACGCACGATTTGGAGACTACGACCGGCCCGAAAGTCTCGCGGAGGCCTATGCGGGTCTCGATCGTCTGCTCATCATCACGACGGTCGCTCCGGAACCCGGAAAGCGCGGCGCGCAGAACGTCGCTGCCATCGACGCGGCCGTGAAGGCGGGCGTCAAGCATATCGTGTTCATGTCGGCCGTGGGCACGCGGCACGAGG